>Ga0070741_10012570_pt1 | contig 15254 bp, 17 predicted proteins | sample Coa_R1_4_FD_66440 | JGI IMG/M metagenome (GOLD analysis project Ga0070741, IMG submission 66440) | Surface soil microbial communities from Centralia Pennsylvania, which are recovering from an underground coalmine fire - Coalmine... | ecosystem: Environmental > Terrestrial > Soil > Unclassified ... | reverse complement strand
CGACTGGGAGGTGATCCGCCGGCACCCGCAGGACGGCGCGACGCTCGTGGGCAAGCTCGACGGCTACGGCCCCGTCGCAGACGCGATCCTCTACCACCACGAGCGCGTCGACGGCGGCGGCTACCCGGTGGGCCTGATCGCCTCCGAGATCCCGCTCGCCTCGCGCATCATCGCGATCTGCTCCACCTTCGACACGATGACCTCGCGCGAGACGAACGGCCCGCGCATGTCGGTCGAGGATGCGCTGGCCGAGCTGCGGAGCATCAGCGGCCGCCAGCTGGACGCCGAGCTCGTCGAGCGCTTCGTCGCGATGATCGAACGCGAACCGGCGCTGCTCGAGGCGCCCGCTGCCGGCGACCACGCCACCGAGCTGGACCTCGCGGCCCGCGTGCGCAAGATGGTCGCCTCAGAGCGCTCCTGAGAAGAGAGTCATTAAACAAAGAGGACGCCCGGCAGGTGAGTCTCCTCACCATGCGACGGACGTCCCCTACGAGCCGCATGCTCCGGCTCGTTGAAAGCTACCGGGAGTAGTTCCTGGAGTAGTTTTCCACGTCTTCTTCCTCCTAATTTCTCCGGCCCCGTACGCAAGCCGGGGATTCCGGCTGTCTCCGTCCCTAGGACAGCCCCTACAGATGAGTAGGTTTTGGCAGGGTAGCGCAGGGATGGGCGAAATGTCCAGTTTTGCGGCCTTTGTGCAGGATTGGTTGCAGGCGCACCGGCTTTTCCCGCCCGGCGCGGCGGCGGGATTCGGCTTCAGGGCTGAGATCGCGCGCTCGCCTCGGCTTTTCGCAGCCCCCGCGCGAGAGCGGGCAGGAAGGAAACACGCCTGCGGCCCCGACGAGCGCCGTCCGAGCTCGCCAACACGACGCTTCTCCCCCCTGCCCGCCGAAAACGTCCACAAAGCTGCGCGGCGCTCAAGTTCGCCGAGCGATGTGACGAAACAGAGGCGAAACGGACGGCACCCGAGACCGCCCCCGACGACACGATCGAGGCCCACATGCCCACGACCTCCACCGCCAACGACCGCAGGCTCGTCTTCACGAGCTCCCAGGCCGCGCTGTACCTGGGTGTCTCGCTCGCGACGATCCGCCGCTGGACCGACGCCGGCCACATCGCCTGCTACCGCACCCCGGGCGGGCAGCGCCGCTTCTCGCGTGCCCAGCTCGACGGGTTCATCACGTCGATGACCGAAGGCCCGACGGGGGCCGAGGACATCCACGCCCCCGCCGGCGACGCACGCGTCGCCTGACGCGAGCCGGCGCCGACAGACCCCGGCGCCGCGCCGGGTCGTAGGGCTGCGCGCGGCGAGCGCTCAGCTCGCCAGCCGGCCGAACTTCTCGCGCAGGCGCCGGTAGAAAGAGGTGCCCGGCAGCTGGGCCAGCGTGCCGAGGTCCTTGACGAACCGCGCATGGATGATCGCCCCCGGCTCGACGGCGCCCGCGGGACGGCCGTCGACCGCGACGTCGAGCGGCTGGCGTGCTCCCGTGCGGATCGCGATGCTGTCGCCCGGCGCGACCACGAGCGCCCGCGCGGTCATCGAGTGAGGCGCGATGAACGAGACGACCAGCCCTTCCACGCCCCAGGCCATCACCGGGCCTCCGTTGGCGAGGTTGTAGCCGGTGGAGCCCGCGGGCGTCGCCACGACGAGCCCGTCGCAGCGGACGCTGCCAGCCTCCTCGCCGTCCAGCGCGTAGGCCAGCTCCGCGACGCGATCGCCGACTTTGCGTGTGATCGCAAGGTCGTTCATGGCGTGCAGCGGGCCCCCGTCCGGCAGCTCGACTGTGATCGCGGGCAGGCGCAGCAGCTCGAACTCCCCGCGCAGCGCGCGGCCGACCGCGCCCTGCAGGTCATCGGGCTCGACGGTGGCGAGAAAGCCGACCTCGCCGTAGTTGATCGCGAACACGGGCACGCCCGTGCCTGCGTAGTGCTGGAGCCCGCGCAGGATCGTGCCGTCGCCGCCCAGCGCCACGCACAGCTCGACACCGGGCTCGATCGGCGCGTCGAGCACGAGACCCTCGGCCGGCGCCAGCCCGAGCTTCGCCGTCTCTTCGGCGTCGAAGCGCAGCGCAACCCCCGCCTCGGCGGCCTGCGAGATGAGCTCGGCGAGCGCAGCCGCGATGTCCTCGGGCGAGCGGTGTGTCAGGACCGTGATCTGCCTCATGGCTCGACCTCCCGTGCGAGCTCCTCCAGCGCCGCGGGATCGCGCGTCCCCCTCTGGCAAGCGCCCTCGGCCAGCCAGATGAAGGTCTCCCGGTTGCCCTTCGGCCCCGGCAGGCCCGAGGAGCAGTAGCCGAGCACGGCCTCGCCGAGGCTCAGCGCCGCCTCGCCGACGGCTACCAGGGCATCCCGGCGCGCGGTGGCCTCGCGGACCACTCCTCCCTTGCCGACGCGCCCGCGGCCTACCTCGAACTGCGGCTTGACGAGCGCGAGCACGTCGTGACGTTCGGTCAGGCACGAGACGACGGGCCCGAGCACTTTCTCCAGCGAGATGAACGACACGTCGATCACCGCCAGCGACGGCGGCTCGTCGGGGCCGCTGCGCGGCGCCGGGATCATCGCGGGGGCCAGCGACCGGGCGTTCGTGCGCTCCAGGACCTGGACGCGGTGGTCCCCGCGCAGTGCGTAGTCGAGCACGCCGTAGCCGACGTCGACGGCGAGCACCTCGCGCGCTCCGCGCTGCAGCAGGCAGTCGGTGAAGCCGCCCGTCGAGGCGCCGGCGTCGAGCGCGCGGCGCCCGGCGACCTCGACCCCGGTCGCGTCCAGCGCATTGGCGAGCTTGATGCCCCCTCGCGAGACGTAGGCCGGGCGCTCGTCGATCTGCAAGAGCTCCTCGGCGTCGACCATCTCCCCCGGCTTCTCGGCGCGCCGCCCGCCGCGCCCCACGCGGACCTCGCCGGCCATCACCGAAGCCGCCGCCCTGGTCCTGGACGGGAACAGGCCGCGTTCGGCCAGCAGTGTGTCCAGGCGCCGCTTGACCATCACAGCGAACCCTTGCACAAGGCGGTTTGCCTGGGCAGGGCTGCAGCCAGATTGGCGCGGCACCAGCGCGTCCGCGACACCGAGCCGGAGCGCGGCGCCCAGGAGGCAGAGCGCCGGACCGGAGCGCTCAGGACCATGCGGTCTTGCGCCTCGTGTGAGCGATGTCACACAGACATCGAGGTTGCGTGGGCAACATTGATCTTGATCCTGAGAGTGCAGCTTCTCTAAGAGCAACTCTCCTGAATCCCTCCTCCCCGAGACGGTCGGCTCTCCCCGGCGGGCCGTCTCTCCCGAAACGGCCCGCTTCCCCGGCGGGCCGTTTCGCTTAAGGGACGCCGCGCCAGCGGGCCGTCCCTGCTCGCCGGCCTTGCGTAGCAGCCCGCATTGCGTCAGCCCCTGGTCGGTCGTCCGAGCTTCCTTCAGCCGGCGCCGGCTTCGCCGGCCGTGAAGATCGTGTTGGGAGATGGACCAGGGTTGTTCGGGAGCTCCTCGCGGAGGGCCTGGATGCGGCGCGCCGCCTGCTCGAGGTGCGCGAAGGTGCGCCGGCGCGCTGCTTGTCAGTCCGCGGAGGCCCGCGAGCCGATGATCGTTCCGGCGTGCTCCGGGGCCTCGCCGAGGCCGACCGCGGCCGCGACCCGCTCGGCGATCCGCTCTCCGGTGAAGCCGATCTCCTCGTGGAGCAGCGCAGGCTTGCCGTGCGTGACGAAACGATCGGGGAGGCCGATGCGCATGATGCGCGGCATCGGCGTGCCGGTCTCGTTGAGCGTCTCCCAGACGGCAGAGCCGAAGCCCCCGGCCAGGACGCCCTCCTCGACGGTCACGAGCAGGTCGTGCTCAGCGGCGAGCTGGGCGACGAGCCCGGCGTCGATCGGCTTCGCGAAGCGCGCGTCGGCGACCGTGACGGCCAGCCCGAGCTCACCCAGGCGCTCGGCCGCCTCGAGGGCCTTGCCCACTCCGGCGCCGTAGCCGATCAGCGCGACCCGTTGCCCGGGCCCGGTCGCCGCCGGGTCGGCGGGGACGAGGATCTCGCCGGTGCCGATCTGGATCGGCTCTGCTTTCGCAGGAAGCGGTACGCCGAGCCCTTCGCCGCGGGGGTAGCGCAGCCCCACGGGCCCGTCGTGGTCGATGGCGGTGCGCAGCATGCGCGTCAGCATCGCCTCGTCGCGCGGCGCCATCAGCACGATGTTCGGCAGGCAGCGCATGTAGGCGATGTCGAAGGCGCCGTGGTGTGTCGGCCCGTCGTCGCCGACGAGCCCGGCGCGGTCCATCGCGAACACGACGTCGAGCTCCTGCAGACAGACGTCGTGGACGATCTGGTCGTAGGCCCGCTGCAGGAACGTGGAGTAGACGGCCACCACCGGCTTGACCCCCTGCAGCGAGAGGCCGCTCGCGAACAGCACCGCCTGCTGCTCGGCGATGCCGACGTCGAAGTAGCGCTCGGGCATCGCCTTCTGCAGGATGCTCAGGCCTGTGCCCGAGTTCATCGCGGCCGTGATGCCGATCACGCGCTCGTCCCGCTCGCATTCGCGCACCAGCGCCTCGCCGAAGACCTGCGTGTACTGCGGCGGCGGAGCCTTGCTCGCGGCGCCGTTGCCCGCCGCCGGGCTCGTGGGCGAGCCGTTGAGGATCGACTTCGGCTTGGCGGCGTGCCACTTCTCCATGCCCTCCAGACCGCCTTCCTCGGCGGGGGCGAAGCCCTTGCCCTTGACGGTCGCGATGTGGACCACGACCGGCCGCTGCGCCGCAAGCGCCTCGCTCAGCGCCTTGCGCAGCGCTTTGACGTCGTGCCCGTCGATCACGCCCATGTAGGCCCAGTCGAGCTCCTCCCACCACAGGCCGGGCGCCCAGAAGGCCTTGATCGACTCCTTCAGGTGCGGCCCGAGGCGCTCGAACGCCGCGCCGATGCCGATCGGCAGCTTCGTCAGCCCGCTCTCGATGTCCGAGCGCGTGTGCCAGAGCTTGGGGTTCAGGCGGATGCGGTTGAAGTAGCGCGAGAGCGCTCCGACGTTGGGCGCGATCGACATGCCGTTGTCGTTCAGGACGACCACGATCGGCGTCCCCTGGCCGCCGGCCTGGCCGATCGCCTCGAACGCGACACCGCCCGTCATCGCGCCGTCGCCGATCACCGCGACGACCTTGCCGTCCTCCCCTGCGCCGAGACGCATCCCCTCCTTGAGGCCGACCGCGTAGCCGATCGAGGTGGACGCGTGGCCGGCGCCCATGATGTCGTGCTTGGACTCGGGGATCGAGCAGAACGGGGCGAGACCGCCGTACTGGCGGATCGTCGCGAGCGCGTCGCGCCGGCCCGTGAGGACCTTGTGCGGGTAGGCCTGGTGCCCCACGTCCCAGAGGATCTTGTCGCGGGGCGAGTCGAGCAGCGAGTGCAGCGCCACCGCCAGCTCGCAGGTGCCGAGGTTCGCGCCGAAGTGCCCGCCGATCTCGCCGACGGTGTCGATGATGTGCTCGCGGACCTCCTGGGCCAGCGTCTCGAGCTCCTGGTCGGAGAGCTCGTGCAGGTCCGAAGGTTTCTCGATGTTCTCGAGCAGGCTCATGAGGTTCTCGTGAAGATGAAGTCCGCGATGTCTTCCAGCTCGCCGGTCGCGCCCTTGCGGGCGCCCCCGCCCGCCGCCAGCTCGGCGAGCGCCGCGCGCGCCGTGCGGTGCGACTCGGCGGCGAGCTCGCGTGCTCCGTCGATCCCGAACTCGCTCACGTAGGTTCTCTTTCCGTGGCGCTCATCGCTTCCCTGTGGCTTCCCAAGCGCGTCATCTGTGCCGATCACATCGAGTATGTCGTCGACGATCTGGAAGAGCACACCCAGCTCCGCGGCGAAGCGCCGGAAGGGAGCGCTCTGAGGAGCGTCGGCGGTCCCCGTCAACAGTAGTACGCAGAGCACGGACGCGCCGATCAGCCGTCCGGTCTTGAGCTCGTGCAGGCGCCGCAATGCCGCGGCGCCGTCGGGAGCCGGCGTGCTGATGTCCGCATACTGGCCGCCGACCATGCCGTTGACGCCCGTCGCCGCGGCCAGCTCGGCCGCTGCGGCGAGCACCCTCTCGGGCTCCGAGCGCTGGTGGGTCAGCAGGTGCCGGAAGGCCTCGGCGTAGAGGCCGTCGCCCGCGAGGATGGCCACCCCCTCGCCGAACTTCACGTGGCAGGTCGGCTGCCCTCGCCTGAGATCGTCGTCGTCCATCGCGGGGAGGTCGTCGTGGATCAGCGAGTAGGTGTGGATCAGCTCGATCGCGCCTGCCAGGGGCAGGACGTCGCGCTGCTCCAGTCCCACCGCACGAGCGGTCGCGAGGCTGAGCACCGGCCGGATCCGCTTGCCCCCCGCGAGCAGCGAGTAGCGCATCGCCTCCTCCAGGCCCGCCGTCAGCGGCTCTTCGGAGAACGCCAGCCCGCGCAGATAGCGCTCGACCTCCTCGCGGAGGTGCTCCGGGTAGCTGGGGCTCACGCGCGTTTTGAGCGCCCGCAGGCTCCGCCCGACCGCGGCCGGCGGGGCACTACAGCAGGCTGTCCTGGCCGGGATTTGTGTCCCGCCCACCCACCTCGGCGCGCGTGAGCTGCTCCAGCTCGGCGGCGGCCTGCGAGGCCAGCGATGCGCAGTCCTCGACCATCGTCGCCGCGGCGTCCGGCGAGAGCTCGCCGGAGCGGAGCTGCTCGGCTGCGCGGCCGAGCTGTGAGATCAGGTCGTCTAGACGCTCGATGGTCATTGGATGCTCGCATTCTCGCGCACCTCGCGAAGGACTGCCGCGAGCACCCCGTTGACGAAGCCGGGCGCGTCGGCGCCGCAGAACGTCTTCGCGCTCTCGACCGCCTCCTCGATCGCGCCCTCCGGCGGGATCGGCGTGTCGGCCGGGGCCGCATCGGGATGGAGCATCTCGATCAGCGCCACGCGCATGATGCTGCGCTCCAGCGGCTGGATGCGCTCGGAGCTCCATCCGTGGGCGTGACGGTCGATGACCGCGTCCAGCTCCTCGGAGCGGTCGGCCGCGGCATGCGCGAGCGCACGGGCGAAAAGCGAAGCCTCGCGGGGCAGCGTCTCGGCCAGCGGCCGGCCGGTCAGGTCGTGCTGGTAGAGCGCGACGACGGCGGCCCGGCGCTGATCGGTTCGGCGCATCTACCTGGACATCTAAGCGCGGGCGACGTACTCGCCGGAGCGTGTGTCGACGCGGATCTTCTCGCCGGCCTCGACGAACAGCGGCACCTGGATCACCGCGCCGGTCTCGAGCGTCGCGGGCTTCGTCCCGCCGCCCGAGACCGAGTCGCCGCGGAGGCCTGGATCGGCCTGCGTGACCTCGAGCTCCACGGCGCTCGGCAGCTGCAGGTCGGAGGGCTCGCCGTCGATGAACAGCACGTCCACCTCGCTGGACGGGGCCAGCCACCGCAGCGGCTCGGCGACCGTCGACTCGGGCACCGCCATCTGGTCGAAGGACTCGCTGTCCATGAAATGGGCGTCGGAGCCGTCGGCGTAGAGGAACTGCATCTTGCGCGCCTCGGTGCGGATGTCGCGGAACTTCTCCCCTGCCCTGAAGGTCTTGTCGATCACGTTCCCGTCCGAGGCGCGGCGCAGCTTCGTGCGCACGAAGGCCCCGCCCTTGCCGGGCTTGACGTGCTGGAACTCGAGGATCTTGTAGATCGTCCCGTCGACCTCGATGTGGTTGCCGTTTTTGAACTGGTTGGTGGAGAGGATGGCCGATCAGCCCTTTCGAGAGCCTGATATGACGACGGGTCTTGCGTCTCCAGGCGCACAGGCGGTCGCCGGTTCAGAGAAGCCCCGGCCGAGCATCATAGGAGGATCGTGCGAACCGTCCTTGCGCGCGCCCTCCCGCGTCTGAGCGGCCTGCCGGCCTGCGGGCGGTCCGACATCGCCGTGCCGCCCTCACCGCCGAAGTACCGCGAACTCCTGGCACGGGACGGCGAGCACAGGCACATCGACGTCGGGTGCGCTGAAGTCAGCGGACACTGCCACCTCGTCCAGATCCTCGGCCAAGGCTGACCGGCCCGGATGGCGATCACGACCACCCACCTCTATGGCCTGCTCGCCTTGCTGGTGCTGTGGCTGGTACCGGCGATCCTCGTGTACCGGGTCGCCGAGCGCAAGGGCAGGCCGGGATGGGTGTACCTCCTCGCCTCGCTGCTGATCGGCTGGCCGGTGCCGCTGCTCGCCGCTCTCGTCGTGCGTCGCAGGGCCCCGCCGCCGGCCTGAGGCGAACCACGCGATTGCCGCCGCCTGCCGCCGGGGTAATCCGACCGGTGTGAGCCCCCTCCGGGCCCTCAGCGCGACCCCCGTCTTCGGCCGTCCCGCCGGCGGGATCGGGCTGGTCCTGCCGGCCGCCCTGCGCCTTCGCCGCTGATGGCGGGCGCGGATCGCCTGCAGCTCGCCCGCGACCTCTACGGCGCGTACGTCTCTGGCGAGCGAAGCGTCGTGGAGGCGCTGCTCGCCGAGGACTTCGAGTTCTTCAGCCCTGCCGACGCGGGTATCGGCCGCGAGCGTTACTTCGAGCGCTGCTGGCCCAACTCGGAGCTGATCGACGGCTTCGAGTTCGTGCGCTTGGCCGAACTGGGCGACGAGGTGCTGGTCACCTACGAGAGCACCAAGAAGGACGGCAGCTCCTTTCGCAACACCGAGGTCCTGACCTTCGACGGTGAGAAGCTCCGCCGCGCGGAGGTCTACTTCGGCTGGGCGCTCTGAGCCCGCGCCCGCCGGGGCACGCCCCCGACCTACTCATTCCCGGGGCGCGCCCGGAGAGCGCGGGCGCGCTGCATCACACCGGTCCGGACCGCCTTTCGCAACGCGTGTCTCCCATTGGCCCGGCGGGCGCCGGCGCGGCGGGTCGCCGCCGCCCTATCCTCCAGCCACGGGCAAGACCGGCGTGCAGCTCGGCGAGACCGGATGCTTGGGATCGAGCGCGTTCAGCACGTCGGCGTCGGCGATGTGGTCGTAGGGCATCGAGAGGTGCTCGCCCTGGTCGAGCGCACACTGCTGCTGGAGCAGGATGTTCGTGACCCGCTTCCCCGACATGAAGGCCGATGTGTAGGGAGTCACGACCTCGTCGTTCTGGGACTCGATCACGGTGTAGCGGACCTTGCCGACCGTTTCGCCGCCCGCGTTCAGATCCGTCAGCAGCGGCGAACCTGCTTCCTGTTCTTCGCACGCCTGGCAGAGGCCGAGGAACGAGTTCGCGCCGGGCAGCATCTTCCCGAGCGTGAACAGGCCGTTGACCGTCGTGCCGTGGTTGGAGGGCGCGAGGCCGACGAGCGTCCGGACCCTGCTCGCGCCGCCGAGGAAGCGCAGGTAGTAGCGGGGCATCATCCCGCCCTGCGAGTGGCCGACCATGTCGACCTGCTTGGCGCCGGTGGCGCTCAGCACCTTCTGCACGAACGCCCCGAGTTCTTCGGCCGAGACCGGGATCGGTCCCGTCGCGTCGACCCCCACTGCCCCGCTGCCGTTCGAGGGGCCGTAGTTGAGCGCGAACACGCAATAGCCGTTGTCTGCGAGCAGCGGCGAGAGCGCCTGCCAGCTGTCGGCCATGTCCGCGAACGTGCCGTGGACCAGCACCACCGGCCGCGGATGCGCCCTGGTCGGCTTGCAGCTCCAGTTGTTGGACCCCGGAGGCGAGGCGGTCGGGTTGGCGTGCGCGTACCCCGCGATGCCGTTGTATTCGACCGGCAGCGTTTCGGCGGCCCGGGCGGCTGCGGGAGGGAGCGCGCAGGCGACGGTCGCGGCAAGGACGGCAAGCAGGCGAGGCGTCATCGGGCTCTCCCTCTTCGTTGGCTCCAACAAGCCCATGGAGCCCAGCGACACCCCGGCGCGGGTTTACGGGCTGCCGGTAGTTGTACCAGAGCTGGACACCGGCGAACGCACCTGTCGCGCCGAGCCGGCAACCGGGGATCCGGGTAATGCATGGCCGTGACGGCCACCCGCCACGAGCCGGCGCCCTTTCCCGCACGCGACGGTGGGCCCGCGCCGTACGCCGGGCGCGCCACTGCCACGCGCGCGGGGCTCGCGGGCGTGATCGGAGCCGTCGCCGTCATACCGGAGCTGGTCGACAAACATCGCCACGCAGCGAAACGACTCTCAGGCCAGATCATCGGCGGTGCGCTTTTCTGGCTGCTGGTCTCGGCGGCGATCGTGGGCGCGCTGCTCGGGGTCGCCTGGCTCGTCAGAGAGCTGCGCGCGCGGGGACATACGCGCCTGACCTCCGAACCGGCGTCGTGGCTCGTGTGCCTGGCGTTCGGGGTCGCGATCTCAGGAGCCCTGTACGCGCATCGCAGCCACTTCCGCTATGCCGAGGTCGGCCCTCGTATCACCGCGGCGATCCTGCTTGCGCTCGCCTTCGCTCTGACGTTGCGCCTGCTGCTGGCACTTGCGACGCTCCTGCTGAGAGGCGACAGCGCTCGAGACCCCTTCGGCGCCTAGCGCCGCCCCGCCCTCAGGCTGCGGCAGCGATGTCCGCGAGATCGATCCCGATCACCTTCAGCCGCCGGCTGAGCGCGTTGAAAGCGAACGTGTTGACCTCCTCGGTCTGGTAGTCGAGGATCGCGAACGGGCTGCCGTCCGAGCGCGACGGCACGAGCACGTCGGAGGCGAGCGGGATCAGCTCGGCCAGACGCGCGGCGATACGGCGGCGCAGGCTCTCGTCGCGGGCCTTCTCGCGCAGGAACCAAGTTCCGTAGGCGACGTGGCGGTGCTCGTCCTGGGAGATCAGGCGGAACCCTTCGACCCAGCCGGGCAGGATGCCCCTGCGCTCCATGAAGTCAGTGAGGAACCATTGGCCTGTGAGGGCGAGCGTGCCCTCGATGATCATGTGGTAGAGCGTCACGTAGTCGACCTTCGCCTCCACGTCTGCGGGGTCGGCCACGAGCCTGGAGGCCCACTCGCCGAGCACGCCGTCGAACAGCTCGACGAACCCGTGGCTAACCTGGCGTCGCGCCGCGGCGAGCCGGTCCTCGAAGGTGCCGTCGATACCGAGCACCTGCTCGTAGAAGCGGTTGAAGTGCTGGGTGTGGCGCGCCTCGTCGACCTGCTGGGTCGTCAGGAAGGCCTCTTCGCTCTGGCTCTCGTAGGCCATCACGAGGCCGGAGAACTGCGTCGTGACGCGCTCCTCGCCGATGAAGAAGCCCGACAGGTTCCACGCCAGGCGGCTTCTCTCCTCGGCGTCGAGCGACCGCCAGTCGCGGCGATCCTGCTCGAAGTCGATCGTGTGCGAGGACCAGTTCTGGCGCTCCCACAGCTCGTAGAGCTGCTGCGGGTTCATCAGCGTGACCGAGGACAGCTTGGACTCGTCCGCGATCGTGCCGACGTCGCCCTGGCTGGTCAGGTCTAGGAGCGAGGGCATCGTGTGCGGGCCTCCTGTCGGTCGACGCGGGTGCCCGGGCGGGCCGGCGGCCGGCGCCGTGCCCGGGCGATGACGGTGCTGGGGCCGACCATAGCCATTGCGCGGCGCTCAAGTCGCCCGCGGCCCGCGCCGATGCGAATCCATGCGGCGAGCGCTCCGCGAGAACGCCCTGTGCGCGCTCCTGGCTCTGGCAGGCTGTGCGGCGCTCGCGTGGCTGGGCCTCTACGGGGCGGGATGGAACGACTACGAAGTCGAGGCTCAGCCCTCGTTCGACGCGCTCGTCCATGGTCACCTCGCGCGCTTTCTCCAGCTGGCCCCCGTCTACGGCGGCTCGCTGATCGAGCGCTCGCCCTTCGCGCTCCTGCCCGGCCTCTGGGGCGGGGGCGCGCTCGCCGTCTACCGCGCCGTCGCCGTGCCATGCCTGCTGGCCACGGCCGTGCTCGCGGTCGTGCTCGTCGCCGCGATGCGCAGCGAAGGCAAGCCGCGGCTCGCGCGCGGGCTCGTGCTCGCCCTGCTCGTCGCAAGCCCGATCTCGCTGCTGGCGCTCGAAGTCGGCCATCCCGAGGAACTGCTCGGCGGCGCCCTGTGCCTGGGGGCGATCCTGCTCGCCGCTGCCGGCGATGTCTCCCGCCGGCGCGCTCTGGCGGCCGGCGTCCTTCTCGGCCTCGCGATCGCCAACAAGCAATGGGCGCTGCTCGCGGCGGGCCCGGTGCTGCTCCCCCTCCCCGCTTCGCGGCGGCTGGCCTGCTGCGCCGCCGCGCTGGCCGTGGCGGCTTTGATCGAGGCGCCGCTGCTCGTCGCGGCAACCGGTACGTACGTCCACGCGAGCAGCACCGCGGCGGCGCCCGGCTCGGGCATCTTCCAGCCCTGGCAGGTCTGGTGGTTCCTGGGCCACCACGGCCCGCTGGTGCACGGTCTGTTCGGTGAGGCCAAGCCCGGGTACCGCACCGAGCCGTCCTGGACCAGCACGCTCAGCCATCCGCTCGTGCTCCTCGCCGGTCTCGCCGTCCCGTTCGTGCTGTGGCTGCGGCGGCGCCCCGAGCGCCTGACAGGGGAGGCCGCGCTGCTGCTGTTCGCGCTCGTGATGGTGCTGCGCTGCGTGCTCGACACCTGGGACATCGGCTACTACATGGTCCCTGCGCTGTTCGCGCTGACCGCCTGGGAGGCGAGGACGGGCGGGCGGGCGGGCAACCGCCCGCCCGTGCTGGCCCTGGCAGTCACGGTGCTCGCGTGGCTGAGCTTCAGCTGGCTGCCGCCGCGGATCTCGCCGGATGCTCAGGCAGCGACGTTCCTCGCCTGGTCGCTGCCGCTCGCGGCCCTGCTGGCATGGCGGCTGTGGGCGATCGTGCCGGCGCGCGCCGGCGGCGGCTTGCGAGCGGCGGTATCGCCGGCCAGGGCCTTGCGCCGCGGCGCTCTCGGACTGCCGGTTCAGGAGACGACGGCGAGGCCCTTCGGCAGCGCCGTCAGCACGTCGCAGCCCTCGGCGCGCACGACCACGAGATCCTCGATGCGCACGCCGAGCAGGTCTGGCAGGTAGACACCGGGCTCGACCGTCACGACGCTGCCGGCGAGCAGCGGCTGCTCGGAGGCGGTCCGCGAGAGCCGCGGAGCCTCGTGGATCTCGAGGCCCACACCGTGGCCCAGCCCGTGCCCGAAATGCGACCCCTCCCCCGCACCGTCGATCACAGCGCGCGCCACAGCGTCGACCTCGCGCCCGCTCAGGCCCGCCCGGACCGCGTCCAGGCCCGCCTGCTGCGCGCGCAGCACCAGCTCATAGGTCTCGCGCGCCTGCGCGGAGATGCCCTCGCCGGTGGCGTAGGTGCGCGTGCAGTCCGAGCAGTACCCCTCGTGCAGCGCGCCCCAGTCGATCGTGACGAGCACATCGCGCGGGATCTCCACGTCGCGGGGCTGGGCATGCGGGAGCGCGCCGTGGGCACCCGCGGCGACGATCGACGGGAAGCTCGGCTGCTCGGCGCCCAGGCGGCGCATCCCCATCTCCAGCTCGAACGCGACCGCCTGCTCGGTGCGCCCGGCCAGACCGTTTTCGAGCACGCGCTGCAACGCCTCGTCGGCGAGCTGCGCTGCAGCGGCGATGGCGGCGATCTCCGCCGGTTCCTTGACGGTGCGCTGCTCGGCGACGAGCCCGTCCGCCGCGACCAGCTCCCAGCCCGGGCCGACGAGCTCGGCGATCCGCGTGTGCGCTCGCACGGTCAGCTTCGCCGCATCGAACCCGAGCCGGCCGCCCCCGCCGCCGAGCAGGGCGGGCAGGGAGTCGCGCAGCTCGCCGGTCACCGTCTTTCGCTCGTAGATCGCCGGCACCTCGGCCTGCGACTGCTCGGTGTAGCGGAAGTCCGTGAGGAAGTCGGGCGCCGGCTCGTCGGCCGGCCGCAGCAGCGCGAGGCCGTTGCTCCCGGTGTAGCCGCTCACGTAGCGCAGGTCGGCGGCGTCCTCGACGAGCAGCGCGTCGAGCTTGCGCTCGGCGATCCTCGCGCCGAGAAGCCCCAGCCGCCTCGCGATGTTCTCAGCGGTCGCGTTCATCGCCCCTCCCCTTCCAGGCGCTCGCGCAGGAGCGCCAGCGCGTCGCGATAGCCATCCGGGCCCCGGCCGCGCACCGACTGGAAGCAGAGACCGTCCAGGACGGAGCTGTGGCGCCACGGCTCGCGCGCCGTCGGGTCCGACAGATGCACTTCGACCGCTGGCAGCGCCGCGATCTCGACGGCGTCACGGATCGCCCACGAGTAATGGGTCCACGCGCCCGGGTTGAGCACGAGCCCTGCGGCGGTGCCGCGCGCGGCGTGCAGGCGCTCGACGTAGGCGCCCTCGTGGTTGGTCTGAAAGCAGCGCACCTCCAGGCCGAGCGCGTGGCCCTCCTGCTCGGCGAGCCCGTCCAGCTCTGCGAGCGTGAGCGTCCCGTAGAGGGCGGGGTCGCGGTGTCCGAGCTGGTCGAGGTTGACGCCGTTGAGGACTTCGATCAGCGGCCTGGAACCAACCGCGCTCACGAAGCCAGCTCCTCGACCGCGGCCCGCAGCTCGGCGGGCGCGACGCGGTGGCCGTGCGTGACCTCGCCGGGCGCCGCCACGAGGACGAACGGCACCTCGGTTCCCGTCCGCTTCTTGTCGCGCGTCACCGCGTCCAGCACCGCCTCCACGTCCACACCTTCGAGACGCACCGGCAGACCCCTCGCGTCGAGAAGCTCGCGCACCTGCTCGCGCAGGCCGTCCTGCCCGGACAGCCGCAGCGCGGCGAGCAGCCCCAGGCCGACCGCCTCTCCGTGCCGGTGGTGCCCGTAGGAGCCGGCCGTCTCGATCGCATGACCGACCGTGTGGCCGAGGTTGAGCACCTGGCGACGGCCGCCGTCGCGCTCGTCGGCTGCGACAACCGCCAGCTTCGTGCGCGCGCAGGCGAACACGATCTCGGCATCGACCTCCGCGCCCGAGGCCACCCGCTCCCACAGCTCGCCCCCGGCGATCAGCGCCGTCTTCAGCACCTCCACCCAGCCCGCGGCCAGCTCCTCGCGCGGCAGCGTCCCAAGCGTCAGCGGATCGGCCAGCACTCCGGCCGGCTGGTGGTAGGAGCCGACGTAGTTCTTGGCCGCGGGGAGGTCCACGCCGGTCTTGCCGCCGTATGCCGAATCGACCTGCGCCACCAGCGTCGTGGGCACCTGCACGACCGGCACGCCGCGCTGGTAGGTCGCCGCGCAGAACCCTGCGAGGTCGCCGACGACGCCGCCGCCGAGGGCCACGACGTGGTCGGCGCGCGTCATCCCGGCGCCGGCCAGCGCGCTCCAGACCCGCTCGGCCGAGCCCAGGTTCTTGCTCTGCTCGCCGGGGGCGATCGTCACTGTCAGCGCTGTTTCCCCGACCGCCCCGCCGTAGCGCCCGGCCACGTTGCCGTCGGTGACGCAGAAGGCACGGGAGCGCGCGCGGTCGATCGGCCATT
>Ga0070741_10012569_pt1 | contig 15254 bp, 16 predicted proteins | sample Coa_R1_4_FD_66440 | JGI IMG/M metagenome (GOLD analysis project Ga0070741, IMG submission 66440) | Surface soil microbial communities from Centralia Pennsylvania, which are recovering from an underground coalmine fire - Coalmine... | ecosystem: Environmental > Terrestrial > Soil > Unclassified ... | reverse complement strand
CGACGCCGTGGGTCACCGGCAGCATCGGCACGTCGACCTCCGCGTATTCCTTGTGGCGCTCGATCGCCAGGGCCCAGAAGTGCGGCGGGGTCCAGGTGAAGATGATCAGGAACAGCAGCAGCGCGTGCGGGTGCACCGTGCCGGTGATCGCGGCCCAGCCCAGCACCGGCGGCGCGGCGCCGGCGGCGCCGCCGATGACGATGTTCTGCGGCGTGGCGCGCTTCAGGTAGAGGGTGTAGATGCCGGCGTAGCCGATCAGGGTGGCCAGGGTCAGCCAGGCGGTGAGCGGATTGACCCACAGCCACAGCACGGCGAAGCCGGCGACGCCGATGGCGGCGGCGAACACCACCGATTCGGTCACCGACAGCGTGCCGGTGACCAGCGGGCGGCCGCAGGTGCGCGCCATGCGCGCGTCGATGTTGCGGTCGATCAGCTGGTTCACCGCCGCGGCCGAGGCGGCCTGCAGGGTGATGCCGAGCGAGCCCCAGAACAGCTTGTCCAGCGGCGGCAGGCCGGGCACGGCGAGGAACATGCCGATGATCGCGGTGAACACGATCAGCATCACCACGCGCGGCTTGCACAGCTCGTAGTACTCGTTGAGCCGGTGGCGCAGGCCGGGCTGCGCGGCGACGGACATCCGTGCGGTCATAGTAGGGAACCTCTGGGCTAGTCGTGGGCTTCCGGGCGTCGCCAGGCGAAGAAGTTCACGGCCACCACCACCAGCAGCAGCAGGGCCGCGCCGGCATTGTGCGCGTCGGCCAGCAGCAGCGGCAAACCGAGCTTGACGATGCTGATGCCGATCGCCAGCTGCAGCAGCAGGGCGCCGAGCAGGGCCCCGGCCAGGCGGCGCCACAGCAGGGTCCGCGCCCGCGCCAGCAGGAACAGCGCGAGGCCGCCGAGCACCACGGTCACCACCACGGCGCCGTAGCGGTGCAGCAGGTGGATGGTGGCGCGCACCGCGCCGTCGAGGATGCCGAACTCGTAATTGGTCTGGGTGCCGTGCCAGACGTCGAAGGCGCGGGCCAGGCCGGTCTGCGGGGTGAACCTGCCCAGGCAGGCGGGGAAGTCCGGGCAGGCGGTGGCGGCGTAGTTGGAGCTGGTCCAGCCGCCGAGGAAGATCTGCCCGGCCACCACCGCCAGGGCCAGGGCCGCGGCCAGGCGCAGGCCCAGCGGCAGGCGCGGCAGCGGCGGCAGGGCGCCGATCGGCTCGCCGGCGAAGGCCTTGCGCGTTTCCAGCGCGGGATCGACCGGCAGGGTCATCGGCGCCGGCCTGGCGCCGCGCAGCCACAACCACCACAGCAGCGACAGGGTCAGCAGGCCGCACAACAGGTGGCCGGTGACGGTGACGGGATTGACGTTCCACAGCACCGTCAGCGCGCCGAGCGCGCCTTGCAGGCAGACGGTGCCGACCAGGGCCAGGGTCAGGCCGCGCGGCAGGCGGCGGCTGCGGTCCAGCCACGCCAGCACCGCCAGCGCCACCAGCAGGCTGCCGAGCGTGGTGGCGAGGTAGCGGTGGATCATCTCCTTCCAGGCCTTGTGCGCCTCCACCACCGGCCGCGTCGGATACGCCGCCGCCAGGTCCGCCGCCGGATCCTTCGCCGCGGCGGTGACCGTGAGGTGGCCGTAGCAGCCGGGCCAGTCGGGGCAGCCGAGGCCGGCGTTGGACAGCCGCACGTAGGCGCCGAACACGACGACCACGAAACACAGGACCAGGGCGAGGAGGTTGATGCCGCGGAACAGGGAAACCATGGAGCTTTGCGGTGCCGCCGCGGTACAAGGGCGGCTTCAGGAGGTGTCTATTTTAGCTTGATCCCGGGCATGGCGAGGGGGCGCCTGCCCGACGGCGCGGCACCGGGTCCTTTCGCTCCGCTCAGGGCGGTGCTAGTCGACCTGCGACTGCTTCAGCAGCTTCTTCAGGTCCTTGAGGATGCCCTTGAAGTCGGCCACCGCATCCGGCTTCGGCGCATACACCATGAACCAGTTGCCCAGCGGATCGACCATCAGCAGCGAGTCGGCCGGCGCGGGCTGGAAGAAATCGGCGGCGCGGCTGCCGGGGGCGCCGTTGTCGGCGGCCAGCACCAGGTCCGGGTGCTCGACGCCGAGCAGGGCCTTGGCGGCGGCCAGCGCCGCGGCGTCGGGGGCGATGTAGACGCGCTGCAGGCGCCGCGCATCGCGATCCAGGGCGGTGCGGATCTGGCGGCTGTGGTAGACGCGCCCCTTGCAGGTCTCGGCGCAATCCGCGGGCGCGAGGTAGACCATGCTCCACTTGCCCTTGAACAGGTTCGCCGGTTCCGGCTTGCCGTCGGCGTCGGCGAGGCTCAGCGCCGGCAGCGGCCGCGCCGTCGGCTGCACCAGCTGGCCGTAGTTGGTGGTGCCGCTGGGGCGCAGGCCCGGCAGCAGGAAGTACACGACGTAGGCGGCCAGCACCGGCATGGCGAAAATCGCCAGCAGCAGCAGGAACTGGCGGCGCGAACTCTTCAGGGTGGGATCATTCATGGGCTTGGCTCGCGGCCTTGCGGCCGGCGCTTGAGGTTGAGCTTGAGGAACAGGACCAGCAGGGTCAGGGCGAAGGCGAACCATTGCGCGGCGTAGGCGTAATGCCGCGCCGGCGGAAAGCCGCTGTCGCTGACTTTCCACTCGCGGACGAAGCCGCCGGGCGCGCCAGGGGCCAGCAGCAGCTCCCCGGCCAGCACCGGCTCGCCGTAGAAGCAGGCCAGGTCGGCCGCGGTGGGATACAGCACCAGGCGCGGCCATTGCGCCGGCGGATGCGCCGCATCGCAAGCCGCGGCGCCCAGGCGCAGGCCGGGCTCTGGCAGTGTGCGCCACAGGCCGTCGATGGCCTGCGGCCCGGCCGGCGCCGGCAGCGGCGGCAGCTCGCGGCGGTTCGACGCGGCCGGCACCCAGCCGCGGTTGACGATCAGCAGGCGGCCGTCGTCCAGGCGCAGCGGCGTCCAGACGTCGTAGCCCGGCGCGCTGCCCCTCGCCTGGTCGTCGAGCAACAGCTGGCGCTCCGGCAGGTATTGGCCGTGCGCGCTGACCCGGACTGCCGCCAGCGTCGCAACCGGCGCGGTGGCGGCGGTCAGCTCCCGCGGCGGCTGCGCCGCGGCCTCGGCGTACTGGCGATCCAGCGCCTTCTTCTCGTCGCCGCGATGCAGCTGCCACAGGCCCAGGTACACGGTCAGGCCGCAGCCGGCGGCGGCCGCGAGCGTGGACCACAGAGAGGGGCGGAACGACCAGGCCAAGGCGTTTTCTCGCGCGTCTCAGCGGCCGGCGCTTTGTGGGCGCGCGCCGCCGGGGGCTAAGATGGCAGCCTGTCCGCCCATCGTGCCGTTCATGCTCGTCAAGCTCATCATCGTGGCTTTCCTGATCGCCATCCTGGCGTCGCTGTTCTCGGGACTGTACTTCCTGCTCAAGGACCCCGGCACCAGCCAGGACCGCCGCACCGTGAAGGCCCTGACCGTGCGCGTGGGGCTGTCGATCGCCTTCGCCCTGTTCCTGATCCTGAGCTACTTCATGGGTTGGATACATCCCCACGGCGTGGGGCAATAAGCCAACTGCACGGCGGTCCCGCGGCCGCCTTGCCGGCTTGATCCCGAAAGCCGGTGGACATCCCCCGTCCTACGAAAAAAGGCCCGGCCTTGCGGCCGGGCCTTTGCTGTTGCAGCTCGGCCGCGTGCTACAGCACGTAGACGAAGGTGAACAGGCCGATCCAGACCACGTCCACGAAGTGCCAGTACCAGGCCACGCCTTCGAAGCCGAAGTGGCGGTCCGGCTTGAAGTGGCCGGACATCAGGCGCAGCGTGATGATGATCAGCATCAGCGTGCCCAGGGTCACGTGCATGCCGTGGAAGCCGGTGAGCATGAAGAAGGTCGAACCGTACACGCCGGAACCCAGGGTCAGGTTCATGTGGGTGTAGGCGTGGATGTACTCCTTGGCCTGGCAGAACAGGAAGGTCGCGCCGAGCAGGATGGTCAGCCACATGAAGGCGATGCACTTGGCGCGCTTGTTGTCCTTCAGCGCGTGGTGCGCCCAGGTCACCGTGAAGCTGGAGGTGATCAGCAGGATGGTGTTGAACGCCGGCAGCCCCCAGGGCTCCATCGCCTCGAAGTCGCCGCCGACGTGGCCGGGGCCGTTGCTCGGCCAGCCCGCCTCGAAGTGCGGCCACAGCTCGGTGAAGGTGAGCAGCTTGGAGCCGTCGCCGCCGAGCCAGGGCACCGACAGGATGCGGGTGTAGAACAGGGCGCCGAAGAACGCGCCGAAGAACATCACCTCGGAGAAAATGAACCAGCTCATGCCCCAGCGGAAGGTGCGGTCCACCTGCAGGCTGTACTTGCCGTGCTCGCTCTCCAGGGCGACATCACGGAACCAGCGGAAGATGATGAAGAAGGCCCAGGCGGCGCCGACGATGACCATCGGCTGCCACGGCCAGGGGCGCTGCTCCAGCAGGCAGGCGACGCCGTAGACCACCAGGGCCAGGCCGGCGGTGAGGTAGAACGGCCACGCGCTCGGATTGGGTACGAAGTACCGGGCATAGCCGGTTTCGGCGGGGGCGGCATGATCATGGGTCGCCATCTGGGTTTCCTCGGTTCAGCTCTTTAAGAATTCGGCTTGTCGCCGGCGCGGCTGTGCTGCGCCAGCTCGGTCACATCGAAAAACGTGTACGACAGCGTCACGGTATCCACATCGGCCGGCAGCGCCGGGTCCAGCATGAACCGCACCGGCATCCGCTTGGCTTCGTTGGCCTTGAACGGCTGCTGATTGAAGCAGAAGCATTCGGTCTTGTGCAGGTGCCTGGCCGCGTTCCACGGCGCGACGCTCGGCACCGCCTGGCCCACCACCTCCTGGTCCTGCTGGTTGCGCGCGTCGAAGTACACCGTCACCAGCTGGCCCGGGTGCACCTCGACCGCGGGCTGCTCGGCGCTGAAGCTCCACACCCGGCCGCCGTTGACGGTGGTCAGGAACTGCACCTTCACCGTGCGGTTCGGGTCCACCTGCTCCTTCACGTCGGCCGACACCAGCATGCCGGCGTTCTTGCCGTTCAGGCCGGTGAGCTGGCAGATGGCGCCGTACAACGGCACCAGGGCGAAGCCGAAGCCGAACATGAAGAGCACCACCCCCGCCAGCTTCCAGCTGCCGCGGCGCGCTCCCTTCCGTCCGGCATCCTCGCTCACTCAGCCTCCGCGATGGCTCATCGACCAGAAGAAGGCGACGACGAAGCCCAGCGCCACCAGCCCCAGCCACAGCGCGGTGCGCAGATTGCGCCGCGCCAGGGCCTGCTGCTGGCTCAGGGGCTTGCCGTCCGCCATCGTCCCGGGCTCCGCTCAGTGCGCCGCCCAGGGGGTTTCGGCGTCGGTGATCTCGGGCGGATCCTCGAAGGTGTGGTACGGCGCCGGGCTCGGCACGGTCCACTCCAGGCCGTAGGCGCCTTCCCAGACGCGCGCCGGGGCCGGCTTGAGGCCCTTGCGCGCCAGCGCGCAGCGCAGGATGTTGTAGAAGAACAGGAACTGGCCGATGAAGAACAGGAACGCGCCGACCGTCGAGATCTGGTTGAAGTCCGTGAACTGCACCGCGTAGTCGGGGATGCGGCGCGGCATGCCGGCCAGCCCGACGAAGTGCTGCGGGAAGAAGGTCACGTTGATCCACACCGCCGACCACCAGAAGTGGATCTTGCCGAGGGTCTCGTTGTACATCACGCCGGTCCACTTCGGGATCCAGTAGTAGACGCCGGCGATGATGCCGAACACCGCGCCCGGCACCAGCACGTAGTGGAAGTGCGCCACCACGAAGTAGGTGTTGTGGTACTGGAAGTCCACCGGGGCCAGCGCCAACATCAGGCCGGAGAAGCCGCCGATCGAGAACAGGAACACGAAGGCCACCGCGAACAGCATCGGCGTCTCGTAGGTCATCGAGCCCTGCCACATGGTCGCGACCCAGTTGAACACCTTCACGCCGGTGGGCACCGCGATCAGCATGGTGCTGAACATGAAGAACAGCTCGCCGGCCAGCGGGATGCCCACGGTGAACATGTGGTGGGCCCAGACGATGAACGACAGGAAGGCGATCGAGGCCATGGCGTAGACCATCGAGGCGTAGCCGAACAGCGGCTTGCGCGCGAAGGTCGGGATGATGGTCGAGATGATGCCGAACGACGGCAGGATCAGGATGTACACCTCGGGATGGCCGAAGAACCAGAAGATGTGCTCGAACATCACCGGGTCGCCGCCGCCGGCGGCGTTGAAGAAGCTGGTGCCGAAGTACTTGTCGGTCAGCAGCATCGTCACCGCTCCGGCCAGCACCGGCATCACCGCGATCAGCAGGTAGGCGGTGATCAGCCAGCTCCAGGCGAACAGCGGCATCTTCAGCAGGGTCATGCCCGGCGCGCGCATGTTCAGGATCGTCACCGCCACGTTGATGGCGCCGGTGATCGAGGAGATGCCCATCAGGTGGATGGCGAAGATCAGCAGCGGGAACGAGTTGCCGGTCTGCAGCACCAGCGGCGGGTAGATGGTCCAGCCGCCGGCGGGGGCGCCGCCCGGCAGGAAGAACGTCGACAGCAGCAGGGCGAAGGCGAACGGCAGGATCCAGAAGCCCCAGTTGTTGACGCGCGGCAGCGCCAGGTCGGAGCAGCCGATCATCATCGGCACCATCCAGTTGGCCAGGCCGACGAAGCCGGGCATGACGCCGCCGAAGATCATCACCAGCGCGTGCATGGTGGTGAACTGGTTGAACAGCTCCGGATCGAAGTACTGCAGGCCGGGCTGCCACAGCTCGGCGCGGATCGCCAGCGACATCAGGCCGCCGATGGTGAACATGATGGCGGAGAACCACAGGTACAGCGTGCCCAGGTCCTTGTGGTTGGTGGTCTTGATCCAGCGCATGATGCCCTTGTCGGGGCCGTGATGCGCGTGGTCGTCGTGACCGTGGTCGTGACCGTCGTGAGCGTGATCGTGTGCCATGACTTATCTGCCTGCTCGAATAGTTGGACTACTTGCGCAGCGCCGCGACCTGCGCGGGCTGGACGTCGCCGGACTTGTTGCCCCAGGAGTTGCGCTCGAAGGTGGCGACGGCGGCAACGTCCGCGTCGCTGAGCTGCGACGCAAACGGCGGCATCGCGTTCTTGCCCTTGAGGATCTGGGTGATGTGGGCCTCCGGGCTGCCGGCGACGACCTTGCTGCCGGCCAGCGCCGGGAAGGCGGGCGGCATGCCCTTGCCGGTGGCCTGGTGGCAGGCGGCGCAGACCGAGCCGTAGATCTTCTCGCCGTTCTTCATCAGCTCGTCATGGCCCAGCTTGGCGGCGGAGGGCGGCGGCGCGGCGGCGGGCGCCGGCACCGCGGCCGCGGGTGAGGCGGGCGCCGGGGCCGCCGCTGCCGGGGCGGCGGCGGCAACCTGGGCGACGGTGGCGGGCGCCGCGGTCGGGGCGGCGGCGCCGGCGCCGTTGCCGGCCTTCTCCGCCAGCCACTGCTTGAACTCGGCCTCCGGCACGGCCTTGACCACGATCGGCATGAAGCCGTGGTCGCGGCCGCACAGCACGGTGCACTGGCCGCGGTAGATGCCCGGCTCGTCGATGTTGGCCCACATCTCGTTGATGTAGCCCGGGATCGCGTCCTTCTTCACCGCGATGTCCGGCACCCACCAGCCGTGGATCACGTCGTCGGAGGTGAGCAGGAAGCGGACCTTCTTGCCGACCGGCAGCACCAGGTAGTTGTCGACGTCGTGGAGGTAGTTCGGCACCGTCTTGGGATCGACGCCGGAATGCAGCTGGCGCGCCTCGTTGGCCTTGGGTTCCAGCGTGCTGAAGAAGCTGACGCCGCTGCCGACGTACTCGTACTGCCACTTCCACTGGTAGCCGGTGATCTTCACCGTGTAGTCGGAGTTGCGCGTGTCGTACATCTTGATCAGGGTGCCGGCGGCCGGTACGGCCATGGCGATCAGGATCAGGAACGGCACGATGGTCCAGGCGATCTCGATGGTGGTGCTTTCGTGGAACTTGGCCGGCACCGGGTGCTTGGAGCGGCGGTGCGCGAACAGCGAGTAGAACATCACGCTGAACACCACCACGCCGATGACCACGCAGATCCAGAACACGTACATGTGCAGGTTCCAGACCTCGCGGCTGATCGCCGTGACGCCCTTGGGCATGTTCCAGTACGCATTGTCCATCGTGTCGGCGGCGCGCACGGCGCCGCTGCCCAGCCCGATCAGGGCGGCAACGATGGTGCGGAGGACCAGATTCACTCTGGGGCTCAGATTCGGCATTCCCCTCTCCATTTAATGACCGCACCCAAAGCGCGGTCGAATAATCAAATTTTCGACGGAGCGGACTCCGTGCTTCCCGGCGGCGTCCGGCGCCAGCCTGGATGTATCAATTCACGCATGCGTCCGGCCAGGCGCAGCCGCTCCGCGTCGGTGAGGCAGCGGCCAAGCTCCAGCTGCTGCCCCTGACAGCTCAGCACCAGCCGGGTCGGGCTGTTGCGGTAAGGTCCGCCTTCCAGCAGCACGCGGGTCGCGCCGCGCGGCAGCCGCACCGTCAGGCCGGCGCCGCGCCCGATCTCTCCCACCTCGATGCGGATCTCGTCCCCATCGAAGCACACCATCTCGCGGTAGCGGTTGCGCCGCAGGCTGACCACCAGGGCCGCCGCCAGCGCCGCCAGCTCCAGCCCGGCGAACGGCAATACCGGCCAGAAGCCGCGCCAGGCGAAAAAGCCGCCGATGGCCAGCGATACCGTGCCCATCCAGGCCATGAACCCGACCGCCTGCCTGACGCTCATCGAGGCGTTCGGACCGATCACCAGACGCGTATTCACCGGGTCGGACATGTTCGCCTCGCTGGACGTCCGTCCGCAAGCGCCGGGCCGTCAAACTTCTTTATTGTAGGGGCCTGCCTTCGCGGGCGTAAAGTCGCGCCTCGATTGGCAAAAGCGCGGCGCGCGCGCGTTACACCCCGGGTCAGATCGGCGCCATTGCGTCCCGCAGTGCGGTCCAGTCCAGGTTGGCGGCGATTTGCGCGGCGTCGGCGCCCGTCGGCACGGTGGCGAGCAGCGGCTCGGGCAGCAGCGCGCGCAGGGTCTCGATGTTGCCGCGCAGGCGATCCTGCTGCGGCGGCAGCACGTTGGCGACCCAGCCCGCCAGGCGCGTGCGGCGGCGGATCGCCTCGGCGCTGAGCAGGGCGTGGTTGATGCAGCCCAGGCGCATGCCGACCACCAGCAGCACCGGCCAGCGCCGGCGCTCCACCCAGTCGGCGAAGCCCAGGCCCGGCGCGAGCGGCACCATCCAGCCGCCGGCGCCCTCGGTCACGACCCAGTCGTGGCGCCGCGCCAGCCGCGCATGGGCGGCATCCAGCGCGTCGGCCGTCAGCACGGCGCCGGCTCCCGCCGCCGCCAGGTGCGGCGCGATCGGCGGCTCGAAGCACCAGGGATTGACCTCGGCGTAGTCCAGGCCCGGCGCGGAGGCGGCCAGCAGCGCCAGGGCGTCCTCGTTGCGCAGGCCCGCGGCGCTGCGTTCGGCGCCGGAGGCGACCGGCTTGAAGCCGGCCGCGGCGATTCCCTCGGCGCGCAGCCGCAGCAGCACGGCGCAGGCGACCCGGGTCTTGCCGACGCCGGTGTCGGTGCCGGTGACGAAGAGCGTGGCGGCGGCCACGATCTAGCTGTCCGCGCGCGCTGGTTGGCTGTCGGCACCAGCGCCCCGCGGCTTTTCACCGGCAACTTGCTCCAGGCCTTCGGCCAGGTCGGCGAGCAAGCCATCGATCTGCCCGGCGGTGTGCGCCGCCGACAGCGTGATGCGCAGGCGCGCGGTGCCGGGCGGCACCGTCGGCGGACGGATCGCGGCGACCCACCAGCCGCGCTCGAACAGGTAGCGCGACAGCGCCAGGGCGCGCGCCTCGGCGCCGAGGATCAGCGGCTGGATCGGCGTCGCCGAGGGCGACAGCGCCAGGCGCAGCGCCGCGGCGCCCTCGCGGAAGCGGCGGATGTTGGCGTGCAGCGCGGCGCGGCGCTCGGGCTCGGCGCGCAGGATGCGCAGGCCCTCGCGCGCCGCGGCGGCGATGGCCGGCGGCGGCGCGGTGGAGAAGACCCAGCTGCGCGCGCGCTGGACCAGGTATTCGACCAGGGTCTCCGAGCCGGCGACGAAGGCGCCCGCCGCGCCCAGGCTCTTGCCCAGGGTGGCGACGTGGACCAGCGGCGGGTTGAGCGGCGCCGCCGGATGCGACAGCTCCTCGAGGCTGCCGCGGCCGTGTCCGCCGAGCACGCCGAAGCCGTGCGCGTCGTCGACCATCAGGCTCGCCTCGCGCGCCTCGCACAGGTTCGACAGCGCCGGCAGGTCGGCCAGATCGCCGTCCATGCTGAACACGCCGTCGGTGACCAGCAGCGCCTGGCGGTCGGCGGCGCGCGCCTGGCGCAGGGCCCGGCCGAAGCCGCCGAGATCGGCGTGCGCCACGCGGACATACTGCGCGCCGCACAGCCGGCCGCCGTCGATCAGCGAGGCGTGGTTGAGCTCGTCGGCCACCACCACGTCGTCGCGCCTGAGCAGGGCGCGCAGCACGCCGAGGTTCGCGGCCCAGCCGCTGGAGAACAGCAGCACGCGCGGCCGCTGCAGGAAATCGGCCAGCTCCTCTTCGAGCCGGGCGTGCTCGCGGTTGTAGCCGGACACCAGCGCGGCGGCGCCGGAGCCGGTGCCGCACAGGTCCAGCGCGCGCCGGGCCGCGGCGGCCAGGCGCGGATCGGCGGCCAGGCCCAGGTAGTCGTTGCTGCAGAAATTGACGCAGGCGCGGCCCTCGACCCGCAGCGCCACGCCGTGGCCGCCCTCGACCGCGCGGCGCACGCGGTACAGGTCCGCCGCGCGCAGGCGCTGCAGCTCGGCGGCGAGGCGCTGTTCCAGCGTCGCGCGCGGGCCGGGATCGTCAGCCATGCCGCTTATTCGTCGCAGCAGGACATCTGCAGCGAGCGCACCTCGGCGATGCAGGCGCCGCGGTGCTGGTCGTCGGCGTGGGCCTCGGCCGGCACCTGCCCCTCGGGCCGGATGCCCAGGCGCCGGAACAGGTGACGGTCCTTGTCGTTCTGCGGGTTGGCGGTGGTGAGCAGGCGCTCGCCGTAGAAGATCGAGTTGGCGCCGGCGAGGAAGCACAGCGCCTGCAGCTCCTCGCTCATGGCGGTGCGGCCGGCCGACAGGCGCACGTGCGAGCGCGGCATCAGGATGCGCGCCACCGCGATGGTGCGCACGAAATCGAACGGGTCCAGCGGCTCGGCCCCGTCCAGCGGCGTGCCCGGCACGGCCACCAGCTCGTTGATCGGCACGCTCTCCGGGTGCTGCGGCAGGTTGGCCAGCACGCGCAGCATCTCGGCGCGGTCGGTGGGCGACTCGCCCATGCCGACGATGCCGCCGCAGCAGACCTTCATGCCCGCCTCGCGCACGTGCTCCAGGGTGTCCAGGCGGTCCTGGAAGGTGCGGGTGGTGATGATCTCGCCGTAATGCTCGGGCGAGGTGTCGATGTTGTGGTTGTAGTAGTCCAGGCCGGCGGCGGCGAGATTGTCGGCCTGGTGCTTCTTCAGCATGCCGAGCGTGACGCAGGTCTCCAGCCCCAGCGCCTTCACCTCGCGCACCATCTCGGCGACCTTCTCCAGGTCGCGGTCCTTGGGCGAGCGCCAGGCCGCGCCCATGCAGAAGCGGGTGGCGCCGTTGGCCTTGGCCTCGGCCGCGGCGCGCTTGACCTCGTCCAGCGGCAGCAGCGGCTCGGTCTTCAGGCCGGTGTCGTAGCGCACGCTCTGCGGGCAGTAGGCGCAGTCTTCCGGGCAGGCGCCGGTCTTGATCGACAGCAGGGTGGAGAGCTGCACCGCGTTCGGATCAAAATGCGCGCGATGAACGGTCTGAGCCCGGAACAGCAGGTCGTTGAACGGCAGCGCGAACAGCGCCTGCACTTCTTCGCCGCGCCAGTCGTGGCGCAGCACCGGAACCTCGGACATGGGACGCTCCACTGGAATTTGCCGGTGCAGTGTTGCCGCCGCATCCAGTCCTGTCAACCTATGGATGCATCACATGGTTGACGGTCGGCGCAATCCCCTGCTGCAGCTGTTGCTGCCCGAGCAGTGCAGCCTGTGCCGCGCCCCGGCCGCCGCGCCGGTCTGCGCCCCGTGCCGGGCCGAGCTGCCCTGGAACCGCCTCGCCTGCCCCTTGTGCGCGCGGCCGCAGGAAACCGGTCCTGCCTATGTCTGCGGCGCCTGCGCCCAGGCGCCGCCGCCGTTCGACAGCGCCTGGTCCGCGTTCCGCTATGCCGCGCCGATCGACCGCGCGGTGCAGGGCCTGAAGTATCACGCCGGCTTCCGCGGCGGCCGCTGGCTCGGCGAGGAGATGGCGCGGGAGCTGGCGCGCCGGCCGCAGCCCCTGCCCGGCCTGCTGCTGCCGGTGCCGCTGCACCACGGCCGCCTGCGCCGCCGCGGCTACAACCAGGCGCTGGAACTGGCGCGGGCGCTGGGGCGGATGCTGTCGATCGAGGTCGACGCGGGCCTGGCCCGGCGCATCCGCCCGACCGCGGACCAGATCGGCCGGACCGCGCCGGAGCGGCGGCGCAATGTTAAGGGCGCGTTCACCGTCGACGCGGCACCCTTGCGCGGCGTGCACCTGGCCCTGGTCGACGACGTCATGACCACCGGCAGCACCCTGGCCGAGCTGGCGCGGGTCTGCCGCAAGGCCGGCGCGGCGCGCATCGAAGTGTGGACCGCAGCGAGGGCGGAATGAACGCGAATGCCATCGGATGCAGGGCTCAGGGCCGCGCCCGCCGCCTGCTGTCGGCTCTTGCGCTGGGCCTGGCCTGCGCCGCCGCCGCCGCCCAGCCGCCAGGCCCGGACAGCAGTGCCGCGCAGGGCTCCGCCATGAATCCTTCCGCCAGCCAGGACAACGCCTTCGCCTTCGACCTCTACCGCGAGCTGCGCGGCCGGCCGGGCAACCTGGTGCTGTCGCCGGCCTCGGTCGCGCTGGCGCTGCAGCTGGCCTGGGCCGGCGCCCGGGGCGCCACCGCCGACCAGATGCGCCAGGTGCTGCATCTGCAGGGCAGCCCCGCAGAGGTGATGCAGGCGGCCGGCGCGCTCGGCGCCCGCCTGCAGACGCCGGACCAGCCGCTCAAGTTCCGCATCGCCAACCGCCTGTTCGGCGAAGACAGCTACCACTTCGAGCAGCCCTACCTGGACGCCGCCCGCGCCGCCTACGGCGCGCCGCTTGAAGCGGTGGACTTCCGCCACCACAGCGAAGCCGCGCGCCTGCGCATCAACGCCTGGGTCGAGCAGCAGACCGAGCGGCGCATCCGCGACCTGGTGCCGCGCGGCGCGCTCAACGCCGACACGCGCCTGGCCCTGGTCAATGCGATCTATTTCCTCGGCGACTGGGACACGCCGTTCGCCCGGGAAGCGACCCGCAACGAAACCTTCCACCCGGACGGCGGCGACAGCCGCGAGGTGTCGACCATGCACCGCCGCGGCGCCATGCGCTACGCCCAGCGCGACGGCTACAAGGCGCTGGAGCTGCCGTATCGCGGCGGCCAGATGTCGATGCTGCTGCTGTTGCCCGACCAGGCCGACGGCCTGGCGGCGCTGGAGCAGTCGCTGACCGCGCCGCAGTACGAGGCGGCGGTGCGGGCTCTGCAGATGCAGCAGGTGGACCTGTCGCTGCCCAGGTTCGAGATCGATCCGGCTGGCGCCATGCCGCTCGGCGCCAGCCTGCGCCACCTCGGCATGAACCTGCCGTTCGACCCGCTGCGGGCCGACTTCAGCGGCATCGCCGATCCGCCCGATCCGCAGGACCGGCTGTTCCTGTCCGAGGTGTTCCACAAGGCGTTCGTCAAGGTCGACGAGAAAGGCACCGAGGCGGCCGCCGCCACCGCCGCCATCATGGCCCGCGCCGCCGCGGTGATGCGGCCGGTGCAGGTGATGCAGTTCAAGGCCGACCACCCCTTCCTGTTCTTCATCCGCGACAACCCCAGCGGCACCATCCTGTTCAGCGGCCGCGTCGCCGACCCTCAGCCGCCGAAGCCGTAATCCAGCGCCAGGCCGAGGAACACCGCCGCGCCGAAGCGGTTGTTGTCGAGGAACGCCTCGAAGCAGGGTCCGCGCCCGCGGCCGCGCGTCAGGCGCTGCTCGCGGACCGCGCAGGCCGCCGCCGCCGCCAGTCCAAGCCAGTACGCCGGCCCGCGCCCGGCGCGGGCGCCGATCCAGGCCAGCAGCAGCAGCGCCGCGGCGTGCAGCAGGCCGATGATCAGCCGGTCGTGGCGGCCGAACAGGATGGCGCTGGATTTCACCCCGATCTTGAGGTCGTCCTCGCGGTCGCTCATGGCGTAGTAGGTGTCGTAGGCGATGACCCAGCACAGGTTCGCCGCCATCAGCAGCCCGGCGTCGGCCCAGGGCACCGCGCCGCGCAGCGCGGCGTAGGCCATCGGGATGCCCCAGGAAAAGGCGATGCCCAGGTGCGCCTGCGGCAGGCTGTGGAAGCGCTTGGCGAAGGGATAGCTCGCCGCCAGCGCCACCGCCGGCAGCGACAGCCACAGCGCGGCGGCGTTGAGCCGCGACGCCACCGCCAGCGCCGCCAGGCACAGCCCGGCGAACAGCAGCAGCGCCGCGCGCGGCGACACCCGCCCCGCCGCGATCGGCCGGTTTTTGGTGCGCTCGACGTGCGGATCGAACCCGCGGTCGGCGAAGTCGTTGATGACGCAACCGGCCGAACGCATCAGCGCCGTGCCGGCGGCGAACACTGCCAGCAGATCGAGTGGCGGCACCCCGCCTGCCGCGAACCACAAGGCCCACAGGGTCGGCCACAGCAGCAGCCAGATGCCGATGGGCCGGTCCAGGCGCATCAGCAGGGCGTAGTCGCGCAGGCGGGAGTTCATTGTTTTGCCATCCTGAGCCCGGCGGCCCGCCCATCACACCTGCGCATATTTCTCCGCGTCCCCCACCCAGCGCGCGATCAGCATTTTCGCCGCCTGCGGCTGCTTGCCGAGCCACTGGTCCGCCAGCTTCTGCAGGGCCGGAATCTGCCCGGCGTCGCGCACGGGGTCGGCGATCTTCAGGCCGATCAGGCCGGTCTGGCGGCGCCCCAGCAGCTCGCCGGGGCCGCGCAGCTCCAGGTCGTGCTGGGCGATCTTGAAGCCGTCGTGGGTGGTGCGCATCACCTCCAGGCGCGCCTTGCCGCCCTCGCCCAGCGGCGGCTGGTACAGCAGCACGCACTGGCTGGCGTTGGCGCCGCGGCCGACCCGGCCGCGCAGCTGGTGCAGCTGGGC
>Ga0070741_10012568_pt1 | contig 15254 bp, 10 predicted proteins | sample Coa_R1_4_FD_66440 | JGI IMG/M metagenome (GOLD analysis project Ga0070741, IMG submission 66440) | Surface soil microbial communities from Centralia Pennsylvania, which are recovering from an underground coalmine fire - Coalmine... | ecosystem: Environmental > Terrestrial > Soil > Unclassified ... | reverse complement strand
CCGGCGGCCCCGGCGCATCGTGCGGCCGCGATCTCGCCTTCCGGGTACATCAGCCGGCTGTATCCTACCGGAGCCAGCAGCACGGGAAGAGAAAGATCAAAGTTCAGCACACGAGTGCGGAGGTCGCAGGTAGGAACCGACACGGCGCCCCGAGGCCGGAAGGTGACGTCATCAAAGGCGCGGCAGTTCTCGCGCAGAGTGAGCTCGCCATCAGCGCCGCCATCCAGGTAATCGAAGACCACCTTCGGAAGGCGCCGCCGGGCTAAGGGTCGAAGATCAGCAACACTCACGATCCGGGATGATTCGACTGCGCGCGACAAGATTGCCTCCAGCTACTCGTATGCACAGGAATGCGGAAACCGAGCTGTGGGCGCCATTATAGACCGGGCCGCGTGCGGTCGTGCGCAAACCCCGCTGCTGCATGCGAGGTGACAGGTGGTGTCCAATCATTGGAGAGACCAAATAGTCCGGGACGCAATCGTCCGGGGGCTCGCTTCGCTTCGCAGCGCGGACGAATGCGTCCGCCCCTACGCGTGACGGGTTGGTCGCGAGGAAATACTGCGAAGCGCACTGCGTGAACGAGTATCGTTCTGCTACTGCTGGATGATCTGGCCAGGCTGAGGATGAACCTGCTCGTTGCCAAGCTGACTGCCGTCCCAACTTCCGCCCAGAGCCTTCACCAGATACACGGAACTCACCATCTGCTGTCCCAGCAACTGGGTTTGCAGACGTTGGCTGTTGAGAAGCGTGGTCTGGGCGGTGATGACATCCAGGTAGGTTGTCACGCCTCCCACGTAGCGGTTATTGGCGATTTCGAGGGCACGCCGCGCGTCTTCCACAGCCGCGCCCTGCGTCTTTAACGCTTCCGAGAGCGTGCTGAGATTGCTGATGCCGTCTTCCACTTCTTGAAACGCAGTGAGCACCGATTGGCGGTAGTTCGCCACCGCTTGATCATAAGCGGCGCGAGCGGCCGCCAGGTTCGCCCGGTTCCGGCCGCCCTGGACGATCGGTTCCAACGCATCGGCTCCCACCGACCAGAACAGGCTCGGCGCATTGAAGAGGGAAGCGATGGCGGCACTCTGCAGACCGCCCGCCCCGCTCAGAGTGATGTGTGGATAAAACGCGGTGCGTGCCAGCCCGACCTGCGCATTTTCGTAGGCCACCTCGCGTTCCCGGCTGGCGATGTCGGGACGCCGTTCCAGCACGTCTGAGGGAACGCCCAACGGCACGGGCGGCGGTGTTGCCTTCAGCGGGGCTGCAGGTACCGAAAAGCTGGAAGCCGGTTGACCGACCAACACCGCAATTGCATGCTCGTATTGCGCGCGGGACTGCTGCACCAGCGAGGCCTGGGAGAGGGTTGAGTCCAGCAAGGTTGCCTCTTGCGCGACCTCTAGTCCGCTGGCGACGCCACCTTGGTGCCGGCGCTGTACCAGGTCCAGAGCCTTGCGCTGGTACTCCACCGATTCCTGCACGACCTGGTACTCCGCATCCAGTTCGCGCAGCGTGAAATAGTCCGCGGCCAGTTCGGCACTCAGCACCAGCTGTACGTTTCCCAGATCCGCGGCCGTGGATTGCAGCGATGCGTTGGCGGCTTCCACATTCTTGCGCACGCGTCCGAAGAGATCGACCTCGTAGCTCAGCGAAAACGGAATCGAATACACGCTCTGGGTATAGGGCCGAGGCTGGATTACGGAGATCGACGCTCCGTTCAGCGGCCGGTTGCCCGAGCCGCGTTGCCGAACTGCGGCCGGATCGGTGGAAACCTGCGGGAAATATGCGGCGGTCGCGATACGGGCCAGGGAGCGTGCCTGGCTCAAGCGATCCCGGGCCGCCGCCAGCGATTGGTTTGCCTGCAGGAGTTGCTGTTCGTAGGAGTTGAGTTCCTCATCCTGGAATATCTGCCACCAGGCACCTTTTGGGACGGTGTCTTTGGGGGCGGCTTGTTGCCAGGGCGGTTGCGTTTTCCATGCGTCTGTAGCCGGCGCAGGGGTCGAAGCCCGGCTATAACGTGGGCCCACGGCACATCCGAGGGAAAGGATCAGCACAGGCCACGCCACCAAGAGGAGAGCCCGCTTCACTGCTCACTCCCTCTTCGTGGCACGTCCGGCTGCGGCTGCGTAGGCGCAATGTTCACTTGCTGGCCCTCTTCCAGCGAGTCAGGCGGATTAATCACAATCCGGTCTTGGGTAGAGACGCCGCCCAGAATCTCCAGTCTGGTTCCGTAATCTCTCCCAATGTTGATCGTCCGCAACCGGACCGTGTTATTTCCATCTACCACCGCCAGGCGCGGGCCCTCGGCTCGAAACAGCATGGCGTTGACGGGAACGGTTACCTTATTGACGTTGGACCCCACTGCGAAATGCACTTCACCGAAAGAGCCGGGCAACAGGCGGCCGTCTTTATTCGGCACATCCACTTCCGTCAGTAGCGTGCGGGTAGCCGGGTCGATGGATTCCGCTGTCCGGGCGATCTTCGCGGTAAATTTCCGGCCGGGGAACTCCTGCAAAGTGACGGTCGCCTGTCCCCCGACCCGGATAAAGGCTGCGTAAGCCTGCGGAACGCTGGTGTAGACGCGCAAGGGATCGATGCGGGCGATATCGAACAGTTCGCGTCCGGCAGCGCCGGCACCCGCATTGATGAGGGCTCCAGGATCCACGTTTCTCTTCGTAATCACTCCCGAGTATGGGGCGTAGACTTTCTTAAAGCTCTCCAGTTGCTCCAGGCGGCGGACGTTGGCATCGGCCGCGGCCAGATTGGCCTGTGCCTGCTTGTATCCACTGCTCTGCTGGTCGGCTTCCTGGGCCGAAACCGAGTCGCTTTTCCGCAGATTCTCCCAACGGTCCGCGCTGATCTTTGCCAGTTCCAGTTGGGCCACGATCTGCTGGCGCGCGGCGCGAGTCTGATTCAATTCCTGGTCGATTTCGGGCGTGTCGATGGTGGCCAGCAGGTCGCCTTCGTTTACCCGGCTTCCGATGTCCTTGTACCAGCGCACCAGATATCCACTGGTGCGTGCATAGATGGGAGACTCCGCAAAGGCCAGCAGGGAACCGGGCAGCACCAGTTCTTCATCGGGTTGCTCCGCCTGCGGACGAACGACCGCCACTGTCGGAATGCTGGATTGCTCGGTTTCCTTCGCCAGTGCGCGTTCGCGGGTTTCACGGCCGATCAGAGTGACCGCACCCGCGGCCAGCAACACCAGCAGCGCGACGCCAATGATGATCAGCGCTTTGCGGGCAGGCGCTGGAGGAAGCTCGGGGGGAGGCTGCAGGGTTTGCGTGCGGTGACGCGACTGCTCCTCCATCGCGGCGATCTCCCCATCGATCTGCGCCCGCGTGAGGTGCTGCGCAGGATCTCCATCATGCCTCTGATTCCCGGCATCGGCGCGCTGCCTCTCGCCCAGGGGCAGGGGTCTCATTTTGTCCTCACTGCTCATTTTCACTCCGATTCCACGATACAGCCCGAAACTCCTGATGTCTTCAGCCTTCCAACTCGCGGGCCCGTTTTGCCTCCAGGCGCCCATGGAAGATGGCGAATACGCTGGGCACAAAGAAGAGTGTCGCCACCGTAGCAAACAGCAGGCCGCCGATTACCGCGCGCCCGAGCGGCGCGTTCTGCTCGGCGCCTTCCCCAAACCCCAGGGCCATGGGCACCATGCCGATGATCATGGCCAGAGCGGTCATCAGGACGGGGCGTACCCGGGTATACCCGGCGGCTACCGCCGCTTTGAACGCGGGCATGCCCTCATCCATCTGTTCGCGGGCGAAGCTGACCATCAGAATCGAGTTGGCCGTCGCCACTCCCATGCACATCACCGCGCCGGTAAGCGAGGGCACACTCAGGCGCGTGTGCGTCAGCAGGAGGAACCAGCAAATTCCTGCCAGAGCCCCCGGCAATGCCGTAATGATGATGAACGGATCCAGCCAGGACTGAAAATTCACCACGATCAACAGGTAGACGAGAACGATGGCGCCCAACAGGCCCGCGCCCAATCCCAGAAATGACGAGCGCATGGTGGCGACCTGGCCGCGCAGTATCAGGTGAGTTCCGCGCGGCAGCTGGCTATCGAATTCCTTCAGGATTTTATCGGTTTCCGCAGCAACAGCTCCCAAGTCGCGCTCCTGGGTGCTGGCATAGACGTCGATCACGGGCTGCACGTTGTAGTGGTTGACCGTTGCCGCCCGGGCCGCCGGCGCCAGTTGCACCAGGTTCCCCATCAATTGCGGCCCTTGCTGTGAGATGACGGGAATATTCATCAGGTCCTGCAATCCGGTCATGCGGTATTGCGGGGCCTGTACGGCGATCTGATAGGTGACCAAATTCTTCGGGTTGAGCCAGAAGTTCGGCGATGTCTGGAAACTGCCGCTCAACGAAACCAGCGCGCTCTGGGCCACTTCCCGGGCCGTCAAGCCCACCTGGGTCACCCGCGTGCGGTCGATATCCATGTGCAGCGTGGGCAGCGCAAGCATCTGCTGTACATGCACGTCCGCCGCGCCTGGAATGTGCCGCATGCGGTTGGCGATCCGTTGGGCAATGCCGTAGCTTTGCTGCATATTCGTTCCCACCACCTGCACATCGATCGGGGCGGGTAATCCGAAGTTGAGAATCTGCGAGACGATATCCGCGGGCTGGAAGAAGAATTCCGTCCCGGGAAACTGTTGCGGCAAGACTTCACGCAAATGGCGGGTGAGTTCTGCCGTCGGCGGATGGTGCTCCGGGTTGAGTCCGATCAGAATTTCCGCGTCACTGGTGCCAATGGTTCCGCTCGAATTGTAGGACTGGTTGATGCCCGAGTTGGGCAGTCCGATGTTGTCGAGGATGGTCTGTAACTGGCCCTGGGGGACCTGCTCCCGCAGGAAGACTTCAATCTGATCGCAGAGCCGCGCTGTTTCTTCCACGCGCAGTCCGGGGCGGGCGCGCACGTGTAGGCGCAGCAACCCGGCGTCGACCTGGGGAAAGAAATCTTCTCCCAGGAAACTCACCAATCCCAGCGACAGCACGCAAAAAAGCAGGAAGCACAGGGCAAAGACGCCGCGATGCTCGAGGGTGGTCTCCAGCAGGGCTTCGTAGCCGCGGCGAAAATCCTCGAACTTCCGCTCGAAGCCGCGCTGGAATCGCCCCAGGAGCGATCGCGGCGCCTCCGCCCGGTGTTCGTGTCCCCGCATGATGTACATCACAAGAGTAGGGATCAGAGTCCGCGAGAGCAGATAACTCGCCAGCATGGCAAAGCTCACGGCCTCGGCTAATGGCACGAAGAGGAACTTGGCCACGCCGGTCAGAAAGAACATGGGCACGAACACGATGCAGATGCTCAGCGTGGAGACGAAGGCGGGGACCGCAATCTGCTGGGCGCCGTCCAGAATAGCCTGGCGCATTTCCTTGCCCATCGCCAGATTGCGCTCGATATTTTCAATCTCCACGGTGGCATCGTCGACTAGAATGCCGACCGCGAGCGCCAAACCTCCCAGGGTCATGATGTTGATGGTCTGGCCGATGGCCCCCAGCAGGATGATGGATACAAAGATGGACAGCGGGATGGAAATCGAGATGACAATGGTCGGCCGCCAGTCGCCCAGAAAAATGAGAATCATGACCGCCGTAAGCGCAGCCGCGATCAATCCCTCGCGCAGCACTCCATCAATCGACGCTCGCACGAACAAGGACTGATCGAAAAGCGCTGAAATTTTCAATTCCGGCGGCAGCGCCTGGGCGGCCTGCTGCACGATGCCTTTGACCCCAGCCACAACCTGCAGGGTCGAAGCTTTGCCGTTCTTGTAGATCGACATCAGGGCGCCACGATTGCCGTCCTGGCGCACGATATTGGTCTGCGGAGCAAATCCATCGCGAATATGCGCCACGTCGCGCATGTACAGCGTGGAACCATTCGTGGTCTTCACCGGGAGGTCGTTCAACTCCGCAATGGTCTGCGGCGTCCCGTTCATTTCCACGCTGTACTCGATCGGGCCCATCTTCAGGGTGCCGGAGGGCAGAATGATGTTCTGCGCGTTCACCGCGCCGACGATGTCATTGGGAGAAAGTCCGTAGGCCTGCAGCTTGGGCAGATCCAGGTCCACCTGAATTTGCCGCATCTTGCCGCCATAGGGATAAGGCGTTGCCGCTCCGGGGACCGTGGCCAGGTAAGTTCGCAGGAAATTCTGCCCCAGGTCAAACAATTCCTGCTCCGGCAGCGTCTTGCTGCTCAACCCCAACTGGATAATGGGCGTGGTCGAAGCGCTGTAAGTGATGATCAACGGGGGAGTGGTGCCCGCCGGCATGCTCCGCACCACCGTCTGGCAGATGGCGGTGATCTGAGCGATGGCGCCCTGCACGTTCGTCCCCGGGCGGAAGAAAACCTTTATCACTCCCATCCCGGTCACCGACTGGGACTCCATGTGCTCGATGTCGTTTACCGTCGTGGTAATGCCGCGCTCGGAGTTGGAGACAATGCGGTTCGCCATGTCCTCCGGGGACATTCCGTTATAGAACCACACCACCGAGACTACAGGGATGTCGATATCGGGAAAGATGTCAGTGGGAGTGCGCAGGATGGTGATGGGCGTCAGGATCAGAATCACCAGCGCCATCACCACAAACGTATAGGGACGCCTCAGGGCTAAAGCAACAATCCACATGAATCGCGATCACTCCCAAATCGAACAGAACACGCCGCCCCATACCTGCTCAATAGAAGCTTAGATTCGATACTCGGCGTATCGGATTCCAAAATACTGTGCTTGATTATATGGTAGCGTAGCAACATGCGCAAAAGGCCGGCAGTCCAGCTCAATGGCGCGAAGAGCCGCGGAAAACGCCCTCCCGGCCGGCCTCGGAGCGAGCAGGCCCGTTTGGCGATCTTGCGCACGGCTTTGAAGGTCTTAGCGGAAACCGGGTTTGCCGATCTTAAGATCGAAGAAGTAGCGGAGCGCGCCCGGGTGGGCAAGGCCACGGTTTACCGCTGGTGGCCGCACAAGGCCGCACTGCTTGCGGACGCGTTCGCCAGCAGCACGGTCAGCAGGCTTCATTTTCCAAACACCGGCTCAGTCGAGAGAGACATGAGCCAGCAGATGCGGCGCCTGATCAAAATTTTCCGGAGTGCCCGAGGACGCATCGTATCCGCTATCCTGGCGGCGGGCCAAAGCGATAAAACCCTGATTACCGCCTTCCGCGAGCGCTTTCTGATGCCACGCCGCCGCGAGGCGTATGCCACAGTGGACCGCGGCATCGCGCGCGGCGAGTTGCGCAAGAATATCGATCGCGACCTATTGCTGGATTCCCTGTACGGGCCCATCTACATGAGATTTCTCATCCGGCATGACGAACTGACTCCGGAGTTTGTCGACGAGTTATGCGGCCTGGTATTGGGCGGAGCCCGGCCTGCGGCCAAGAGGTCCCGCAATCGCAGCTAGTCGATCGAGGGGTGAGCAAAGCTGGACGAAATTCCGCTTTGCGATTACGCTCTCCGCTCATGAACCGGCGAACCTTCCTTCAGGGCGCTCTAGCCGGCGCCGCCACCCTGCCTTTCACCCGTCGGGCGCGCGCGGAGAGCAACGACCTTGCTCCCATCTTCGCGCAAATTGAGAAGCGCCACGACGAAGCAGTGCAGCGTCTCCAGGAGTGGATCAAGCAACCCTCGATCGCGGCCGAGAATCGAGGGATGTCCGAAGGCTGCGATCTGACCATGCGTTTCCTTCGCGACGCCGGATTTGGTGAAGTCACGAAGATTCCGACAGCCGGGCAGCCCGGCATTTTCGCCACCCTCGATGCGGGCGCTCCGCGGACCCTGGGGCTGTATTTCATGTACGACGTAAAACAGGCAGACCCGGCCGAGTGGACGTCCCCGCCGTTCTCGGCGGCGCTGCTGGAGAAGCCGGATCTGGGCAGCGTCGTGATGGGGCGCGGCGCAGTCAACCAGAAGGGCCCTGAGGCCTCCTTTATCGCGGCGCTGCACGCGTTCCGCGCGGCAGGCCGCAAGCTGCCGGTCAACCTGGTTCTGGTTGCCGAAGGCGAAGAAGAAATCGGTTCTCCGCATTTTCCGCAAATCGTCCACCGGCCCGAAGTGACCGCCGCGCTCAAGAAGTGCATGGGCGTCTTCATGCCCTCCGCCGAGCAGGATCTGGATGGTTCAGTAGTAATGACGCTGGGGGCCAAGGGCGTGGTGGAACTCGAACTGGTTTCGAGCGGCGAACGCTGGGGCCGCGGGCCGCGCAAGGATGTGCACTCCAGCAACAAGGCGAGGCTCGATAGTCCTGCATGGCACCTGGTGGAAGCGCTGGCAACGCTGGTCTCGCCCGATGGAAACGATCCCGCGATTGAAGGATTCGCGGACAGGGCTCGCGCGATTTCACCCGCGGAAAAGAACATGATCGCGGAAGCGTCGCGCCGCCTCAACGAAGCGGCGGCCAAAAAACAACTCGGCGTCGAACGCTGGGTCCACGACGTGAGCTGGCAGGAAGCGCTGGAACTGCTGCAATCGCGCCCCACCGTGAACATCGAGGGATTGGTCGGAGGCTATACCGGGCCGGGCGGCAAGACCATCCTGCCTCATCGAGCTGTCGCCAAAATCGATATGCGGCTGGTTCCGGATATGAAAGCCACGGAAGCACTCGCCGCCCTGAAGGCTCACCTCTCCAAGCGAGGCTTTCCAGATATCGAGGTGAATATGACCGGGGGCTACGACCCCAACAGCACCTCGGCGGATGCCGCTCTGATCCGCGGGCAAACTGCGGTATACAAACGCGGCGGCATCGACCCGATCGTATTACCGCGCAGCGCGGGTTCCTGGCCAGGGTATGTTTTTACCAACGAACCGCTCCACCTGGCGGCAGGTCACTTCGGACTGGGTCATGGCAACGGAGCGCACGCTCCGGATGAATACTACGTAATCGAATCCAGGAATTCCAAGGTCCAGGGAATGGATGGCGCCGTGCGGTCGCACGTGGAGTATCTCTACGAACTGGCGACGATCAAGTGACGCCGGGGAGACGGGTAACCCCAGTCTCCGGGTCGGACCCCGTTATTGGTGGTCGGGGCGATAGGATTTGAACCTACGACCCCCTGCGCCCAAGGCAGGTGCGCTACCAGGCTGCGCTACGCCCCGACATTATCGCTCTACTGATTCTAAACCACTGCGGTGACGCGCATACATCCCGTCCGCTTGGAGAAGATACGGGCGGGGCTTAGGCGCCAAAGCGCCTACCTGGGATATAGGCGGAAAAACGCCTGAAATACTCTCAGGCAAAAGAGCACCTAATAGATTAACGCGGAGCCTTCGCTTCTTTCCTCATGATATCGACGATTTCGCGCTACCAGGCTGCGCTACGCTTCTGCCGAGTTGGTCCGGGCATTGTCTGTGCCGCTCCTGGACTGCACTTCACTGCCACCTGACGTATGGGTTTGCCTGCTCACTGTATAATTTTTGTTCAGGTATGCAGAAACCCCGTTACGCGCTGGTGGCGTATGTGAATAGTCCTGCAGGAGAGTTCGTGGAGAGCCTCCGGCGGGAGCTGCATCCTGATCTGCCGCAGATTGCGGCGCACCTGACCATTTTGCCTCCTCGTCCTTTACAGGGCACCGAGAGCGCTGCTCTTGCCCTGCTGCAGCGCGTGTGCGGCCAGGAAGAGGCCTTTTCAGTGACTCTGGGGCCGGTCGAAACCTTTATCCCGGTGACCCCAACGGTCTTTATTCGAATTGAGTCGGCCGCGCCGCGGATGAGGGATCTGCACGACAAACTGAACACAGAAGTGCTGCGCTTCCAGGAGGAATGGCCTTACATTCCCCACCTGACCATCGCGAAAATGAGCGCCGAGCCGCCTGCCCAAACTGCATTTGAAATCGCCCGGCGACGTTGGGAGGAGTACCAGGGCAGCCGCCGCATCCTGTTGGAAAGGCTCACTTTTGTACGTGAGGAATCTCCCGATTGTTGGGTCGATCTGGCCCCGATTTTGCTGGGCCGCAGCCTGGTTCCCCGCTGACCCTCGTAACCAGCGGCTCCATTACCTTCCTCAGTTACTCCAGCGCATCGCCGGTGGCCCCAGGTACATCATCCTCCCGTGCATTGAAAAGCCCGATCCACGACTGTAGATAAGGAGTAGAGCAGGTCGCGTCGATTCCCGTTGAACACCTTTTCCCATGCGGGTTTCCGGCCAGCCACCGGGAGATAGCACATGCAGATCGGGGTTTACGGATCAGGGTACCTGGGAACGGTGATTTCGGCCTGCCTGGCGGATTTCGGCACCCCGGTTTCCTGTTGTCATCCCGACCGCACGCGCATGGTCGAAATGGCCCAAGGCAACATCCCGTTCTTCGAAAAGAACCTGAAAGAGATTATTCGCCGCAACGTTCGCGCCGGACGGCTGTCCTACTCCACCGACATCGAGACGTTTGCGCGCCGGACCGGCGTTATTTTCCTGGCGGAAGACAAGGCCGAAAACTTGAACGACCTGGCATTGCGCATCATCCGCCTGGCACCCAAGCCTCCTATCCTGATCGTCGTCACACCTGTCCCGGTCGGCACCGCCAGCGCTCTGGAACAAAGCATCAAAGATGCGGGGCTGCAGGCCACGGTGGTTTCGCAGCCCATGTTCTTCACCGATGGCTGCGCGGTGGAAGACTTCAACTGGCCGGACCGGCTGATTCTTGGATCCAGTTCGAATGAAGCCGTGCAAGCTCTCAAACAGATCTTTCACCCGCTGGTGATGCGTGGCGTTCCGGTCATCGTGACTAACCAATCCACGGCTGAACTGGTCCGCGAAGCGGCCACCGCCTTCGTGGCGACCAAGATCTCCTTCATCAACGAAGTGGCCGCACTTTGCGAGCGGGTCAATGCCGATGCTGTGAACCTTGCCCTGGCTTTAGGGCTGGACAAGAAAATTGCTCCCCGCTGCCTGCAGCCCGGAGCTGGGATGGGCGGAGTTTTCGCCGAGACGGATATGGATTCCCTCTCTGCCCTGGCCCAATCGCATAGCGTACCCTTGAAGGTCCTCAGCGCCGCCCGCGAGGTGAACCACTCGCTGGCCGAGCGGCTGGTAGAAAAAGTTTCGGCTGCGCTGAATTCGGTGGAAAACAAGGAACTCGGCATCCTGGGATTAGCCTTCAAGCCAAACACCAATTCCGTCGCCGGATCTTCGTCGTTGCGCCTGGCTGAGAGCCTGATCTCGAAAGGCGCTCACGTGCGCGCCTACGATCCGGTGGCCATTCCGGAAGCCAAAATACGCCTGAACGGCGCGGTCCGCTATTGCGACTCCGCCTACGCCGTGGCAGAGGGCTCCGATGCATTGATTCTCGGTACCGGATGGCCCGAGTTCCGAGCCCTGGACTTTGACCGGATCAAGCACCTGCTCAAAAAGCCCGTCATCGTCGACACCAAGAACCTGCTGGACGCCACGCGCCTGCGCGCCCTGGGATTTGAGTACGTAGGCATCGGAAGAGTGTAGACGCGTAGGGACGGACGCATTCGTCCCAGGTTTTTCCATCCCCGCGAGTGAGTGTCCCCGCTGGTTGAGGCCTTTTAGAACTCCTGCCCTTGCTATAATTGACTTCCTGCGGTGGGAATAGCTCAACTGGCAGAGCACCGGACTGTGGCTCCGGCGGTTGCGGGTTCGATTCCCGTTTCCCACCCCAACGTTCTTGCCTAAGAAAACATATCGAGACAGCCCCTCAGGCTGTCCAGGTCGAGCCCAGCTCGACTGAAATTCTGCGGCCCCGTAGCTCAACTGGATAGAGCATCAGTCTTCGGAACTGAGGGTTGGGGGTTCGAGCCCCTCCGGGGTCGCCATTCTGTCCGCCTGCAACACCCGTGACGCCCCCCCTGTTCACGGAACTGCCATTTTCGCCACGAACACATCTTCTGCCCCGTTGCTGTTCAACTGAGACGCGCCGAACGCAGCAGTATCCGTGAAGGCTCCGAGCACCACGATGTTGCCTTGTCCCAACAAGGCCATGCGAGGCAGAACCTCGATTCCAGCGGCTATGGGACCGCCATTCTCGTTGATCCAGTCGACGACTCCGTTGGTCAATTTGGCTATAAAAAGATTGTTTGTTTTCTCGCTCATCCCCGCCACGTAAAGATCATCTCCGGAGGGGATTACGCACCCTCCTTCCTCGTTGTCAGCCTTCCCGAGGCGGACTGCATTCAACAAAACCCCGGAACCATCGAAAGTGGCGACCACCACGTCCCGGTTATATGGACTCGACAATATCCCGCCGCCGAGATTCGTGGTGGTTCCGGGAGGCTGCGAAGTAATCAGAGTCTCCCGCTGCTGGGCGTTCCCATCCATATTTCCGATCAGCCCGGTGATGCTGACTTGTCCGCTGTCGCTCACGCTGATGTCGTTCATGATTGCCTTGTAGCCGCCGATGTCATTTACCCACTTCACATTGCCATCGCCGTCGTACTTGACCACAAAGCCGTCGTCGGGATAATCAGGCCGAGTCTGAATGGGACCGCTTAGGCCCGCCACGGTTTGATCCAGGCCATCCATGCTGTGGAAAGTGGCCTGGCCCTCAAACCATCCTGTCACGTAAGCGCTCCCGCGCGAATCGACTGCAACTTTGTGAGGGACGCTGTTCACCCCAGCCTGGTTCCACTCTCCCCACTGAAAATTTCCATCCGCGTCGTACTTGACGAGATACATGTGCCAGGTCCGGGGCCCAGGCACGGCGCTCAAAGTTCCGTTTGAGGAACTGAAGTACGTGGTGTTCTGACTGACTCCGGTTACATAAATCGCGCCGCTTTCAGTATGTACCGCGACACCGTGTCCGCGGTTGACAGAAGCAGAGCCGACTCTGCCGGTTTGCACCCAGTCCAGTTCGCCGCAGGAACTGTACTTCGCCAGGAAGATCGTTTCCCCATTCCCGCTCACCGTAACCGGCGAACTTATTTTGGAATGGAATGTCGCAGAGCCAGTAAACCAGCCAGTCGCATAAACATTGCCGGCAGCATCGAATGCAACATCGCTTCCCTCATCATGCCCCGCGCCTCCAATCTGCACCACCCACTGGCCCACCCTGGCAAGAAAGATGTCGGTATCGCCTCCGGACACGAGGGTGCTTTTTCCAACATGGACCGATTCCAAGAAATATCCAGTCAGGTATTGATCGCCCTCCGGCGAGACCCGGATGCTGATGCCGACGTCGGAGCCTGGTCCCCCGAAGCTGGTGGCCCGGGTCCACGTTTGCGCAGCTGCCATCCCGCCGATCCCGAAACAAATCGACACAGCCAGGAGAAGCGGACTATTCGCGATTCGCCGCGTGGCGTTTGTCATGACCGTTTCTCCAATCCTGGTTGAACAACGTACGCATCATCACCAGAGGCCCGTCCCACATATCTTTGCTGTAAGAAGGTTCAGACCCTTAGGCGCAAGAACCCACGAACGGATCCGCAAGTGCACTCTCAAACCATCGAGAATGCATTCACATTTCCTTGATGCCTTGAGCAGTTACTCTTACCTTGACGCGTTCGCCAGGGAATGGGTGACAGAGGCTGACGAAGACCCTGGTCGAAGTGATGGCAGCGTTGAACGCTGGAGAATACAGAGGAAGCATCGAGCCATCCCGGCTCGTAAGACCGGCGAACGCCCAGGCCAGCACGACTGGGGATTTTCGGTGCGGCCGGGACGGATGTCAAGATGCAAGAATCTGCGTCTTGTTTTTGTCTCCAACCAGCGGGTCCGCCTTCAAGGGAATTGCCCGGCGCGCAGAGGCGCTCCATGGGATAAAATGCAGCTTGACCGTCGTCCGAGTATGAAACGTATTTTTCACTTCCGGGCTTCTTCGGCCGAACTCGGCCCGCTCGAAGAACGACTTCTTGACGCACTCTGGATCCGCGGCAACGCCACGGTACGCGAGCTGATCGACGAACGGTGCCAGGACCTGGCTTACACTACGGTCATGACCACGCTCGATCGCCTGTTCAAGAAGAAGTTGCTGTCGCGGGAAGCGGAAGGTCGTGCCTTTCGCTATGCGCCTCTGGTCACCCGGGAACAATTACACCGGGAAGCTGCCACGGAAGCGTTCCGGCAACTGCTGGAGGCAAGCCCGGCGCCTTCGTTGCCTCTCTCGTATCTGGTGGAGATGGTCAGCGAGCGCCACGCCGAGTTGCTGGACCAGCTCAGCGAGCTGGTCGAAGCCAAGCGCAAAGAATTGCGCAGGCGCCACTCCCGCGCTGAAATGGCAGACAACAGCGCAAGATCGAAGGACCGGGGCTGATGTACGCCATTCGTGGGATTGCCGTCTCCATCTCGGTGTTCGTGATCGTGTATTGCGGCATGTCGGTGGCTGTGCTGTGCACGTGGTTGCGCCTCCACCGCCGCGTCCGGAGAATGGGTGTGCAGGGGCTGGCGAACCTGTTGTTTGCCTGGCGCATGTTCCCGCTCTGTGCCGCTTTGCTGGTCACCGTAACCTTTGCCGTCCCCTCGTTCCTGCTGCTTGAGCCGCGTTCCATCATTGAACCGATGGGGGACTTTCCCCTCGCACTCGCGCTGCTGGGGACCGGGATGGGAATTTTTGGACTGGTCAATGCGGCGCGCGCGAGCCTGCAGGCGGCGCGTACGGTTTCGCAGTGGACTCAGTCGGCCGAGGCCATTCGTTCCCGCTCTCCGTTTCCGGTGCTGCGAATTCAACGCAGCGTACCCGCAATGACGGCCGCGGGCATTATTCGTCCCCGGATTTTGCTGTCCGGGTCGGCGGAATTTGTCCTGAACGGCAGCGAGTTGCGCACGGCGCTGAACCATGAAATTGCGCACATTCGACGACGCGACAACCTGAAGAAGCTGGGGCTACGCTTCGTGGCATTCCCCGGAATGCGAGGGCTGGAGGCGGCCTGGTTGCAGGCCTCCGAAATGGCTGCCGATGAAGCAGCCGTGTCCAGTACTGCCGACGCGCTCGATCTCGCCGCAGCCCTGATCAAGCTTTCCAAGCTGAAAGCAGACGAGCCTTCGCCGGACTTGACCGCAGCCCTGGTTCACGGGCAGACCGCCATGATCAATGCGCGGATTGAGCGCCTGATCGCCTGGGCGGATTCGCCGCATCCTCCGAGACGGAGTTTTTCTGCCCAGGGCCTGTGGTATGTCTCCATCGCAACGATCGCAATCTTCGCGATTGCCTACGGCTCATTGCTGGCGGACGTGCACCAGGCCACGGAGTGGCTGGTTCGCTAGTCTCGACGCTTACCGTCGTCAGAACGTAACCCGGACTCCCAACTGCGCCGCAAAAGGAATTCCCACCGTGGTCCCCGGGCCAAAGAAATCTCCTAGCCCTCC
>Ga0070741_10012567_pt1 | contig 15255 bp, 14 predicted proteins | sample Coa_R1_4_FD_66440 | JGI IMG/M metagenome (GOLD analysis project Ga0070741, IMG submission 66440) | Surface soil microbial communities from Centralia Pennsylvania, which are recovering from an underground coalmine fire - Coalmine... | ecosystem: Environmental > Terrestrial > Soil > Unclassified ... | reverse complement strand
TCAACATGGCGGCGATCCCGCGCGACCTCATCGAGTCCGAACTGTTCGGCCACGAGAAGGGCGCGTTCACCGGCGCCAACACGCGGAGCGCCGGCCGCTTCGAGCAAGCCGAAGGCGGGACGCTGTTTCTCGACGAGATCGGCGACATGCCGATGGAGGCACAGACCCGGCTTCTGCGCGTGCTGCAGCAGGGCGAATACACCACCGTGGGCGGCCGCACACCCATCAAAGCCGACGTGCGCATCATCGCCGCCACCAACAAGGATTTACGTCAGCTCATTCAGCAGGGCTTGTTCCGCGAAGATCTGTTCTTCCGGCTCAACGTCGTGCCGCTGCGTTTGCCGCCGCTACGCGAGCGCACCGAGGACATTCCCGACCTGATCCGGCACTTTTTCGCGGTGGTGGCGCGCGAGGGCCTGCCGCTCAAGCAGATCGACCAGGCCGCGCTCGATCGGCTCAAGCGGCACCGCTGGCCCGGCAATGTGCGCGAACTCGAAAATCTCGCGCGCCGTCTCGCCGCGCTCTACCCGCAGGAGACCATCACTGCGGCGGTCATCGACGCCGAGCTTTCGCAACCGGCGCTGGTCGCGCCGAGCGATTCCGGCCGTGCCGAAGACAATCTCTCGGGGGCCGTCGAGCGCTACCTGGCGCGCTACTTTTCCGGGTTCGACGACGGCCTGCCGCCGCCCGGCCTCTATCACCGCATCCTGCGCGAGGTCGAAGGCCCGCTGCTCTCAGCCGCCCTGACCGCCACCCGCGGCAACCAAATCCGCGCTGCCGACCTGCTCGGCGTCAACCGCAACACTTTGCGCAAGAAGATCCGCGATCTGGAAATTCAGGTTTATCGGACCGGCGGTTGACGACCCACGCTCATAGCGTCGTCGAAGCGCCCGAAGGCGCCCCGGAATTGTCGCAATCGGGCAACATTGTTGTATAAATGCCTCACTGGGGGAGGACGAATGGCCGGGCTCCGTTCGTCCAGCGCATTTCCGCAACAGTCCCACGTCGCTTAGCGCGTTCATGACGACTGTTGACCAGGTCGCCCCGCTCGAGCCGGTCCCGGCACCCATGCCGGTTGGTTCGCGGCTGATTGGGCCGGTTGCGGACGGTATCGCCCTCTTCTCGGCGGCTCTCACTCTCCTGGTGCTTTCGGGGATAACTCCGATCGCGCCGGTCCCGGCACTGGCGACCGGGCTCGCACTCCTGCAAGCGGTTACTCACGGCACGGCCGTCCCTGCAGCAACACCGGCCGGGCTGATCCAGACCGCGATCGTTGTTTTGCTGCTCGTAGTCAATCTCGTGACCGACGCCTTATTGCTGTTGGCGCCGAGGCCAATGTCGTCGCGGCTGATAGGGGCGATTGCGCTCGGGCTGGCGCTGCTGTGGGCCACCGTCACGTTCCTCGTGCTCGGCGGTTTGACCTGGATCGTGCCGGTCGATGAGGTGGTCAAGCAGCTCTTGCTCGGCAACGCCGTCACCGGCGTCTTGCTGCTTGCGATCATAGGGCGCGAAGTCTGGATCGTTATCCAGGCGCGCTGGCGCGGGCGCGCTGGTTCGCGGCTGCACATTCAGATCGTGAGCCTGTTCGCGGTGATCGCCGCGGTGCCGACCATTTTGATCGCGGTCGTCGCATCGACCACGCTGGACCGCGGCCTCGACCGCTTCTTTTCAACCCGCACCCGCGCCATCATCGATCAGTCGCAGATCGTGGCCAAAGCCTATCTCAGCGACCATGCCCAGATCATTGGCGGCGACAGTCTGGCGATGGCGTTCGACGTCGCGCGCGCCAAACCTCTGTTCGACCAGAACCGCGAGCAGTTTCACAAATTTTTCACGGCGCAAGCCAAGGGCCGCGGCCTGTCAGCGGCGATGATCATCGCGTCTGACGCTTCGACGGTTGAGCATGCCGACGCCATGGCGGACAAACCGGTCGTGCTGCCGCCGTCGGAAGCCCTCAAACGCATCAGCGAGACCGAGCCGTATGTCGTTGTCTCGCCGCAGGGCATCGCCGCCGCCGTAAAGCTGCGCGGTTACGACGACCTCTACCTGTACGTCGCCCAGATGCTCGATCCGCGCGTCATGCAGCAAATAGCCGCGACGCAGGAGAGTATCGGCGACTATGCCCTCCTTGAAGCGTCCCGGCTCGGCATCCAGATCGCGTTCGCGCTGATGTTCGCGGTCATCGCGCTGATCGTGCTGTTGTCGTCGGCGTGGATCGGGCTCGATTTCGCCAACCGGCTGGTCGCCCCGATCCGGCGCCTGATCGGCGCCGCCAACGTGGTATCGACCGGCAATCTGAATATTCAGGTGCCAGTGCACCGCGCCGAGGGCGATTTGGCGCAGCTCGGCGAAACCTTCAACAAGATGACCCACGAGCTGCGCACCCAACACGAGGACATCGTGCGCGCCCGCGACCTCATCGACAGCCGCCGCCGCTTCACCGAGGCCGTACTGTCGGGCGCCAGCGCCGGCGTGGTTGGCGTCAATGCCGAGGGCCGCGTCACCATTCTCAATCGCTCGGCCGAGCAATTGACCGGATGCAGCGAGGCCGAAGCGCTCAGCCGTCCGCTGCGCGACATCGCCCCCGAACTGGCCGATGTTTTCGCCGACGCGCGGCGCAGCAATCAGCGCCTCATTCAGCGCCAGATCGCGATCACGCGCGACGGCCAGGAGCGTAATTTCTCGGTTCGCGTCACCAGCGAGCAGGCGCCTGAATCCGAACACGGCTACGTCATCACCATCGACGACATTACCGAGTTGGTCCTGGCGCAGCGCTCATCGGCATGGGCCGATATTGCCCGCCGCATCGCCCACGAGATCAAGAATCCGCTGACCCCGATCCAGCTGTCGGCCGAGCGGCTACGCCGCAAATATGGCAAACTGATCACTGAAGATACCGCCGTGTTCGAGCAGTGCACCGACACCATCGTGCGCCAGGTCGACGACATCAAACGGATGGTCGACGAGTTCTCGCGCTTCGCCCGGATGCCGAAGGCGGTGATCGCCGACGAGGACGTCGCCGATGCCGTGCGCCAAGTGGTGTTCCTGCTGCGCGTCGGTCATCCCGACATCGATTTCGACGTGCAGCTGTCGGCGGATACGATGCCGGCGCGGTTCGACCGGCGGCTGATCTCGCAGGCGCTCACCAACATCGTCAAGAACGCGACCGAGGCGATCGGCGCCGTGCCGCCGGCCGAGCTCGACCGCGGCCGCATCGTCGTGAGCGCCCGCCGCGAGGGCAAGGAAGCGGTGATCGACGTGATCGACAACGGCATCGGTCTGCCCAAGGAGAACCGCGCGCGCCTGCTCGAGCCCTATGTCACGACACGCGAGAAGGGCACCGGCCTTGGGCTCGCCATCGTCGGCCGTATTCTCGAGGAGCACGGCGGGCGCATCGAGCTGCGCGATGCTTCGGAAAAGATTCCCAGTGCGCGCGGCGCCTGGATGCAGTTGCGCTTTGCGGCCGAGCCGCTGCCCGAAGCGGCGGGGGCGGCGGCAGCGCCGGCCCAACAGACTCACGCGGTGAATTGATCATGGCGTCCGACATCCTCATCGTCGACGATGAAGCCGACATTCGCGAACTCGTCGCCGGCATTCTGCAGGACGAAGGCTACGGCACGCGTACCGCGCACGACAGCGACGACGCGCTCGGCGCCGTGGTAGCGCGGCGGCCCAATCTCGTCTTCCTCGATATCTGGCTGCAGGGCAGCCGGCTCGACGGGCTGCAGCTTCTCGACTCGCTCAAGCTCGAACATCCCGAGCTGCCGGTGGTGATGATATCGGGTCACGGCAACATCGAGACCGCGGTGTCCGCCATCAAACGCGGCGCCTACGATTTCATCGAGAAGCCGTTCAAGGCCGACCGGCTGCTGCTCGTAGCCGAACGCGCGCTGGAGAACTCCCGGCTCAAGCGCGAGGTCAAGCAGCTCAAGCAATTCGCGCCGCTGCCCACCGTGATCGTCGGCCATTCGCCGACCGCCAACCAGCTGCGGCAGACCGTCGAAAAGGTGGCGCCGACCAACAGCCGCATCCTCATCGTCGGCGCCTCCGGCAGCGGCAAGGAGCTCGCCGCCCGCACCATTCATGCCCATTCGGCGCGCGCCAACGCGCCGTTCGTGGTGATCAACGCCGCCGCGATCTCGCCGGAGCATATGGAGGTCGAGCTGTTCGGCGTCGAGGCCAGCAACGGCACGCAGGGCCGCAAGGTCGGCGCGCTCGAGGAGGCGCACGGCGGCACGCTGTTCATCGACGAAATCGCCGACATGCCGCGCGAGACGCAGAACAAGATCCTGCGCGTGCTGGTCGATCAGACATTCCAACGCGTCGGCGGCAGCACCAAAGTCACCGTCGATGTGCGCATCATTTCCTCGACCAGTCGCAACATCGAAGCCGAGATCGCGGTCGGCAAATTCCGCGAAGACCTCTATCACCGGCTGTCGGTGGTGCCGATCCGGGTACCGTCACTCGCCGAACGGCGGGACGATATTCCGCATCTGGTCGACTATTTCATGGAGCAGATTTCGCACGCCACCGGGCTGCCGAAGCGCAAGGTCGGCGCCGACGCGCTCGCCGTGCTGCAATCGCACGACTGGCCCGGCAACGTCCGGCAATTGCGCAATAACGTGGAGCGGTTGATGATTCTGGCCGGCGGCGATCCCGAGGCGGTGATCACCGCGGCGATGCTGCCGCAAGACGTCGGCTCCATGATTCCCAACATGCCGAACGGCAATGGCGGCGAACACCTGATGAGCCTCGCGCTGCGCGAAGCCCGCGAAGTCTTCGAGCGCGAATATCTGTTAGCGCAGATCAACCGTTTCGGCGGCAACATCTCGCGCACCGCCGAGTTCGTCGGCATGGAGCGCTCGGCGCTGCACCGGAAGCTGAAAGCGTTGGGTATTGACTAATTACCGGGCGCACCGACAGCACATCTGATTTCCGATGACTGACCTCTGATTCCTGATGTCCCGCTACGCCTACGTCAACGGCCGCTATCTGCCCTTCCGCGACGCCAAGGTGCACGTCGAGGATCGCGGCTATCAGTTCGCCGATGCGGTTTACGAAGTGTGCGAGGTGAGGGCAGGGCGCCTGGTCGACGAGCGCCGCCATCTCGATCGCCTGGAGCGTTCGCTTGCCGCGATCCGGCTGCGCCCGCCGATGAGCCGCAGCGCGCTGGGTATGGTGCTGCGTGAAGTCGTGGCGCGAAACCGGATCCGCTTCGGCCTGGTTTATCTGCAGATCAGCCGCGGCGTGGCGCGGCGCGATCTCGCGTTTCCGACACCGGAAGCTGCGCCGAGCATCGTTGTCACCGCGCGAGCGCTGAACCGCACCCGCATCGAAGCGCGGGCGGCAACGGGGATTGCGGTGGTGAGCATGCCGGACAATCGCTGGGGCCGCGTCGATATCAAGACGGTAGGCCTTTTGCCCAACGCCTTGGCGCGGCAAGCCGCGCTCGAGCAGGGCGCGCACGAAGCCTGGCTCGTCGACAACAGCGGCGCCGTCACGGAGGGGGCCTCCGCCAATGCCTGGATCGTGACCAGGGATGGCAAGCTCGTGACGCGACACGCCGATCACGCCATCCTTGGCGGCATTACGCGCGGCGTGCTGTTCGACGCGGTCAAGGCGCAAGGCTTGACCGTCGAGCAACGGCCCTTCGCCCTCGACGAGGCCTACGCGGCCCGCGAAGCGTTCATCACCTCGGCGACGCAGACCGTCATGCCGGTGGTCCGCATCGACGGCCGCACCATCGGCAACGGCAAACCCGGCCCGATCGCAACCACGCTGCGGCGCGAATTTCACCGGTTTGCGGAGGCCGGCTGAGCCCTCCGCTCCGGCGTAACGCCATATCCAGCCTGCGGCCAACTTGGGCTTGCATAGTTCCCTGCCCCGTTTTCTAATGCCACATTACCCACCCGGGGTGTTTTCGTCCGGGTTTGGGGGTTCAGACGGGTCGAACGAGGCAAAACCCGTCGTCTGCAATGCGGCTTGGGTGGGTTTCGCCTCGCTCGATCCACCTTACTTATGGAAGTGCCTAGGGTGGCGAGGGCGCTCGGCGCCGGAGCCCGTCGCTTATTGCCGGCATTGCCGGTCCGCGCCGCCCTGCGCGCAAAAAGCAGAGAAACCACCCGCGGGGCCGGGGCCCGCGAGGCAAAGAACGGAAACAACGGCCATGGCAGCCGACCGCGCACAAAATCTGCAAGACACCTTCCTCAATCACGTCCGCAAGAGCAAGATTCCGCTGACCATCTTCCTGGTGAACGGCGTCAAGCTGCAGGGCGTCGTGACATGGTTCGATAATTTCTGCGTGCTGTTACGTCGCGACGGGCACTCGCAACTGGTCTACAAGCACGCCATCTCGACCATTATGCCGGGCCATCCGGTGCAGCTGTTCGAAGGCGCGGAAGAGCCGCCGGCCGGGGAAAAGGTCTGATTGGAGCCGCGGCGTCGCGATTCGCGGACTGACCGCCTAACTCCGGCTCAGCCGGATACGGCGACCGGCCGTGCGCTGGTGGTCGAGCCGATGTTGCGCGGCGGCGGCCGCAACACGCATGGCGGCAGTGCGGCCGGGCGGACGCCCGCGGCCAAGCTCGACGAAGCCGTGGGACTCGCACGCGCCATCGATCTCGACGTGGCGCAGGCCGGCATTGTCATGCTCAGCACGTTGCGGCCGGCAACCTATCTCGGCAAGGGCAAGGTCGAAGAGATCGCGGGTCTCGTCAAAACGCACGAAGCGGGCATCGTGGTGATGGATTGCGCGCTCTCTCCGGTGCAGCAGCGCAACCTGGAAAAGGCCTGGAACGCCAAAGTCGTCGACCGCACGGGCCTCATTCTGGAGATTTTCGGCCGCCGCGCCCGCAGCCGCGAAGGCGCGCTGCAGGTCGAGCACGCGCACCTGACCTATCAGAGGAGCCGGCTGGTCCGCTCCTGGACCCATCTCGAGCGCCAGCGCGGCGGTTTTGGCTTTCTCGGCGGCCCCGGCGAGACCCAGCTCGAAGCCGACCGGCGCATGATCGAGGAGCGGCTTGCCCGTATCGAAGGCGAGCTGGCCAAGGTCAAGCGCACGCGCGCGCTGCACCGCGACAGCCGCCGCCGCGTGCCGTATCCGATCGTGGCGCTGGTCGGTTACACCAATGCCGGCAAGTCGACGCTATTCAATCGCATGACGCAGGCGACCGTGCTGTCCGCCGACATGCTGTTCGCCACGCTCGATCCGACCTTGCGCGCCGTCGACCTGCCGCATGGTGCCCGCGTGATCGTGTCCGATACCGTCGGTTTCATCTCCGATCTGCCGACCATGCTGGTCGCCGCCTTCCGCGCCACCCTCGAGGAAGTCATCGAAGCCGATGTCATTCTGCACGTCCGCGACGTCTCGCATGAAGACGCCGAGGCGCAATTGCACGACGTCGAAAGCGTGCTGCGGCAACTCGGCATCGATCACGCGGAAAAGCGCGCGATCATCGAGGTGTGGAACAAGATCGACCGCCTGGACGAAGCGGAGCGCATGCGCGTGCGCAACGCGGCCGAGCGCCGCCCACCGACGGAGCGTCCGGTCCTGGTCGCGGCGGCGACCGGGGAGGGGATGGAAGAGCTTGGCGCCGCTATCGAGGCGCGCCTCGCCGCCGGCCGCGTGCTGATCGAACTTGAACTCGATCCGGCCGATGGCGCCGGCATGAGTTGGCTGCACCGCCACACCGAGGTCATCCATAAGGGCCTCGACGACCGGACCGGCCGCATCGCCATGACGGTGCGCGCCGATGCCGAGCGCGCCGACGCAGTGCGGGCAAGATTTACCGACGGTGAGCAGCAGACAGCGGGTGGCCGCTAACGGCGCCCTGTGGCATAACTGCCTTATTCGATTGTCGCCGAGCGCCGCTCTTCGGCCTTAGCGTCATCCCAGAGCTTGTCCATCTCCGCCAATGTGGCCTCACTCGGCGTTTTTCCGTTGGCGGCGAGAGCGTTTTCGATCGCAGCGAAGCGGCGCTCGAATTTTTGGTTGGTCTGCCGCAGCAGCGCTGCCGGGTCGGCGTGCAGGTGGCGGGCAAGGTTGACGGCGGCAAACAACAGGTCGCCGACTTCCGCGGCGGCTTCGGCGGCGCACTCTGCGTTTCCGCGTCGCCACCGCCGAGCGCCGCTTCGATCTCGTCGGCCTCTTCGCGGATCTTGTCCAGGACGGCGCGCACGTCGTTCCAGTCAAAACCGACTTGGCTGGCTTTCTCCTGCAGCTTGAGCGCCCGGGTCAGTGCCGGCAGTGCCACGGGCACGCCGGCGAGGGCGCCTTGTTGGCGCGAACCATGGCGGGCCGCTCTTTCCTCGGCCTTGATCCGCTCCCACAAGCCTTCGACCGCTTGCGGGGTGCGCGACCGGTCATCACCGAACACGTGCGGATGCCGGCGGATGAGCTTTTCGGTGATGGCCTGGACGACGTCGCCGAAAGCGAATGCGCCTTCCTCCTCCGCCATACGGGCATGAAACACGACCTGCAACAACAGATCGCCAAGCTCGTCCTTCAGATCGGCGAGATCGCCGCGCGCTATGGCATCGGCGACTTCGTAGGCTTCTTCCAGCGTATACGGCACGATGGTCGAAAAATTCTGCGCCAAGTCCCATGGGCAACCTGTGCCCGGCGTGCGCAGCGCCGCCATGATCTCGAGCAATCGGCCGATGTCGCGGGAGGGGGTCATTTAAGGGTCCTGCACTTTGGCGCCGGACCCTAACACATGCCTACTGCTCCAAGGCCACCGCAGCGATGGCCCCCTTATTGGCCCGACTGCTCCGCCGCGCGGCTCGCCTCGAACAGGAACCAGGTGCGCTTTTCGGTGCCGTCGATGAAATTCTCCAGAAGGCCGGCCGTCGCGGCATCCTCGTGCTTCTCGGCCAATGCATGGCATTCGCGCATGGAGGCTGCGACCGCTTTATTGTCGTTCATAAGCTCGCGCAGCATCTCGCCGGCCGGGACGAAGCTGTCGTCGTTGTCCTTGAGCGTCTGCAGCTTGGAAATATGGCCGATCGAGCGCAGCGTCGTGCCGCCGATCTTGCGCACGCGCTCGGCAATCTCATCGGTCGTCCCTAGTATCTCGGCCGACTGCTCGTCGAGCAGCAGATGGTAATCGCGGAAGTGCGGTCCGCTGACGTGCCAATGGAAGTTCTTGGTCTTCAGATAGAGCGTAAACGCATCGGCCAAGACCTCGTTGAGCTTGGCGGACAGCTCCCGCACCGCCGCATCCGACAGATCCGTCGGCGTATCCAGAGGCGCGGCGACCTTGCGGCGCGTCTCAAGGGCTCGAATTTTGTTCACGGCATCACCTCGCGAAGGGGCAAGCTGGATAAGAGGGTGCCCGTGCCTGTTGCCGCAGCGCACGGGGTCGGTGTTCCAACGAACAGTCGATGAGCTTGGTTCCAACCCGCCGTGGTTCACGCGGAGCCGCAAAATGCATTAGGTAGATTGGCCGAACCGACCGTCGAGGAGTCCGCCGTGCCAACTTCCGCTTACGTCCAATCGGCGCTGTTCCTGATCTTGCTGGCTGCTGCGCTGTTCGCTTCGGCCGGCACGATCACGATCGTCGGCTTTTGGCTCTATCTCGCCATCCAGGTTGCCGGGATCGCTGCTTCGTTCATCCTCCTGCCGCCCGATCTGGTCCGCGAGCGGATGCGGCCGGGCGGCCAAAAGCCGCCGCTCGGGCTGCGCTTGTCCGTCATCGTCATCTTCGTCGGCTTTATCGTCGCCGGTCTCGACCGCGGTCGCTTCCATTGGAGCGACGACGTTCCGCCATGGCTGCAAGGATTGAGCCTCGTCCTCGTGGCCGCGAGTTACGCCTTCGTTTTCTGGGCCATGGCGGTCAACCGCTTCTTCTCGTCGATCGTCCGCATCCAGGCCGACCGCGGTCAGCACGTCGTCGCAACCGGCCCTTACGCTTACGTCAGGCACCCGGGCTATCTGGGCGCCGTCGTCATGGCCCTTTGCAGCGGACCGGCACTGGGCTCCTGGCTTGCCGCCGCGATCTTTGTCGCAACCGGCCTGCCGTTTCTCTTTTATCGTGCGATCACAGAAGACGGCGTCCTGCACGCCGAACTACCGGGCTACAACGAATATGCGAGCAGGGTGCGCTGGCGCCTGTTGCCGGGAATTTGGTGAGGTCGACGGATATTGCCTGATTTGAATGTCCGGTTGGGACAGGCGGCATCACGAGAGAACCGGTTCGGGCGCAGCCGGAACGGCTGGCCCCGACGGAACGTGTGCCGGACTGTCCGCCTTGCGGTGGAAGAACAGGATAAGAGAATACCGGGTCCCGCTTTCGACCTTGGACACCCCGTGCACGACATTGCCCGTGTGGAGGATCGCGGTGCCTCGGCTGTGCAGCGGCGCCTTCAAGGTGGTGCCGTTCACTGCCAAAAGCTTGCCACCGTCAAAGCCGCTGTCATCGTTGAGCGCGATGTTGATCGTGTATGAGCTCGTGTCGGAATGAAATGCGATGTACGGACGCGTTCGCGGCGAGTACATGCGCACGAAAATGTCGATCCGTTCGTAAAGGTCGCGCGTTGCGACGTCGGATGGAGCGCCTAACGCCTCGGGCATCTTCAAAAGGGCCGCCACCGTATCCCGGCCCAGAAGTTCGGTCAGCCCTTCGACCGACAGATTGACCTGATATTCCGGGAGATCGTCGACCGTATCGGGCACCACCGACGTCATGTGAGCCTCGGCGAAACGGCACAGCATCTCGCATTGCCTGACGTTCAGGGCGGCAATGTTCTCGATCAACCGGCCGCAAGGTGATTCCATACCGTTGCCGTGGCTACGAATCATTTTGAGGTCCGCTTTGGTGGCGGAGCTCGGGTCTGCGTTCGACCAAGAACCGGCGCACGGCGGGACAGGATTCGTGTCGATTGCGCCTGCGGGCGCGGGCGTCGAGCCATTGGATCTTTTCGAACAGCAGATCCGGCGGCGGCAGCGGATGCTCGATCGGCTGCGCCGTGATGGCGGCGAACGCGACGCTATCGGGAACCTCGGACGATTGCATGGCTTGCAGCTGCAGCACTCCGCAGCGTGCAATGGCCGGTAAATCGAGCTCGAAGCGGATCACATGACCGGCGCCCTGCAGACGCTGCCGCCGGCAACCGCTGGCGATCACCATTTCCCCGGCCGCCAGAGGGACTGACCCGCCCTCGGCGAATTCCAATGCGCACTCCTCGGCGTCGTCGCGATCAATCCGCAGATAGACGCACAGATGGCCGTTGCCGCGCTGGTAGGGCGCGGCGGCCCCGGGCAGCCGCTTTTGCAGAACCGGTGCAGTCACATGGGCGCCAGCCAAAGGAATGTCATGGCGGCGCAGATGGACATACAATCGATCGGCCGCATCTCGACAGACGCGCCAATCGGTGCAGCGATGCCAGGACAGCACAGCGCCGGACTCATCGCGCGTCCAGTCTTCCGACGGCACCTTCTGGAGTATCGCAGCATAATCGTGCATTGAGCTCCGCGTAGCCACCGGTCATGTTCGAGCCGATACCGCCGGAAAGTTCGTTCGGCTTGTAATCGTTGAGGAAGCGCATGCGCCCCCCGGCATCGTCTTTGGGTGCGCAGACGTAATAAACCGCGCTCAGGTGAGCGGTATGATGGACATGGCGCCCAACACCTTGGCCCCGCTGCGCCACCACCGGCCAGGAGCGCTGAACGTAGATGTCGATCTTTTCGAGATCGTGGCCGAGCGTCTTGAGATACTGCAGCGCATGAATCCCGACCTGATCGGTCAACCAATCGAACGCCGGGTCAAGATGTAAGCGATCGACGTTGTGCACGTCGCCCGTCCAGCTGGCTGTCGGCGAGTGGCGCCGTTCGCCCGAAGCCTGGAGCAGATCCTCGATCCGCTCGGCCGTCGCCGGCGCCGCCCATGCCGAAGAACGATAGTCCGAGCGCCGGCTTGCAGTTCAAAGGCGTGGGCGCTGATGCTCCGGGTCGATTGGCGGCCGGTTCCGCGAAGGGATTCGCTGTTGCCGGCGCGCGCAGGTTCCGCAGCACAACCACCACGCCGAGGACATCGAACGGTCGGCACAAGCCGCGTGTCGCGAATTGCGGCCTGGCAGCGTTGCAGCTTTCGCCATCCATGCGGACGATGGCGAGGCTCTGGTTCTCATGGTCGAAAGCGTTGCTGCAGAGAGTTTGCGCTTACGCCTGCGCGAGACGATTGCCGCCGGATACGATCTCGCCATCCATGACATTGTGTTCGTTGCGGCAGGACGCCTGCCGCGGACCACGAGCGGCAAGATCAGCCGCAAGGCCTGCCAGGCGCTGTATCGCGTCCACGTGCAGAAGTCCGTTTCCGAGCCGCCAGCGAGCGTCGCGGCGGTCTGACCGTCACCCCGGGCGGCCGAATGCACGATTCGCATAAGAGATATTATGGAATATAACGTCAAATGGCCGCGGAATCGGGCGTTTCGAAGCTCAGGCCATCGAATCCCGGCTCGATATGCGGCGGCAGTTTGCGGCGCAGATCCTCGTAGTCGAGCTCGGCGTGCAGGTTGGTCAGGATAGCGCGGCGCGGCTTGAGCCGCTCGATCCAGGCAAGCGCATCGCCGACGGAAAAATGGCTCGGGTGCGGACGGTCGCGCAATGCATCGACAATCCAGACGTCGAGCCCGGCGAAGGCGGCCGCGCTTTGGTCGGGCATGCTGCTGAGGTCACACGAATAGCCGACCTTGCCGAAGCGGAAGCCGAGGGAAGCGATGTCGCCGTGCGCCTGCAGCACCGGCAGCGCCGTGATCGGGCCGCCCTGCCCGGAAACCGTGACTGGCGCGCCGGCAGCGAGGCGATGCTCGCGCACGATCGGCGGGTAATCGCTGCCCGGCGGCGCCTCGAAACAATAATTGAAGCGGGTGCGCATCATGGCCGCGGTCTGCTCGTCCAGGTAAACGTTAATGCGGTGGCGCTGCTTGATGAACAGCGAGCGCAGATCGTCGATGCCGTGGGTGTGGTCGGCGTGCTCGTGGGTGTAGAGCACGGCATCGAGGCGGTCGACGTCGGCGGCGAGAAGCTGCTCTCGCAAATCCGGCGAGGTGTCGACCAGGACGCGGGTGATGCCCGCGCTGTTGCGCCGTTCGACCAGAAACGAGGTGCGCCGGCGCCGGTTCTTCGGATTGTTCGGATCGCAATCGCCCCAGCCCAAGGCCGGGCGCGGCACGCCGCCGGAAGAGCCGCAGCCGAGAATAGTGAATTTCAACGTCGCTTGCTCGCTCATGCGGCCGGCGTCTGCAGCTGGGCCGTATGGCGCGATGCCTCGGCTGCGCCGGGGCGCGGCACCTTGGCGAACAGGTGGAAGAAATTGTCGGTGGTCTGCCGCGCGATCTCGTCGAACGATACGCCGCGGGTTTCGGCAAGCACCTTGGCGGTCTCGACCACAAAGGCCGGCTCGTTGCGCTTGCCGCGGTAGCGCCCGGGGGCGAGGTACGGCGCATCAGTTTCGACCAGGATGCGGTCGGCCGGCAGTTCGGCGGCGATGGCGCGCAGCGCGGTCGAATTCTTGAACGTCAGGATGCCGGTGAACGAGACAAAATGGCCGAGCGCAACCGCGCGGCGGGCAAGATCGGGTCCGCCGGTAAAACAATGCAGGACGGCCTTGAACGCGCCCTTTGTTGCTTCCTCTTCCAGGATGCGCGCGGTGTCGGCGTCGGCCTCGCGCGAATGGATGACCAGCGGCAGCCCGGTTTCGCGCGCCGCAGCGATGTGGGTGCGAAAGCCCCGCTCCTGCGCGTCGCGCGGTGAATTGTCGTAATGGTAATCGAGCCCGACCTCGCCGATCGCGACCACCTTGTCGACGCGCGTACGCGCTACGAGATCGGCGGCGCTGACGTCCAATTCCTCATGGGCGTAATGCGGGTGCGTACCGACCGAGCAATAGACGTCGGCAAAACGCTCCGCGATCGCCAGCACCTCGTCGTGGCGCCGCAGGCGGGTGGAGATCGTAACCAAGCGTCCGATGCCCGCCTCCCGCGCGCGCAAAACCACGCCGTCGAGCTCGGCGGCAAAATCCGGGAAATCGAGATGGCAATGGCTATCGATTAGCATCGTCGTTTCATTGCGCCGCGTTCGCATCCGGTTCGACATAACGCGGAAATACTGGCGCCGGTGCCGGCGATTTGGCGCCGGCGGCGATACGATGCTCACCGCCGAGGAACGAAAACACGCGTTCGGCCGCGGGCACTGCCAGCAGATCGAGCAATCTTCCTGCCGCGTCGGGCATGAATGGCAGCGCCAGGATCGCGATCTGCCGTAGTACCTCAGCGGTCACATAGAGGATGGTGCCCTGCCGGGCCGGATCGGTCTTGGCGACCGCCCACGGCGCCTCACCGGCGAAATACCGATTCGCTTCGGCGACAACGGCCCACACAGCGTTGAGCACCTGGTGCAGCTGCTGCGTCGCCATGGCGTCGCGCGCCTTGCCGACCATGGCGTCGGCGGCATCGAGGATCGCCTGGTCGTTCGCGCTGAATGCTTCCGGCTTCGGCAGCACGCCGCCGAAAGCGCGCGCCACCATGGTGAGTGAGCGCTGCGCCAGGTTGCCGAGATCGTTGGCGAGATCGGCATTGATGCGGTTGACGATGGCCTCGTGGCTGTAATTGCCGTCCTGGCCGAACGGCACTTCACGCAACAGAAAATATCGCAGCGGATCGACGCCATACGCGTCGGCCAGCGCAAATGGATCGATGACATTGCCGACCGATTTCGACATTTTCTCACCGCGGTTGAACAGAAATCCGTGAGAGAAAATGCGCCGCGGCACCTCGACCCCGGCCGACATCAAAAAGGCCGGCCAGTACACGGCATGAAAACGCACAATATCCTTGCCGATGACGTGCAGATCGGCCGGCCAGTATTTTTTAAATTTTTCGCTGTCGGTATCGGGATAGCCGACCGCGGTGATGTAGTTGGTCAGCGCGTCGACCCAGACGTACATGATGTGCTTTGGATTGCCGGGCACCTTGATGCCCCAGTCGAACGTCGTCCGCGACAGCGAAAGGTCCTTCAGGCCGCCGCGCACGAAGCTCGCCACCTCGTTCATGCGCTCCTTCGGCAGCACGAACTCCGGATTGCGCTTGTAGAGGTCGAGCAGGCGGTCGGCGAATGCCGACAATTTGAAGAAATAGCTCTCCTCCTCGACCCACTCGACCGGCGTGCCCTGTGGGCCGAGACGCTGGCCCTTGTCGTCGAGGCGGGTCTCGCTCTCGTCGTAATAGGCCTCGTCGCGCACCGAGTACCAGCCGGAATAC
>Ga0070741_10012566_pt1 | contig 15255 bp, 11 predicted proteins | sample Coa_R1_4_FD_66440 | JGI IMG/M metagenome (GOLD analysis project Ga0070741, IMG submission 66440) | Surface soil microbial communities from Centralia Pennsylvania, which are recovering from an underground coalmine fire - Coalmine... | ecosystem: Environmental > Terrestrial > Soil > Unclassified ... | reverse complement strand
TTGCCGCCGGCCTCGTTGGTGAAGAAATGGAAGCCGAGATAGCGGTCGAGGATCAGCATCGCGAGCGTTGCGGTCAGGATCGGAAACGCGGCGACGATCAACAGGTTGGAGGCGAGCGTGGTCCAGCAGAACATCGGCATGCGCAAATAGGTCATGCCTCGGGTGCGAATCTTCAGCACGGTGGTGACGAGATTGATCCCCGCCACCAGCGTGCCGACCCCGGATATCTCCAGCGACCACAGATAATAGTCGACGCCGACGCCGGGCGAGTAGGTCAGCTCCGACAGCGGCGGATAGGGCAGCCAGCCGGTGCGCGCGAACTCGCCGATCACGAGTGAGACATTGACCAGCAGCGCGCCGGTCGCCGTCAACCAGAAACCGACCGAGTTGAGCGTGGGAAACGCCACGTCACGCACGCCGAGCTGCAGCGGCACCACGAGATTCATCAGCCCGATCACGAACGGCATCGCCACGAAGAAGATCATGATGGTGCCGTGCGCGGAGAAGATCTGGTTGTAGTGCTCCGGCGGCAGGTAGCCCGGTGCCTGGAACGCCATCGCCTGCTGCGCGCGCATCATGATGGCGTCGGCAAAGCCACGCAACAGCATCACGCAGGCGAGCAGCGTGTACATCACGCCGATCCGCTTGTGGTCGACGCTGGTGATCCATTCGCGCCAGAGGTATGGCAAATGCCCCTTCACGACCACCCAGGCCAGCACGGCCAGGATCGCGACCAGCACCACCGCGCCGGTGACGAGAGGGATTGGTTGATCGAAGGGAATGGCGGACCAGCTGAGCTTACCGAGCATTGCCGGCCTCCGTATTGGCGGCTTCCTGCGGTCCCGGTCCCGGCGGGATTTTCTGGGTCGCGATGTCGTGGAACAGCAAGGGTTCGTCGAGCCGCCAGGCCGGCTTGTCCTTCGGCACGGACTGCTTCAGCAGCTGCGTCCTGTAGACGTCGGCGTTCAGCACATTGTCGCTGCGCACGGTGCTGGAGGCAAAACTGTCGAAATCGGTTTGCGACACGACATGCACGTCGAACAGCATGTCCGGAAAGCCGTCGCCGGAAAAATGCGCCGACAGGCCCTGATAGTTGCCGACCTCGTCGGCGCGCAGCTCGAGCCGCGTCACCATGCCGTTCATGGTGTAGATCATGCTGCCGAGCTGCGGCACGAAGAACACGTTCATCACGCTCGCCGAGGTCAGCTGGAAATGCAGGGGCGCGCCGACCGGAACGGTCAGCGTGTTGAGCGAGGCGATGCGCTGGTCGGGGTAGATGAAGAGCCACTTCCAGTCGAGCGACACCGCCTGGACCGTGACGCCCGGCCCGGTGCCGGCCACGGGCCTTGCCGGATCGAGCTGGTGCGAGCCGATCCAGGCAACGCCGCCGAGCAGGATGATGGTCAATGCTGGGATCGACCAGACCACGAGCTCGAGCCGCCCCGAATATTCCCAGTCCGGCCAGTAGAACGCGCGAGTGTTGGATTGGCGGAAGTACCAGGCGAAAGCGAAGATCGCGACGATGGTCGGCACCACGATCGCAAGCATGATCGCGATCGAGTCGATCAGGATCATCTTGTCGGCTGCGGCGACGGGACCTTGCGGATCGAGGATGTTCATCGGCTGGCGGCTTCCGACTTCCCTCTTGTGATGCGGAGCCTAGCGCGGTCCCCACCGACAATGCAAATGCGGGATCACTTGTTCCTGCGCAAATTTGTCAAATCGCACGACATTGGTCTAACGCGCGGTGCTTTTGAAGCTCTCCATGTGTGCGCGATCGACCGGCGGCAATGCCTCGGTCCATTTCGCCTCGTCGCCCGGCTCGGGCAGCACGTTGCCGAACTCCACCATCTGCTGCGGGATCAAGTCGGTGATGTAAATCCAGACATGGTTCGCCGGCAGGCCTGCCGCTTTCGCCACCGCCGCGAGCATCTGCGCGATTAGCGCGTCCTTGCTCTCCTTGGTCCGTCCCGCTCGGATCTGCCCGTTCACGAACAGCTGCTGGCCATGCAGCGGTTGGCCGCCGACGAAATATTTGCCGGGCGCCACCTCATTGAAGATCACCTGCGCGAAATAGGTCGGCGCGCCCGTGGTCTCGCTGTGCACCCGCGTGATCTCGCGCGCGATCGCCGCGCGCTTGTCATTGGTGAGGCAACCCTCCGGCGTGGTGACGGTGTATGTCGGCATCGGCCTAGCCCTTGGCGATGTCGGACGCGAGTCCGATATAGCTGTCCGGCGTAAGCGCCTTCAAGCGCTTCTTGACATCAGCGTTGACGGCGAGGCCGTCGATGAAGGTTGCAAAATCCTCCAGCGTGACCTTCTTGCCGCGCGTCAGCTCCTTGAGCCGTTCGTAGCCGGCGTCGATACCTTCCTTGCGCAGCACCGTCTGGATGGCTTCGGCGAGCACCTCGGGATTCTCCGCGAGCGCCTCGCGCATCGCCTGCGCGTTGACGCTTATCTTGGCAAAACCCTTGATGAGCGAGGCGTAGCCGATGACGGCATGGGCAAAGGCCGTGCCGATTGCACGCAGGACGGTGGAATCGGACAAATCGCGCTGCAACCTCGATATCGGAAGCTTGCGGGAGAATTGCTCGAACAGCGCGTTGGCGATGCCGAGATTGCCTTCCGCGTTCTCGAAATCGATCGGATTGACCTTGTGCGGCATCGCGGAAGAGCCCACTTCCCCGGCCCTGGGCTTCTGCAGGATCCAGCCGTCGGAGATATAGCGCCAGATATCCTGCGAGAGGTCGATCAGGATGGAGTTGGCGCGCCTCGCATTGTCGAACAGCTCCGCATAGGTGTCGTGCGGCTCGATTTGCGTGGTGACTTCGTTGAGCTCGAGCGGAATCCTGCGGCCGGCATCCAGGCGCTTGACGAATTGTCGAGCGAATGAAAGCCAGTCGACCTGCGGCGCTGCCACCATGTGCGCGTTCCAGTTTCCCGTCGCGCCGCCGAATTTGACGAGGATGGTTCGCGTCGAAAGCTGCTGCATCTGCCGCTTGAGGCGCGATTCAAAAACGCGCATCTCCTTGCCGAACGTCGTCGGGCTTGCGGCCTGACCGTGGGTACGGGACAGCATCGCGGCGGAGGCGTGTTCCTGCGAGAGTTTCTCGAGCGTGGCGCGCAGTCCTTCGAGCGAGGGCAGAAGAAGCCTCTCGACGAACGAACTCAGGAGCAGCCCGTAGGCCGTGCTGTTGACGTCTTCCGACGTCAGCGCGAAGTGCGTCCATTCCGACACGTCCTCGAGCGACGTGCCCTGCATTTTCTGCCTGAGGAAATATTCGACGGCCTTCACGTCGTGGTTGGTGGCGGGAACGTTGTCATGCCCTTCCCTCTCCAGCTTCTTCACGATCCGCGCGTCTTCGAGCGATACGGCGCTGAACGACCGCAGCGTTCTCGTCTCTTCATTTGAAAGCGCGCGCATGCCGACGCCGGCCTCCGAGAGCGCCATCAGATATTCGCACTCGACGCGCACCCGCGCGCTGATAAGCGCATGTTCGCTGAAATAGTCGGCCAGGGCGGAGCTGCCGTCGTGATAGCGTCCGTCGACGGCGGAAACGGCTGTGAGTGGTTCAAGTGGCATGGGAGAAGTGTAGCTCATGCGCGAGGCCGGAGAAATATGACCGGGCATTGGAGCCACAGGAAATCGACGATCTTTCGCTTCAGTCGAACCTGTAATTCCAGCCGATCCAGGCGCAGAGGCCGCGGCCCATCACGTCTTCGAGGTCCTTGCCCTTCAGCCACGGCAATTCCTCGGTGAAGAAGGTCAAGCATTGCCGGTAGCTGCAGGGCATGCGGGTGATGTCGGTGCCCCAGAAAAACCGCTTCGGCCCGTAGGCATCGTAGATGCGGTGCAGCCCGTCCTGGATATTCCTGAACGGGTAGGCTTCTGTCGAATAATGCGGCGCGCCGGTCGCCTTGATCGCGACGTTCGGCAGCTTGGCCATCGCCACCAGCTCGTCGAGATGGATGAAGGCTTCGGTGTCGCGGCCGTGGCGATTGAGCCCGCAATGATCGACGATCATCTTCAGGCGCGGATGGCGCTCGGCGATCTCGCGGAATTTCTTCAGGAACAGCCCGCCCATCATCGCGATCGGCAGCCTCTCCTGCTCCGCCGCCGGCCACAGCCAGTCCAGCGAGCCGTCATGCAGCCATTTCTGATGCTCCTCCAGCAGCAGCGGCCAGCGCAGGCCCATCATGCCCGGCTGGTTGCGCCAGCCATGGATCAGCTTGCGATTGTCGGGGTTCTGCAGCGGAAAATTGCCCATGATGCCGAAGCGGCCGGGATGCGTCTTCACCGCTTCGATTGCGACCGCGTTGGAATTGGGGTCCCAGCCCGCCGGCGGATGGATCAGCGCGGCGTCGACGCCGGCCCCGTCCATCTCCTTCAACAGCTCTTCGGCGGTGAATTTCTCGACCTTGCGGTGCAGGCCCGAGGTCGGCACCACCGTCTGCGACCAGATATGCACCTGCGCGTCGATGATCTTCATGCTAGTGCCGCCGATCTGAAGTCCCTGCACTACTTGCCGCTAGATCGTCCCAGGGACTTCAGATCGAAAGCGGCACTAGAATGATAACTTTGCTAGTGCCCATAACTTTCCGAAGTTCGTAAAAGTGCGCCGCGATGGCGAACGAACTTCGGAAAGTGGGCACTAGCCTCCCGAATGTTTGTTCTGGTTACGCCGATCATGCATGAACGGGCCTCACAGGAGCAACTTCAAAACGGCGCGCAGAACTGCTAACCGTTCCGTTTGTTCGATTTCGGGAGCACAGCATGGACAACCGCAGCGACATCTGGCGTGGCGTGGACGCGATCAAGCCGCGCTTCACCGCACTCGCCGACCGGGTCTGGGGCATGCCCGAGGTCTGCTACACCGAGGCGCGCTCGTCGGCCGAGCATCTCGCCGAGCTGCGCCATCAGGGGTTCCGTATCACCGAGAACATCGCTGATATTCCGACGGCGATGATGGGCGAATGGGGCGATGGCGGCCCGGTGATCGCCTTCCTCGGCGAATACGACGCCCTGCCCGGCCTCAGCCAGGAGGCCGGGATCGCCGAGCCGCGGCCGATCGAAGCCGGTGGCCATGGCCATGGCTGCGGCCACAATCTGCTCGGCTCCGCGGCGCTGCTTGCCGCCACCGCGGTCAAGGACTGGCTGGCCACGCATAGAGCGCCCGGCCGCGTGCGCTATTACGGCTGTCCGGCGGAAGAAGGCGGCGCGGCGAAAACCTTCATGGTGCGCTCGGGCGCGTTCGACGATGCCGACATCGCGCTGACCTGGCATCCCCACAGTTTCTGGGAGGTGGTGGTGACGCCCTCGCTCGCCAACACCCGCGCCGATTTCATCTTCACCGGGCGCACCTCGCATGCCGCGGCCTCGCCGCATCTTGGCCGCAGCGCGCTCGATGCGGTCGAACTGATGAATGTCGGCGTCAACTATATGCGCGAGCACATGCCGAGCGACGCCCGCGTGCATTACGCGCTGCTCGACGCCGGCGGCATCGCGCCCAACGTGGTGCAGGCGCATGCGCGTGTGCGCTATTCCATCCGGGCACGTGACCTGCCCGGCATGAACGAGCTGGTCGAGCGCGTGCACAAGATCGCGCAGGGTGCAGCGCTGATGACGGAGACCAAAGTCGAGATGAAGATCATCTCCGCGGTGTCGAACATCCTGCACAACACGCCACTGGAGCAGGCGCTTCACCGCATCATGGAGGAGCTCGGCCCGCCGCATTTCGACGAGGCCGACAAGGACTATGCGGCGAAGATCCAGGCGACCCTGACCGAAAAGGACATTTCCAGCGTCTATCACGCCATCGGCATGGAGCCCACGACGCGCCCACTCGCCGATTTCATCGTGCCGCTCGACGCCGCGCGCAATCCGCTGATTGGCTCGACCGATGTCGGCGACGTCTCCTGGGTGGTGCCGACCGCCCAGGTGCATGCACCGACGATTGCGATCGGCACGCCGCTGCACACCTGGCAGGTGGTGGCGCAGGGCAAGAGCCCACATGCCCATAAAGCCATGGTGCAGGCGGCGAAGGCGATGGCCGCGCTCGGCGTCAAGGCGTTGACCGAGCCGGACCTGATCGCCGCCGCGAAAGCGGACTTGAAAAAGCGCATCGCGCGCACGCCCTATGTCTGCCCGGTGCCGCCTGAGGTGTCGCCGCCGCTGGACATGTCGGTGATGTGAGCGTGGCCCGGATGTTGTTGCTAACCGTGTGGCACGTACCCTCTCCCCTTGCGGGAGAGGGTGCCTGAGATGCGAAGCATCGAAGGCGGGTGAGGGGTTCTTCGTGCGGTCGCAAACCCCTCACCCGGTTTCTCGCTTCGCTCGAAACCACCCTCTCCCGCAAGGGGAGAGGGTGCAGTGTGCCAGTGGCCTCAGCCGGTGTACCCGTTTCAACACGACAAGCAATCGCAAAAACCCGCCGCCTGTTTTGCCCGACGAGTCAAGCGCGCCGCGCAAAAATATTTATCTTTCCGAAAGTAAGAAATTATGATTTAAAGAAGCCATCCCGCGCCCGTTACGGAGGGCGTTTCGCGATCGTCACGAAGCGTGGCGCGGGTGGCGATGGACGCCGGTTCTGCCGCAAGACGTGCGGCAGGGTCGCGTACGGTCAAGCCGTGTGGTCCTGATCCCCCGACGCTGGGATCAAGCCGCGCACGCGATTGCGCGGCGATGGGGGCTAACAAGCCCGGTACCCCAGGGAGAGCGCGGAGTAGCCGAAAAGACCATCGCGCAGGGAATGCCGGACTGTTTGGCTGACCTGTGGTGACTATGCTCGTGTGCTGCTTTTTGTGTTGCGCACGAGGCTGCGGGTGCGGCCTGCACCCGGCATTCCCTGCACCCTCTGTTTTGCGAGGGTGACTGCGTTGCAAAGCCCGGACATTTCGTGCCGCGGGAATGCGAAAACGCGCCTCGTCATTGCGAGCGAAGCGAAGCAATCCATCGATCCGCATGCGGGACTATGGATTGCTTCGTCGCTCCGCTCCTCGCAATGACGAAATCCCACATCGCCATGCGCTTCCCGCCCTTCTCTCCCCTCACCCGCATTGCTATCGTCCCGGCCACAACAAGGAAGAAACGCCATGAAGGGACCGGAGGATGACGAAGGCCTCGCCGGCAAGGTCGCGCTGATCTCCGGCGGCGGCGCGGCCGGCGATGGTATCGGCAACGGCCGCGCGGCGGCGATCCTGCTCGCGCGGGCCGGCACGAAGGTGATGGTCGTCGACCGCGAGTTGAAACTTGCGGAGCGCACCGTCGAGATGATCGCGGGCGAAGGCGGCACCGCGGCGGCGGTCGCCGGCGACGTCACCGACGAAGCCGACTGCCGGCGGCTGGTCGACGACACCGTGAAACGCTTCGGCCGGCTCGATTTCCTCGATAACAATGTTGGGATCGGCAGCCGCGGCAGCGTGGTCGACGAGAAGCCCGAGCAGTACCGCAAGGTGATGCAGGTCAATGTCGAGAGCATGTTCCTGCTGTCGAAATACGCGATCCCCGCCATGATCGCGACGGCAAAGGGCGGCGCCATCGTCAACATCTCCTCGATCTCAGCGCTGCGGCCGCGGGGGCTCACGACCTATACCGTGTCGAAGGCCGCGATCATCGGGCTGACCCGTGCCATGGCGGTCGATCACGGCCGCGACAACATCCGCGTCAACTGCATCTGCCCAGGGCCGATGTACACGCCGATGGTCTATGCCCGCGGCATGAGCGACGCCGCGCGCGCCAATCGTAAGAAAGCTTCGGTGCTGAAGATGGAAGGCACCGGCTGGGACATCGGGCACGCCGTCAAATTCCTGTTCAGCAACTATGCGCGCTACATCACCGGCCAGGTGCTGGTGGTCGACGGCGGCACCACGCTGCAGGCGCCGGAGCGGGAGTCGGAGGAGCATTGAATGTGATTGTGCCGAACAACATTGCCGCGAGTTCGGTCTCTCTTATCCCTCCCCCCGCGAGCTCGGCAGCGCACTTGCGCGCCAGAGCGAGCGGTGGGGAGGGTGCCGAGCGAAAGCGAGGCGGGTGGGGGGTAATTCCGCGAGCACGATGCAAATGAAACGCCCCCCACCCCGCCACTCGCGTTGCTCGTGGCGACCCTCCCGGCCGCTTCGCGGGGGGAGGGATAAGAAACTTCATTGGAGAGGAAAACAATAATGGCCCGCCTGCCCTATCTGGAGGCCGATCAGGTCGCACCGGAATATCGCGACATGCTCGCGCGCAACACCAACCTGCACAAGCTCCTGGTCAACTCGCCGGACATGGCGCGCGCCTTCTCCGGGCTCGGCGGTTATATCCGCCACAAGAGCAAGCTCAATCCGCGCCTGCGCGAGCTCGCCATTCTCCAGGTCGGCTGGCTGGAGAAATCGGAATACGAGTTCACCCATCACGTGAAGATCGGCAAGGAATTCGGCGTCACCGACGAAGATATCGCAGCGCTGATGGTCGAGACCGAGGGCATGCAGTCGCGGCTGGAGCCGCTGGCCCGCGCAATCCTTAAAGGTGCGCGCGAGATGACGAAGAACCTGGAAATGTCGATGACGACCTTTGCCGAGATCAAGAAGCACCTCACCAACGAGGAGATGGTCGACCTCGTGCTCACCATCGCCTTCTACAATGCCGTGGTGCGCGTGCTCGCCACCATGAAGATCGACAACGAGCCTCATTACAAGGAAGTCCTGCAGCAGTACCCAATTCCCGGAGTGAACTAAGATGCGTTTGAAAGACAAGGTCGCCATCGTCGTCGGCGCGGGTCAGAGTCCCGGCGAAGGCGTCGGCAATGGGCGGGCCACCGCAATCACCTTCGCGCGCGAAGGCGCAAGGGTGCTCTGCGTCGATCGCGATCTCGCCTCTGCGCAGGAGACGGTCGACCTGATCGAGGAGAAGCAAGGCATCGCCGCGGCCTGCAAGGCCGACGTCACCAAGGACGCCGAGATCAAGGCGATGGTCGACGACGCCATGAAGCGCTGGGGCCGCATCGACGTGCTGCACAACAATGTCGGCGTCAGCCTCGCCGGCGGCGACGCCGAATTGCTCGCGATCACCGAGGAGGCCTTCGACCGCTGTGTCGCCATCAACCTGAAGAGCTGCATCCTCGCCGCCAAGCACGTCATTCCGATCATGCGCAAGCAGAACAGCGGCGCCATCATCAACATCTCCTCGATGGCGGCGATCACCACCTATCCCTACGTCGCCTACAAGGCCACCAAGACGGCGATGATCGCCTTCACCGAGCAGCTCGCCTACCAGAACGCCGAGTACGGCATCCGCGCCAACGTGATCCTGCCGGGCCTGATGAACACGCCGATGGCCGTCGATACCCGCGCCCGGGAATGGCACAAGACCCGCGCCGAGGTCGAAGCCGAGCGCGACAGCAAGGTGCCGCTGCGCAAGAAGATGGGCACCGGCTGGGATGTCGCCAATGCCGCGCTGTTCCTCGCGTCCGACGAGGCCAATTTCATTACCGGGGTGACCCTGCCGGTCGACGGCGGATCGAGCGTAAGGAGGGGCTAGGAGGCCTGTTGAGCCAGCCGGCTATGCTTTCGTCCATAGGCGAAATAGATCGCAAGGCCGATGGCGAGCCACACGGCAAGCCGGATCCAGGTGTCGAGCGGAAGGCCAAGCATCAGGAATACCGAGGTGATCGCGCCGAGCGGCGCGACGATCCAGATCGCGGGCGCGCGGAACGGCCGCCGCAGGCCGGGATCGACGATCCTGAGCACGAGCGTGCCGACCGAGACCACGGCAAACGCAAACAGCGTGCCGATGCTGACGAGCTCGCCGACCAGGCCGATCGGCAACAGGCCCGCGAGAATGGCGCACACCGTGCCGGAGACGATGGTCGCGACATGAGGCGTGTGGAAGCGCGGATGGATTCTTGCCGCGGCCTCCGGCAAGAGGCCGTCATGGGCCATGGCGCGGAAGATGCGCGGCTGCGCCAGCAGCATCACGAGGATCACCGAGGTCAGGCCGAAGACGATGCCGAGCTTGATCATCGGGCCGAGCCAGCCGACGCCGGCCGCGTCGATGCCGACTGCGATCGGGTCCGGCACGTTGAGCCTGTCGTAGGGCACGATCCCGGTCAGCACGAAGCCGACGGCGACATAGAGCACGGTGCAGATCACGAGCGAGCCGAGAATGCCGATCGGCATGTCGCGGTTCGGCTCCTTCGCCTCCTGCGCGGCGGTCGAGACCGCATCGAAGCCGATATAGGCAAAGAACACCACGGCGGCGCCGCGCAGCACGCCGGACCAGCCGAACGCGCCGGTGCCACTGTTCGGCGGGATGAAATCGCCGTGCGGATTGGCGGACGTCACCCAGTTGGCCGTCGAGAACGCGTGCGAGGCGAACGCCAGGAACAGGAAGATCACGATCAGCTTCACCGCCACGATGAAATTGTTGAAGCGCGCGGATTCGCGGATGCCGATCGTCAGCAGGAAAGTGACGCCTGCGATGACGATCATCGCCGGCACGTTGATGACGGCTCCGGTCGCGGACCACGCATGCTTGGCCGTGTCGTAGGCGAGCGGCGCCGAGACGAATTGCGAAGGCAGGTTCAACCCGAAGTCTTTGGCGAAGCTGACGACATAGCCGGACCAGCCGATCGCCACCGTCACGGCGCCGACCGCGTATTCCAGGATCAAGTCCCAGCCGATGATCCAGGCGATCAGCTCGCCGAGCGTCGCATAGGCGAAGGTGTAGGCGCTGCCGGAGATCGGCACGGTCGAGGACATCTCGGCGTAGCAAAGTCCGGCAAAGGCGCAGGCGAACGCGCCGAGCACGAAGGACAGTGTCACCGCGGGTCCGGCATTGGCGGCGGCGGCGTGTCCCGTCAGCACGAAGATGCCGGCGCCGACGATGCCGCCGATGCCGAGCGACACGAGATGCAGCGCCGAGAGCGTGCGCTTCAGGGGGCGAGCCTCCGCGCCGGCCTGGGTAACCTCGGTCACCAGCTCGATTACGGACTTCCGCGCCCAGACGTCGGTCACAGGCAACCCCTCTCAAATCAAGAGGATGGTAGCGCCCTCATTATTCGAAATAAACATTGCGCGAGCTTGTTCCCCTGCCAAGTGGCGCTGCACGTGAATTTCTGGCAGGAATCGCTGTCCGCTGCACTGCAGGGAGGGGCACACTGATGCGCACCAAGGGATCCGACCTTCTGGTTGCCGCGCTGGAAAACGAAGGCGTGGAGCGCATTTTCGGGCTGCCGGGCGAGGAGAACCTCGCGGTGGTCGAGTCGCTGCGGCAATCCAAAATCGAGCTGGTGCTGACCCGCCATGAGCAGGCGGCCTCCTTCATGGCGGCGACACAGGGGCGGCTCACGGGAGCGCCCGGCGTCTGCCTGTCGACGCTCGGCCCCGGCGCGCTGAATTTCACCACCGGCGCGGCCTATGCCTATCTCGGCGCCATGCCGATGGTCATGATCACCGGGCAAAAGGCGATCAAGACCGCACGTCAGGCGCGATTCCAGCTGGTCGACATCGTCGGCGCGATGCGGCCGATCACCAAGCTGACGCGGCAGATCATCTCGGCCGACGCGATTCCCTCCATGGTACGCGACGCCTTCCGCGTCGCCACTGAAGAGCGACCCGGTCCTGTGCACCTGGAATTGCCGGAGGATATCGCTTCCGAGGAGTCGGCGGCCACACTGATCCCGCCACACCCGATCGATCGCCCGGTTGCGTCGCCTGCCGCGATCCGGCGCGTCGCCGACATGATCCTGTCGGCGAAACGTCCGCTGGTGATGATCGGCGCCGCCGGCAACCGGCCGCGGCTGGTGGACGCCCTCTCCGATTTCGTGCGCCGCGTGCAAATCCCGTTCTTCAACACGCAAATGGGCAAGGGTGCGGTGACCGGCGTCTCCGAGCTCTATCTCGGCACGGCGGCGCTGTCGGAGCGCGATTACGTGCACGGCGCGATCGATGCGGCCGACCTCATCGTCGCGATCGGGCATGACACCATCGAGAAGCCGCCGTTCCTGATGGGCGGATCGGGACCGAAGGTGGCCTATATCGGCTATGGCTCGGCCACCGTCGAGCAGGTCTTCCATCCCGATGCGGAGGCGATCGGCGACATCGGCGCGACCGTGACGGCGCTTGCGGCGATGCTGGGGGGACGCCTGCGGCCGGTGCCGGAATTCCTGAAGCTGCGCGGCGAGATTTTCGGTCACATCAACGAGCGCGCCGAGGACGACCGCTTTCCCGTCATTCCGCAACGCCTCGTGCACGACGTGCGCAGGGTGATGCCGGAGGACGGCATCGTCTGTCTCGACAACGGCATGTACAAGATCTGGTTCGCGCGCAACTACCGCACCACGGTCGCCAACACCCTGCTGCTCGACAACGCGCTGGCGACCATGGGCGCCGGCCTTCCCTCCGCGATCACGGCGAAATGCCTCAATCCGGGCAAGCGCGTGCTCGCGATCTGCGGCGATGGCGGCTTCATGATGAACAGCCAGGAGCTCGAGACCGCGGTGCGGCTCAAGCTCGATCTGGTCGTGCTTGTGATCGAAGATTCCGCCTACGGCATGATCCGCTGGAAGCAGGCCGTCGACAAATACCCCGATTTCGGCATGACCTTCGGCAATCCGGATTTCGTCGCCTACGCCAACTCCTATGGCGCGCACGGCCACCGCGTCGGTGCGACGGCGGAGTTGATCCCGACTTTGGAAGCCGCGTTCAGCCGCGGCGGCGTGCATCTGGTGGCCGTGCCGATCGACTACAGCGAGAACATGCGCGTGCTGGTCGATGAGCTCGGCAACAGGAGCGTGCAATAAAGCAGCTTTTAGCGACTGACGCGCCAGATCGTGCCGTTGCCGTCTTCCGAGATCAAAAGCGCGCCGTCGCGGGCAACCGTGATGCCGACCGGCCGGCCCCACACCTCGCTGTCGTTGACCACGAAGCCGGTGACGAAGTCCTCGTATTCGCCGGTGGGCACGCCGTCCTTCAGGCGGATGCGGATCACCTTGTAGCCGGTGCGCTTCGAGCGGTTCCACGAGCCATGTTCGGCGGCGAACGCATCGCCGCGATAGTCAGCCGGAAAGTTGCCGCCCTGATAAAAAGCGAGACCGAGCGAGGCCGAATGCGCCTGCAACAGCACGTCGGGCACCGTGATCTTGTCCTTCAGGTCGGGCCGTGCGTTGCCATAGCGCGGGTCCTGGTGGTCGCCGATGTAGAACCAGGGCCAGCCATAAAACGCGCCCTCTTTGACGCGCGTGACATAGTCCGGCACGAGGTCGTCGCCGAGCCCGTCGCGCTCGTTGGTCGAGCACCACGGCGTATTGGTGCCGGGCTGAATCGCAAGCCCGACGCAGTTGCGGATGCCGGTCGCGAAAATCCGCATGTTCTTGCCGTCGGGATCGAAGGACAGCACCGCGGCGCGATCGGTCTCATAACCCCAGGCGGCGCCGAGCGGCTGCTCACTGGCCCAAGCCTCGAGTCCGCCCGGCGGCTTGCCCATGCCGTCACCGATGTTGCTGGCGGAGCCGACCGACACCAGCATGCGCGCATTGTCGGGCGTGAACACGATGTCGCGCGTCGAGTGCCCGCCGGCCGGAAGTTTTGGGACGATGGTCTCGGCGGGCCCGGCGGCCTTCAGTTCGCCGGAGCGGTAGGGAAAGCGCACGACGCTGTCGGTGTTGGCGACATAAACCCATTGCGGGTCGCCGCCGGTGGGAAAGAAGGCGATGCCGAACGGGCCGTGAAGACCACTCGCAAAGGTGTCCTGCACGCCGGGCGTCGCCGCACCATCGGTGGCGCGGAGAATGCGGATACGGCCGGCACGCGTCTCCGCGACAAAGATGTCGCCGTTCGGCGCGGCGCGGATGATGCGCGGGCCGCTGAGGCCTTCGGCGAACAGCTCAATCTTGAATCCTGCCGCCACCTGCGGCGTCGCGCCGGCAGGCCTTGCCACCACACGCGAGACATTCGCGGACGACGGCGCAGGCGCCGGCAAGTCCTGCGGCCGGATCAGGCGGACCGTGCCGGGCTTGTCGGCCTGCCAGCTTCCATAAGCGTCCTTGCCTTCGCGCACGGTCTGGGCGGAGGTCATGCCGGTGAAAGCAAGCAGCACCGGCATGATCCCGGCAATCGAAAGCATACGCATCGGATTTCCCCGAGATTCTCAGGACAACGCGCCGAGCACGCCCTTGGTTGCCTGGTCGATCTCCTCGACATAGCGCCGCCGCGCAAAAGATTCGCTGAGGAAGCCGATGACTTTGCGGCTCTCCGCCGATTCCAGCACGGCCAGCACCTCGGCCTCGGCATCGTCGAAGATCTTCATGGCGGTCTTGACGTTCATTTCCGGCAACAGCGTGACGTCCAGGAATTTCGCCAGCTCCACCACCTGGATGTCGTCGGCGATGGTGTCGAGTTCGCCGGAGAACAATTCCGGCATCATCACCAGGCCGCAATAGTCATCCGAATTGTTGACCACGACGATCGCCTGGCGCGAGCCGAGCACGAATTCGCGCCGGCAGGCGGCGATCGTGGTCGTGGTCGGCACCTTGCCGACGTCAGAGCGCATCATCCGCTCCACGGTGAGATTGCGCAGCCAGCCGACGTCATTGGCGCTCCGGATGGTTTCACCGCGAAGATGCAGGCGCCATGTCGAGAACGAATGACCGAACATGAAGCGCACGAAGATGCTGGTGACGATGCAACCGGCCAGCACCACCGCGGTGACATCGACGCTACGCGTCATTTCCAGCACCAGGAACGACATCGTGAGTGGGCCGCCGACGATCGCCACTCCCAGGGTCGCCATGCCCGTCAGCATGCTCACCGTGGGATCGAGCGTGATGCTGTATCCCAACCATGCGACAATGGCGGCGAAGAACTTTCCGAGCAGACTGCCCACGAACAGCGAGGCAAAGAACAATCCGCCGCGAAAGCCGGACGCCAGCGAGACCAGGCAGGCAATCAACTTGAGCGCGATCACCGTGGCGATGAAACCGATCGCCATCTCGCGGTGGAGGTCGAGCACCATCGCGCCGTGACCGGCGGCCAGCACCTGCGGCGTGACGATCGCGAGTCCGCCCACGATGACGCCGCCGATGACGGGCCTGATCCACACCGGCAGCCAGCGCTGCGCGAACACGCGTTCGAACAGCGAGGAGCTGCGCATCACCAGGATGCCGATCACGCTCACGATCAGCGCCAGCCCGATCAGCAGCAGATATTGCTCGAGACCGACGCTGCCGACCTTGGACACCTCCAGCGAATAGGGCGCGCCGCCGAGATATTGTGCGGTCA
>Ga0070741_10012565_pt1 | contig 15258 bp, 14 predicted proteins | sample Coa_R1_4_FD_66440 | JGI IMG/M metagenome (GOLD analysis project Ga0070741, IMG submission 66440) | Surface soil microbial communities from Centralia Pennsylvania, which are recovering from an underground coalmine fire - Coalmine... | ecosystem: Environmental > Terrestrial > Soil > Unclassified ... | reverse complement strand
CAGCCAAGCTCGACAAGCAAGCCGCGATGCGCCAAGCCATTGCCGCGGCGATGGCACGATCGAAGCGCGAGATTCCGCATTACTACTTGGGCACCACGATCGATCTGTCGCGCACGCTCGATTGGCTCACGCGCGAGAATCTGACACGTCCCGTTACCGAACGGGTTCTGCTCGCCGCCGTTCTGGCCAGAGCCACCGCGATGGCGCTGCAGGAAATCCCGGAGCTGAACGGATTCTGGCGCAGCGATGCCTTCGAGCCTTCGCCGACCGTGCACCTCGGCATGGCGATCGCGCTGCGCGGCGGTGGGCTCATCGCGCCGGCGATTCATGACGCGCAGCGCCGCTCCATCCCCGAGCTGATGCACGCGTTGAGCGATCTGATCGCGCGCGCGCGCTCGGGTGCGTTGCGCAGCTCCGAGCTCACCGATCCCACCGTCACCCTCACCAGCCTCGGTGACCAGGGCGTGGAGACGGTGTACGGCGTCATCTATCCGCCGCAAGTGGCCTTGGTCGGATTCGGCAAAGTGGCCGAACGACCTTGGGTCGTCGATGGCGCGGTGAGCGTGCGGCGCGTGGTCAATGCCACGCTTTCGGCCGACCATCGCGCCAGTGTCGGCCATCGCGGTGCGCTCTTCCTCGCCGCGCTCGACCGCCTGCTCCAACAACCGGAGGCGCTCTGATGATCGCAGCTGACATTCGACAAGCCGTGCTGGACGCCCTGTCGCAAGTCGCGCCCGAAGGCGATTACGCGCGCCTCAAGGGCGGCGTGCCGCTGCGCGATCAGCTCGACATCGACTCCTACGATTTCCTCAACGTCCTCGTGCTGTTGCACGAGCGCCTCGGTGTGGACATCCCGGAAGCCGACTACCAACAGCTCGCCACCCTCGACGGCACTGTTGCCTACTTGGCCGCCCGCCTAGATCGGCCCACCAGCTAGGAAAGAAATTGCGCGTCACCGGCGCGGCTAACAACGCCCATCGCATCGCCGGCACGCTCCGTTGACATGCATCAATGCCTTCGCAGATCGGCGAGGCATGATGTCGCATCGAACATCTCGTCCCCATGGAGGCGACATTGAGTACATGGACAACGGCGCGCCGACTATGCGCGCTGATATTCGGCGTCATCACCTCGCTGAGCATCGTCGATCTCGCACGCGGCGAGGGCGTTCTCAACGTCGGACTAGTCCCCAGTGAGGATCCACGCGTCGTCGTCACCGATAACCAGGCCTTGCTCGATCATCTGCACAAAGCGCTCGGGATGGAGGTGAAGCCGTTCGTGGCCACCGACTATAACGGGGTCATCGAGGCTCTGCGCGCGAAGAAGCTGGACATCGCGCTGCTCGGGCCATTTTCTTACGTGCTCGCCAATCAAGTTGCGGGAGTCGATGCCTTCGCCTTGCTCGAAACGCAGAAGCAAGGTGCCACCTATCACTCGGTCATCATCGCCCGCAAAGATCATGGCATCACCAGCCTGAAGGACCTTCCCGGCAAGACCTTCGCCTTCGTCGATCCCAGCTCGACCTCGGGGCATCTGTTTCCGAAAGCGGCGTTGGTCAAGGCCGGTTACAACCCCGACACGATGTTCTCTCGGATGATTTTTTCCGGCGGCCATGACGCGAGCGCGGTAGCGGTGCAAAACGGCAAAGTCGACGCGGCCGCGATCGCCGACGCGCTGCTCGAGCCCGCATTCAGCCGCGGCATGCTGAAAAAGGACGAGGTCGCCGTCATCTGGACCTCGGAGCCGATTCCCGGCGCGCCGGCCGTCTACCGCCGCGACTTGCCTGCCGACTTGAAAGCCAAGATTCGGGAGGCCTTCGCTCAGATTCGCGACATGCCCTGGGGGCCGAACACCACAATCAAGCGCTTCGTGCCGGTCGAGGACAAAGCGTATGACGTCGTACGCGATACCGCCAAAGTGCTCAACCTCGACCTCAGCAAAATGAAGTAACCGAACCTCTCCCCGAGCGAGAGGATCGGCGAAACGCGGGGGGTAGGGCTAGGTCGACGCAGCGACAGGGCGAGACGGAGAAGGAGCGCAGCGATGGCTGAGAAGGTATGGGTCTGCGACGACGAGCCCAGCACGCGCTACCCGGTCTGGACGCGCGGCAACGTCGGCGAAGTGTTCATCGAGGCCGTCTCACCGCTGACTTGGAGCACGTACGGTCGCTTGGCTTGGGAGCCGGGCTGGCGCGAAGCGTTCTATGAGATGGGTTCATTCGCGCCCGAGGACTTCCGGCCGAGTGGTCAATGCGAGGTATGTGGGTGCTTCGGCGGCTACGTCTACATCAACATGTCGGTCACGCGTGTGATGGCGGTGCGCGTGCCCGGCTTGACGGTCGAGGCGATGGACCGCTCGCTGTTCGGCGATGCCGCCGACGTACCGCCTTATCGCCCCCAACCGCTGGACGAAAACGCCGCGCGGACCGCTGCGGTTACCGAATGGCTGCAGTCGCTGCCTCGCACCGATCCGCGGATCGCGACCGATGACGAACGCAAGCGCCTCCATGCGCGGTTCGCTCCCCGATCGGCGCTTTCGTCACGCTCCGACAGGCAACTGCTCGAGACGTTTCGCGCGCTCTCGCTGGACGGCCGGCGCAACTTCAAGCGGCACGTCCTCAACACCTACGCCGGCAATGTGCTGGCGAGCATGATCGCGCAGACCTGCCAAGCGGTCGAGGCGGCGAACCTGACGGCCACGATCACGGCGGGAGCGGGTGAGATCGATTCGGCCGGCCAGTCTTTGGATCTTTGGGCGCTGTCGCGCACCATTGCCGGGTCACCCGCCCTCGGAGCCGAGTTCGACGCGGGCATCGATGGTTTACTCGATCGCTTGGCCGAGAGCACGGTACCCGATGCACGCCATTTTCTCGAGCGATGGAACGGCTTCATCGAGCGCTGGGGATGCATCGGCCCGAGCGTGTGGGAATTCCGATCGCCGACCTATCGCACACACCCGGAGATCGCATTGCGCATGTTGGACAAGACGCGGCTTGCACCCGATTCGGCTGCTCCGGATGTGCGCACCGCGGACCTGCGCGCCGCACGCGAATCGGCGATCGGCGAAATGAGCAATCGGTTGGCCGCGAACCCCCAAGCACGCGACGCCTTCATCGCGGCCGCCCACGCGGTGGGCCATTACATGGCGGCGCGAGAAAGCAGCAAACTAAACTGCACGCTCGTCATCGACGAAGCGCGTCAATCGATCCGTGAGTTGGGACAGCGCTTGGTCGCGCGCGGCCATGTCGCGCAGTGGGAACATGTGCTCTTGGTCAACAACGCCGAAGCCGATGCCTTCCTCGCCGACCCGGCAAGTTGGGCGCAAACGATCGCGCAGCGCGCGGCGCGCCTCGAGGTGTTGAAGGCGAAGGATCCACCGTTCGTGTTCGAGGGCGAACCACCGCCGCTGTCCGCATTCAAGGATCGCGAAAACGCCGTTCCCGCATCCACTGCGAACGTCGCGCAACTCACTGGGCTCGGGGTTTCCCCCGGTCGTCATACCGGCCGTGCACGCCTGGTGACCTCGCTCGACCTCGACACGCGGCTCGAACCCGGCGAAGTGATCGTCGCAATCACGACCGACGCGTCGTGGGGACCGCTCTTTCTCGCCGCTGGCGCAATCGTGGTCGAGACGGGGGCGATGGTCTCCCATGCGGCGATCGTTGCGCGTGAGCTGGGCATCCCGGCCGCGGTCTCGGTGAGCGGCGCGATGCGGCGCATTCCGTCGGGCGCGATGATCACCGTGGACGGCAACAGCGGTGTGGTGATCGTGCACTGATCGCAGCTTCTGCGAGCTGACCGTGCAGACCGACGCCCTGTCAACCGCCTCGATGCCGCTGATCGCTGTCGTCGACGGCTCTTGCACGTTGGGGCGCGAGGACATCGGTGCCAAAGCATGGGGCGTCAACCGTATGCGGGCACTCGGTCTTCCCGTGCCGCCCGCCATCGTGATCACCACGCAAGCCTGTCGCGCCTATTACGCGCTCGGCCAGACGCTCGATGAAGGCATGTGGGTGCAGCTGGTCGCGCACATCAGCACATTGGAAGAAGCGAGCGGTCGGCGCTTCGGTGCGGTGCCGCGTCCGCTGCTCGTCTCGGTCCGCTCGGGCGCGGCGCACAGCATGCCGGGAATGATGGACACCATCCTCAATCTCGGCATCAACGACACGATCGAAGCGGCACTTTCCGCCGAACACCGCAACCCGCGCTATGCTGCCGACCTTCATCGACGGCTCGTCGAACAGTATCGCAACGTTGTGCTGGGCGGCCGTGCCGAACCGGTGCCCGACGATCCATGGCTGCAACTGCGCACCGCTGTGGCCGCTGTATTCGATTCCTGGCGCTCGCCGCGCGCCGTGCTCTATCGGCGCGATCGCGGTTTCTCCGACGTAGAAGGAACCGCCGTGATGATTCAGGCGATGGTGTTCGGCAACGCGGACGCGCATTCAGGCACTGGCGTACTGTTCAGCCGCAACCCCATCACCGGCGATCCGCCGCCGTGGGGCGAATGGTTGGCGGGCGGACAGGGGGAAGACGTGGTGTCGGGCCGCCGCACCCCGGGCCCGCTCGAGGCTCTCGCCGTCCAGATGCCGGAGGTGCACGCCGAACTGCTGCGCGCCGCGACGGTCCTCGAGGCCGATGCCGGTGACATCCAAGACATCGAGTTCACGGTGGAGTCGGGACGGCTCTGGTTGCTGCAAATGCGCACCGCCAAACGCTCGCCTCAGGCCGCGATACGCGCGGCGGTCGCCTTCGCAGAAGAGGGGTTGATTTCCAAAGAGCAGGCCGTTCGCAGACTAAGCGCCGAGCAGGTGCGCCAACTGCCTCGGCTGCAACTCGCGCCGGCGGCGGCCGATCACCGGCCCGTCGCCATCGGTCATCCGGCCTGTCCCGGTGTGGCGAGCGGCGTGGTCGTGATCGATCCGGAGGAAGCGGAACAGCGTAGCCGGCTCGGCGAGGATGTGATCCTCGCGCGACCCAACACCAACCCCGAGGACTTGCAAGGCATCATTGCCGCGCGCGGCGTGATGACGGAACAAGGCGGCTCGACTTCGCATGCCGCCGTGATATGCCGAGAGCTGGGCCGCCCTTGCGTCGTCGGCTGCGGCTCGCACAGCGTCACCCCACTGGTCGGTCGACAGGTGACGCTCGACGGGAGCAGTGGTCGGGTCTGGATCGGTCAGCTGTCGATCGATCAGAGCGACGAAGCCGCGAGCGAGGATGTGCGCAAGCTACTCGAATGGGGCGCACCGCTCATTCCGCTTCGCTTGCTCGACGCGCATGACCGAAGCAGGAAGGCAATCGACGCTACGGCGGCACTCGGCGCCAAGATGATGCGCAGTGCCGGCTCGACAACAAATCCCGCAACGGCGACAAACGCCAACACAACAAGAGATCCCACAACAACACCAGAAACGATAGTTGATCTGGACCTTTACGGGGATGATTGGCGAAGCGCACTGAGGCCGGGCATCGTTGTGCGCGGCCATGTGCTCGATACCGATGCGGGCATTCGCGCGGCATTGGAGGCACGCGTAGCCGCCGCCGTCGTCAGTCATCGCCTGCCCGCCCTGCTTGGCTGCCTACAGGCCGTTCCTCAGCGCGGCGCCGCCGAGCCGTCCCATGACGGTGCTACTGCGGCGCAGATCAAGATCTCGGAGCTGGCGCTTCTGCGGCTGCTCGGTCTCAAAGGCCGTGCCACCTCTGCTTTGCTGGCCGATGTGCTGGCTGTCTCGGTCGACGTCGCCGAGGCGCTCTACGAGCCATTGCGCGAGCGCGGGCTCTGCCATCAGATCGGCACACAGTTTCAGCTCACGCCAGCCGGCCGCGATCGTGTGGCGCACCTCCTCGCCGAGGAGCGCGCACAGGTCGATCCGGCCGCTGTCATCGCGTTGTACGAGGATTTCTGCGTCGTGAACGCAGAGGTGAAGCAGATCCTCACGGCGTGGCAGGTAAAACGCGACGGGGCGCCGAACGATCACGCCGACCGCGGATACGACGACGGAGTCCTGCAACGACTCGCCCAACTGCACGCTCGCGCCGCCCCGCTGATGCGGCGCTTGGTGCTCATCTCGCCACGCTTACACGGCTATACCCAGCGCCTCGGTCGCGCCATGGGACGTATCGCGGCCGGCGATCGCGGCTATGTCGCTAAGATTCTCACCGATAGCTACCACGCGGTGTGGTTCGAGTTGCACGAGGAGCTGATCGCGCTGACGGGGTTGACGCGGGAGGCGGTGGCGCGCGGCACACGGGGCGGTTAGGCGGGTGGACCGCGGGGCGAGTCGAGCCTGAGCTCGACCGATGGGCAACGAAAAAGCGATCTCCTTCGAGACGTTTTCCGATTTTGGAGCGGGCGATGGGAATCGAACCCATGTCTAAAGCTTGGGAAGCTTTCGTTCTACCATTGAACTACGCCCGCACGGCCCGGATTTTACGCCAGTTTCGTGCGCACAAAAAAGGCCCGCCGAAGCGGGCCAAGCAGGGGAGAAGAGAGCAGCAGAAACTGATTCATGCGCGGCCGAACTTGCTGATCGTTGCGGCGTACTCGGTCGAACGGCTGGGCGCGGGCAAGTCGGTCGCGTAGACGCTGCTGCGGCCGTTGCCGGCAACTGCGGTGCCCTTCGAGGGCTTGCTGGTCGTCGTGCCGGACTTGGCGTAAACGCTGTCACGTCCGTACGATTCGGCCAGGGCGCCGCTCGAGGCGAAAATCGCAGCGATGAACAGAATGGTCTTGGCGTTCATGGTGCATCTCCTGAGTGAGGTTGGGAGTCAAGTCCGATTCGGCTTCTCGTTGCTGAGGCGATCAGCGTGTTCGGCACGGTTCGCACTTTACGCACCGGCGGTAACGCCCCTTTGTCCACTCGGAAACAGTTTGTATCGCTCTGTAACTACGATGTATCCACGCGCCGGCCGCGAACGCCCAGGCGGCGTTAGGATGGTGCGGATCCTCGTGTCGGAGGAGATGCGATGAGAGGCGTTTGTGGCTTTGTCGCCTTGGTGCTGAGCCTGCACCTTCCCGCGTTCGCTGAAGAGCGATCCGCCGAGCAGGTGCGTTTTCGCGGGATCTATCAGGAACTGGTGGAGATCGACACGTCGAAGAGCAATGGCGACGTGACGCGCGCGGCGCGCGCGATGGCGAAGCACCTGACGGATGCAGGCATGACCACAGACGAGATTGCCCTCGTCGAGCCCTTCCCGAAGAAGGGAAATTTGATTGCGCGACTGCGCGGCACCGGTGAGAAGAAACCGCTGCTGCTCGTCGCCCACCTCGACGTGGTCGACGCCAAGCGCGAGGACTGGAAGACCGATCCGTTCAAGCTGGTCGAGCAGGACGGTTATTTCACTGCGCGCGGCTCGGGCGACGACAAGGCCATGGCGGCGGCGTTCGTGTCGATCGTCAGTCATTTGCAACACGAAGGTTTTCGTCCCAAGCGCGACATCGTGCTCGTGCTCAGCGCCGACGAAGAGCAGGGCGACATCGAGAGCAATGGCATTCAGTGGCTCGTGAAGAATCGGCGCGAGCTGATCGACGCTGAGCTCGGCATCAACGAGGGCGGCGGCGGCGAGCTTCGCGATGGCAAGCCCGTGCTCCATCGCTTGCAGGTGGCCGAGAAGCGCTACATGTCGTATCAATTCGAAGCAACCAACAGCGGTGGGCATAGCTCGCTGCCGCGTGTCGACAACGCGATCTACGATGTCGGCGAAGCGTTGCTCCGACTGCGCGCGCATCGCTTTCCGGTCAAGCTCGCACCCGTCACGAAAGCGTACTTCGCGCGCAGTGCCCCGCTCGCCTCCGGGCAGCTTGCTGCGGACATGCAAGCGATGACAACCGAAATGCCCGATCCTGCTGCGGTCGAACGCTTGTCTGCGCTTCCGCAATACAACGCGCAATTGCGCACCACGTGCGTGGCAACGATGCTGGGCGGGGGTCACGCCGAGAACGCGTTGCCGCAGTCGGCGAAAGCAACGGTGAGCTGCCGCTTGCTCCCGCATGACGATGTGCAAGAGGTGGAAGACACTTTGCGCGCAATCGCGGGCGACAAGGTGAAGGTCACCGCGCTCACGCACACCGTCGCGAGCCCCGCTTCTCCGCTGCGCGACGACGTCGTGCAAGCGGTCGAAGCGATCACGCAGGAAATGTGGCCGGGGGTACCCGTGGTGCCGGCGATGGGAACGGGCGCCACGGATTCGCGCTTCTTGCGCAACATCGGCGTCGCGATGTACGGCGTCAGCGGGATCTTTGTCGATCCCGCCGATTATCGTGCGCATGGACGCGACGAACGCGTCGAAGTTCAGCGCGTCTGCGAGGCGCACGAGTTTCTGTATCGGCTGGTCAAGCGCTTGACGGAATAGGTTCTCGGCGGGCGAACGCGCTGGATGTCCGCCTTCGGCATTCGTCGCCCATGAAGGTGAGATGCGCAGCGGCGCGGATGCAGACCACCGGCGCCGGAATGCAGGATGAGGATGAGCCAGCCGCCGCCGCGCGCGAAAGAGGGGCGAAGCGGTCGTCCGAGTGGCGGGGGCACCCCGAAGGCCTGGTGCTAAAATTGGCATCGGACTTTCTGCTGCTCGACCCATGATCGCACTGATTATCAACGGCGAGGCGCAGCGCTTCGAAGGCGCGTTGACGGTCGCCGAATTGATCGACCGCCTGCAGCTCGCGGGGAAGCGTGTGGCACTCGAACGCAATGGCGAAATCGTGCCGCGCAGCCGCTTCGGTGACGAACGGCTGATCGATGGCGATACGCTGGAAATTGTCGTCGCGGTCGGAGGCGGCTGAGTCGGCTAGCCGCCTCTGTGGCCCTTCGGGCGGCACGCCGCTTGGCAGCGCAGGAGTGGCCGAGTGCAAAGACAGCGGCAGATGCACCCAGAGCAAGATCGACCCAGAGCAGGATCGACCCAGAGCAGCATCGACCCAGCCCAAGACAGACCCCAAGCAAGACAACCTCGAGCAAGGTAGCTATGGATCAACTCGTCATCGCCGGCAAGGCCTACCGTTCGCGTCTGCTGGTCGGCACCGGCAAGTACAAGGATTTCATGCAAACGCGCGCGGCAATCGACGCGAGCGGCGCGCAGATCGTTACCGTCGCCATTCGCCGCACGAACATCGGACAGAACCCGAACGAGCCGAGTCTGCTCGACGCGGTGCCGCCATCGCAGTTCACCCTGCTGCCCAACACGGCCGGCTGCTATACCGCCGACGATGCCGTGCGGACGCTGCGGCTCGCCCGTGAGCTGCTCGACGGTCATACGCTGGTCAAGCTCGAAGTGCTCGGCGACCCGCACACGCTCTATCCCAATGTGGTCGAGACGCTGGCCGCGGCGAAAACGCTGGTGAAAGAAGGCTTCCAGGCGATGGTCTACACCTCGGACGATCCGATCATCGCGAAGCAGCTCGAGGAAATCGGTTGCGTGGCAGTCATGCCGCTGGCGAGCCTGATCGGATCGGGCATGGGCATCCTCAATCCCTGGAATCTGCAGATCATCATCGAGAACGCGAAGGTGCCGGTATTGGTCGATGCCGGAGTGGGCACGGCATCGGATGCGGCGATCGCGATGGAGCTGGGCTGCGACGGCGTGCTGATGAACACCGCGATCGCCGCGGCGAAGGATCCGGTGTTGATGGCAAGCGCGATGGGCAAAGCGGTGCAGGCGGGGCGCGAAGCGTTTCTGGCCGGCCGCATGCCGAAGAAATTGTATTCGGCCACACCGAGCTCGCCAACGGGCGGGATGATCGCGTCCGTAAAGGGGAAGGCGGCATAGCGCTGGTCTTGTCTGTACCGCAGGCAACGCGGTTGGCATAGTCGCGGAAGTCTTTTTTCCCCCGTCCTCTTCGAGAAGGGGCGTCGCCGAAGGCGACGGGGTGGTCAGACTCTACCCCACACCACCCCGCGGCCTATGGCCGCACCCCGCCTCCTGAGAGGCGGGGGGAAACGAATCGAGGCGGGGGAAACGAATCGAGGCGGGGGAAACGAATCGAAGCAGGGGAAACGAATCGAGGCAAGGTGCCGGCGCGACCACCTTCCCCTCCTCCTCGACGAGGGGTCGCGCCGAAGGCGACGCGGTGGTAAAGAGCTATCCCTAAACCCCGCGGCCGATGGCCGCACCCCGGCTCGTAAGAGGCACGGAAGCAGATTTTGCGCATGTCCCAATCGAGCACCACACATCCCCGCCCCATCCGCAGCTACGTGCTGCGTCAGGGCCGCATATCGGTCGCGCAGAAGCGCGCCTACGACACCCTTTCGCAGCGCTATGTGTTGCCCTACACGGCGCAGCCGATCGACCTCGATGTGGTGTTCGGGCGCGCCGCGCCGAAGATCCTCGAGATCGGCTTTGGCATGGGCGAGACGACGGCCGCGATCGCTGCCGCGCATCCCCAGAACGACACCCTCGGCGTCGAAGTGCATTCGCCCGGCGTGGGCAGTCTGCTCAAACAGATCGATGAACGCAGCTTGCGCAACCTGCGCATCGTGCAACACGACGCGGTCGAGGTCATCACACACATGCTCGCGCCCGCGGCGCTCGACGCGATCCACATCTTCTTTCCCGATCCATGGCCGAAGAAGCGCCATCACAAGCGCCGGCTCATTCAGCCACCGTTCGTCGCTTTGCTCGCGTCCCGCCTCAAATCCAGCGGCATTATTCACCTTGCTACCGATTGGCACGAGTATGCCGAGCAGATGCTCGCGGTATTGCGCGCAGAGCCGCTGCTCGAGAATACCGCTCAGGATTTTGCCGCTCGCCCCGCGTATCGTCCGCTCACCAAGTTCGAACAGCGCGGGCTGAAGCTCGGCCACGGCGTGTGGGACGTGGTGTTCAGGCGGAAGTAGCGGGAGGACCATGCAACTGGCGTCGTAGCCCGGATGGAGCGAAGCGCAATCCGGGGACGCACGCACCTACTCGGGCTTGCGCGTTGCCAGCACCGTGAAGCCCTCGCCGATCAACGAGCGATCGATCGCACCGGTAAGACCCGCATCGCGCAACAACTTCTCTTGCTCCGCGCGCGTCGGGATGACGTTGCCCCACAGCAACTCCTCGAAGCCCGTGTGCAAAGGGAACATGAACTCCGGTTTGCGCGCCTCCTCGAGATTCGACGGATAGGTCTCGTCGACGATCACCATCCATCCACCGGGTTTGAGCGCCCGCGCGGCGTCGCTCACCACTTGCGGCCGGATGGTTTGCCCGATTTCGTGCAGGACCTCGACCATCACCACAGCGTCGAAGCTCGAGCGGAGCAAATCGGCGATAGCGCCCTGTCGGGCCTCGACGCGATCGCTTAAGCCGGCTTGCGCGATGCGTTTGCGCGCCGTTGCGACACTGTCCGCCTCGATGTCGACACCGACCACGCGTGCAGCGGGAAACGACTTGGCGATTTGCACGAGCAGGTTGCCAGTACCGCAACCGACCTCGAGAACCTGGCCGCCTTGCGCAAGTCGCGCGTTCAAGTCCGGCAAGCCCGGCAGAATCTTCTTGGCGGTGATGACTTGCAAGCCCCAGGTCGAGCTGGCGATTGCGAGATTGAAGGCGTCGCCGCGGCCCTGAAAGGGAACGAACTTGCCCGTCTTGAACGCCTCGAGGCAATGGATGAAGTCCTTTGCCGCCACGTCGGTGCCGAGCTGCACATAGCCGCCCAAGTAGCGTGGATGGGTGGGTGCAGCGAGGATCACGTCGAAGAACGGCGCGAGCTTGTAGCCCGCACCTTCCGCGTCGAGCAGTTCCATGCCGTAGGCGGTCATGCACCAGCGGTCGACATAAGCGCTCTGCAAGCCGAGCTTCTGGGCAAGTTGTTCGGGTGTCGCGCCCGGGGCGTCGGCCAGCGCCTTGAACAGGCCGAGTTGCACGCCAAGATGGATGAGATAAATCGTGTTGAACCCGCGGCGCCACTCGAAGATGCGAGCAACTTGGGTGTCGGCCGTGATCTCGCCGGCTGGCGTCATGATCGGTCTCCTTGCTTGGTTTCCCCGAATCTGCGATTGCGCCCGAGTATAGCCGGGCGCCCGCCGGGTGTTGAGGAATGGGGCGTAGGGCGCCGACGATGCGCTCAGGGGTCGGTAAGTCCTCCCGGCTCTCCCCGGATTCCGGCCTTCGGCCTGCATCCGGGCTACGGCGGAATGCACTTCGTTGCAACAGAACTCGTGGCCGGGACGAAGCGCAAGCGGAATCCGGGAATCAAGACGTACGCAAAGTTTTGTGCTCTCCCGGATTCCGGCCTTCGGCCTGCATCCGGGCTACGGCGGAATGCGCTTCGTTGCAACAGAACTCGTGGCCCGGACGAAGCGCGGCGGAATCCGGGAATGACACGTAGGCAATCCGTTAGCGCTCGTCGGCTTCGTCGAGAAAGAGCTGCAGCAGGTCGTTGAGGAAACGCTGACCGCGCAAGGTCGGACGCACGTTCGTATGGTCGCGCTCGATCAAGCCGAGCGCCTCGGCTGTGGCCAGCGTGGGCAGGATCGCAGCCGCTGGCAGCCCGGTGCGTTCCTCGAATGTCTGCAGCGCGAAACCGTCGATCAGCCGCAACGCGTTCATCATGAACTCGAACGGCAGATCGTGCGGGGCGACCTCGTGGCTTTCCTGGATCGCGTTATGGGCGAGGGCGTTGTCGATATAGTCACGCGGATGCTTCCATCGCATCTCTCGGACGATGCGAGTGGGCAGACTGATTTTGCCGTGCGCCCCGGCACCGAGGCCTAGGTAATCGCCGAAGCGCCAGTAGTTGAGGTTATGACGGCAAGCGTAGCCCGGCTTGGCGAACGCCGAGGTCTCGACATGCACGTAGCCCGCCGCGGCTAGACGCGCTTCGATCGACTCCTGCATCGCCGCGGACAGCTCGTCGTCCGGCACCTTCGGCGGAAAGCGATGAAAGTAGGTATTGGGCTCGATCGTCAAGTGATAGGCGGAGATGTGTGTGGGCGCCAGTGCGATCGCCCGATCGATGTCGGCCAGCGCTTGCGCCAGCGTCTGCTCGGGCAGCGCGTACATCAAATCCAAATTGAAGTTATCGAAGTTCGCATGCGCGATCTCGACCGCGCGCAGCCCTTCGTCGCGGTCGTGAATTCGTCCGAGCACGTTGAGGTGGTGCGGGTCGAAACTTTGAATGCCGATCGACAAGCGATTGATGCCAAGCGCGCGAAACTGAGCGAATTTCTCCGCCTCGAACGTGCCAGGATTCGCCTCGAGCGTGATCTCCGCATCGGGTGTGAGCGGCAGCCGTGCGCGAATCATCGACAGGATCTGATCGAGCGCGCGCGGCGACAACAAACTCGGCGTCCCGCCGCCGAAGAACAGGCTATGCACCCTGCGGCCCCACACCTGCGGCAGCGCCTGCTCGAGGTCCGCGGTGAGCGCCGCAACGTAGCGATCTTCGAGATCGTGCGGGAGAGAGGCCATGCCTCCTCGCACAGCACGAGGTGCGCGCGCGGGCGATCCTGTGCGCGAGCCGGACAGAGCGATGGCCTCAATCGAAGAGGAGGCTGCGGGCACGAGCGTCCTCTCCCCTGCTGGGGGAGGGTGAGGGAGAGGGGGCGCAATCGGCGACGACCATGCAGCTCGCAACTCATGCGAATTGAAATCGCAGTACGGACACTTGCGCACGCACCACGGCACGTGGACGTAGAGCGACAGCGGCGGCAGGGCGGAAAGCTTGATGCCACGGGAGGGCGAGGCGACGGAGACTACTACCGGCACTGGATGGACGGCTGGCGGCTTCTGTGCACCAGCTCAACGAGTCGGCAAAAACGACATCTTAACTGGGGCGGGCGAGGAGACGCGCAGGCTCGAAGGAAATCTCGTACGATGACAGCTCTCCTCTTCCTCCGATCCATGCCGTTTGCAGGTGCAGGACGATGCCGACAAGCGATCTCCTCCGCTTTTACCTGCACGAAAGCGTCGATACGCGCGGACGCCGCCTGCGGGAAATCCGTTCGTTCAGCCTCGACCAGCTCGAGCACACGCACGACTACATTCAATGGTTGTTCCCCTTGCCCGAGCGCAGTTCGGCAAATCTGCACGCGCCGCTGCTCAGTGACTCCGACATGCAGGCATTCGCCGCCGATGACGACCTCCGCGGCGAATTGATCGAATCGCTGAGGGTGATGCTGCGCTTCTTTGGCCTTGGCCTCGATGAGAAGTCACAGGCGCCGTATATCGGCCGAAGCGACGACTTTCGAGAACGGCAGCACGTGTGGCTAACACCCTACAACCACAACTTCCTGCGCATTACCCGCATCCTTCGATCGTTGTCGCTGCTCGGTTGTTACGCCTACGCGGCTGCCTTGCTACGCTGTTTGGAAGCCATTCATACCGAGTATCGCGATGTGATCGGCCCGCGCACGATGCAGTTCTGGCGCAATGCTCTGCCCCAAGCGTGAATGCGACGAACATCGTGAGACGGGCTGGAACGACTGGTAGGCGTGAGCGCGACGAGCACCATGAGATGGTCTGGAACGACTGCTAGCACTCGGATGTCTCGCCCGGCTTTGCAACACCGGCTGCTTCGCCTGGCCCGGTACACCTGGGCAGCGCCGTGCTCCGCGATCGGGCTGCTCGGCCTGGTCCCGGCCATCGTGCTTCACGGCCAGGTGAGCAAGGTGAATGGGGTGCTCGAGGTCGCGCTGTCGAAGCACCCCGACGCGCACCGGCGTTTGCGGGCAGTGCTGCCCTTCAGCGCCATCACCTTCGGTCACGTCGTCGTTGCTATCGATGGACGAGACCTCGATGCGCTGCGCGCGCACGAGCACGAGCATGTCCGTCAGTACGAGCGCTGGGGCGCGCTGTTCTTGCTCGCGTATCCGGCCTCCAGCTTGGCGCAGTGGCTGAAGGGTCGCCACCCATACTGGCACAATCGCTTCGAAATTCAGGCGCGCAACAAAGCCGCAAACGGCGAGTCCACGGCGACCTGAGCGCACCGGAAACAGCTTCGCGATTGCTTCGGCAGGGACAGCCTGTTAGAGCCAACCCAGCGCGCCGACGAACGCGCCGAGGCCAATGAGCACGAGCAGGTGGATGCGGGTGCGCCACACGAGCAGCATGGCCACCAGTGCGACGAGCATATGCCGCCAGCCTTCCACCTGCACGGTTAGAATCCAGGCCGTCGCGAACATCAACGCGATGACGATCGGCGCCATGCCGGCTTTGAATGCCTGCACGTTGCGCTGCTCGCGGCGGGCGTGACTCCAACGCGCAGCTGCCAATGCAAGCGTGGTGGAAGGCAGCATGATGCCGGTCAGCGTCGCGGCGGCGCCGACCAATCCCGCAGCTT
>Ga0070741_10012564_pt1 | contig 15258 bp, 16 predicted proteins | sample Coa_R1_4_FD_66440 | JGI IMG/M metagenome (GOLD analysis project Ga0070741, IMG submission 66440) | Surface soil microbial communities from Centralia Pennsylvania, which are recovering from an underground coalmine fire - Coalmine... | ecosystem: Environmental > Terrestrial > Soil > Unclassified ... | reverse complement strand
GCTTAGCCCGGCCCACATCCATGTCAAGCAAAGGCCGGCATCACTCGCCGGCCATACCATGCATCAACTCCAGCCGAATTCCTACTTCGCCTTTGCCCAAAGTGACGCGTTCAGGCACTCGTCCGCCCGGAAAACTGTGTCCACGATCCTCGTCATCACCGGCGCTGAATGCGACACTGCCGTCGTCAGTATGATCGATAGCAACAAGTAAAAAAGCCGCCCCATCGGGCGGCCGCGCATTGCCAACATATCCCCTCCACCAAACTCGTTCAGTTCAGATCATTCTCCGCTGCGGCGAGGGACAGCCTCCCCCGGTTCTCCCGCGGCTCACGCAAGTCGCACTCGGGCCTCTCTGTCCATAGACACTTCCGCGCCCACTTTTTCAACCAGCCATATAACTGTCTGGAATTGATTCGGCGCAAAACCCGCCGCCCTGGGACCGCACCCCTAGAGCCGCGACCCAGATGCCGGAAGCCGCGAGCCGGCTTTCAGATACTCTGTCACGAATCTCTCCACGCTTCGCACATAGACATCCGCGAAGTCCACCACCGGACGCCGTCCCTCGATCATGTCCATCGCCTGCTGCAAATCCCATCCCATGGCGCACAGTAAGGCCAGCGTCATCATGGCGGCGCGGTGTACTCCCGCTGCACAATGGATATACAGCTTGCTCCCTGGTTCCTCGAGCGCTGCCAGCGCAAACTCCACGCCTCGCCGAAAGACTTCCGGCGGCTTCGGCTGAAAGTCGTCATCAATCGCATTCCACAGCACTTCAATCCCGTGCGGCTCGGCCAGCGGCGTGTCGTTAAATTCAATTTGCATGTCGATGATGTGCGTCACGCCCGCCCGCGCCACCTCCTCCATGTTCCGCTCGTTCCATATCCCACCGCCCAGTGCAATCCGGTCGGTAATCCACGTCATGTCCAAGCTCTAACCACCCCTCGTGAAGGACTCGATTTTCCCACTGCACGACGAACCTCGCCTCGGCATTGCCCGGCCTTCAGTTCGCGTTACTCGCCGCCGCTTCTCTCTCGCCGCTTTCAACCGGGCGCCCGCTGCCCGTTTCTGATTCTACCTCGTCCTCCAATCCCAGCCTCTCCAGCAGTGTTCGCGCCAGGCAATCCTGCTCTTGCGGCCCAGCCTGCGGCCCGCTCGCGGGAAACAGTCCGACCATCTCGAATAGGTATTTCATGGCCGACAGGTTTCCTTTGATCGCTGCATCGGTGGTCAAAACCCTCACCATCTGCAACGCTTTTCCACCCACATGATTCGCGATCTTCTGCCGCACCGCTCCCAGGTCGGCGCATCGGCCTGCGCCCTTTTGCCCGGAGCCGCGCCTCTTCTTGGTTGCGCAAGCCCCTTCACACGCTGTCCTGGCCCCGTTTCTTTTCTTGCCCTGCCTCTTCGCCATAGATCCCAGTGCCGTTTCCTGTTCTCGCGTCGTGACCCCAACGCCCAGATTTCTCATTGCCCGTCTTGCACAATGAAAAAAAGGCGCGCTTTGCAGCGCGCCCTTCAATTTCTTTACTCTTATATTCAGAATAGCATTTTGGAAGGGAAAACCGGACATACTTTGCAAAAATATATTCGTCTTCGTTGCTTCAAGTTACGAGAAAACCACCTCTCTGCCCCTCTTGACAAGATTTTCTCGCGCGTTTTCCACAGCCGCCTCATTCCCGTTTTAGCAATCCTCCCGCCAGGAAAACCTCGCTCAGGTAATCGATCGCCTCCGTGTATTGCCGCCGAACCTGCCGCTCGCAGCATCCCAGCATCCTCGCGGCTTCTTCCTGGTTGTAATCCTGCAGTACGATTCGCGCGATCAATTTTTTTGAGAACTCATCCAGCCTTTCCAGACTCCGCTCCACGTCGTGCACAAAGATGACGGCGTCTTCGAACGTAGACATGTGATACGACGTCACCCCTGTTCGGAAGAACTCCCTCCCCAGTAACGATGGCAGGCGTCCCACCTCGACCGACATCCGCCCATATCGCTTCAGCAGTGCCACCGTGTGCTTTCGATACATCCACAGGTCCGGATCGTCTCCCCAGCGCCATTCTTCTTCCTCGCCGGCACCCACCCCCTGGTTCGGATAATCGTGAGCCAGCGAAATCTGCTGCCCATACTCAACTGCGCTTCCCAAAAGCAACGGAATCGTCGCGCTCATGACCGTTCTCCTTCCGCCACCGCCATGAGTTCGCGCACCTCTACACGATCTCCTGACAACCGCCCGCTCTCAGATCGCTCCGAACCGCGGCGGCTCACCTTCACTGCCGCCATCTTCGGACCGCACTCCGAGCAATACACCTCCTCCGAATCCCGCCGGCGTAACCATAACCCGCCGCACCGCTCGCAATATTTCAGATCCATCACGGCTGTGTCGCTCGACCGTGTGCTCGCGATTGCGTGAATTGCCGGCTGCGTTCCCGCAAAGCCGTTTGCTCTGCGCGGAATCCCAGCCATCCCTAACGCGGTATCGGCCTCAACTAACTCGCTCCACTCCACTACCATGATTCCTCCTTCGCTTGCCCGCCAAATAAAAATGCCCTGTGCCGAGGATGCTCGGTCACAGGGCTCGTTTCTCTTACGATGACCTGCTTGGACTATTTATTTATGCGATCGCGCTAGTGCTGCCGGAAATATCCTTCCTCGTATCCCGACTTCAGAACGCGGCCGTTTTGCAGCACTACCGTTACCCGTCCGCTGAAATGAATTTCCCACAACAGCTTCTCCATCACCGCCGAGAGCACCTCCGCGAGTTGCACCTTGCGGCGAAACGCGCTGAAACTCCTCTGCTCGCTGTCACTGCTGACCATGGCGCATCCTTAAATAAAAGTTATAATGCAAGTGGATCGTATAGCTACTCCGTTATCGTGTCAAGCAAAAAGTTTTGGCACACATCTCAACAATAGCAAATTGCTATAAATTCACGTATACTTCGCTGCATGAAATTCAAGGCCCTGCAGGAAAATCTTCGCAACATCCTGTGGCAGCGCATCGAAGCTGGCGAGCTTACCGGTCTCCGTCTCGCCCAGCAGACCGGATTCAAGCAGGCGCACATCTCCAATTTCCTTAACCGCAAGCGTGGCCTCAGTCTCGAGGGCATGGACAAGGTCCTGGTGGTTCAGCACCTCTCCATCCTTGACTTGCTCGACCCCGCCGAAGTCAACAAGCGGGCCAGCATCTCCCCGCCCAGCGAAGACGAATTTGCCAACGTTCTGCTGGTCGAGTCCAACATCGCCGCTTCTGAGCCGCTCGTCATGAGCATGAACGTGAAGGAAATCCTCAAATTCAAGAAAGCCTTCCTGCGGCGCCTCCGTCCCGAGCTCGAGGGCAAGCGCGCAGACTGGGAGCGCTTCGTCGTCGTCCGCCTCGATGCCCGCGAAGGCATGAGCATGTATCCGCGGCTGCTCCCCGGTGCCACCGTGCTCATCGACCGCCATTACAACTCGCTGAAGCCATATCGCAAGGGCGACCTCAACATGTATGCCGTCGTCAAGGACGGCGTCTGCACCGTGAAATATGTCGAGCTCGCCGGCAATCATCTCGTGCTTCGTCCGCACAACCAGGCGTACCCGGTTGACGTGCTCCCCGTCGAGGAAGGCAAGTCCGCATCCGATTACGTGGTCGGCCGCATTGCCCATGTGGGCATCGAAACCTGAGCCTCGCAATTCCCGCGGATCTGTTTCACCCTTGCCGGCACTCCCCCGCCTTACTCTGAAACTTCCTCTTGGGCACCTGGCCTCACGCTATAATGCCGCGCACCGATGGTCCTCGCCTCTGGCACGAAACTCGGACCGTATGAAATTCAATCGTCGCTGGGCGCCGGCGGCATGGGCGAAGTTTATCGTGCGCGTGACACGCGTCTGGAACGGACCGTCGCTCTCAAGATACTTCCCGCCGCATTCTCCAGCGATGCCGATCGCCTTGCGCGCTTCCACTACGAAGCCCGCATCCTGAGCACGCTGAATCATCCCAACGTCCTGGCCATTTACGACGTGGGAGAGCACGATGGCGTCCGCTACCTGGTTTCGGAATTTCTGGAAGGCCAGACTCTGCGCGACAAGCTCTCGGCCGGCGCTCTCTCCCGTTGGCGTCTCGTCGAATATGCCCTGGAGATCGCCAAGGGCCTCGCCGCCGCCCACGAGAAAGGGATCGTCCATCGCGATCTCAAGCCCGAAAACGTGTTCATCACTCGCGACGATCATGTAAAGGTCTTGGATTTCGGATTGGCGAAGCAAGCCGCCGAGCGTGGCGCCGACCAGTCCGCCACCATGACCGGCCCGACTCCCACCACCCCCGGCACCGTGATGGGCACCGTGGGATACATGTCGCCGGAACAAGTTCGCGGACAGCCTCTCGATCATCGTTCCGACATCTTCAGCTTTGGCGCGGTTCTGTTCGAGATGGCTTCCGGCAAGCGCGCATTCCGCGGCGACTCCAGCGTTGAGACGATGAACGCCATCCTGAAGGAGGACGTTCCCGAACTTTCGGTCAGCGGTGCCCAGGCATCGCCCGGCCTCGAAAGAATTATTCGCAGGTGCCTGGAAAAAAAACCGGAGCGGCGCTTTCAGTCCGCAAGCGATCTGGCATTTGCTCTCGAGGCGCTCAGCGGAACTTCTTCCAGCGCCCAAGTCGCCGCCGCACAGAAAGCCCCTATGAGGAGGTCCCCTCTTACTTGGACAGCGGCGGCGCTCTGCATTGTCGGACTGCTTGCCCTGGCCGCGTGGTTCTACTTGCGGCCATCTCCATACCAGGGAAACTTCACGCAGATCACCTTTCGTTCGGCTTACATCCGTACGGCACGCTTTGCGCCCGGCCGAACGGTGGTCTATGGACAATCCGTCAATGGTGCGCCGATGCAAATCGTCTCGGTCCGCACTGACACCTTTGAGTCGCAGCCGTTAAATCTCAAGGCCGATTTGCTGAGCGTCTCTTCCCTTAGCGATATGGCCGTGGCGCTGGACCGGCAGTTCGACGTCACATGGGTTCCTACCGGACGCCTCGCGCGGGCTCCGGTGGGTGGCGGTTCGACTCGTGAATTGCTGGACGAGGTTACCGACGCCGACTGGAGCACGGACGGCGCCGCTCTAGCCGTCGCGCGAAAAGCCAATGGTCTGTTTCATTTGGAGTACCCTCCCGGCAAAGTTTTGTACCAGACCTCCGGATATGTCAGCGACCTGCGTTTCTCTCCCGCCGGGGACCAAATCGCCTTTTTAGATCACCCCTTCTATGGCGACGACCGTGGCGTGGTTTCGCTGGTCGATCTGCAGGGCCGGCGCAGGGTGCTGACAACTGAATTCAGCAGCGAGCAAGGTCTGGCTTGGACTCCAAAGGGAGATGAAATCTGGTTCACTGCCAACAAAACCGGTGAACCCAGTGGCCTGCACGCGGTGGATCTCAAAGGACGAACACGGCTCGTCGCCGCGGCGCCGATCCGCATGCACCTGCAGGATATTGCGGCGGACGGCAGGGTGCTGCTGAGCGCCGAACTGCTACGCTGGCAGGTAGGGATCGCCGATAGCAAGACCGGTCGACAGCAGGACCTCTCAACTTTCCAGTGGCCGAATCCCGAGGCCATTTCGAACGACGGCAGCATGATCTTGCTGAACAGTTTCGATATAAGCACGAATGCGAACTACCGGCTGTATGTGCAGCGCACGGACGGTTCCGTGCCTGTGCAGATTGGTGAAGGCGCAGGTACTTCTCTTTCGGCGGATGGCAAATGGGCGACAGCCATAGACCCAACGAACCCATCCAAAGCCCTGGTGATTCCCACCGGCATTGGTGAGATGAAAAACTTGCACGTCCCTTCGGGACACCGCTATGAAGTCGCGGCACTGCTGCCAAACGGCAAACAAATTTTAATGGCGACAACAGCGCGGGGAGAGCTCCCGCAGACCGGCCTGCAGGACCTCGATAGCGGGGCGATCCACCCCGTCGGGCCAGCGGGGCGTTATCCCGAGAACGTCGTCGGAGTTGTGTCTCCCGGTCCTTCGCCCGACGGCAAGTTCTGCGTGACCACGGATGGCGGAGGACACTACTGGTTACAGCCTCTCGATGGTTCGAAGGAGCGAGAACTTTCCGGCATAACTCCGGGTGACAGAATTCTGCAGTGGCACAACGACACGAACAATCTTTTTGTCGCCTCGTCTGTTGGAGCCGATGTGCAGGTCGACACTCTCAACCTCAGCACTGCACAACGAAAGGCCTGGACGCGTTTTTCACCCAGCGACAAGACCGCGATCGCGGGACACGGCTGGGTAATCATGACGCCCGATGGTAGCCGCTACGCTTACGTGATTGAACGGATCTATTCCACCCTCTTCCTGGCAAACGGGCTGCGTTAGCCGCTGACGATCATCTCGCTGCGCCAAGACTGCCGCCAGAGAGCAGGACCGCGAACTCGACTATCTGACAGGGGTCAGCAAGAACCCGTGCGCCTGCCCCTTCAGCATGCCCATGCCGACAATCTGGCCTGCATCATTGATCCCGTTCGCCAATGTTAGCGTCCATCCTGAGCCCGCGGGAATCAGCTTGTTCAGATCTTTGATTTTTCCGCCGCTGTACACGAACGCGTGATACGTATTCTGAAACGTCGACTGCCCGACCACGACTCCTGCATTGTTGATGGCGAAGCCCCAGGTCGTGGAAGTGGCGCCGGCGAAGGTTCCCAGATCAATGAGCGTTGTGCCGCTGGTGATGAACGCGTGCGCCAGTCCGTTTTTCGTGTAAGCCAGGCCGGTAATCTGTCCCTTGTTGTTGATGGCGTAGGCTTGGCTCCATGGTCCGCCCAGCGTTCCCATCTTGTGTATCTTGCCGTTGCTCCACATAAATCCAAAGAAGTTGCCGGAGCCGTCGTACGAAGTGCCAACCACCACGCCGAACTTGTTGATGCCTTGCGCGCTGTTCCAGTCGCCAGGATGATGTGACCCCAAGGTCCCCAGGTCAGTCATCGTCCCGTTGCTGAACAGAAATGGATGGATCTCCCCATTTGCTAGATAAGACGCCCCGACCACCTGTCCGCTGTCATTGATGCCGTAGGCGTCGGAACTACCCCCTCCCAGATCGCCAATGTCGATGAGCGTGTCGCCATCCGTCATAAAAGCGCGATAGGTCACGGCATTCGTCGAATACCCGGCAATCTGGCCGGACGAGTTGATGCTCCTGCCCTCGCCGGTGGTCCCGCCGAGTGTCCCCAGATCGGTCAGGGTTCCTTGACTGTAGCGGAACACGTCCGTGATGCTGTCGTTCGCTTGGTCGGCGAAACCCGTGACTTGTCCGCTCGCGTTGATGGCTTGCGCCCCGCTGGAATGGCCTCCAGGCAGAGTACCTAGATCCGTCACCGTGTAGCTTTGGGCGAGACAGAGCGAAGAAGCGATCGCGAAAAAGAACGCGTATTGAGCGGCACGTAGTCTCATGGGTGTGCTCCTTTGTGTCCGGAGAGCCCGGCGGCTTCGCATTGTTCCACACCTGCTGGCGGCAAATGTCACGAGTGTGTAAAGAGATCGCAACGGCGGCCGACCATCCCTGGCCCGGACTAGCCCGCTGCACCCGGCCTTCTGGCATACTCGTTCGGCAACGAATCCTTTGAAAGACGAACCTCTATGGACAATGACAAACAGGACGAGCGAGTGGGTTTGGGCACGCGGGCGGTCTGGTCAGGCGAGCGCAGTGAGCGCTGGGCGGGTGCTACGCAAGTGCCCGTGGCCCTTAGCGTGTCATTCGGCTACGACACGGTCGAGGAATGGCTGGACGTCGCGCTGGGCAGGCGATCCGGCTACATCTATGGACGAAACAGCAATCCCACCGTCGCCGCGTTCGAAGAAAAGCTTCGCGATCTCGAAGGGGCGGAAGCCGCCACCAGTTTTGCCAGCGGCATGGCCGCGATCAGCAACACGTTGTTTACGCTGCTCTCGCCTGGAGACCGCCTCGTCTCCATCCTCGATACCTACGGTGGGACCAACAAGCTGTTTCTCGAATTCCTTCCCCGCTTTCGCATCGACGTGTCCCTCTGCGCGACCGGCGACCATGACGCGATCGAGGCGAGCATCGCGCACGGCTGCAAGCTTCTGTATCTCGAGACACCCACGAATCCCACTATCAAGATTGTCGATATCGCCCGTCTCGCCGCGGCTGCGCACCGCCATGGAGCGCTGGTCGTGGTAGATAACACCTTCGCCACCCCCATCAACCAGCGTCCTCTCGAGCTTGGCGCCGACCTCGTGGTGCACAGCGCCACCAAGTTTCTCGGCGGACATGCCGATGCGCTCGGCGGCGCGGTCTGCGGCCCTCGCGACCTGGTGAATCGTATCTATCACTTCCGCGAGATCAACGGCGCATGCCTCGAACCGATGTCCGCTTATCTTTTGCTGCGAGGCATGAAAACTCTTCACTTGCGCGTGCGTCAGCAGAATGCCAATGCCTTGCAGATTGCGAGCTTCCTCGAATCGCATCCGCGGGTCGCAAAAGTTTTCTATACCGGCCTGCCCTCGCACGAAAATCACGAGATCGCCAGGCGACAGATGTCTGGGTTTGGCGGTGTGCTCAGTTTTGCGCTGCATGGCGGCTTCGATCATGTGAAATGTTTTCTGCCGCGGCTGCGCTACGCCAACTTGGCGGCGAATCTTGGAGCGGTAGAGACTGTCGCCGGACCTCCGGCGACTACCAGCCATGTCGAGTCTTCGCCGGAAGAGCGTGCTGCCAGCGGCATTCCCGAGGCCCTGATCCGCTACTCGGTTGGCATTGAAGACGCGGAGGATCTGATTGCCGACCTGCGCCAGGCGCTGGAGAGCTTGACGTGATTGCCGTAGCGCAGCGCGCCCACCACGCCAGGTGTGGGGAAGACCGTTTCAGCGCGTGGTCGCCGCACCGCCCGCGGCGCTGGCCAGGTAAGCGACTTGCCGCGCTGACGTGCTCCGATTCGGAGTCTGGCCGTAATTTTCCTTTGCTCCAAATGCGGTAGCATAGAAACTCGGAGGTGCAGGATGGATACTCGCGGGCAGCTGATCGAAGCCATAAAAGATCGTGATGGTGCGCGGGTGCGAGAGATACTCGAGCAGGATGCTACGGCCGCTTCCGCCCGCGACAGCCACGGCGTTTCCGCCATGATGCTCGCCCTCTACCATGGACAGCAGGGCGCGGTTGACCTTCTGCGGGTAGCTAACCCGAACCTCGACATCTTTGAAGCTGCCGGCCTGGGCGAGACCCGCCGGGTTGACGAACTCCTGCGCGCCGACCCGTCGCTCGTCCGGGGCTGGTCGCCTGATGGTTTTACGGCGCTCCACCTGGCCGCGTTTTTCAGCCATCCGGAAACCGCGCGCGCTCTGGTCGAAGCTGGGAGCGACGTCAACGTGGCCTCACGCAATGGCATGCAGGTCGCGCCGCTCCATTCCGCTGCCGCCGGACATAACTTTGCGACTGTACGTATTTTGCTGGAGCATGGCGCGGATCCCAATGCTCGCCAGCATGGCGGATGGACCCCCATTCACGCTGCAGCCCAGGATGGCGATGAGGACATGGTCGATCTGCTGATCAAGCACGGCGCCGACCCAACTTTGAAGAACGACGTCGGACTTACTCCCCTGGATGTCGCCAAGGAAAAGGGACACAGCGAACTCGCGAGCCGCCTCAGCGCCGCGTGATTTCGATTTTGACCTTGAAATTTTGCTGGCTGCATTGTCGGCGGCAAGTGAGACCAATTTCCTCCCAGGACGTCCATACATCTATGCGAGCCCAGAGGTCGTGCGACCTTAGCGCTATGCGTCTTGCGCGCTGCCCGGTTTCCCTCACGTTTTCGCTGCTGATGGTACTGACGTCGCTGCTAACCGCAGCCTTTGCCGAGGAAGCTTGCCCGGCGCATGACTTGCCGGCTCCAACCGGGAAGTATGCCGTAGGCACTACAGTGTTGCCGGTGGAGAAACTGCAATCGACCCGCACCTCGCGCCGGGTGCAGCTCTGGTACCCGGCAATTTCCAAATCAGCAGGTCAGCCCGCCGCGTATGTGCCGGATCCCGATATCGTCCGCGTGCTGCGCGCGGAACAGTTTCTCAACCTGCCGGATTGCATCTTCGATGCCTGGCGGAGCATGAAGCTGGCCGCCCGGATGGACGCTCCGATTGCGCAACTCGGGCGCCTTCCCCTCGTGATGATCGCTCCCGGGGCCGGCATGTCCCGGATCAGCTACTCGTATTACGCGCAGCAACTGGCGAGTGACGGCTACATCGTGGCCACCGTGGATTTCAGCGAAGGCGGATTCCTGGTGCGTGATGGCAAGCGTGTGCAGGAAGCGCCTGACGCCGCCGACGAAGCCGGCTTTGGAAAGCAGGCGCAGCACATGGCGGCGCACATGTCGGACCTCGGGAATGAACTCCTCACCAATCCCGCTGATCTGAAATTGCCGCTCGTCCGCGGTATCGCGACGCACATCGATCCAACGCGCATCGCTGCCATCGGACATTCACTGGGAGGAGCAGCAGCGCTGGACTTGTGCATGGCAGATCAGCGGGTAAGAGGGTGCGTCGACCTCGACGGCATTGCCGGGACTCCGGTTGCGGAACAGGGGATCACGACAAGCACGCTGATGTTGCGCAGCCAGCCCGACTATAGCGACGCTGATCTGCTCCGGCTGCATCGCGATCCCGAACAGTGGAAGGCCAAGGGCGAAGCCATCAGTGCGGAAACCGCCAAGCTGCTGGCGCATCCCGGACCCGATGCCTGGATCGTCTCCATCCATGGAACTGGACACATGAGTTACAGCGATGCGCCCATCACCATGCCGGGTACCCTGACGCAGTTTGGCGGAACCTATCTCGATGCGCGGCGGGTGCTGAGCATCACGACAGAAATTATTGAAGGCTATCTGCTCCACGTGTTCGCGAACCGCGCATTTTCGGTGGCGCAATTTCCAGAGGCTACCGTTCAAACCTCACGCAACCAGCGCCCGCCTGCGAAATAGACGGGACATGAATCCAGGCTCGCTGTCGTTTTAGAAGCTTAATTGGTCTGTTCTGGATTGCTCTTAGAGTGCTTAGGGCAAAGTTGCGAGCGGCCGCAGGTCGCAGCCGCTCAGAAATCCAACAGGTTCAGCGCAATGCTGCGATATTGTGCGCGACCACCGCGCCTTCTCCGGCCAGCAGCAGCCGCATCGCGATGCGTTGGGCCTTGTCGTGATGAGTCTTGTGCAGGAAGTATGCCGCCCCGACCGTGGCGCCAAAGCTGAGCGCCGAAAATGCCGCTTCGCCCGCCGCACCCTGGGTGACGAAGGGACGCGCGATGGGATTAACTTCGCGATAGTGCTGGTTAAGACCGCGTTGCGTGGTGATGGCGTCGGCAGTGAGCTGCGCGGCGAAGATGGTGAAGTCGATCTTGTTTTCCGGCGTCCAGAAGGTACGGGCGCCGGGGGCGTCCGGCAGAGCGAACTTTTTCGAACTCACGAAATCCTGCGCGTTGGCCATTCCGGCCAGCAGTGCCAACGTGATGAGTACCAGTTTGCTTTTCATATTCTCTGCCTCGGCTCGTCCCTTATCTGTCTCTTCCTGCCGATCACTTCTGAACTTTTGTTTGGGTTGAGCTGGGTCCAGCATAGGGGCGAAGAGCACGATGGTACATGGCCCAGGGGTGCGCCGAGAGGCCAGTTGGTAACTATGGCAGTAATACCACAAAAGTTTGGAGAGCCGTTATATCCAGAGAGGATACTGGGCACGATATTGTTCTTGCCCCGGCGACCTCTATAATTCCTTCATGCCCCTGATCGACCAGATACAGAAAGACATCACTGACGCTATGAAAGCGCGCGATGAGCAGCGGCTCTCAACTTTGCGCATGGTCAAGACCGCGCTCAAGAATCGCGAGATCGAGAAGATGGCGCCGCTTGACGACAAGGAATCGCAGCAGGTCTTGAGCACGCTCATCAAGCAGCGCAAGGATTCCGTCGAGCAGTTCACCAAGGGCGGCCGCCAGGAGATGGCGGACAAGGAAGCCGCGGAAATCAACCTGATCGAAACTTACCTGCCCAAGGCTGCCAGCGAAGACCAGATCGTGGCGGGAGTGCGCGCCGTCATCGCCGAGATGGGATCGCCCACCATGAAAGACATGGGGAATGTCATGAAGAACGTCATGAGCCGCTTTCAGGCGGGAGGCATTCGCGTCGACGGCAAGGTGGTGAGCGACGCAGTCAAGCGCGAGCTGGCGGCAAAGGGCTAGATGTAGGACCAGGGAGTCAAGCCGATTTGCAGCATCAGCTCTCAGCCGCAAATCCCCAGAAGCGCTAGCGGCGGTGATGCCAGCCACGGTGAGCATGCGCGTTTTCACGTATACTCTCGCCTGAAACACGGCACCATTCTCGCCGCGGATGCAGCGCAACACATTCATTGCAGTTCTGGTCCTCATCTTCGTCGCGGCGATCGCGGCAGCAGGAACCTCTCTCGGCATCATTCAACTCCCCGGCACGGCGCTGGCGGCGACGCGCTGGCTTGGCATCGCCGCCCTCCTCATCTACAGCGCCCTGCGACGCAGCCTGACCACCTGGATCGTTCTCGGCATGGTGCTGGGCGCGGAGATTGGTCACGACTTCCCCGCCTTCGCGGTCAGCTTGCGCCTGCTGGCACAAATCTTCCTGCGTCTGATCAAGACCATCATTGCTCCGCTGATCTTCGCCACGCTGGTCAGCGGAATCGCCGCCCACTCCGATCTGAAAAAGGTCGGGCGCATGGGGCTGAAGGCCATTGTCTACTTTGAAGCAGTCACCACGCTCGCGCTGCTGATCGGGCTTGCCGCCATTAACATCAGCCGCGCGGGAGTCGGCGCGCAGGTTCCCGCAGGCACCGCCGAGCAGATGAATGTCCAGAAACTCTCGGCCAGCGAAACCGTGCTGCATGTTTTTCCCGAGAACATTGCCAAGTCGATAGCGGAGAACCAGGTGCTGCAAGTCGTGGTGTTCAGCCTGATCTTCGGAATCGCGCTGATTTTGGTCAGCGACGCCAAGCGGCGTCCCCTGCTGGCCTTTACCGAGAGCCTCACCGAGGTGATGTTCAAGTTCACCAATATCGTGATGTGGTTTGCACCCCTGGGAGTGCTCGGCGCTATCGCATACACCGTGGGCTCAACCGGCGCTGGCATCCTGGGAAATCTCGCCAAGCTGCTACTGACCTTGTATGCGGCGCTTGTAATTTTCGTCCTGCTGGTTCTCTTGCCTGTCGCCATCATCGCCAAGGTTCCGTTGAGGCGGTTCATTCGCGCGGTCGCCGAACCGGCATCGATTGCGTTCGGCACTTCGAGTTCCGAAGCCGCGCTGCCCCGTGCGATGGAGTCTATGGAAGCGCTGGGGGTGCCCCGCGCCATCGTGGCCTTCATTATGCCGACGGGGTACAGCTTCAACCTGGATGGCTCGACTCTGTATCTCTCGCTTGCGGCGGTGTTCGTGGCGCAGGCCGGAGGTATCCAGCTTGGTTTCGGACGCCAGGTGTACATCGTTGTGGTGCTGATGCTGACCAGCAAAGGCGTGGCAGGAGTTTCGCGCGCCGCGATCGTGATTCTACTGGCAACGGCGGGCACGGTCGGGTTGCCGGTCGAGCCGATATTTATCTTGCTGGGCATCGACCAGCTCATGGACATGGCTCGCACCGGGGTGAACGTAATCGGCAATTGCCTGGCAACGGTCGTCATTGCCAGATGGGAAGGAGAATTTGTGCCCCGCTAGGCCCTACTTGCTTCTCTGCAACTCTCGGTAGGCTTCGCTCTTCGACACGCCTCGTTCCTTGGCGGCTTTTTTCAACGCGGCTTTCTCGTCCAGATTTTCCCCAGACATGAGTTCCTGGACGCGCCGGCGAATTGAACCGGCCCCGGCCGCTGCGACTGGCTCTCCCTCCTCCCCCCTGCCGACGATCAATGTGATCTCGCCCTTGACTTCCGCCCTGTTTTTAAGCGTGCCGAGCACTTCGCGAGCACGTCCGCGTAAAAACTCTTCATGAATCTTGGTGACTTCGCGCGCGATCACAAGCTGGCGCTCGGGCCCCAGCACCTCGACCACGTCTTCCAGGGTCTCAATCACACGATGCGGAGCTTCGTAAAAGACCTGGGTACGCGGCGAGGCCTTAATGCTCTCCAGCAGTTGGCGCCGCTGACCACGCTTGGCCGGCAAAAAGCCGCTGAAGCGAAAGGAATCGGTCGGCAGGCCGCTGGCCACCAGGGCCGCGAGAAAGGCGGTCGCACCGGGAATGGGGATGACGGGCACGTGATGGCGAATGGCCAGCGCGATCAAGCGAAATCCCGGGTCGGAGATGCCCGGCATGCCCGCGTCGGTGACCAGCGCAATGCGCGTTCCCTGCTCCATGTCGATGACCAGTTCGGCGGCGCGGGTCATCTCGTTGTGCTCGTGGTAGCTGATGCTGCGGGTGGTGATGCCGTAATGGTTCAGCAATTTTTGGGTTTGCCTCGTGTCCTCGCAGGCGATGAGATCGACTTCTTTCAATACGCGCAACGCGCGCAGCGTGATGTCCTCAAGGTTGCCGATGGGAGTAGCCACGAGATACAGCGTCGGACCTGGCGCCAGCGAACTCGCATTCGAGGGTTTGTGGTCGCCGGAGGCTCTGGCGTTCATGCCCGGAGTCTACCACCTCGGCGCGGTCGGCGATGCAGCCGGGAAGTGTCGAATTGCGGTATTCAGAAAAGCATGTTTGCCGCAGCGTTATGGTCGCGCCGAAGGAAGAGGCAAATTGACGTAAGTCAACCGGAAACCCTAGAATCGAACCAACTTCCACTCGCAGGAGTCGCATGCCACTTTACGAGTACCAGTGCAAGAAGTGTGGTCACCGCTTCGAAAAAATACAAAAGTTCTCCGATCCCAAGGTGAAGAAGTGCCCGGAATGCGGGGCGGGGGGAGTGGAACAGGTGATTTCGGCTCCCGCTGTGCAGTTCAAAGGGTCCGGCTGGTACGTGACCGACTACGCCCGCAAATCCTCGGCGACGAGCGCATCGTCCGATGGCGAATCGGCCAAGGCGGAGGGCTCGAAGTCCGACGAAAAGAAAGGCAGCAAGGCGAAATCGGACAGCAAGGCCGAAACGAAGTCCGAAGCGAAGTCCGAGTCCAAGAAAGAGAAGCAAAAGTAACCGTTCCGCTGCCCCGGCAGCAGCTTCCCCGCATGCCTAAACCGCTGCAGGAGCTACCGTGCTGCGCGCCTGCGGCGCCTCTCCGACCGCCATGAATCTTTTCACCGCACTGCCGCGTCTAATGAAATGTCTTTATATCAAGATTCTTTATG
>Ga0070741_10012563_pt1 | contig 15259 bp, 9 predicted proteins | sample Coa_R1_4_FD_66440 | JGI IMG/M metagenome (GOLD analysis project Ga0070741, IMG submission 66440) | Surface soil microbial communities from Centralia Pennsylvania, which are recovering from an underground coalmine fire - Coalmine... | ecosystem: Environmental > Terrestrial > Soil > Unclassified ... | reverse complement strand
GTGTCGCGGGCGGAGGCGAAGATGCCCTGCGTCGTCCCGTCCGTGCCGCGATAGGTCGAGGCGTTGAACGACACAACCGTCTTCCGCTCCGTGCGGCTCTGCAGCACGAGCTCGTAGTTCGTGACGACGCCCTCGGCGAACGTGAGCTTCACGCCCTTCTCGGCCGCCTCCGGGTCGGTGAAGTAGGCCCGGAACGGGGTGCCGATCAGGTCGTCTCTCGGGTGGCCGGTGAGCCGGCAGAACTGCTCGTTGACGTCGGTGACGAAACCGTCGGGATCGACGGTCACGAGCCCGTCGATCGAGGACTCGATCAGGCCGCGCAGATAGGCCTGCTGCTCGGCGGCCTCGTCCTCGAGCTTCACCCGGTCGGTGATGTCGCGCGCCGAGGCGAAGATGCCGCGTGCCGCCCCGTCCTCGTCCTCGAACACCGACGCGTTGAACGACACCTGCAGCTGGCGGCGGTTGCGGGACACGAGCGTGAGCGCGTATTCCGTGACGTAGCCCGCGTCGAACGTCGTCCGGACGCCCTCGCGCGCCTTGTCGGGCTCGCTGAAGTAGTCCGCGAACGGCGTCCCGATCAGCTCGTCGCGCGTGTAGCCGGTCATCGAGCACATGCGCTCGTTGACGTCCGAGATGAACCCCTCTCGGTCGACGGTGATGAGGCCGTCCACCGACGACTCGATCAGGCCGCGGTTGTACTCCTGCGACTCACGGAGCTGCTGCTCGAGCTGCTTGTGCTCGGTGACGTCGCGGGCGGCCGCGAACACGCCCTGCAGGCTTCCGTTCCGGTCGTGGAAGATGCTCGCGTTGTAGGAGACGACCGTCTCGCGGCCGTCGGCGCCGAGCGCCGTCAGCTCGTAGTTCTTCACCTGCCCCTCGCGCAGGACCAGGCCGATGCCGTCCTCGGCGCGATCGGGCTCGGTGAAGTACGTCTTGAACGGCGTCCCGATCAGCTCGTCGCGGGTGTGCCCGGTGAGGGTTTCCATCTGCTCGTTGACGTCGGTGATCACGCCCACGAGGTCGGTGGTCATCAGCGCGTCGACGTTCGACTCGATCAACGAGCGCGTGTAGAACTGCGAGTCGCTCGCGCGCGCCTCGAGCTCCTTCTGCTCGCTGATGTCGCGGGCCGAAGCGAACACGCCGCGAACCTCGCCGGCCGGGTCCCTGAACGTGGCGGCGTTGAACGACACCGGGATGGAGAGGCCCCCGGCGCTGACGAGGGTGAGGACGTAGTTCGTTACCGACCCTGCGTCGAACGTCAGCTCGACGCCCTTCTCGGCGAGCTCGGGCTCGGCGAAGTGGTCGGCGAACCGGGTGCCGACGAGCTGCGCTCCCGGCCGGCCCGCCATCCGGCACATCGTGTCGTTGACGTCGGTGATGACCATCTCCCGGTCAACCGTCAGCAGCCCGTCGACCGACGCCTCGATCAGCCCGCGGTTGTACGCCCGCTCCTCGTCCAGCGCCGACTGGAGTCGCGTCTGCTCGGTGACGTCGCGCGCCGACGCGAAGATCCCGCGCACCACGCCGTGCTCGTCCTTGAAGACCGCGGCGTTGAACGACACGAGGATCTCGGCGCCGTCGCGTGTGCGCAGCGTCAGCTCGTAGTTCCTCGCCGACCCCTTGTCGAACGTCAGCCGCACGCCCCGGGCCGCGGCCTTCGGATCGGTGAAGAAATCCTGGAACTGCGCGCCGATCAGCTCCTCGCGCGAGTAGCCGGAGAGTCGGCACATCGTCTCGTTCACGTCCGAGATCGCGAGCATCGGGTCGACCGTGACGAGGCCCTCGAGAGACGCCTCGATGAGACCGCGGTTGTATGCCCGCTCCTCGGCGAGCTGCTGCTGCAGCGCCGCCTGGTCGGTGATGTCGCGCGCCGAGGCGAAGATGCCGAGCACGTCCCCGCCCGGACCACGGAAGACCGACGCGTTGAACGACACCCGCAGCTCGGCGCCCCTCCGCGCGCGCAGGGTGAGCACGTAGTCGGTAACGACGCCCGCAGCGAACGTCTCGTTCACCCCCGCCGAGGCGCGCTCGGCGTCGACGAAGTAGTCGGCGAACGGCGTCCCGATCAGCTCCTCGCGTGGATAGCCCGAGATGATGCACATGCGGTCGTTGACGTCCGAGATCAGGCCGGCCGGATCGACGGTGACGAGGCCGTCGACCGACGCCTCGATCAGGCCTCGGTTGTACTTCTCCGACTCGCGGAGCTGCCGTTCGAGCTCCTTCTGCTCGGTGATGTCGCGGGCCGCGGCGAACACGCCCTGCAGCCTTCCCGCCCCGTCGAAGAAGGTGCTCGCGTTGTAGGAGACGACCGTCTCCCGGCCGTCCGCTGCGCTCGCCGTCAACTCGTAGTTCGTCACCTTGCCGGCGCGCAGCGCAAGGCGGATGCCGTCCTCGGCGCGGTGGGGATCGGTGAAGTAGTTCTTGAACGGCGTGCCGATCAGCTCGTCGCGGGCCCGGCCGGTGAGCGCTTCCATCTGCTGGTTCACGTCCGTGATCAGCCCAAGCGAATCGGTCGTCATCAGCGCGTCGATGTTCGACTCGATCAGCGACCGGGTGTAGAGCTGCGTCGCCTCGAGCTCGCGCGTCAGGCGCACCTCGTCGGAGATGTCCTTCGACATCAGCAGCAGGCCGACCGGCGAGCCCGACGCGTCCAGGCGCGGGGTGACGACGACGCGGGCCGTGAACTGGGATCCGTCCTTGCGCACGCGCTCGACGACGCCCTCCCACTTGCCGGTCTCGAGCGCGAGGCGCAGGATCTCGCTCGGCGTGCCGGCCGCGATGTCCTCCGCAGTGTGGAGGATCGACGACGGCCCGCCGATCACCTCGGCGGCGTCGTAGCCGTAGAGGCGGCGCGCTCCCTCGTTCCAGAGCAGCACCTTCCCCTCCAGATCCTTGCCGATGATCGAGTACTCGGTCGACGCCTCGAGGACGTTCGCGATCAGGGCGAGCGCCTCGGCGGGGTCGTCGACCAGGTGGGACGGCGCCATGAGCCTCGTCATGCCCGCCAGCCTCGCGGAAACTGCGGCCAGCCGGTGTCCCCCGTTTGTGGCGATCGTCCGCCTCGAGCCGGCGGCTACGCCGCAGCCTCCACCTTCCCGGCGCGATTGCTCTGGAGGACAACGGGCTCGGGGCGCCCGAAATGCCAGCCCTGCGCGAGCTCGGCGCCGACGGCGGCGACGCGAGCCGCCAGGTCGCCGTCCTCGACGCCCTCGACGACCACGCGCTTCCCGAAGTGGTGCGCGACGGCGGTAATCGCGCTCACGATCACGAGATCGCGACCCTGAGAGGCGAACTCGCCCGGGATCTTGACGAGGTCGCAGGGCAGGCCCGCGAGCTCCGTGAACGACGTGAAGCCGAGGCCGAAGTCGTCGATCGCCACCTCGGCGCCGAGCGTCCGCAGTCGCGCCAGCGTCTCCGCGGTCACGTCCGGCGCGCTCAGGGTCGTGTGCTCGGTGATCTCGATCCCGAGCGTTCCCCGCCGCACCGTCTCGAGCGCCTGCTCCAGCCGGCCGAGCACGCGGGGGTTGTGGAAGCTGCTGGCGCTCAGGTTGACGAAGAGCCGCAGCCCTGGCGTCGCAAGCAGCGCCGCCTCGGCCTTCTCGATCATCCGCTCGTCGACGTGCGGCATCAAGCCGAGCCGCTCGGCGGCGTCGATCCACTCGCACGCCGGCACGGAGGCGGCATCCGGCAGCCGCACCCGCGCGAGCGCTTCGGCGAAGGCGACGCGGCCGTCGCGGAGCGAGACGATCGGCTGCACGAAGAGATCGATCCGGTCGTCGCGGAGGGCGTCCTTCAGCGCGGCCGACCAGATCCGGTCGGTTCCGGGCTCCGGCAGCGCCGAGGCCCATGCTTCGCTGCGGTTCTTGCCTCGCTGCTTCGCTTCGTAGAGCGCCTCGTCGACGCGCCGCAGCGCCCGCTCCGGCGTGTCCTCCGGCTCGAGGCTGTACAGCCCGGCGCTCAGCGTCACGTCGTGGACGGCGTCACCCGCGCGGAGACGGTAGTCGCGCACCTCGACGAGCACGCGCTGGACCGCAAGCTCGGCTTCGCGGTCGTCGACGCCCCGGAAGATGACGCCGAACTCGTCGCCCGAGGACCGCGCGACGAAGTCCCCCGCCCGAACCGAGATCCGGACGAGACCTGCCAGGTCGCGCAGGATCCGGTCGCCGACCGCGTGCCCCGCGCTGTCGTTCACCGTCTTGAAGCCGTCGATGTCCAGGAGCGCAACCTGGACGGGGAGTCCGGCGGCTGCCGCCTCGACGGCTCCGACCAGCTCCGCCTTGAACTGGTGACGGTTCGGGAGGCTCGTGAGCGGATCGAAGGTGGCGAGGTACTCGATCTCGGCCGCCTGCCGCCGCTCGACGGTCACGTCCTCGAACAGCGCGACGATGCGCCCGTCCGGCGTGTGCAGCGGAGCGGTCGAGACCCGGAGGCTCACCGCGTGGCCGTCGCGATGGGCGAGCGTCGCCTCGACACGGTGGAGCGGCATGCCGCCCAGAGCGTCGGCGACGAGGCGGCCGATGCAGCTCTCGTCCTCCATCGGGAAGATCGGCGCGGGCCGGCCGACGACCTGCTCGGCGCTCCAGCCGGACACGTTCTCGGCCGCACCGTTCCAGACGCGAACGATCCCGCCGCGGTCGACGACCGCGATCGGGATCGGCGAGCGGGCGAGGACGGCGCGCAGCTCGTCGCGGGCGGCCGCGGCACGGTCGCCGAGCACGGCGACGGTGCGGAGAACGGCCGCGACGTTCAGCAGCCCCAGGACCGGGATCAGCGTGATCGCGGCGGCGAAGACGAAGATGCCGGGGCGGTCGTCGACCTCGATCCCGGCGGCGAGGACGAGCGCGGGCGTGCCCGCGGCGAGGATCAGCAGCACGAGCCGCCGCCACGGGCGTCCGCGCCCGACGCTCGCCGGACGTGGCGCCCCGACGACCGCGGCGAACGACGGATGGAGCGCCGCGGCCGCCCACAGCGCGTAGCCGGCTATGAAGAGGGTGTTGATCCAGGACGAAGCCGTGTAGCCGCCGTCCGCAAGCAGCCAGCGCCAGCCGAGATCGCCGGCGAGCAGGCAGGCGAAGCCGCCGGTGAGCAGCGCGTAGCTCGCGGGCCAGCGGCCGGAGCTGAACGCGCCGCGGCCCGCGAGCGAGAGCAACGCGAGGTCGAGGGTGGGATAGGCGATCGTGAGCACGACGCCCGACTGGCGGGAGCCGTGCACGAGATGGGGTGCGAGCGCGAAGAACCAGAAGGCGGTGAACGCCGACACGAAGAGGAGCGCCGCGTCGAGGAGCTGGCGCAGACAGGTCTCCGACCGCTCGCGGCGCCCCGCCGCCAGGCCGACCAGGGCTGCGCCGAGCAGGGGGTAGCAGGCGAGGTAGGCGGCGTCGGGCAGGTAGGCCCAGGGCAGCTCGACGCCGAGCAGGTTGTGCACGGCCCAGATCAGGTCGCCGGCCGCGTAGGCGGCGACACCCGCCGTCAGGAACCGGACGACCGGAGCGCCGGCGAACGCGCGCCCGCGCAGGATGATCGCACCCAGCGCCCCGAGGCTCGCGCACTGGTAGACCGCCGCCTCTGCGCGCGGGTCGTGGCGCAGGAGGACGTACAGGCCCACCAGGAGGCCGCCGGCGGCGAGCGCCGACGCCGCCCCGGGCTGCCGGCCGACGATCGGTCGCCGCAGACGTTCCATGCCTGAGTTCTCGGTGCAGCGGGCTCCCGGATGTGTCCCCCGTTCGTCGCAGAGCCCGCTCAGCGCGCGAGCAGGCGCTCGATCAGCGCGGCGGCGCGGTCGACCTCCAGCGGCTTCGTCAGGTACTCGTCCGCCCCGGCGGCGAGCAACCGGCGAACCGTTTCGCGTGACGCGTCGCCGCTCACGATGACGATCGGGACGGCCCGGAAGCGCTCGTCGGCGCGAAGCCGCCCGAGCAGCGTCTCGCCGCTCCCGTCCGGCAGCTCGAGGTCGAGCAGGATCAACTGCGGCAGCGCCGCCTCGGCGGCGGCGAAGCCGGCGGACGCGGACGCCGCCCCCACGACCGCGACGCGGCGCCCGCGCAGCAGGAGCTCGACGAGCCGGATGTTCGTCGGGTTGTCGTCGACGTACAGAACCGTCCGGCTCGTGCCCCGCGCCCCGCCCGCCGGCGTGCGCGCGCTCGGCGGCGGGCTCTCCGCCTGCGGAAGCGAGCCCACAAACCTCGTCCCCTCGCCGACCGTGCTCTCGACGTCGACCGTGCCGTCCATCGCCTCGACGAGCCGCTTCGACAGGGCGAGCCCGAGCCCGAGCCCGCTCGTCTCGGGGCCGCGGTCGAGCCGGTCGTAGGGGACGAACAGCCTGTCGAGGAGCCCGGCGGGAATGCCCTGCCCGGTGTCGGACACCTCGAGCTCGACGCGCGCGCCGGGCGCGCCGCGGGCGGCGAGCGTTACGCGGCCGCCCGGGCGGTTGTACGCGATCGCGTTCGAGACGAGGTTCAGGAGCACCTGACGCAGCCGGCCCGGGTCGGCGCGCACGGCGAGCTCCGCGACATCGCCCACCTCGAGGGCGATGCCCGCATCCGCGGCGATACCGCGCTGTAGCTCGGCGACCTCCTCGACAACGCCCCGCACGGAGACGGCGGTCGGCTCGACCCGAAACTCTCCCGCCTCGATCCGGGCCGTGTCGAGCAGCTCGTCGACGAGCCTGATCATGTGCTCCGACGCTGCAGACACGTGCTCGACCGCCTCCGTCTGACCGGCCGAGAGCTCGTCCGCCGACAGGAGCTGCGAGAAGCCGCGGATCGCGTTCAGCGGCGTCCGCAACTCGTGCGAGAGCCGGGCGAGGAAGCCGCTCTTCGCCTCGCTCTGCCGCTCCGAGCCCCTGAGTGCGTCCTGGAGCTCGGCGGTGCGCTCGCCGACCCTGCGTTCGAGGTCGGTGGCGAACGCCTGCAGCTCCGACCGCGCGCGGTCGCTTTCCGCCGTTCGCCGAGCGAGCCGGCCCGCCATCGAGTCGAGGGCGGCGGCGAGCTCGCCGAGCTCGGCGCCGCGGACGGCCGGGTTGCTTCGCGCAGCGAGGTCGCCGTCGCCGAGCTGCCGAGCCGTGCCGACGAGCGAGGCGAGCGGACGGCCGAGCGCACGACGTGCGACCGCGAGGCCCGCGAGGATGCCGCCGAGCCCGAGCAGCGCCAGCGCGAGGAGCGTCCCGAGGAGCGTCCGGACGAGGTGCTGCTCCTCGGCCGTGACCGGCCTGCCCACCGAGACGAACCACGGCCCGACCGACCGGAACGCAAAGAAGCGCCGGACGCCGTCGATCCCCTTCAGCTCGGCCGTGCTCCCCGACGGATGACTGACGGACGCGGTTGCCGGACCCCCCTTCATGCCGGTGTAGATCCGCTGCGGATCGGGGCGGCGGAGCAGGATCACCGATCGCCGGTCGAAGAGCGTCACCGAGGCGTTGCCGTCGAGCGGCACGGCCGAGAGGACGCGTCCGAACGCCGAGATCGGCACCGCGGTCGCGATCACCGCTCCGGGCGAGCCGGGAAGCGGGGCGGCGAAGGGGACGATCCACGATCCGTGCCGGACACGGCGCAGCTCGCCGATCGCGAGCGCACCGGTCGCGCGGACCTGCGCGAAGAGCGCGCCGCGCGACAACAGGAAGGAGCCGGCGCCGGGCGAGCCGCAGACGATCCGGCCGCCGCGCACGACCGCGAGCGCAGCGTACGTCGGCGAGCTCGCGGTGACGCGGGCGAGCAGCGAGCGGCAGGCGGCGCGCGACCCGCCGCCGACGTCGGAGCTGCTCCCCACGGCGTCGAGCTCGGCGCCCGCCCCGGCGATCAGCTGGCGCATGCTCTCCGCGGCGAGCGCCGCGTCGTCGATCGCGTCGTTGCGGATCAGGCTGCGCGAATGGCCGACCGCGTGGATCGTGTTGTACGCGGCGACGCCGAATGCCGGCAGCAGCGTCAGCACGAGGATCAGCGCGAGCCGGGTCATGAAGCGCCGCGGCGCCAGCCGGTCGTACCAGCGCCGGGGCGGAACGTCCGCGGCGAGAAGGAGCCCGTGCTCCCGGCGGACACGCGCGGCAAGCCCGTGCAGGTCCGCCGGCTCGCTGCCCGGCGCCGCGAGCGCGTCCTGGACCGTAGAGCAGAGGTCGACGAGCTCCAGCCGGCCGACGATCGCGGCCGCCCCGCGCAGGGAGTGCGCCTCGAACGCCGCCGCCGACCGCGCATCCTCGCCGCCGCCGCGCGCGAGTCGCTCGAGCGCGTCCTCGAGCCGCTCCAGCCGCTCCGGCGCGTCGAGCCGAAACACGTCGTCGATGCGCGCGAGCGTCGCCGGATCGAGGCCCATCAGGCTCCGAGGTCCGGAGGCCGGTCGAGCAGCCCGCGGCGCTGCGCCTCGGCAACCGCTTCGCTGCGCCGGCGTACGCCGAGCTTCTCGAAGGCCCGGTAGAGGATCGTCTTCACCGTCTCGGTGCCGATGTCGAGCCGCGCCGCGACCTCGCTGTTCGAGAGGCCCTCTGCGACGTGCTGCAGGATCTCCCGCTCCCGCGGGCTCAGCTGCACGCGACGCGCCGCCGGTGGATGTGGCGCGCGCAGCGCGCTCTCGCCGCCCGCGACGGAGCGGAGCGTGGCGAGCAGCACGTCGATCTCGGCGGATTTGACGACCGTGCCCTGGATGCCGGCGTCGTGGGCCGCCTCGTTCAGCCCGGCCCGCGGGGCCGAGGTCATGAGCACGACGGGCATCTGCCAGCCGCGGCGGCGAAGCTCCCGGACAAGCTCGGTGCCCGTCCAGTCGGGGAGCAGCTGGTCGACGAGCAGTATGTCGGGACGGCGGCGCTCGACGAGGTGGAGCGCCTCGGCGCCGAGACCGGCCTCCCCAGCGAGCCGGAACTCGCTGCCGGCGATCGCCGTGCGCACCCAGGCGCGGACGATCGCGTCGTCGTCGACGAGGACGAGCCCGATCCTGGCCGTACCGTCCGTGGCCACGCCCGCTCCTTTCCGAAGCGCGCATTGTCTGCTACGGAGCGTCCTTTTCCAAGCCCGGCGGACGAAACACCGGCAGGGGCTCGCGGGAGCGGAAGCCGCTCAGCGGGCTGCGACCGAATCGAGGACCGACAGCAGCTCCTCGACGTCGACCGGCTTGACGAGGTAGCGCTCTGCGCCCGCGTCGATCAGCCGGCTCGTCTCGCCCGGGCGGGCTTCGGCGCTGATCACGACCACCCGCAGGCCGGCGGTCGCCGGGTCGGCCTGCAGGGCGGCGAGCACCTCCTCGCCCGAGATGCCGGGCAGCCGCAGGTCGAGCAGGACGAGCGCCGGCAGAAGCGCCCGTGCGAGCTCGAGTCCGCGCTCGCCGTCGAAGGCCTCGACGAGCTCGAGCCGCGGCCGGCGCGCGATCACGAGCTGGACGAGCTTGCGGTTCGACGCGTTGTCCTCGATGTGCAGCACAACCGCCCTCGCGGCGTCGTGGTCTCCGCTCGCCGTCACGACCCTCCTTCCTCGCCGGACGCCTGGGCGTCCCGGACCTGCCTGCAGTCTACGAGGCGGCGGCCGGGGCCGGCACCCGCAGGACTCGCGCCGCCCAGACCGGCAGGTACCAGTTCCAGCGTCCGGCGAGCGACATCGTGGCGGGCAGCAGGAGGCCGCGGATGAGCGTGATGTCGATCAGGATCGCCGCCGCGAGGCCGAACCCGAGCTGCTGCATCGGCGGGATCGACGCGAGCACGAGGCCGCTGAAGGTCGCCGCCATGATCAACCCGGCGGCGGTCACGATCCGGCCGGTGCTGGCGAGGCCGTGGACGACGGCGCTCGTGTTCGAGAGGGTGCGGTCCCACGCTTCGCGCATCCGGCTGACGAGGAACACCTCGTAGTCCATCGAGAGTCCGAAGAGAAGCGTGAACATGAAGACGGGGATCCAGCCTTCGATCTGCGGCACCTCGGCGAGGCCGAGCGGCCGTCCCCAGCCCCACTGGAAGACGCCGACCATCAGGCCGCTCGCCGCGCCGACGGCGAGCAGGTTGAGGGCGATCGCCTTCGCCGGCAGGACGAGCGAGCGGAACGCGCGGGCGAGCAGGACGTAGGTCAGCCCGAGGACGCCGAGGACGAGCCAGGGGAACGAGCCGAGCGTCCGCGAGACGAAGTCGCTCGCGTAGGCGGCCCCGCCGCCCGCGATCACCCGCGCGGATGCCGGGAAGCGCGCGCCCGGGATGAGCTGCGTGCGCAGCCGCCCCGCGAACGCCTGGGCGGCCTCGCCCGCCGGGTCGTCACGGCCGACGACCGCGAGCTCGACGTAGCGGCCGCTTCGGTCGTGCATCGGCTTCGACACCGATGCGACGCCCGGGTCGGCGGCGAGGGAGCGCTGCAGCCGCGCGAGCGCGGCCGTCGCCGCGACCCGGTTACGGAAGCGCGTGTCGACGACGACGGTGGTCGGGTCGAGCGCGTCGACGGGGGTGCCGTGCTGCAGCAGCGCGAGGCCGCGAACCGCCGGCGCGCTGCTCGGCAGGCTGGCGGTCGAGCCGGGACCGACGCGAAGGCCGATCAGCGGCAGTGACGCGACAACGAGCACGACCGCGACGAGCGGCGCGAGCAGCTTCGCGCGGCGCATCACCCAGGCGGCGTGCGCGGTCCACAGCCGCAGCTCGCCGAGCCGCCGCCGCTCGGCCAGGCCGCGCGGCATGAGGCGGAGCCGTTCGAGGCGCTCCCCGAAGGAGGCCAGCAGCACCGGCAGCAGCGTCAGCGCGCACACCATGCTGACGAACGGGATCAGCAGCCCGCCGACGCCGAAGCCGCGAAGGAACGGCACCGGCAGCAGGAGCATCAGCGCCAGGCCCAGCGAGACGGCGAGCGCGCTGAAGACGATCGTGCGGCCCGTGTGGCGCATCGTCTCCTCGATCGCCTGGTCGTGCGAGCGCCCTTGCCGAAGCTCGTCGCGGTAGCGGTTGACGACGAGCAGCGAGTAGTCGATCGCGATCCCGAGCCCGATCATCAGCACCATGTTGCGCAGGTAGTCGCTCAGGGCGAGAACGTGCGCGACGCCCCACGCGAGCCCGAGCGCCGGCGGGATCGTCGCCGCGGCGAACAGGAACGGCAGGAGCGCCGACCCCGTCCCGAAGACGAGCAGCAGGATCAGGAGCGCCGCCGGGAGCGCCAGGTACAGCTCGCCGACGCGGAGGTCGCGCGCGAGCACCGGGCCCAGGTCGTGCTGGATCGCGGCGCTGCCGGTGACGAGCACCTTCGGCCCGAGCGCCCGCTGCAGCGGGCCGATCTCCGACGACTGCGCGGCGGCCGACGCCCGCGACACGACGAACGACGCGGCGCCGCCCGACGGAAGGGGAACGGTGCGGTCGATCGAGGCCTGCGGGAGCAGGCGAACCGCTTCGGCGGCGGCGAGCCGCACGCGCGCGAGCGATCCGCGCCCCTCCGCCACCAGCACGAGCGGCGACCGCGACTGCGCCGGATAGTCGCGCGCGAGGATCCGGTCGACGCGGCTCGAGTCGGTCCCCGGAAGCGTGAAGCCCGTCTTGAGGAGCGGCGTCAGCCGCATCGTGCCGACCAGCCCGAGCGCGACCGCGACGCACCACGCGAGCACCACGATCGTCCTGTGCCGCAGGCAGGCCGTCGTCAACCGGGAAAGGGGGGGATGGGGGAAGTCGCGTGTGATGCTGCCGTCTCGCAATCGACTATCGGCAGCGAGTCCACGCTGCCTTAGCCGGGTGGCCAAGGTAGCCGGTCGGCGCTCAGACCGCCTGCAAGCAGGAGACCCGTGACTGCGACCGCCGCCCAGACGAGCGTCCCGAGCAGCAGCGGCCGTGCGCCGGCGCGGCGGATCTCGGCGAGGCTCGTGCTGAGCCCGACGGCGGCGAGCGCGACGGTGAAGAGGGCGAGCGCCGCCTGCTGGAACCCGTGGCGGGTGCCCGCGGGAAGCACGCCGACGGAGCTCGCCGCCGCCGCGAGCAGAAACCAGACGACGAACCACGGAACGACCCGCGTCCAGCGCACCGTGCGGCCGCGCCGTGCGCCGAGGAACGCGACGACCGGCACGATCGCGAGCGTCCGGGTCAGCTTGACGAGCACCGCGTGCGCGCCGGCGACGTTCCCGTAGGCGTAGGCGGCGGCGACCACCGACGACGTGTCGTTCACGGCCGTGCCCGCCCACAGCCCGAAGCCCGACTGGGAGAGGCCGAGCAGGTGGCCGAGCGGGGGGAAGACGACGACGGCGAGGAGGTTGAAGGCGAAGATCGTCGAGACCGCGTAGGCGACCTCCGCCTGCGTCGCCGAGAGGACGGTCGAGACCGCCGCGATCGCGCTCGCGCCGCAGATGCCCGTGCCGACCCCGACGAGCGTCCGCAGCACCGGCGGGACGCCGAGACGGCGCCCGGCGAACGCTGCGACCGCGAAGGCGGCGGCGAGCGTACCGGCGAGCACCGGCAGGGTGGAGAGGCCGACCGACGCCACGCTGCCGAGGCTGAGCGACGCGCCGAGGGTGACGATCGCCGCCTGCAGGACGGAGCGGCTGCACAGCGCGACGCCCGGCCCCAGCCGCCCCGGCGACCCGAGCGCCGTGGCGGCGAGCACGCCGAGGGCGAGCGCCACCACCGGTGCCCCGACCAGCGGCTCGAGGCGGCCGACCGGCCACGCGACCGCGGCGACGGCTGCGGCCGCCGACACCCCCGGGACGAGCCCTCTCACTCGACCGTCAATTCGCCGCCACGGCCGCAGGATGACTCACGCCCAGGCCGAGCGCGCAGGCGGCGGCCCTGTAGACGTCCTCGTGCGGAGGCGCGTAGGCCGCGTCGAAGTCGACCGCGGCGTTCAGCTCGAGCACCACGAAGCGGCCCTGCCCGACCGGCATCAGGTCGACGCCGACGAAGTCGCAGCCGACGACCGCCGCCGCGGTCGCTGCCAGCTCGGCCGCTCCCGGCGGCGGCGCCGCCCGCTCGGCCGCACCGCCGCACGAGACGTTCGTCCGCCACTCGCCGGCCGCCGCGATGCGGCGGACGCAGCCGACCACGCGGCCGGCGGCGACGAGCACCCGCAGATCGTGACCGGGCGACGGCAGCGGCTCCTGGACGAGCAGGCCGTGCCGGCGGAACCACCGCGTCCCGTCGACGCGCTCGAGATACGCCTCCACCTCGGCGGCCGAGCGGCAGAGCGCGACGTCCGCGCCCCAGCTTCCGAAGCGCGGCTTCAACACGACCGGGGGCACGGGAGCCGGCCGCGCGCCGCGCCGCACGTGGCTCGTGCGCGGATGCGGGAGGCGCGCCGCGGCGAGCAGCCGCGCCGTGCGGAGCTTGTCGTGCGCTCCCAGCAGCGAGTCGACCGGGTTCAGCACCTCGACGCCGCGCCGCTCGAGCGCGAGCGCGGCGAGCAGACCGGGCTCGACGCCGTCGAGGCTCGGCAGGACGTCGAGCCGAAGCAGCGCGACGTCTCCCGGCCGGAGCAGGCGCAGAGCCTCGACGGCGGACGTGAGCGACACCGGGATGCCGAGCGCCCGCCAGCCCTCGACGAGCGATGCGGTTCCGTCATTCACCGACGTCCCGACGACGGCGACGCGCACGATGCCTCCTGCGGCCGGGGAGAGCATCCTGCCGACGGGCGTGCCGCAACGCATCAGCATCCTCCCTGTCCGCGCCCGCGACGAACCCGCACCCGGTGCGCCGCCGCGCGCCCGGGCCCGCCCGCCGAAGCCGAGACCGACCTGCGGGGTTCCGCGGATTCGGCACGCGCGGGCCGCAGCAACCATTTCGGCATGGACGAGATCGTGATGACGTCGGCGGGCAGCGAGGACCTGGAGAACGAGCTCCTGCGGCTGCGCGCCGAGTACGAGGCGGGCGAGGCGCGGCTCGCGGAGGCGATGGAGGACGCCGGGGACGCGAACGAGGTGGGGGAGTACCTCGACATCCAGCGTGAGCACGAGCTGCTCGCGCGCAGGATCGCGCGGATCGAGGAGTGGCTCGACCACGCGCGCGTCGTCGACGCGGAAGCCCGGCCGCACGACACCGCCGAGATCGGAGCGGAAGCGGAGTTCGAGGACGTCGAGACCGGCACGCGCAGCACCTTCGAGCTCGTGAGCTCGCCGGAGTCGAACGTCGCCCGCGGCCGGCTCTCGATCGACTCGCCCGTCGGGCACGCGCTCGAGGGGCACCATGTCGGCGACACCGTCGAGGTCGTGACGCCGAAGGGCCGGAGGCGGCTCCGGCTGCTTGCCATTCGCTGAGAGCGATGGCGAGCACGGCCAGCCTCCCCGACCTGGAACACACAGCAGCCCACTGGCAGTGGGCGCTGGACGCGGCGGCGCGCGCGCTCGACGCCGCCCGGGTCGTGCTTCCGCCGGAGAAGATCGGCGAGGAGACACGGCACCTTGCACACGACCGGGCCGCCGCCGCGGCGCTCCTGCGCCGTGTCGCGGTCGTCTCCGGTGCGACGCCGGCGCCGTGGCTGCCCTCGGGGCCGGTGACGCCGCCGATGCTCGGGCTTCCAGGCCGGACGCTCGCCTGCGTCTTCGACCTCGACGGCGTCCTCACCGACAGCGCCGCCCTGCACGCGGCCGCCTGGGCGCAGGCGCTCGACGCCGAGCTGCTCAGCCTCGCGCACGACGAGCGGCGCCGGTTCGTCCCGTTCGACCCGCGGGACGACTACCGGGCGTACTTCGACGGACGCCCGCGCATCGAGGGCATCCACCTGTTCCTCGCGGGGCGCGGCATCCGCCTGCCGCTGACGGAGGTGGAGGAGATCGCCCGCCGCAAGGGCGAGCTGCTCGAGCACGGACTCCGCGAGCGCGGGGTCGCGGCGCTTGCCGGCGCCCGGCGCTACCTGCAGGCCGCCGGGTTCGCGCGGCTCGGCCGCGCCGTCGTCTCGGCGAGCACGACTGCAGGGCCGATGCTCGAACAGGCCCGCCTGACAGACCTCGTCGAGGCCAGCGTCGACGCACGGGCGATCCGCTTCGGCAACCTGCGGTCACGGCCGGCGCCGGATCTCCTGCTCGCAGCGTGCGCGGAGCTCGGCGTCCCGCCCGAGCGCGCGGTCTCCGTCACGCACAGCGGCGCCGGCGTCGTCGCGGCCCGGAGCATCGAGATGTTCGTCGTCGGCGTCGCGCGCGGAGCAGACGCCGACGCCCTTCGAAGCTACGGCGCGACGACCGTCGTCGAGTCGCTCACGACCCTGCTCGATCCGCGCCTGCGAGTCGGCTAGTGCGGCGTCTCCCAACGTTTCACTCGAAACGGGCGTGGCATCGACGCCGCACTACTCCGGCCGCTCTGCGGCCGGCGGCCGCGAAGCGGCCGATAAGTGCGGCCTCCACGCACCAC
>Ga0070741_10012562_pt1 | contig 15259 bp, 12 predicted proteins | sample Coa_R1_4_FD_66440 | JGI IMG/M metagenome (GOLD analysis project Ga0070741, IMG submission 66440) | Surface soil microbial communities from Centralia Pennsylvania, which are recovering from an underground coalmine fire - Coalmine... | ecosystem: Environmental > Terrestrial > Soil > Unclassified ... | reverse complement strand
GCTGCCTTTCAGATGCGCCGCCGCGAAATCGACCGGGTCGCGCGTGTCGAGAATCTGCGCGCCGACATATTGCAGCGCGAGCAACTGATCCAACGTCATCGGCTGCAGTTGCCGCGCCAGCGTTTCGTCGAGCGTCGGACGCTCGCGACTGTTCAGCACGGCGTCATAGGTGAAGTACGGCGGCGCGTCGGGTTGATCCGCTGTCACGATGTCGATGAAGGCCTGCTTCGGCATCGGCTGCAGCGCGTAATTTGCGCGCCGCTGCTCGCCGAGCGTCGACACCGTCTCCTTCCCGATCGCCTTGCCGCACAACGACCCGGCGCCGTGCGCGGGGTAGACCAGGCTGCTGTCCGGCAGCGGCAGGATTTTCTTCCACAGCGAGTCGTAGAGCATCGATCCGAGATCCGCCGCCGACCACCCGAGCGCGACGCGCAGATCGGGGCGGCCGACGTCCCCGACGAACAGCGTGTCGCCGGTCAAGATCGCATGCGGATCGGTCGCGCTGCGATCGAGGTCGAACACGAGAATGGAGATCGACTCCGGGGTGTGCCCGGGTGTTTCGAGTGCCTGGAGCCGTACCCGGCCCAATTCGACGCGGTCGCCGTCACCGAGCGGCGTAAATGCGTATTCGGCGGAGGCCGCCTTGCCCAGGTAGATGGTCGCGCCGACGCGATCGCGCAGTTCGAGGTGGCCGGCGATGAAATCCGCATGCAGGTGCGTGAGGAGCACATGCTTGATCGTCAGCCCGTGTTCGGCGGCGAACGTCAGGTACTGATCGACGTCGCGCTGTGGGTCGACGACCGCCGCCGTGCGCGTCTGCTCGTCCCCGATCAGATACGACGCATGCGCGAGGCAGTTTAAGTAGAATTGATGCAGGATCATCATCTTGAGGATATTCGCATTTATCGGTTTTTTGTGCGTCGTGACCGCGGCATCCGCATGCACCGGTTCGCCGACCACTCCGGTCCAAACACCTCCGTTTAGTCAGATTGACGTGGTCGTCGGCACGGGCGCCACGGCGGCGAACGGCAGCACGGTTACCGTGGACTACACCGGGTGGCTCTACGATCCGACGAAGAGCGACAACAAAGGGCTGCAGTTCGACACGTCGGTGGGGAAGACGCCGTTCGCCTACACAGTCGGCACCGGCGCGGTGATCGATGGCTGGGAAAAAGGTGTGCCTGGGATGAACGTGGGCGGGACGCGCCGGCTGATTATTCCGCCGTCGCTCGCCTACGGTTCGAGCCGGTCCGGACCGATTCCGCCGAACGCGACGCTCGTCTTCGACATCAAGCTGATCGACATCGCCGTGCCCCCGGCGGCGCAGTAGCGCTTAACGTCCCAAACGAATCCGCGCGCCGACGGTGGCGAACACGAGTTCGTCATCGATCGAGCCTTCGACGCCGCCCAGCGCGCTGCCTTTCAGTTTCGCTACGCCGGCATCGACGTGAACGGCGAGCCACGGCTTCAACCACACTTCGATGCCGCCCGCGCCGATCCATCCCCAGCCCGCGGTTTTCAATTCGAAGTTCTGCGTGCCGCTCGCGGTGATCGTGTCGCTCGTGGTCAGCGTCGTCCGCTGATAGTCGACGCCGCCGCGGCCGTAGATGCGCAAGCCGCCGACGGGCGCGCCGACCGTGCCGGTGATCGTGAAGAGATCGGTGGTGCGTGTGCTCGTAAACGTGTAGCCGTCGCCGGTTCCGGAATCCTTCATGCCGGCCGGGTGCATGTAGCTCGCCTGTACGCCGAACATCTTCGTCACCCAGTAGCCGGCCCCGACGGACGCAATGCCGGTCAGATCGCCGGCCGTGCAGGACGTCGCGTTGCCGCACGTGACCGTCGACGCATTCATGGCGTTGACCAGCCCGACATCGCCGAACACATACACACCACTCGGCGCCGGCGGGAGGTTGATTCCCTCGTGCTCGGGCGTGCCTGGGCGGCCGAGCCAGGACAGCGGCGCGGGGCCTTGCCGCAAGTGGACAATCGGATCCGGATTGGTGACGTCGATGACGAACGTCGTTTCGCGCCGGACGATGAAGAAGCCGGTGATGTCGCGGCGATCGCACGCGCCCGCGGGAGGCGGCGGCGGCAGCCCGCGCTCGACGAGCAGGACGCGACGGACGTCGCCGCACCGCTCCGTCGACACGCGGACATCGGCTTCGCTCTTGTCGACCGGTAGTGCGAAAGTCATCGTCGCCTCGCCGTTCGCGTCGGCGGTCGCCGCGGCGACGTGGTCGCTGTTGAAGACCAGTTCCACACTGCCGCTCGCCGGAGCGTGCGTGACGATGACGGTCTGGGCGGAGGCCGAGGCGCCGGCCATCACGACACAGGTGAGGGCGAGCGCGAGCGGTCGTAAGGATGTCAGGGGCGTCGGACGAAGCACGTCCCTCGATTCTACTGCACGCGGAGCAGAAGAATGTGGGCGGCGCTGTTCGGGGACTGAATCAAATCGATCCCGTTGGCCATGATGTCCGCACCTGTGGCTTTTCCGAGGATGCCGGTATCGACCGACTGCACCGTGTAGGTGGCCGCCGGATCCAATCCGGCTGGCTTCACGGTGATCTTCGCCGCTCCCTGGTCGGACTGATACGCGCAGACGAGTGCCTGACCGGAATCGGGCGCGGTCTCCTGTAAGACGTCCCACTGCGGCGGTTGGTCGGCCGCGCCCGCTTGTGCGGTCAGCAGGGCGGCCGCCGAGACGCTGAGCGTGTCGCGGATCCCTTTGTAGATCGCGATCTCGTGCGCGATGCTGTTGCTGTCGCCTTCGCTGAAGCCGTCGGAGCGGAAGCAAAGGCCGAGCGCGCCCGCCATGCGGCTGCGGAAGTAGAGCGGCAAATCGGGCGAGTCGTGCAGCGGCTCGGTGTCGTGATCGGTGACGAACGAGAGCAAGTACGCCGGCGGAAACATCGCGCTCAGCCCCTCGATGTTGTGTCGCACGTGGACCGACGGCGCCGTGCGGTCGTCCATCCACGCGGCATCGGTATATCGCAGCATGCCGACGTCGAGCCGGTTGCCGCCGCCCGAGACGTTCTCGATCAGGAGGTCGGGGTACCGCGCGCGCAGCGTCGCGAGGATTTCGTACAGACCGTTCACGTGGGCAAAGTTGCCGTCGGTCGCACCGTGCTCGTGACCCTCGCGGTCGCAGTTGACCCACATGTTGTTGTCCCACTTCAGATAGTCCGGCTGCACGGTGTCGATCAGGTCCGTGAGCCGTGCGAGGAGGTACGCACGAGCGGCTTTCACCGACAGACAGATTTGCGCGGCGTGATCCGATCCGTAATTGCCGCCCGCCGTCGCCAGCCACGCTTCCTCGATGCCCGGCGAGCCGACAAGCGCCAGGTTGACGCGCTCCGGTTCGACCCAGATGCCGAACTTCATCCCGAGGTTGTGCGCGTAGTCGCGAAGCGGCGCGAGGCCGTTCGGAAAACGCGCCGGGTCCGCGACCCACGATCCCAGACCCGCGTCGAAATCGTACGGCCCGGCGGTCCCCGTGCCTTCGTACCACCCCGCGTCGACGACGAACAACTCGACGCCGAGCGCAGCGACGCGATCCATTTCGGCTTCGAGCGTCGCCTCGTCGATTTCGGTGCCGTACGCGAACCACGTGTTGTAGGTGACGAGCGGCGTGAGCGCGCGCCCGCCGCGGATGCCGTTGGTGACGTACGCGCGCAGGGCCGTTGCGGCCTCGTTCGGGCCGCCGGCCGCCGCGCCGAAGATCACGTGCGGTCCGTCGACGGCGGCGCCAATCGTCGTCGTCATCGCCGCGAGGCCGTACGTGATCTCGAGGCCCGCCGCCGTCCGCGTCATCGAAGCCGACCAGGCGCCGGACCACATCAACGCCGCGTAAAACTCGCTGCTCGATTCGTCGACCGCAAACCACGGCACCGTCTGTTCCGACGCGCGTCCTTGCGCACCGAGGCCGAGCGTTTGCCCGATCGTCAGCGTCTGCTCGTGCCGCGTGAATGCGCCGTCGGATTCGACATCGGCGTTGTCGCCGTCCAGTCCCGACACCCACCGAATCGTTCCGGCCGGAATCGTGAGGCGCAGCGCGTTCAAATCGGACAGCGCCGGCGGATTCGCGGCGCTCGCATACGTCGTCCACGCCTCGATGCTCGGTGAGCCGGACACCAGCGCGTAGTGTCGCGTCAGCGTCAGTCCGATGTCGGTCGCGTCAAACGTCGCGTCGAGCTGCAGTTTGCCGTTGACTGCGCTCGCGTCTGCCGCGCGCAGCGCGAAACCGGCCGCACGAGCGCCCACGCGGACTGTCGTCGTACCGATGCGCAGCAGGGAATCGGCCTGGCTCGCCGCGAGCAGGCGCGCACCCGAGGGTGAGGTGAAGTTCGTGATCGCGAAATCGTGCGATCCGTCGAGGGCGATCGTCAGCGCGGCGCCGCCGGCACTGAGCGTCCACGTGCCGGCGCTTTGATCGTGAGCGATTGACGCGTCGCCGTCTTGTACGACGACACTGTTCGCCGCGAAGGCGCGGCCTGAGAAAATCGTAAGCAGGATGACAAGAGTGGCGTGTCGCGTCGGTCGTCGCATCAAACAGCGGCGGGTCACTGCACAGATTGGACCGTCACCGACCCGAAAGGTTTAAGCCTGTTTCCGAAACGTTCTGTTAGGATTCGACACCATGTGTCATCTGCGTAGGCCACTGCTGTTCACTGTGTGTGGCGCGTTGACGTTGTCACTGAGCGTCTCCGCGCAGCGGCCTCGTTTTGACACATTGATTACAAACGGCCGCATTGTCGACGGCACGGGCGCGTCGTGGTTTCTCGGCGACGTCGGAGTCACCGGCGATCGCATCGCGGCAGTCGGTCACCTTGCGGGCGCCACCGCGGCGGCGACGATTGACGCGCGCAATCTCGTGGTTGCGCCGGGATTCATCGACCTGCTGGGACAGTCCGAGTTCAACGTCCTCGTCGATCCGCGCGCCGCGAGCAAGATCATGCAAGGTGTGACGACCGAAATCACAGGCGAGGGATCGTCGATCGCGCCGCTGAACGATCGCCTGGTCGAAGAAGGCCGCCTGAACGCGACGCACTTCGGCATCACGCAAGACTGGCGTACGCTCGCGGACTACTTCCGCCGTCTCGACGAGCGCACGCATCCCGCGATCAACGTGGGCACCTTTGTCGGCGCCGGCGGCCTGCGGAACTACGTCATCGGCAAAGACGATCGGCCGGCGACGGCCGCCGAACTCGAGCAGATGAAACGCCTCGTGCGGGACGCGATGGAGCAAGGCGCGCTCGGCCTCAGCACGTCGCTGCAGTACGTGCCCGATCGATTCGCGTCAACCGACGAGATCGTGGAACTCGCCACGGTGGCGGCGTCGTACGGCGGCGTCTATTTTTCGCACCAGCGATCCGAGAGCGGGCGCATTTTCGAATCGTTGGACGAAGTGTTTGCCGTCGCCGAGCGCGCGAAGATTCCGGCAGAAGTCTGGCATCTCAAGACCGCCTACAAGGCCAACTTCGGCAAGATGCCGGAAGTGCTGCGGCGGATCGAAGCGGCGCGTGCGCGCGGCCTCGACGTCACCGCGAATCAGTATCCGTATACGCGCGCGTCGAATGGGCTCGATGCGTGTCTGCCGTTGTGGGTCCGCGAAGGTGGACTCGACAAGATGATCGCGCGGCTGAACGATCCCGCACAGCGCGAGCGCATCAAACGCGACATGGACGAGCCGGCGCCGTCGACGTGGGAGAACCAGTGGTACGGATCGGGCGGTGGCGACGGCGTGATGCTGTCGACGGTGCTCGAGCCCTCGCTGCGGAAGTACGAAGGGATGACCCTGACACAGATCGGCAACGCCATGGGCAAAGATCCACGCGACGCCGTCATGGACCTCGTCGTTGCCGATCGAGGCGAATCATCGGTCATCATATCGATCATGGATGAAGACGATGTCATCACAGCGCTGCGGCATCCGCTGGTTGGCGTCGGGACCGACTCGGGCGCCAAAGCGGAAGACGGCAAGATGGCCGAATCGAAATCGCATCCCCGTGCATGGGGATCGTTTCCGCGGATCCTGGGCCACTACGTCCGCGACGCACGGGTCCTGACGCTCGAAGAAGCGATCCGCAAGATGACGTCGAAAGCGGCGACGCGCGTGCACCTGTCGGACCGCGGCATCTTGCGGCCCGGCATGATGGCCGACATCACGATCTTCGATCCTGCGACGATTCGGGACGTCGCCACCTATGCGGATCCGAACCACTACGCGGTCGGCGTGAAACACGTGTTCGTCAACGGCCGCCGCGTCGTCGCGGACAGCCGCATAACGTCGGAGCGGCCTGGCCGCGCGCTGCGAGGGCCAGGTGCCGCAGTGGCTCACTGATCTCTTTGCCCACTACGGGTACGCGGCGGTGTTTCTCGGCGTATTCCTCGAGAACACCGGACTCCCTGTCCCCGGCGAAACGATGGTTCTGGCCGGCGGCGCGCTGGCACACGCCGGTCACCTGTCGCTTGCCTGGGTGATCGTCATCGCGATCGTGGCGGCGATCCTCGGCGACAATCTCGGTTTCTATATCGGTCGCAACGGCGGTCGCCGTCTCGTCGAACGCTTCGGCGCCGCGATCGGTGTCACGCGCGCGCGCCTCGCCGAGTTCGATCGTTTCTTTGATCGGCATGGTTCGAAGACCGTCTTCGTCGCCCGCTTCATCACCGGGCTGCGCGTCGTCTGCGCCGTCCTCGCCGGCGGGAGCGGCATGCCGTGGCCGACGTTCCTGTTCTTCAACGCTGCCGGTGCGGTCGTCTGGTCGACGACGATCGCGGTTGTCGGGTATTTTCTGGGGAAGAGCTGGGAAACGATCGAGCGCGTCATTGGAGGCGCAGGACTCGTCGGTCTTGCTCTCGCGATCGTGCTCGTCGTTGTCTGGATCAAGAAGAAAGGAATGTAGACCACAGAACGCAGAGACCACACGGAACATCTTTCTGTGGTTTCTGTGGATTCCGTGGTTGCTTTGTCGAACATGCAGACACTCGCATCGGGTATTTCCTACATCGACGTCCTCTTCCGGGGGATGCCGCGGATCATCGCGTCGGTCGTGCTGCACGGCCCGGGCGGCGCGGCGATCATCGACCCGGGACCGACGAGCACGTTGCCCACGCTGCGTGCGGAGTTGGAGCAAGCCGGGTTATCGATGGGCGACGTGCGCGCGCTGCTGTTGACGCACATCCATCTCGATCACGCCGGCGCCGCGGGGACGCTCGTCCACGAGCATCCACACATGCGCGTGTACGTGCACGACAAAGGCGCACCGCACATGGTCGATCCGTCGAAGCTGCTCGCGAGCGCCACGCGCTTGTACGGCGACGCGATGGACCGGCTATGGGGCGAGGTTCGCGCGGTGCCGCAGGCGGCGATCTCGGTGTTGAACGGCGGCGGGCGGATCTCGGCGGGCGGACGCGATTTCGACGTCGCCTACACGCCGGGGCACGCATCGCATCACGTGAGCTACTTCAATGCCGACAGCGGCATCGCGTTTGTCGGCGACACTGCCGGCGTGCGGGTCATCGAAGGCGGATTCAACGTGCCGCCGACGCCGCCGCCCGACATCGATCTCGACCTGTGGCGCGACAGTCTGGCGCGCATCAACGCGTGGCGGCCGGACACCCTCTTCATCACGCATTTCGGTCCGCATCGGCCGGTCGCCACTCATATCAGCGAACTGCAGGACAACATCCACTTGGTGAGCGGGTTGGCGAAACAATCGCTCGCGCTCGACGGCAGCGACGAGGACCGCGAGCGGTGGTTTACCGATCAGGTGCGAAACGAACTACGCCGCCGGGTGGGTGAGGACGAGGCCCGCGCGTATGAAGTCGCGGGCCGTTTCGATCTCAACTGGCGAGGACTTGCTCGTTATTGGCGGAAGCGCCCGGCGTAGCGGCGCGTTTCGGATCGATCATGAGTCGCAGTGCGAGGCCTTGCGGCTTCGATGACGAGGGCGGCGACACGCGGTAGACGGCGGACAGAATGCGCCCCTGCTGCAGCGAGTCGGGCAGCATGTCCCCGGACCGCACGTCGCGTTCGAGCTGGAACTGCACGAGCCTGAACAACGGGATCGAGACAGGCGAGTGGCACTCGACGAAGACGCCGAACTCGCTGACGTTACGGGTGGTCACCGACGCGAACCGCGTCGCGCCACGCTGGTCCTTCCACGTGAGCCGCGCAGGCAGCGTCACGGTGCGGCGCTCGACAGTGCGCTTGTTCGTGTCCGTACGTTTCGGTTCGTCGGTCCAAATGTGTTTCACTCGCGGCTCCAGGAAGTAAGGCGATGCCAAGTCCTGTATCAACTTCCAAGCCCGCGTGCAAAGTCGTGCAATGTGGAGTCGCGTCGAACAACCTAACGAGTTATTTTTCAGATAGTTACGAGATATTATCCGGAGAAGAAATCTCCGTGCAACATGGATACTTAGTATCCTCGAAACGTGTGAACTGATTACTTAGTATCCGCGTGCTGCGCCGTCTCAAACCCGAGCCGTCGGAGTTTGAGATAGAGGCCGCGCCGGGTCAAGCCAAGTGACCTCGCGGTTTCGGAGATGTTTCCGCCGCTGTGGTCGAGCGCCGCTTGGATCATGTCGCGCTCGACCTGTTCGACCGCCGACGCCAGGTTTGGCGCGCTGCGGGCCGGACGCGCGTGGACCACAGGCGTCGCGCCGACGCCGGGCAGTCGCGCCGAGACGAGTTCGGGCGACAGGTGCGCGGGTTCGATCAGTCCGCCGGGCGCGCTCAACGCGACCGCGCGTTGAATCTCGTTCTTCAATTGCCGCACGTTGCCCGGCCACCAGTACTGCGAGAACACATCGAGCGCTTCCGACGTGAGGTGGACGTCCGGCTTACTCAGACGTTCGCACGCCTCGCGCAGGAAGTAGGTGCTGAGATGCGGAATCTCTTCGCGTCGATCGCGTAACGGCGGTACGTGAATGCGGATGACGGCGAGGCGATAGTAGAGATCTTCGCGGAACTTACCTTCGGCGACGCGCTGTTCGAGATCCGCGTTCGTTGCGGCAAGGACCCGGACGTCGACGCGCTGCGGACGCGTCTCGCCAATCGGCATGATCTCGGATTGCTCGAGAAATCGCAGCAGCTTCGGCTGCACGTCGAGCGGCAGGTCGCCGATCTCGTCCAGAAACAGCGTGCCGCCTGCGGCAGTGCGCACGAGCCCCGGCTGATCCGAGACCGCACCGGTGAAGCTGCCGCGCCGGTGACCGAAGAGCTGACTGTCTGCGAGATCGCGGCCGGTCGTGGTGCAGTTGTACGGCAGAAACATCGCGGCGCTGCGATGCGATCCCACGTGGATCGCGCGCGCCACGAGCTCTTTGCCGGTGCCGCTCTCTCCGGTGATCAACACCGTCAGATCGTTGCCCTGCATCCGCTGGATTTGTTCGACGACGCGCTGCATGGCGGTGCTGGCGGAGAGAAAGCCCGGCAGGAGTGGCTCGAGCGAGCGATCGAGCGCGAGGCCGACAGCGGTCGCCGCGGATCGTTCGCGCGCCGTGCAGAGCGCAAATCCCTGCCGCGCGACCGTGGCGATCATCCTGAGTCGCCGCATGACGGGATGGCCGATCGGACGTGGCGAGGTGACGAGACCGATGCGTTCGCCTTCTTGATCCCGTCCCAGCTTCTCGACGACCAGCGTGCCGCGACCGAGCGCGCTGCCGTGCGCGGCCGCGCGCGCGAGGGACCGCGCCGCATCCTCGTCGCAGCCGGCAGCGGCAATGAGCCGCACGTCGCCGCCGGGGAGTTCGACGTACACGACGCTCGCGTCGCCCGACGCCGCCTCGAGTAACGCCGCGGCGGTTTCGCGCCCCAGCAGTTCGGGCAGGGCGGCCGCATCCACGATTCGCCGCACGATCGCGTCGTCGGCGTCGGCCGGCGAGATGACGTACTGGCCGGTGCCGACGTTGGTCAACAGCGACGAGGCGTCGTCCGTGTCGGCCAGGTCGCGTTCGGCCCCGAGCTGCGAGAAGATGGCGCGCGCGTGATTGAGATGGCGCTCGGCGACGGAGCGCGCGCCCGTTTCAGCGACGAGGCGTCCGAGCGCGAGATGACTGAGGCCGCACTGATAGCGCTCGCCGAGCAGATCGAGCAGCGTCGCGCTCTGCGCGAAATCGTGGTACGCGTCGGCGGCGCTACCGAGCTTCGCATGCAACGCACCGCGCAGCCGCAGGTACTCACCCCAGGCGGCCGGGGCCGTCTTCGGATCGAGCGCATCGGCCGCGGCGGTGAGCCGGCTTTCGGCTTCGGGCAGACGATTGGCGGCGGTCAACGCCTCGGCCGCAATCAACGTCGCCTGCAGCGCTTCGAACGGCGGCGCGCTCTCCTGCAGCACATCGTCGGCGAGCGCGACGGCGCCGGTCACGTCGCCGCGCCGGACCGCGAGCCGCGCGCTCAGCACGCGCACCGACCACTGATACCACTGGCTCGTCTGACGGCCGTACGCGCCGTACGCGTCGCTGGCGCGGCCGAGAAAATCGGCGGCCGTTTCGTAGCGTCCGCGAATGAGATGAATTTGCGCGAGCGTATCGAACACGGCGCCGGTGGTTTCGTGGAACTGAATCGGCGTCCGGATCTCGAGCGCGCGGTGGAGCAGATCCTCGGCGCGCGTCAGGTCGCCGACGCGGACGCAGATCTGCCCGAGCGTTGCGATCGCGACGGCGCGGCCGTGTCCGGATCCGCGTCCTTCGTGCAGCGCGACACTGCGTTCGGCGAGCGCGAGCGCCTGCTCGTATCGGTGCTGCAGCATCATCACGTTCGCCTGATTGCCGCACACGGTCGCGAGCACATCGTCCGCCTGCACCATCGTGGCGAGACGCTCGGCCTGGCGCAACGCGCCCATCGCCTCGTCGTAGCGTCCGAGTTGCGCGAGCGCGATGCTCGACAGCGAGTGGACGAGCGCCAGGTGCCGACGGTCGCCCGCAGCGTGCAGCGCCGACGCCGCTTTCGTGATGTGCTCGCGCACGATCGCCATGTCGCCGACCTTGCGGTAGCACTGACCGAGTTCGTAGTGAGCGAGGCCGATGGCACGCGAGTCGTGCGCGACCTCCGCCTGTTTCAACGCGCGGCCGTGGAGCGCGATCGCGCGCGACTGATCGCCGCGCGCCGAGGCGAGGCGGCCGTGCAGCCGCCATAGCGTCGAGAGGCGGCGCGGCGGAACGGTGTCGCGGAACGTGTCCGGCGGGCGCCCGAGTGCCGCCGCGGCCTGATCGAGATCGTCCTGCAGCAGCGCCGCTTCGGCGATCATCGATCGCAGCTTCAGTTCGTCGTCGCGCGGGACCGACGCCGATCGCAAGACGGGGGCGAGCATGTGCGCGGCTTCGCCGCCGCGGCCGCGTTCGAGCGCGGCGCCGGCGCGAGTAAACAGCGCGTTGAGGGTGGACACCGCGGGCGAGTATATCGAAGGCGCTTAGGGTTTGAAACGCCGACCCTTTGTCGAGAGACGTGCTTCCAGCTTCGCGGAGCAATCGCAGTCACCGCATGACCACGGCTCGGTGCCGTTCAGGTCTTTGCAGCGGCTGCGTGCATGCGCGTCCTGCACTTTGTCGAGATGAAAGTACGCTTCCCAGTACTGACGTTCTTCGGCGAGCGGCGTCGGGCAGTAGCAGACTTCCACCCACTGCACGCGTCCGTCGTCGAGTTCGCGCGCGGATTCCATGTTGCGCAGGTACTCGTCGCCGGCAACGGACCCAGCGCCGAGCGTTTCATCTTCGATCGCCGCCGCCAAGGCGCGGCGACGTCCATCCTTGACGCGAGCCGTAACGAGATATCGCATCAGCTTTTCATTGTACGGCACCGTGCTTGCTGACCTTCTCGACGAGAGGACTCAGCCATGACGCGCATGAGCTATTTGGCCGCACTCGTGTTCTGTAGCGCGGCGTCCGTCGCGATCGCGCAGGCGCAACCGCCGACGACGCCCACGACGCAGCAGCCGGCACCTGGTCAGGTGACGCCGCCGCAACCGCCGACGCAAGCGCCGCCGACGGGCACCGTTCCCGCGCCGACGACGCCGCAGCCCGCCGCAACGCAAACGATGCCGGCGATGCCGTCCCAACAGCCGCTGGGCGGTTCGACGCCTGCGATGACGCCGCCGCAGATGCCGGATGCCGGGACGCATCTGACCGATGAGCACCGCACGATGATGCTGATGCTGCTCGATCGCATCCAAAAGCTGTCGACGCCGCCCGCGGACAGCAAGGCCGGCAAGGTGAGCGTCGATCGATCCACGTTGGACGAAATCAACGCGGAAGTCGCGCAGATCAAAACGATGCTGCAGAAGTGAGGCGGCCGAGCGCGAGAAATGCCTCGCGCGCCCACGGATGACCGTGGAGTGATTTCAATTCCGCCGCGATCGCCGTCGGCTCGTCTTCGACGCGGACGGCGATCGTATACGGAGGCCAGCCGCGCTGATTCACCGTCAATTCCGGCGGACGCAGCGTCAGTGTTGTCGGCTCGTCGCTGACGCCGATGTCGACCGTCAGCAGCGCATCGCCGCCCTCGACCTCGTCGAGATGCGGCAGGCCGTCCCACTGCATGCGCGCCGCCAACCACCCGACGAGCAGCAGGGCGAGCGCTCGTTCGCCGCGGCGATACGCGATCCGAATCTCGCTGTGATGGAGATCCTCTCGACGCAGTTCGTCGCCCGCGTGCAGCAGCGCGTGGCGGACGGGTGCGAGCCGCCGCCAATTGACGTCGATGCAATGGACGCGGTGACGCGCGAGCACTGATTCGACCGCACGGATGCCCTTCGTGATGTCCTGCCATCGCCGGCTGTCGAACAACAGTTGCCGGCTCAACTCGATCAGCGGCGCCGGAAGGTCGCTGCACGTTTCGTCCGCCCACCACAGAGTCGTCGGGACATCACCGCGGATCGAGCGGAGCACGATCGACGGCAGCGCGGCGTCGGCGCAGGAGGTGTCGACGTGGATCACGTGAGCCGGGTGTTTCGAGACCACCTCGTCGATGGGGATGTTCTTGCCGCCAAGTACGACGAGGTTCGACAGAACTACAGCGGTCGCCATTGCCGTCCTGTGGCCTCAATCAACCGGTCCGCTTCCTTCGGTCCCCATGATCCGGCCGGATACGTCGGCAGCGGATCGCGCGTCTGCTCGGCCCACCGATCCAGAATCGGCATCACGAACCGCCACGCCGCTTCGACCGAATCGCGACGCATGAAGAGCGTCGCGTCGCCGGCCATGACATCGAGCAGCAGCCGCTCGTAGGCCTCGGGACTCGACCCGCCAAACGTCGTCCCGTAATGGAAGTCCATCTTGACGGGATAGACGTGCACGCGCGGGCCGGGGACTTTCGACGTGATGCCGAGCGCGAATCCTTCGTCGGGCTGAATCCGGATCGTCAGGATGTTCGGGTCGAGCGGCTGCGACGGATCGCCGTTGAACAGAATCGGCGGCACGCTCTTCAGGTGGACGGAAATCTCGCTGGCGCGCTTCGGCAGGCGCTTGCCGGTCCGCAGAAAAAACGGGACGCCGGCCCAGCGCCAGTTGTCGATGCCGATCTGCAGGGCGGTGTACGTGTCGGTGCGCGAGTTCGGCTTGACGCCTGATTCGGCAAGATACCCTGGCACGGGCGTGCCGTTGTCGAATCCATTTGCGTATTGCGCGCGTACCGTGCACCGATCGATCGCGTCGCCGGCGAGCGGCCGCAGCGACCGCAGGACTTCGAGCTTCTCGTCCCGAATGACATCCGCGTCGAGCGAATGCGGCGGCTCCATCGCTGTCATCGCGAGCAGTTGCAGCATGTGGTTCTGCACCATGTCGCGCAGGGCGCCGGCCTCGTCGTAATAGCCGGCCCGCGTGCCGACACCTTCGGCTTCGGCGACGGTGATCTGGACGTGGTCGACGTACTTCTGGTTGAACAACGGCTCGAAGATGCTGTTCGCGAAGCGCAGCACGAGGATGTTCTGAACCGTTTCCTTCCCGAGATAGTGATCGATGCGATAGATCTGCGGTTCCTCGAACACGGCCGCGATCTCGTCATTGATCGCCTTCGCGCTCGCGAGGTCGTGACCGATCGGCTTCTCGACGATCAATCGCGACCAGGCCTTCGATGGGACGAACCGCGATCGCTTCAACTGCTCGACCGTCGGACCGAAGAGCGACGGCGGAACGGCGAGATAGTAGATGAGATTGCCCGGCAGTCCGCGCTCGTGTTCGACGATGTCGAGCCGGGCCCCCAGCGGCGCCAGCCCGCGCTCGTCGTCGATCGTCGCGTTCACGAAGAAGAGCGACGCCGCAAACGTCTGCCACGTCTGTTCGTCCAGGGGCCGCCGCGAGAACTGCGACGTGCCGTCTTTCGCAAACGCGCGGTACTCGTCGTCGGTCATCGCTTTTCGGCCGACCGCGACGATGGCCGTCCGCGGCGGCAGGAGGCCGTCGACGCTCAAGTTGTAGAGGGCCGGCAATAACTTGCGGTGCGCGAGGTCGCCGGCGCCGCCGAAAATCACGATCGTGACCGGCTCGGCCGCGATCGGCATCGTCTCGCCGGCTGCGAGCTGTTCGAAGAGCGATGCGTCAGGCATCGTGCTTCTTTACCGCGTGGCCGCCGAACTGATTTCGGAGCGCCGCCAACAGCCGTTCGGCAAACGGATTCGACTCGCGCGAGCGGAATCGCGTGAACAGCGCGGCCGTCAACACGGGCATCGGCACCGCGCGGTTGATCGCTTCGTCCAACGTCCAGCGTCCTTCGCCCGAGTCGTCGACGTACGCGTCAAGGCTGCCGAGCGTTGGGTCCGATGCCAGCGCGCGCCCGGCGAGCTCGAGCAGCCACGAGCGGACGACGCTGCCGTGATTCCACAGGTCGGCCACGGCGGCGACGTCGATCTTGTAGTCGCTCGCGTGGAGCAGATCGAATCCTTCGGCGTAGGCCTGCATCAAGCCGTACTCGATGCCGTTGTGAATCATCTTCACGTAGTGGCCGGCACCGTGATCGCCGACGCGCAGGTAGCCGTCCTTCGGCGCCAGCGTGCGGAAGATCGGCTCGTAGCGCGCGCAGATGTCGGCTTCGCCGCCCACCATCAGGCAGTAGCCTTCCTGGAGTCCCCAGATGCCGCCGCTTGTGCCGGCGTCGATGTAATGAATCGAGTTCGCCGCCAGCGTCTGCGCGCGGCGAACGTCGTCGTGGAAGTTCGTGTTGCCGCCGTCGATGATCGTGTCGTCGGCCGAGAGCAGCGTGCCGAGCTCGGCGACCGTCGCGTCGGTGGGCGCGCCAGCAGGAACCATCACCCACACGCCACGCGGC
>Ga0070741_10012561_pt1 | contig 15261 bp, 9 predicted proteins | sample Coa_R1_4_FD_66440 | JGI IMG/M metagenome (GOLD analysis project Ga0070741, IMG submission 66440) | Surface soil microbial communities from Centralia Pennsylvania, which are recovering from an underground coalmine fire - Coalmine... | ecosystem: Environmental > Terrestrial > Soil > Unclassified ... | reverse complement strand
GCTCGTACTTCTGCCAATCAATGGAGGAATTACAACGTAATTTTCCATCATTCCAATAGGTAACTTGACCTCTTCCATATCTCATCATTATACTTTCCTCATATTTATATATTTACACCCTACAGTATATAACCGTCATTACATTAATGATGCATCTCTTTGTGATCTCTTTCGGCTCGGCTTTCCTGGGAGAGATCGTGCTGCCCGCGCATTCCCTGGGAAGCGCCTTTTCGCCTGGAGACCGCTTCAGGCCCAACGTAAGGAGTAACACAATGCTCGATTCGACCAGCCCGCTGGATGCCCCAAATAGTGTGTATGATATACAGGTACCGCATACCAGCCCGCTCGCAGAGAAGAATACCGGTCCGATCCTGCGACCCCTTGCTCACGATCTCGCCCCCCTATCTCCCGAACAGCAACAGTTATGGTCGCTGGCACAACTGATGCCGGATAGCCTTGAGCATATTATCTGTGCAAGCGTCCAGTTGCCGGAAGAGCTTGATATTCCTGTATTTGAGCAAAGCCTTTACGAGATCATCAAACGGCATGCAGCATGGCGCACCACCTTCCCTATGATCGATGGACAGCCGGTTCAACAGGTACATCCCGATCAACCAATCTCGCTGCCCATGATCGACCTGCGCCCCTTTCCTGCCGCCAATCGCGAGAACGAGGTGAGCAAGCTGGTAGAAATGGAAAGCCAGAAACCCTTTAATCTGGCAGACGGCCCACTGGTGCGGGCCAAGCTGGTCCGGCTGGCAGACGATGAGTACCGCTTTTGCCTGATCCTGCATCGCATCATCTGCGACAGTTACTCCCTCTTCCAGATCTTTCTGCCGGAACTCTATGCCTGCTACACCGCGCTTTCAGCCGATCAGGAGCCACTCCTGCAACCCTTACCTGCTCAATATGGCGATATTACGGCGCAGCAGGAGGGATCGGAGGGAAGCGAGGAGGCGAAGGCATACTGGAAAAAGCAATTGCACAATGCCTCACCCGCGCTAGACCTGCCGACCGATTATCCCCGTCCGGCTGTGCAGACCTATCGCGGACAGAGCTTCTCATTTGAGCTGCCGGAGCAACTCACGCACGATTTGCTGGCATTGAGCCAGAGAGAGAACGCTACCCTGTTTGCTACGCTGGCAGCAGCCCTCCAGGTCTTGCTATATCGCTACACGGGCCAGGAGGATATCCTCATCGGCACCACCACAGCGCAGCGCCAGCAGCCGGAGACACAGGACCTGCTCGGCCTCTTTCTCAGCACCAGCTTGCTGCGTACCGACCTCTCCGGCTCGCCCAGCTTCTGCGAGCTGCTGCACCGTGTCCAGCAAACACTGCTTGAAGCGGAGGCGTACCGGAATGTTCCCTTCACGTACCTGATCCGCGCTCTACAGCCGGAGCGCACCGCCAGCTATGCGCCACCATTCCAGGTGCTGCTCGGCTTCGAGACTTCCTCAGCAGAGTTCCCCACAGCATGGACCCTGGCAAAGCTCGATACGCCAACCACCAGCCGGTTTGATCTCTCCTTTGAATTTCATCAGCGACCAGGCGCGATCCTCGGACAGATCAAGTACAACACTGACTTATTTGATGTCGCCACCATCGCCCGCCTGGCAACCTGCTGGCAAACCCTGCTTACAAGCATCGTGGACAATCCGGCACAAGCCATCACCACGCTGCCATTGCTCACGGCGGAAGAGCGCCAGCGCCAGCTAGTGGAGTGGAACGCAACGCAGACCCCATTCCCCGACCACCTATGCATGCACCAGCTCTTCGAGGCTTGTGTAGATGAGGCTCCTGGCAACATTGCCACCGCGTTTCAGGACTTCGACTCCGCGCTCTTGACCGAAGGTAGCGCCGTAGCTCCCCGATTCATCGTGGGAGCGTTGGAGCGCGGAACACTTTCACAGCAAGAGCAGCTCACCTACCAGCAACTCAACCAGCGGGCCAACCAGCTTGCCCACTATTTGCAACATGCGGGCGTTGGGCCGGAAGTGCTGGTCGGCATTTATATGAAACGCTCCATTGATATGCTCGTCTCGATCCTGGGCGTGCTCAAAGCCGGCGGAGCCTTCGTCCCCTTCGACGTGAGCTTGCCGCAGGAGCGCCTGAACTTTATGATCGAGGATACCCAGATGCCTATCCTGCTGACCCATCAGTATCTGGCAAAGAACGTATCCATCCAAACCATCAGGCAGGTATATCTGGATGCCGACTGGAGCGCCATTGCGCAGGAGAGCGGCGTCAACCCGAGCAGCAGTGTCACTCCCAGTAACCTCGCTTATGTCATCTACACCTCTGGCTCGACCGGCAAGCCAAAGGGCGTGATGATCCACCATCGCGGACTGGTGAACTACCTGTACTGGGGTGGGCAGGCTTACAACGCAAAGCAAGGGCGCGGCAGCCTGGTCCATTCCTCCATTAGCTTTGACCTGACCTTCACCGGCCTGCTGATTCCCCTGGTCGTGGGGCAGTGCGTCACGCTGCTGCCAGAGGGTCAGGCCGTCGAGCATCTCATTGCCGCTTTAAAGCAGGGCCGCGATTATAGCCTCATCAAGCTCACACCGTCGCATCTCAAGCTGGTCAATCAGGGGCTGGAAAAGGAGCAGATGACGGGCCGCACGCGGACCTTTGTCATCGGCGGCGAGGAGCTACGCGGCGATACCATCATCCCGTGGCAGAAGTATGCTCCCGCGACCAGACTGGTCAACGAATATGGCCCGACCGAGACGGTCGTGGGCTGTAGCACCTATGACATCCCGACCGAGACGACCATCTCCGGCGGCGTCTGCATCGGTCGCCCCATCGCCAACACGCAGTTTTACATCCTCGACCCCCATCTCCAGCCGATGCCCATCAACGTCCCTGGCGAACTCTATATCGGCGGCGCTGGCGTGGCGCGCGGCTACTTCAATCGACCAGAGCTCACCGAGCAGTGCTTCATCCCCGATCCCTTCAGTAACGAGCCTGGAGCGCGCATCTACAAAACGGGCGACCTCGCGCGCTATCGCGCCACGGGCGAATACGATTTCCTGGGGCGCCTCGATTACCAGATCAAGTTGCGCGGCTATCGCATCGAACTGGGCGAGATCGAGACCGTGCTCAGCCTGCAACCAGGCGTACGGGAAGCGACGGTGATAGCCCGCGAGGATACGCCTGGAGATAAACGCCTGGTCGCTTACGTCGTGCTGGACCAGCAGCAGCAGACCAGCACTGAAGAGCTGCAAAACGCGCTCGCAAAGCTGCTTCCAGCGTACATGGTCCCTTCCGCCTTCGTCTACATGGACGAGTTGCCGCTCACGTCCAACGGCAAGGTTGATCGGCGAAAGCTGCCGCTACCAACGGCCTCCAGGGGCACAAAGGAGGAAACGTATGTGGCTCCGACGCTGCTGATACACCATCAGTTGGTGAAAATCTGGGCAGACCTGCTTGGCACGCAGCGCATCGGCATCAGGGACAACTTCTTCGCGCTGGGAGGCCATTCCCTGCTAGCGATCCGCCTGATTGACCGCATCGAGCAGGCTTTCGGCAAGAAGATCCCCCTTGCCACGCTCTTCGTCAGCCCCACCATCGAACACTTAGCCGACACGCTTGAGAAGGAAGAGGAGACGAGCGGCGAACGGTGCAGGCTCATCAAGGTGCAGAGCGGAGGCAGTAGGCGGCCATTCTTCTTCTTACACGGTATCTGGACCGGAGGAGCCTTCTACTGCTTCCCACTCGCGCGCGCTCTCGGCCCTGATCAGCCTTTCTACGTGTTGGAGCCATACAAGTTCGACGTGGGGCAGGCTCCCCCAACGCTGGAAGAGATGGCGGCGGCGCATATCAAGGTGTTGCGCAGCGTCCAGCCAGAGGGACCATACCTGCTCGGCGGCTTCTGTAATGGCGGCCTGATCGCCTTTGAGATGGCGCGCCAGCTCCACGAGGCAGGGCAGCAGCTTGATCTGCTCGCGCTCGTCGCGCCACCTTCTCCCGCGCAATATAGAGGCTTCTACCAGGCCACTCGTTTGCTCGGAGACCTGCTGCGGTGGGACGGGAAGCAGCAGAGCCGATGGTTCCTGCGTTCGCGCCATGCTCTGCGCCACCTGTATCAGAAGATTTTCCCCTGGGATAGCCGCTTCGACGACTTTGACCAGTTGCTTCGCATCGAGCCAGGGTTGCGGGCCATGTTTCCAGCCCAGACCATGCTCTACGCTGACTACATCGGGCTGCTGACCCATGTCGAGGCAAGGTACAAGCCTGGCTATTACCCTGGCAAAGTCACCTACCTGTGGGCGCGAGACGAGCTTTCCTCCGTCCAGGCGTGGCACAAAGAGGCCCGATCCGACGCGATGGAGGAATACATTGTTCCTGGCACCCACATGACCAGCGTCACCGAGCATACAGCCATTCTCGGAGAGTATCTGAGTCAATGTCTACGTAAAGTGTGATATTTCGAGGATTACAGGATTACACGAGAACTGTTGTACGAATCCGTTGGTGAGCAGGGCAACCGCAAGGGATTGCCCCTACCATCCAATCCGCAGAAGACACTGTAGGGGCGGGGCTTGCCCCCGCCCTGCGTTTATCCCCCCTGCGTTTGTCCCCCCACCCTGCCCTTGCCTCTTGCACGCTTCTCCGCTGGACAGATGGCTACACAACTTATGCCGTCTTGATCGAGGCCGCATCCTGCAAGCCAAAATCCTCTATTGATTGCTTGCGCATCAGGAACTTCTGGATTTTGCCGGTGACGGTCATCGGGAACTCGTCCACGAACTTGATGTAGCGCGGGACCTTGTAATGGGCAATCTTGCCCTTGCAGTACTCTTTTAACTCTTCCTCGGTTAGCTGCTCGCCTGGCTTGACCTTGACCCAGGCCGCGATCTCCTCGCCATATTTGGGATCGGGCAGGCCAATCACCTGCACATCGCTCACTTTGGGATGGGTGTAGAGGAACTCCTCGATCTCGCGCGGGTAGACGTTCTCGCCGCCGCGAATGATCATATCTTTGATGCGACCAACGATATTAATGTAGCCCTCGCTATCCATCGTCGCCAGGTCGCCGGTATGCATCCAGCCCGCCTGATCGATGGCGCTGGCGGTCGCCTCTGGATTATTCCAGTAGCCGAGCATCACGCTATAGCCGCGCGTGCAGAGTTCGCCAGGGGCACCAATCGGCACCACCTGTCCGGTGGCCGGATCGACAATCTTGATCTCTTGATGGGGATGAATGACGCCGACCGTGCTCACGCGCTTATCCAGGGGGGCATCGATGCGCGTCTGCGTCGAGACGGGGCTGGTCTCGGTCATGCCATAACAGATTTCGACCTCGCGCATATTCATCATCGTGTTGACCTTCTTCATCACCTCAACCGGACACGGCGAGCCAGCCATGACGCCCGTGCGCAGGCTGCTCAGATCAAACGTGCTGAACTCGGGATGCTCCAACTCGGCGATAAACATCGTGGGCACGCCATAGAGCGAGGTGCATTTCTCTTCCGCAACCGCCTGCAAGACCGCCAGCGGCTCAAATCCTTCCGATGGATAGACCATCGCCGCGCCATGCGTCACGCAGCCCAGATTGCCCATGACCATCCCAAAGCAGTGATACAACGGCACAGGAATGCAGAGCTTATCCTCGTGCGTGATATTCTGCAACTCGGCGACGAAAAAGCCGTTATTCAAGATATTGTGATGGCTCAGCGTCGCGCCTTTGGGGAAGCCGGTCGTGCCGCTGGTGTACTGGATATTGATGGGATCGTCGAATTCCTGCTCGCGCTGCCGCTCGTTCAGGGCCGAATCGCTGATGAGTTGCCCCATATTCATTAACTCGTTCCAGGTCAGCATACCGGGTACTTCGACTCCGCGCTCCTGAGCGGAGCTAGATGCGGTAGCATCGTTGGAGCGCGGAACGTATTCAGATACTTTATCCTCGCCAAGCCGGATCACCGTTGTCAGCGAGGGCAGCTTTGCAGATCTAAGGGCGCCGGGCTCGCAATCTTTCAGCTCGGGAGCCAGCGTCGCCACCATTTCGGTATAATTGGAGCTTTTGAACCGAGCAGCGATCACGAGCGCGGTACAGCCCGATTGATTGAGCGCGTACTCCAGCTCATGCAGGCGGTAAGCCGGATTAATGTTCACCAGGATTAAGCCAAGCTTGCTGGTAGCAAACTGGGTCACGCACCATTCCGCGCGGTTGGGGGACCAGATGCCGATGCGCTCCCCCTTCTTGAACCCCAGTCGTATCAGCCCCTTCGCGCAGGCATTGACCTGCTCCTGCAACTGGCGGTACGTCCACCGGACATGCTGCTGGCGCGCAATCAAGGCAGGCCGATCAGGATATTGCTCGGCTGTCTGATCGAACATATCGCCAATGGTCAGACCAAGTAACGGAATGTCGCTCGTTCCGCTGGTATAACTCCATTTTCGCCCCGCCTGGCCGGCGGACGCTTGAGATCCATTTCCTGCCATATCGCTCTCTCCTTGCTCAGGCTCCATCTGACCATGCAATGGATGTGTATAAAAATATTGTGGGAGCCTTTCTGCACTAAGAGTAACCAATGTCCACCTAAAAATCAAGGCAGCATATCTCTCCATGTGAGGAAACGGCGCTTGTAGGGGCTGTGCCTTGCGCCTGCCCTCTGCCCACCTCAATTGTTCCCGGTAGGGGCTGTGCCTTGCGCCTGCCCTACTAGTCGGGCTTTTCGATCAACTCCAACAACACCCCATTGGTACCCTTGGGATGGAGGAAGATGGCGCGGCCCTCGGCGGCGATGCGAGGTTCTTTATCTAGCACGGGAGCGCCTTTCTCCTGCATCTCTTGCAGGGCGGCATCAATATCATCGACTTCGAGGCAGATATGGTGCAGTCCTTCGCCGCGCTTCTCTAGAAACTTGACCAGGCTCGAATCGGGCGTGGTCGGCTCGATCAGCTCGATCTCGCTCCCGCCAGGCCCGCCCAGAGGGAGAAAAGCGATGCGCACCTGTTCGGAGGGAACATCTCTGATCTCGCCTGGCGTGATGCCCAGGGTATCACGATAGAAGGCCAGGGCCTGCTCAATATTGCGCACAATAATCGCCACATGATCTATTCGCCTGGGCATCGGGTTATCTCCTTATTGCATTCCCACTTGACAACTTCGCGTTTGATGTTACTCTTCTCCTCAAGAGAGATGGCGGGATCTGATAGCCAGTTCGACCCGCTTGAGGATACTGAAATTATTGCCTATTACTGCAATGGGCCAGGTGAAAGTCGGTCTGCTTCAGGTTATGTGGGACCTGAGCAAAGAGGCCGAGGCTGAGCTGAATTGAACTTGTCACCGTACGCAGAGCCATCAAGGCGCTGATACGCGTCTCCTCGTCGTAGTGCAACAATTCCGCCATCTGCTCAAATTCCGCCTGGGTCAATACTTCATAGGACAGATCGGGCTTGACCAGAATGCTCAGATCGAGATCAACATAGGCCACGCGATCAAATTGTATGGTAGCGGGTTGAATAATAGAAGCGTAGGTATGGATCAGCGCCTGTTCATTATAGAAGGCGCTCAGCATATACCAGCGTTGCGGCCAGAAAAATTGCAGGCAATTGGAGCGCAATGGACGCACGCCCGAGGCCCAGCGCATCGGCGTACCGGCGGGGAGCCAGACGCGCTGGGCGTTCGCTGTCTCTGCCCTTTGTTCATCCCCAAGTTGTCTCTCATGATCCAGTTTATATGCCAGCCACGACCCGCGTAGCGTTCCATCATAACTACGACTCTCCACCAGAAAGTCCTGCTGCATGATTGCACTCCCTTCATTAACCATCAACCATACTACGCAAATATGACGAAATCGTCAAGCAGAAAAGGTAAATAGTCCCACTCAATTTATCAATAAGCGAGTGAGACTACAATATTGCTCTTCATCGCTGAAGGATAGATATGATGTTAACGTTTAACACAGGATCACATCCTCAGCCCATTTTTAGCTCTTCCAATTTGTATGGTAGTCCATAGAACAAATGGCACAAAGGGATTGGCCTGTTCCAGTAAAAACCCCCATCTGAGCATAGTCACTCTTATACACTCATTACGTTTGAGAGTTACAGCCCGTTTCGTCTTCCATATATCTAATTACTGCAATTATGCTGTTTTTTCATCCAGAACGGCTCGCTAGCGAGCCGTTCTGGAGAGGGAGGTGCTGGCTGGGGCCGCGGCCCCAGCCAGCACCTCCCTCTCCTACAGCGACGTTCACAAGGATTGATCTCGCTCTTGTGCCAGCGATCCAGGGCCGAAGAGAGCATGATCGAGCAGATAGCTCAATCCTTGTGGACCTTGCTCTAGTGAACGCCGAAGGCGCGAGCAGTCAGAGCACGCACCGACTTTTGCGAAGTTTGAGAAGCCCTGTTTTGCTGGTACTAGACGGTTCCTTTTGCGACCGTTCTGTTGTAGAATGGGGGATATAAATCGCCTTCTAGCAACGATACAGAGAACAGCAGAGACAGAATAGTAATGCGTTGCCCCAATTGCCAGACTGTGAACCCTGCAAATGCGAAATTTTGTCTTGAGTGTGGGAATCGTCTCGTAGTTTGCCCGAATTGTGGCACAATCAACCTTCCTATCGCAAAGTTTTGCATCGAATGTGGAACCAACTTACAACTTAACAATACGGACGCTGTTTCCAGGCCCGTCATGCGGTCGCCTGAAGATAAAGCCGTTACGCAGCCGCTGCCGGAGTTTCTGCCGCCGCCTGAAGAAAGGCGCGTGGTCACGGTGATGTTTGCCGATATCACCGGTTCGACGCCATTAGCCGCGCACCTGGACCCGGAGGATATGCGGGCCATTTTGACGGGCTATTTCAATCTTATGACGGAACAGATACGGCGGCATGGCGGCACGGTCGAGAAGTATATCGGAGATGCGGTGATGGCCGTTTTTGGCGCGCCCATCACGCATGAGGACGACCCCGACCGCGCCATACGGGCCGCGCTCGATATGCAGACGGCGCTCACCCGCTTCAATGAGCACAGGCAATCCCTGGACCCGGACGCGACACGCCTGCAAATGCGCATTGGTATTAATACGGGCGAAGTCGCCATTCCCAGCAATGCCTCCCATCGCCGCCAGGATTTTCTTATCACCGGCGACGCCGTGAATGTGGCCGCTCGCTTGCAACAGGTCGCCACACCGGAAACGATCCTCGTTGGTGAGCGCACGTACTATTCAACGCGCGAGGTGTTCGATTTCCGCCCGATAGCGCCGCTCCACCTTAAAGGCAAATCTGAGCCAATCCCAGCCTATGTGGTGCTGGGGCTGCGCAGGCGAACGCAAGCCATTACGCAGCATCCACGCGGCATCACCGGACGGCAGGGGCCGCTAGTCGGACGCACCCTCGAACTGACGCTGATGCACGCCAGTTACGCCCGCGTCCAGGCCGAACGCCGCCCGCATCTGATCACCATTCTCGGCGCGCCCGGCATCGGCAAGTCTCGCCTGGTACGCGAATTTATTGCGCGCGAACAGGAACTCGTCAAAAGCGCGTCATCAGCCAACAACATTACCATGCCCAGGGTATTACAGGGACGCTGCCCACCTTATGGGGAAGGCATCACTTACTGGCCCCTGATCGAAATTCTGCGCTCCCTGCTGCAAGTGCAGGACGACGAAAGCAGCGAGACATTGCAGAAACGATTTATGATATTCGTCAAGGAGACGCTAGAGCGCGCCAGGCGTAACGAGCAGGCAGAGGAGATCGTCAGCGCCATTCTCCGCCGCATAGGTCGCAATCTGGACAATACCTCCTCAATCAGCGATGGGCAGGCGAGCAGGGCCTTGCTTGTACGAGAGCCGCAGTTGAACTCGCCCAAGACGAGCGCGAAGCAGGGAGCCACGCAGGGCGCGTTATTGCGCGCGTGGCGCGTGCTACTGGAATCTCTGGCGGAGCAACAGCCGCTGATCATCGTCATTGATGACCTCCAATGGGCCGATGAGGCTCTGCTCGACTTCCTGGAGTATCTGACCGAGCGTATCACGACGGCACCGATTCTCTTCCTGTGTCCCGCGCGTCCAGACTTCTTTGAGCGTCGCCGCGACTGGGGCGGTGGGAAACGCAACTTTACCACCATCGAACTGGAAGCCCTCTCGCGTGATGAGAGCAGCGAACTGGTTGATGCCCTTTTGAATAGCGATGACCTACCGGAAGTGCTGCGCAACACCATTTTGACGAAGGCCGAGGGCAATCCCTTCTTCGTTGAAGAGATTTTACGCATGTTTATCGACCAGGGCATCCTGGTATGCGAAGAGGACCATGAGCACGGGGTAGAATGCTGGCGCATTGGCTGGCAAAGCGAGGCCCTGCTGCGAGACTTGAACGCGCCGGGCGAGCCTGAGCATCTGGCCGATACGCTGCTCAATATGCACTACCTGCTCCCACTTCCGGTACCCGATACCATTCACGGTGTGCTTACCGCGCGCGTCGATCTACTCGGTCCGACGGAGAAGTTGGTGCTGCAACATGCCGCGATCATCGGGCGCACCTTCTGGCTCTCCGCCCTGCTTGAGTTGGCCTCCGACCTTGAACCTGAACTGGTCCTTGAGGCGCTGGCCTCGCTGATCCAGCGCGATTTCGTGATTGAAACAGAGAAACAGGCGCGCAGCCCGGTGGAGCAGGATCGCGCCTTCGCCTTCAAACATATTTTGATCCGTGACGTGGTGCATGGCAATATTCCCCGCATGCGTCGCACGCAGGAGCACGCGCGCCTCGCCCTCTGGATAGAGCAGAAAACCGCCACCAACCAGGAACTTTTTATCGAACTGCTAGCCTATCACTACCAGCAGGCTCTCACCAACTGGCCGAGCGGACTCTCTATGAGCGCCATCGAAATTCAGCACGCCCCCGCTTCAACCGCAGAGCCGCTTCGGCTGACACGGCCCGAGCTGCGGCATCGCGCAATCCACTATCTCACGCTAGCAGGTGATCAGGCATTACATAGCTACTATACTGTGCGCGCGATTCAGGCATATAACGACGCGCTGGAGATGCTGGGGGATAATGAGGCAGACCCCCACGAGCTGCATACCATGCATGAAAAGCTGGGTGATGCCTACATGCAGCGCGGCAGCCTGGATGATGCATGGCAGGAGTATCGCACTGCCCTGCGCCTGGCTGGCGAGGAAAAAGCAGTCTCAGATAACTTGCACTTGCTTTCGCTCTACGAGCGCATGGCCCTACCCGCCACGCGCTGGCTCAGCCTATTTGATACAACACCCGATCCGCAGGAGGTCCTCTCTTACATCGAGGCGGGGCTACAGCTTTCCGCATCCCTGCCAAACAGCCGCGAACGTGTCGCATTCCTGACCTATCAGGCATTCTGGTATACCAACCAGGTGGAGACTACTGACCCTGATCAGAAACGGGAACTGGTCGAAAAAGCCCTGGCGAGTGGGCAGGAAGCTCTACGCCTCGCGGAGGAGATCAATAACCCTCAGACGCTCTCAATGGCGCTCGACGCGCTCGGCTTCATCTACTGCGTGTATCACAAATATAACGACGTGAGCCAGGTGCAACAGCGCCGTTTGAAGCTGGAAAGCCAGATCAAGGACCGCTCTGAACTATGCGACCTCTACATCTCGCTGGGCAAGGCACACGAGCAGGTCTCCGACTATCCGACGGCTTTGATGTGGTTCGGGCGCGCCTGGAGCAGCGCGCAAATGATGGAAAGCCCCTCCATGCTGCTCGCCAGCCTCACCGGACGTATGCACACCTGGCGGCAATGGAACCGCTGGGATAACGCCACTGAGGTGGCGCAGGAGATATTACGCCTGATTGAACAATACCAACAGGACGAGAAGCGGCAGTTCTGGGCGCTGGAAACCCTGGCTACCATCGCCTATCGCAGAGGAGAGCAGGAACAGGGAGATCGATACGCGCGCCAGTGTAAACGTCTGATCGAGCAGTCGGACCAGCATACAAGTAACGAAGTCAGATCGGCGCTAGGAACAAAAATGCATGCCATCCATCTGGCGCACGAAGACTGGACGCGAGCCACGGCGGATTACAAAATGAAGCTACAAGCCAGCGAACCATTCCCTGCGCCGGAAGTGCTGGCCACGCTGGCCGAGCTGCTGGTAATGACGGGCGAAGATCCCGCTATGCAAGCCGATATATGTGAGCGCGCCATCACCCGGACCGAAGAAGCGGGGGCGCGCAAAAGCTTGATGATTGCATTACGTGCCCGGGGCCGCATGCATATGGAACAACAGAACTGGAAGCTGGCCGAAGACGACCTGCGCCAGGCGCTCCAGCGCAGCCAGGTCCTTGATCTCCCCTGGGAGCTCGCCAACACGCTCTACCAGCTCGGAATGTTTTACAAGCGCCTGGCTGATAGCTCCGACCAGAACGGCCAGAACCGGCGCAACGCCAACCTGAGCCGCGCCCGTTACCACTTCGAGCAGGCGCTAGGCTTCTTTGAGGCGCTCAAAGCCGTTCCCAGCGCCCAGCGCGTTCGCCTCGCCCTCATCCAGGACACAACCACACGCGTTTAGCAGTACCCCCTTTTTTCTCCAGATCCTGACAGGGGTTGGCAGGGATTGGCTGCTACTATCGGAGATAGAAAACAGCCATATGCTTGCTAATCACCTATCATTAGAAAGGACAGCTTCCTTATGCAAGAAGCCTTGCTCAACCACTATCGCTCTTTCAGTCCCTTTACCTTCCCCGGTCCCTACCAGGAACGCTTACAACGCGATCTCCCCGCCGATATCGCGGAGGCGGGCCGTCTCTTGAAGCGACAAATCATCCATAAGATGACGCTCTATAGCGGGCGCAAAGGCTCTCGCGTTAATCCCGCCTATGGCGATATGGACAAAGTACCCTGGTATCGTCAAGGGGAGGATGATTACTTCCCGACTGTCGCTGCCATGCTCGCCGAACTCTATCGTCGAGACCCGCGTGGCTTTGTTCCCGACCGGACCGAAGAGCATAAACTTATCCTTACCTGCCGTTTTGTTGCCATTCTCATGGCCTCAATCTTGAAATCAAGAGGCATTGCCGCTCGCGTTCGTGCTGGCTATGCCCCTTATATTCCTTCTGACCACTCCGAACGCCTACCGCATTCATGGCCCCACCTACCTGGATGAGCTTGGTGCTCAAGTTCTCTGCGATTTTCATTGCCTGATGAATAACGAGATTCCCTATACATACTATCCAGTGTTTGTAGCCTCTGATTTCGACGGCAGCAACGAACAAAAACTGCAAGAACTCGATGCCTTCGCGCGTCTTTTACAGCATCCTGACGAGAACTTTGCCCAACTCAAGACCATCTGGGAGACCAATCACGATTTTCGCCTCCTCAGGGGTCCGCTTGTCTAGTCACCGGTTGCTTGAGACGGAATCATCGTTGCATCTCCCACAACGATGGGGCGTGCCAGAGCTGGGTAGAATCCCAGATGCCGCCCATATCGGGAGGGAGGGCGGAGATGTGGATCTGGGCAAGGTTGGCGTGTGCCTCTTGCAGACGTGTGCGCATACTTTTGAGGGCGAGCAGGGGAGTATTGTTGGTGCGGCTGAGGTGAGAGAGCCAGAGCCAGCGAACGCTATCAGGGCGCCAGACACGCAACACGGCCTCTGCGGCCTGGTCGTTGGAGAGATGGCCGGTGGCGCTGAGGATACGACGCTTTAGCACCTCGGGATAGGGACCGCGCAAAAGGCGCTCGCGATCATGATTTGACTCCAGAACGAGCAGATCGGCATGATGCATCATTGCCAGCATCGCGGGCGTCACCTCGCCGCTATCAATCGCCACGCATACGCGGCAGCCGCCAGCCCTTAGCAGATAGCCACAGGGAGCAACAGCGTCATGCGAGACGGGAAAAGATGTCACTTCGATATCACCTATCACACGCTGCGAACCAACTTCTAATGATAGCGCCAGATCCTCAGCCACCGGACCGATCTCCATATCATCAATAGCTGGAGTCAGTTTGCCCGAATCTGTACGTGTCATGCCGGAGGAGAGATATTCTTCAAAGGCTTTATAGGTACGAGGATCAGCAATTGCGGGTATGGCATATCGTTTCATCAGCAACGGCAGGCCCTGGATGTGATCGCTATGTTCATGGGTAAGCAGGACGCCGTGTAATTGAGAGGGATGAACGCCTACCAGACGCAATCGCTCGGTGAGAACGCGGCCACTCAGGCCAGCGTCAATCAGCAGTCTTGTCCGTCCCTGGGGTCCCGCCTCGACCAGCAACGCATTGCCGCTGCTGCCACTCCCTAATGACACCACACGCATGATAATGATACCTATAATCCCAATAAACTTTGCGCATTCTTGCCCAGGATCATCTCTACCGCCTCAGCAGCCAGGCCCGCCTGCCTGATATGATCGATGATCCGCTGCTGGCGTATCAGGCCGTAATCGCTGGCGAAAAGGATGCGCTCCGCCCCGATCAGTTGGGTCACCATCGGAAAAATAGCGTCGCGGTACAGATAAATAGTCGCAGCCGTATCATACCACACATTGGCGGTGATGCGCTGAACTTCTGGCATCAAATGATAAAAAGGTAGTCCTCCACCCCAGTGGGCCGCGATAAAACGGATATCAGGGAAGGCGGTGAGGAAAGCGACGATATCCTGGAGGGAGACATCGCCTTTGCCAGGATAGAGATGGCCGACTGGTTCGCTGCAATGAGAGAGCACGAGCATTTGATAGTGCCGGGCAATCTCCATCAATGGTGTAAGAAGCTGGATATCGCTCAGCCGATACCCCTGACCGTGCGGCATCAGCTCGCCCAGGCCAATCATGCCAGCTTCCGCGCAACGCTCCAACTCGCGTACGGCCTCCGCGCCCGCCGTAGGCTGGAGCACCGCCATACCATAGAGGCGCTTCGGATAGCGGCGCATGGCATCGATCACGTAGCTATTCGTCTCTTTGATCAGATCATGGTTAGTCCAGCCGAAGGAGAAGGTCACGGCAGCATCGACGCCCGAGGCATCCATTTCCGCAATAAGATCTTCGGCGGTAGCCATATGAGCGCGAGGATTAGCGTACAGGGAGTTAAACCAGAGGTCAAGTTTGCAATATTGCTCCCGCCGCTCACAGATAGAGGGAGGGAAGATATGGGTATGAAAATCAATGAGCATAGCAGCACACCCGGTAATGAAAAAAATGGCCTGCCTTCGTAAAGGCAAACCATTTCATTCTCCTTATTAAACGAACCGAAAAGAGTAGGACCTCAATTTTGCCGAGCCTGCCACCCTCGCAGAGAGACCAGACGTCGTTTGCACCCATCCGCCTTCGCAGGCAGAT
>Ga0070741_10012560_pt1 | contig 15261 bp, 12 predicted proteins | sample Coa_R1_4_FD_66440 | JGI IMG/M metagenome (GOLD analysis project Ga0070741, IMG submission 66440) | Surface soil microbial communities from Centralia Pennsylvania, which are recovering from an underground coalmine fire - Coalmine... | ecosystem: Environmental > Terrestrial > Soil > Unclassified ... | reverse complement strand
CTGGTCGTTGACGTACTGGAAGTAGGCCTTGGCCGCCTGCTCGGTGACCTGGCTGTACTTGTCGAGGTAGTTGCCGTTGAAGAACGTGCCGCCGACCTTGATGGTGTCGGCGCTCACGCCGGTGTCGGTCGCGCCGCCGTTGCCGCCGGCGGGCGCGGCGGCGGCGCATGCGCCTGCCGACTGCGCGTTGGCCGTGCCCGTACCGCTGCTGCCCGACACCGTCTTGGTGCCCGCCACGGTCGCGCCGCCGCTGCTGCTCGACGAGGCGCCGGTGGCCGTACTGGCGCCCGACGCCACCGCACCTTCGGCCGACGCCGCCGAGCCGGTCGAACTCGCGTCCGGGTTGGACTGCGTGGCCGCTGCCACCTGCCCGGTGGCGCCCGCGTCCCGCGCCTTCACCTGGCTGACGACGCTCGGGGACGCGCCACAGGCGGCACCGAGGAAAGCCAGCGCCACCGCGGCTGCGATCGCCTTCGACCTACGCATTGACGGCCTCCGCTTCGCGGTCCCGGGCCACCTCGTCCAGGTCCACGTACTCCTCACCGGTGTCGATCCAGTCCTCGAACTCGATAACGCCGATCTCGGTGAATCTTTCGCGTAGCCACCCCGGGTTCCCCTTGGTGGCGCCGGCGTCGAGCAGGCCCAGCTTCTTGCAGTTGGGGACGATCTTGGAGAACAGCATCTTCTGGAAGGTGTTCTCCTCGGCCGGCAGGGCGAGGAGGTGCCCGACCATCACCTTGGTGTCGACGCCCAGGCGGTCCCACACCTCCTGCTGGAGGAAGCGGTCACGCATGCGCAGGGCCGCCTCGAAGGCGAACTCCTGGCGCTCCCGCAGCTCGGCCGCGGTCAGCTCCCCGTACAGCTCCTGCAGTGACAGCACCCCGAACGCCACGTGCCGCGCCTCGTCGGACATGACGTAGCGCAACAGCCGTTTCAGGAGCGGCTCGGTGGTGATGCTGTGCATGAAGCCGAAGGCGGCCAGCGCCAGGCCCTCGACCATGATCTGCATCCCCAGGTAGGTCATGTCCCAACGGCTGTCGAAGAGGATGTCGTCGAGCAGCATCCGCAGGTGGGCGTTGATCGGGTAGTGGCCGTCGAGCTTGGTGTCGAGGTAGCGGGCGAAGACCTCGACGTGACGGGCCTCGTCCATCACCTGGGTGGCGGCGTAGTACTTGGCGTCGATCCACGGCACCGTCTCCACGATGCGGGCCGTACACAGCAGGGCGCCCTGCTCGCCGTGCATGAACTGGCTGATGCGGTGGTGGAAGGTCTCCAGCTGGTACGCCTTCCACTCGGGGTCGCCCCAGGACGCCACCGGTGAGCCGTCGATCTCCGACAGCCGGCGCAGGAACTGCGACCGGTAGTCGGACCCCGACATCTCCGCGCACACCTTCTCGGCGTCGACGTCGATCGACCAGTCGAGGTCGGTGGCGCCGTTCCACTGCGACGTCTTGGCCTTCTCGTACAGCTTGTCGAGGCCGGGCCGGGCGCCCTTCTCGTAGTCCCAGGTGAACAAGGTGTCGGCCTCGGCCCGCACGGCGTGGAGGCGTTCGTCGACGTCGCGGTTGGTCACCGCGAGGACCGCTTCGATGTCCTCGGTCATGTGAGTCCCCCTTGCTCGCCGTTCTCACCAGGTAGCTGACCAGGTGGTCATATCAGACCTCCGGGCCAGATGGGTGTCACGGGTTCAGGCCGTACGCGCGCTCCAAGGCGTCCACCAGTTCGAGGGCGACGCGCTCCACTTCGGCGGGCTGCTTCTTGTCGAGGTCGAGCACCGGGTCGATGTGCGGGTAGTACGGGGCCTTGTCGAGGTGGCGCAAGAGCAGCACCACCATGGCGACGACGTGGTCGGTGTCCACGCCCGGACGCAGCTCGCCGCGCGCCTCGGCCCCCTTGGCGAGCGGCCGCAGGGCCTGGGCGAAGCGGCGGCTGGTGACCGCCCGCACGGCCGCGCCCGCCTCGGGGTCGACCTCGTTGCCGGCCGCGAATGCAATGCCACGCTCGACCGGGTGTGACTCGAAGAAATCGAGCCAGTTGCGCACGATGTGGCGAAGGGCGTCGAAGAACCGGTCGTGCTCGGGGTCGACGCCGTCGAGCGTCGACTCGCGGATCACGGCGCTGGTCGCGTCGCAGATGCTGGCGAACATGTCGAGCTTGTCGTCGAAGTACTGGAACAGCGAGCCCTTGGCGATGCCCGCTTCGCGCGCGATGACGTTCAGGCTGCCGGCCGAGAAGCCGCGGTTGCCGAACTCGACCATCGCCGCGTGCGTGATGCGGTCACGCTTCTCGTCGCTGAGGTTCCACCACGTGTCCGTCGGCATCAGGCGGGCTGGGCGCGCACGGCGCGGCCCGGAAAGGCATCCGGCACCAGTTCAGCGTCGCGCACCGCGAACGTGCCGTCGATGATCACGTGGTCGATGCCGGTGGACGGGCGGGTGCTCTGCGTATACGTCGCCTGGTCGGTGACGGTGTCGGGGTCGAACACCACGACGTCGGCGTCGGCTCCGACCTGCACCCGGCCCTTGGAAGCGAACGCCGGCGCGCACGCCTCCAGCACCTTCGCGGGCAGGAGCGTGCTACGCCGCACCGCCTCGGCCAGCGACTCGCCCTCCTCGCGCCACAGCCGAAGCGCGCGCGAGAAGCACCCGGCGGTACGCGGGTGCGTCACCGCGTCGGCAGGCAGCGGCCACGCCAGCGGGTCGGCCTGGGCCTCGGTCCACACGGGCGGCATGCCGTCGCTGGCCACGATGGCGTCGGGGAACTGCAGCGACCGCCGCAGCAGGGCGTGGTCGTGGGGGTCGTCGTCGTCGAGGAAGTCGAAGATGACGAGCCCGCCGGGGTCCATCGCCCGCAGCTCGTTGAGCCGCGCCGCGTCGGCGACGCGCTCACCGGTGGGGATGTAGGTCAGCACGGTCGTGTCCATACCCCGCGACCCCAGCTTCTCGGGGGTGAGGAAGGCGGCGCCGATGGCGGTCGAGCCCGAGCCGTAGGGGTAGGCCTCGATGGTCACGGTGCCGCCCTCGGCCTGGCAGCGTGCTACCAGTGCCAGCACGCGGTCGATGTGCTGGCTCGACGTGCTGTTGATGTGGCAGTGGTGCATGTGCGCGCCGGTCTCCCCCGCCGCCCGCACGATCTCCTCGGCCCCGTCGATGCGCACCTCGGGGGTGATCTCGACCAGGTCGCGGCAGTGGGTGAAGGTCGGCACGCCCGCCTCCGATGCCAGCTGCGCCACTGCCAGGTACTCCTCGGGGTCGGCGCCCGGGCAGTAGCCCATCAGCAGGCCGATGCCGATGGCGCCGTCGGCGAGGTCGGCGCGCAGCAGCTCGAGGATCTGCGCCACCTCGGCGTCGGTGGCGGCCCGCTGCCAGGCCGGGTCGGCGATGTTGTCGAGGATGCGACCGAACCCGGCGTCGGGTGGCACGCCGGCGACCACCTGCATGCGCGCTGCCGCCCACGAGGCCGACCAGCCGTAGTGCACCGGTGAGCCGTGCAGCGCCTCCCGCTCGTACGCCGCTTCCACCGGGGCGCGGCCCGCCTCCAGGTCGAGCACCGTCGTCACCCCGTCGCACACCTGCAGGCGACGGCCGGCGAGCGTCTGGGCGTGGCTGTGCAGGTCGATGAACCCGGGCGAGACGACCTTGCCGCTGACGTCGACGACGTCGTCGCCCTCCAAATGCGTCTCCGAGATCGCCGTGATGCGCCGGCCGTCGATCCCGACGTCGCGCACGCCGTCGAGACCGCTCTCCGGGTCGATGACCCGGCCACCGCGCAGCACCAAATCGTGGGTCGTCACGACTGCATCCTACGAAGTGACCGCGGCACATTCCCGGCCCGCGGGCTGGCTGGGCCGTAACTTTGCGGCGTGCAGCGCCCTTCCGGCGGGACGACCGGCGGCTACGCGTTGAGATTGCTGGCGGTGGGCGTGGCCTACTACCTGTCCGCCCGGGCCGGTCGCGTCGACTGGCCGCGGGCGACCGAGTACGCGGGCGAGGTGGCCCTGCTCGCCGTCGCCACGGCGGTGGTGTGCCGGATCAGCGACCCCATCTTCTTCGTGGTTCTCCCGCTGCTCGTGTGGATCGGGTGGCGGTTCGAGCAGCGGGGCGCGGCGCCCGCCGGGCTGCTGGTGTCGGTCATCGTGATCCTCGCCGCCGTCGACAAGAGCGCGGTGTTCGCCCGCGAGTCGTTGCTGCACGAGATGGTGGTGCTGCAGTCGTTCAACGCGGTAGTGAGCTTCACCACGTTCTTCTTCGCCGCCGCCGTGGCCGGGCGTCGGGAGGCGTTCGAGTCCGACGTGCAACGGGAGCGGCGGGTGTCGGAGACGCTGCAACGGAGCCTGCTCCCCGAGGCGCTGCCCGACGTGCCCGGCGTCGAGATGGCGGCCCGTTACGTACCCGCCGGCGCCGACGCCGACATCGGCGGCGACTGGTACGACACCTTCCCGGTCAACCGGGGCCGCATCGGCATGGTGGTGGGCGACGTCTTCGGCCACGGGCTCGGCGCCGCCGCCACCATGGCGCAGCTGCGCATGGCGCTGCGCGCCGATGCTCCCGCTGCCAACGGTCCGGCAGCTGCGCTCGAGAACCTCAACACCCTGGTCGCCGACATGCACCCCGGCCTGCTGGCGACGCTGGTGTACGCCGAGTTCGATCCCGCCACCGGCGAGGTGCGCTACTCGCGCGCCGGTCACCCTCCCCTGTTGGTCGTCGACGCCGCCGGCACCGCCGCGTTCCTCGACCACGCCCTGGGGCCGCCCATCGGCGTGCTCCCGGTGGGCGAGTACACCGAAGCGGTGCACGAGCTGGCGACGGGCGACGCCCTGTTCCTGTTCAGCGATGGGCTCGTCGAGCGTCGGCTCGACCCGATCGACGAGCGCCTCGACGTCCTGCGCGTCGCCGCGTCACGGCCCGGCGACGATCTCGAGCGGACGTGCGACCACGTCGTGGCCAGCATGCTCAGCGACGGTGTCGCCGACGACGTGGCCCTGCTGGCGTTCCGGCCCGTCTCGCTGGCCAACGCTGTCCTCCACCTGGAACGCCCGGCCCGTCCGAGCGCGGTGCCCGACGTCCGTCACTTCGTGCGGCGGTGGCTGCTCGAGAACGGCGCCAACGCCGACGAGGTCGACGACGTGCTGGTGGCGTGCACCGAGGCGCACGGCAACGTCGTGCGCCACGCCTACCGCCACGAGCACGGCCGGGTCGAGATCGAGGCCCGCGTCGAGGCGCCCGACATCGTGGTGACGGTGAGCGACCACGGCACCTGGCGGGCGCCCGGCGATCGGGCGCCGGACGAGGGCGGGCGGGGGCTGCAGATCATCCGCGCCCTCATGGACGAGGCCGAGATCACGCCAACCGCCGACGGCACGCGCATCCGCATGCGTCGCCGCCTGTCGGTGCTGGCTGATCAGGGCAGCGTCGCCAGGTAACGCTCGAGGGCGTCGTCGCAGCCCTTGCGGTCGCCGGTCGCGAGCAGGTCGAGCAGCAACCCGCGCACGACCGCCAGCCCCAACCGGGCGTTGGCCCGGGCGGCGCGCTTCGTCATGCCGTGACGCACGCCGATGCGTGTGGCGGGCGCCAGCCACGACTCCACCACCGTGTCGAGCAGGCGAGCGGCGTGGGCCCGTCCCTGCAGCGCCTGCCCGTACACCTCGAAGAACAGACGCTCGTGGGGCCACAGGGCGGGGTCGGCCAGCTGCGTCCACAGGGAGCGCACCTGTTCCGCGGGCGACAACGACGGGTCGGCGTCGAGGGCCTCCATGGCCTCGAGCTGGCGCCGCTCCATCTCGTTGATCACCGCAACCAGCAGGCCCTCCTTCGACCCGAAGTGGTAGATGAGCATGCGGTGGCTGGTGCCGAGCTCGGCCGCCATCTGCCGCAGGCTCACGTCGCTCAGCCCGTTGGCGCCGGCCAGCTCGACGGCGCGCGCCAGCAGGTCGGTCCTGGCATCAGTCGCATCGGTCACACCGGCTTGCCGTGGCATGTACCAGATGGTACATGTACCACTCGGTACAGCTCAATGGTTCGGGTAAAGGGAGGTCCGCCATGGGACGGAAGCTGGAGATCGACGAACGGGCGTGGTCGGCGGCCGACCCCGCCACCGTGTACGCGCTGCTGGCCGACGGGACGACCTGGCCGGTGTGGTCGGGCATCGACTCGTTCGTGCTGCGTGAGCCGGGGGCGGGTACCCCCGAGGGCCTGGGCGCCCTGCGCGAGTTCCACACCGGCCGCACCACGAGCGTCGAGCGGGTCGTGGCCACCGATCCCGGCACCCGGTTCAGCTACACGTTGGTGCAGGGCCTGCCGCTCGCCGACTACCGGGCCGACGTCGACCTCACCGCGGCCGAGGGCGGCACCGCCATCCGCTGGCACTCGACCTTCCGGCCCGGGCGCCCCGGCACCGGCTGGCTCTACCGCCTCGTGCTGGGCCGGTTCATCCGCGCCACCGTCCGCGGTCTGGCGGCCCACGCCGCCACGCTGGGCGCGAACGTCTGATTCGTCGGATTTCTTGACGGCTTTGGGGGGATTTCGCCAACCTCGGGGAGAATGACTAGTCCGAAGGGACTACCGGCAAAATGATCCGTTGGGCGCATGTGCCGGAAGGGCCCGATCTGTTCGAATACGAAAGTCGGCGGCGGACGTCGGGCCTATCCGGAGGTGCGAGATGCTCACGCTGCTGCCCATCGTGCTGGCTGCCTGGCTGGGCGCCTCCCTGCCCTTCGGCGTGCTGATCGGACGGGCCCTGCGACTGGCCCAGATGGCCTCCGTCCCGACGCCACCCGCGCTCACCTGACGACCTGAGGACGTCGTCGGGCACAGGCCCGGCGGTACTGTCCGCATTGTGAAGTTCGGGATCTTCTACGAGCACCAGCTTCCGCGGCCCTGGCGCGACGACAGCGAGTTCAACCTCCTGCAGCAGTCGCTCGACCAGATCGAGTTGGCCGACCGCCTCGGCTACCACTACGCCTGGGAGGTCGAGCACCACTTCCTCGAGGAGTACAGCCACTCCTCCGCGCCCGAGGTGTTCCTCGGCGCCGCCAGCCAGCGCACGAAGAACATCCGTCTCGGCCACGGCATCATCCAGCTCACCACCAACCATCCGGCGCGCGTCGCCGAGCGGGTGTCGACGCTCGACCTGATCAGCAACGGGCGGGTCGAGCTGGGCATCGGCGAGGCGTCGTCGACGACGGAGCTGCACCCGTTCGGGCGCCGCTTCCGCGACAAGCGGGCCGTGTGGGAGGAGGCCGTGCAGGCCGTCATCCCCATGTTCGGCGAGGGCCGCACCGAGTTCCACGGCCAGTACTTCGACCTGCCGTCACGCAACGTCATCCCCAAGCCCCGGCAGAAGCCGCACCCGCCGTTGTGGGTGGCGTGCAGCCAGCGCGACACCATCGAGTACTGCGGACGGCTCGGCATGGGCGCGCTCGGCTTCCAGTTCGTCAGCGCCGACGAGGCCCACGCGTGGGTCAGCGCGTACTACAACGCCTTCACCAAGCGGCAGGCCACGCTCGCGGACTACGCCACCAACCCCAACATCGCGGTGGTGAGCGGCTTCATGTGCTGCCCCACCGACGAGGAGGCGCACGAGAAGGCCGACGGCTGGACGTTCTTCGCCTTCGCCCTGCGCTACTACGGCACCCACGTCCCGGGCGAGCCGGGCACGGCCGAGAACCTGTGGGAGGAGTACCAGTCGTTCCGGCGCACGCCCCAGTTCGAGAAGATGCACGCCGGCGGCCTCATCGGTTCGCCCGACACGATCCGCGCCAAGCTGCGCAAGTTCGAGGCGTCGCACCTCGACCAGGTCATCCTGCTCAACCAGGCGGGGCGCAACACCCACGACGACATCTGCTCGAGCCTCGAGCTGTTCGCCCGTGAGGTGATGCCGGAGTTCGTCGAGCGCGAGCCCGAGCACCAGGCGTGGAAGCAGTCCGTGCTGGCGGGTGACGTCGTGCTCGACGAGGTCGACACCTCGCCCGACACGCTCAAGCGCCCGGTACGGGCGCCGATCGACACGCCCGCCTAGTCAGCTCAGCTAGCGCGGGCGGCGACGCCCCGACCGATCGACCGCCGCACCGCCTCCTGACGAGCCGGCGTGAGCCGCCGGCCGTCGCGGTCGCTGAGGTCGAAGCGGTCGTGGGCCATGCCGTCGACGGTCGTGACGCTGGCGGCGTGCACGTCGGCGCCCGCCACTGCCATGGCCGCGGCCAGGGCATGAAGGAGCCCCGGCCGGTCGGGGGCACGCACCTCGCACGCCGTGTACAGCCCATCACCGCTGTCGTCGAAGGTGACGACGGCGTCGTCGACCGCCGGCGTCCACACCGCTGCCGACAGCGAGTGCTCGAGGGCGACCTGCAGACCGGCGGCATCCGGTGCCACGGGGGTGGTGACGACGAACGCCTCCAGGGCGGCGCCGTCGTCCCACGTGGCGATCACGGCCTGCACCACGTCGAGACCTGCCGCCGCCAGCACACCCGTGCACGCCGCGAGCAGGCCGGCCTGGTCGCGCGCGGTGACGTCGAGCTGCCAGGTCCCGTGCCGGCGCCCGGGCGTGACCACCACACGCACCTCGCCCGGGGCCGGACGCGGTCCGAGCAACGCCGCGTGGCGGGCGACGTCACTGCTGTCGTGCACGAGCAGGTAGGCCGGTGGGGCCGAGTCGATGCGCGCCGCCGCCGCCTTGTCCCCGTTGACCAGCCGGCCGGCGGCGTGCCGCCGCTGCCGGAGCAGGCGGCGGTGCTCGTCCCTCAGCGCCACCGCCGTACCCTGTCACTCAGCGCCACCGGCGCACCTCGACGGCGCAGCTCTTGTAGGAGGGCTGGCGGGAGTAGGGATCAACCGAGGTGTTGGTGAGACGGTTCGTGTCGACGTAGTGCATCGGCACGAACACCTGGCCGCAGCCCACCGTGGGGGTGACCGCCACCCTCGCTCGCATCGAGCCGCGGGGCGACGACACCTCCGCCCAGTCGCCCGAGGTCAGGGCGCGCGTGGCGGCGTCGTCGGGGGAGATCTCGACGTACGGCTCCTGCTCAGCGAGGGACCGCAGCACCGCTGACTTGGCCGTGCGCGTCTGGGTGTGCCAGTGACTGGAGCTGCCCCGTCCGGTGAGGAGCACCAGCGGGTAGCGCTTCGAGGTCTGTTCGGCAGGCGGGCGCGGCGTCTCGAACAGGAAGCGGGCCCGCCCGTCGGGGTGGAAGAACCGGCCGTCCTCGAACAGCCGTCGCTCACTCGCCATCTCAGGCTCCGAACCGGCGGGGAACGGCCACTGGATGCCACCGGTCTCGTCGATCATGCGGTACCCGTCGATGCCGCCGATGTCGCACGGTCGCCCCTGCGAAAGCCGGCGCAGGATGCCGAACACCTCCTCCGGTGACGACCACTCGGCGAACATGTCGGCGCACCCCCACGTCTCGGCCAGCAGGGTGACGATGGCGAAGTCGCTCAGCGCCAGCCCCGGCGCGCGCGCCACCTTCTTGGTGATGCCGACCCGGCGCTCGGAGTTGATGAACGTCCCCTCCTTCTCGCCCCACCCGGCCGCGGGCAGCACCAGGTCGGCCAGCTGGGCGGTGTCGGTGGTGGCGTACATGTCCTGCACGACGAGGAACTCGAGGCCGCGCAGCGCATCGCGCAGGCGACGCTGGTCGATCCACGAGTGGGCCGAGTTGGTGGCGATCACCCACAGCCCCTTGATCCGTCCCTCCGCCACGCCTTCGACGATCTGGTCGTAGGCCAGGCTGGGCCGGTCCGGAATCACCGACACAGGCATGCCGAGGATCTCCGCCACGTCGGCCCGGTCGGTGACGTCGGTGAAGTCGCGCCCGCCGAAGAGGTTGGTGGTGTTGCTGAACAAACGCGAGCCCATGGCGTTGCACTGGCCGGTGATGGAGTTGGCGCCGGTGCCGGGGCGACCGATGTTGCCGGTCATCAGGGCCAGGTCGATGATCGCCTGGGCGGTGCGCACGCCCTCGTGGCTCTGGTTGACGCCCATCGTCCACCAGAACGACACGCGCTGTCCGGCGTGGATCGTCTCGGCCAGCTTCTCGATCGCCGCCGCGCCAAGGCCCGTCTCGCGGCCCACGCGCTCGGACGTGAACTCGGCGAGGAACTCGACGAAGTCGTCGAAGCCGGCGGTGTGCGCGTCGACGAACGCGCCGTCCACCCACCCGCGATCGACCAGCACGTGGGCGACGCCGTAGAGCAGGACAAGGTCGGACTTGGGCCGCAGCGGGTAGTGCTGCGTGGCCGCCATCGCCGTCTCCGTGGCGCGCGGGTCGATCACCACGATCTCGGGGTCGTGCGGGTTGCGGCAGATGCGCTCCCACATGATCGGGTGGGCGATGCACAGGTTGGAGCCGACGAGCACGATCACGTCGGACGCCTCGAAGTCGGCGTAGGCGTACGGCGGCGCGTCGAAGCCGAACGCCTGCTTGTAGGCGACGACCGACGTGGCCATGCACTGGCGGGTGTTGCCGTCGCCGTGGACCATGCCCATGCCGAACTTGGCGAAGGCGCCGAGCAGGGCCATCTCCTCGGTCGGGATCTGCCCCGTCGACAGGAAGGCCACCGCGTCGGGCCCGTGCTGGTCGATGATCGCCTTGAAGCGCGACGTGAACGTCGACGCCGCCGCCTCCCAGCCGATCGGCTGCATGCGACCGCGGTGGTCGCGCCACAGGGGCGTGGTGGCGCGGTCGGGCGCCCTGAGCGGCGTGAGCGCCTCCCACCCCTTCGGGCACGCCATGCCGAGGTTGACCGGGTACTCCGTGGTGGGCGTGAGGTTCACCGCCACGCCGTCACGCAGGTGCACGTCGAGCGAGCACCCTGTCGAGCAGAACCCACACACCATCGACGTGGTCGCGTCGGGCTTGAGCCGGGCTGGCACCTGCCCCAGCCCGAACCCGCCCGGTTCGCGAACGAGTTGCTCGGTGAGCGCCCCGTTCCGAGCGCGGCCGAGCTTCACCGGGCTGGGCTGGCGGTCGTGAAGAAAAGCCAGCGCTCGAGGTACTCGCCGGCGACCAGGGCGCCGAGCACGGCCGTCCACACCAGCGGCACGATCGCCGCCACCGCGACCAACACCACCGCGCCGGCGCCGCACGCATACCGGGCCTGGGCCCGGCGGCTCAGGTCGGGGTGCAGGCGCCCAACGCGAGTGGCCTCGGCGGCGAGCTTGAGGGCGGCCAGGGTGGCCACGACCACCGTCACCGAGGACAGCACGCGGGTGCCACTGACCGCCGACGCCCACGCAGTCGCGGCCAGGCCGAGGATCACGGTGGTCGAGCCGAACGTGGCGACGACAACAGGCGGCCGCCACGCGGCCCGCCGAGTCGAGGTGTAGATGAGCACCGAACAGGCGACGCCGAACAGGCCCGCGGCGGCCGCTGCCCACCCGACGGGGGTGGGCAGCACGCCAAGGGCGTGCAGGAGCGCCAACCCGGTGAAGGCCCCGAACGCCACCACCTCGCGGCTCAGCCACGAGTGACGCAGCCCGATGACGGCGCGGTACGCGTACTGCGGGCGCCCCAGGTGCAGCGTGCTGGCGGCCAGCGCCACCAGGCCGGCTCCGATGGCCACCAGCGCGTGCAGCATGCTGCTGCGGCCCAGCACCAGATCGGTGACGAACGCGCCCACCGACAGCTGGGTGAGAACGAGCATTGCCGCCAGCGGCGGGTGCGCTCGCGCCGGTGCCGGTCGCGCCGGCGTGGCCGCGGCCATGGCGGCGACTCGCCCGCTGGCGCTGAGGTAGACGGTCGAGGGGATCGTGATCGCCGGCGACGGCATGCCCGCCACCACCGTCGGGCTCGGCGCCAGGGCTGCCTGTCGCGCCGCGGCGATGTCGACGACGCGGACGGCGATGGCCTGGTTGGGACAGGCCTGCACGCACGCCGGCGCCTCCCCCTCCGCCAGCCGGCCCCGGCACAGGTCGCACTTGCGCACGATCCCGCGGGCGTCGTTGTACACGGGCACCTCATAGGGGCAGGTGAGCGTGCAGTAGCTGCAGCCGATGCACTGGTCGTCGAGGTGCACGACGATCCCGGTGACGGGGTCCTTCTCATACGCGTCGACAGGGCAGCCGTTGAGGCACGCAGGATCCGCGCAGTGGTGGCACGCGGCCGTCACCGTCTGCTGGAACGGGACCTCACCCACGGTCCCGGCAACCGTCGTGACCGACCGCCACGATTCGCCGTCGTCGAGACCGTTGAGGCTGTGGCAGGCGGCCACGCACGCCTTGCACCCGGTGCAGGCGTCGAGGTCGACTTCGAACGCGTACTGCTGGCCGGGCCCGGGCGCGGTCAGCGGGACGAGGTCGCGGTAGTAGCGGGCCTGGGCCGGCACCAGCTCGGCCGCGTGGCGCTGGGCGAAGCGCTCGACGGCCGACAGGTCGGCCTGCTCGGCGAGGAAGCGGTCGACCGGCGTCTCCTCGACGGCGGCGACCGCGCTCAGCAGCGTCACGGCAGGCCCACCTCGACCCGCTCGCCGGCCACCCGCACGGCGAAGCTCGTCACCGCCACCGCGGAGTCGTCGAGGCACTGTCCCGAACGCAGGTCGAACGACTGCTTGTACATGGGCGACGCCACCTTGGGGACGCCCGCCCTCGATCCCACGATGCCGCGTGACAGCACGTAGGCCTTGCTGAACGGGTCGAAGTTCGAGAGGGCGTAGATCGAGTCGTCGGACAGGCGGAAGAGTGCGACCTGATCGTCACCCACCTGCACGCACGCGCCCCGGTCGGGCACCAGGTCGTCGAGCGCGCACACGTCCACCCAGCTCCTCATTTCGCTCTCCACCGACGCGTCGTCGTTGAGGAACGTGCGGAACCGGGCGGCTCGCACCGGGTCCTCGATGGTCGCCTTCCACTCGCACTCGTACGACTCGACGTGGCGGGCCATCTCCCGCTCCAGTTCGGCGCCGATGCCGAGGGCGTCGTCGACGACGACGCTGCGCAGGTAGTCGACGCCACCCTCGAGCTTGTTCAGCCACGTCGCCGTGCGCTCCAGACGGTCGGCGGTGCGGATGTAGAACATGAGGAAGCGGTCGATGTAGCGGACCAGCGTGTCGTCGTCGAGGTCGGCGGCGAGCAGCACCGCATGCTGCGGGCGCATGCCGCCGTTGCCGCACACGTACAGGTTCCAACCGGCCTCGGTGGCGATGACGCCGAAGTCCTTGCTCTGGGCCTCGGCGCACTCGCGGGTGCAGCCCGACACCGCAGACTTGATCTTGTGGGGCGCCCGCAGGCCCCGGTAGCGGAGCTCCAGGCGGATGGCCATGGCCGTGGAGTCCTGCACGCCGTAGCGGCACCACACCTGCCCGACGCACGACTTCACCGTGCGCAGGGCCTTACCGTACGCGTGGCCCGACTCCATGCCCGCATCGACGAGGCGGGACCAGATGGCGGGCAGCTCGTCGACGCGCGCGCCGAACAGGTCGATGCGCTGGCCGCCGGTGATCTTGGTGTACAGCCCGAACTCCTTGGCCACCTCCCCGATGGCGATGAGCTGGTCGGGAGTGATCTCGCCGCCCGGCACGCGCGGCACGACCGAGTAGGTGCCGTCGCGCTGCAGGTTGGCGAGGAAGTGGTCGTTGGTGTCCTGCAGCGTCGCCTGCTCGCCGTCGAGGATGTAGCCGTTGCCGGTCGACGCCAGCATCGACGCCACCGCCGGCTTGCAGATCTCACACCCCAGCCCTGTGCCGTGGGCTGCCAGCAGTTGCGAGAACGACACGATGCGGTGCACGCGCACGATGTCGAACAGCTCCTGGCGACTGTAGGCGAAGTGCTCGCACAGGTGGTTGCGCACCTCGACGCCCGCCTTGCGCAGCTCGTCCTTCAGCAGGTCGGTCACCAGTGGCACGCACCCGCCGCACGTGGTTCCGGCCCGGGTGGCAACCTTCACCCGGCCCACATCGGTGAGGCCGCCGTCGGCTATGGCCGCGCAGATGGCGGCCTTGCTCACGTTGTTGCACGAGCAGACGGTGGCGCCGTCGGAGAGCGACCCCACGCCCAGCGCCGGCGCGCCCTCACCCGCGCCGGCCGGAAAGATCAGTCGCTCCGGATGCTCGGGCGTGGGCATGTCGCCGCGGGCCATCTGCACCAGCACCTGATAGGTCGACGCGTCGCCGACCAGCACGCCGCCCAGCACCTGTGCGCCGTCGTCGGCGACGACCAACCGCTTGTAGACCTTGGCCACCGGGTCGCTGAAGGTGATGGCCTGGGCGCCGGGTGTCTGGGCGAAGGCGTCGCCGAAGCTGGCCACGTCGACGCCCATCAGCTTGAGCTTGGTCGACAGGTCGCCGCCCTCGAACCCGGCGTCGCCGCCGAGCAGGCGGTTGGCCACCACGCGCGCCATCTCGTAGCCGGGGGCGACCAGGCCCCACACCCGACCGGATGCCTCGGCGCACTCCCCGATCGCGTAGATGCGGCGGTCCGACGTGCGGCAGCCCGGGTCGACCACCACACCACCCCGCTCACCGATCGCCAGCCCGGACGCCTTGGCCAGCTCGACCCGGGGACGGATGCCCGCCGAGAACACCAGCAGGTCGACCGCCAGCTCGCTGTCGTCGGCGAACCGCATGGCAGCCACCGCCCCGTCCTCGCCGGGGACCAGCTCGGACGTCTGAGCGCCGGTGTGCACCTGCACGCCCAGCTCCTCGATGCGGGTACGCAGCACGGCGGCCCCGCCGTCGTCGACCTGCGCCGGCATGAGTCGGGGCGCGAACTCCACCACGTGGGTCTCGAGCCCGAGGTTGTGCAGGGCGTTGGCCGCCTCCAACCCGAGCAGGCCACCGCCGACGACCGCCCCGATTGAGCGGCCCTCGGCGTAGGCGCGGATCTGCTCGAGGTCGTCGAGGGTGCGGTACACGAAGCACCCCGGCAGGTCGTGGCCGGGAACGGGGGGCACGAACGGGTACGACCCGGTGGCGAGCACCAGCGCGTCGTAGAACACCTCGCGGCCGGCGGTGGAGGTCACGCGGCGCTGGCGCCGGTCGATGGTGGCGACGGCGTCACCGAGGTGGACGGTGATGTCGTCGTAAGCACCGTCGGGCACCAGCGACAGCTCGTCGGCGGTGGTGCCGGAGAAGAACGTGCTCAGCCCGACGCGGTCGTAGGCCGGGCGCCGTTCCTCCCCGAACACCACCACGTCGAGCTGTGCGGTCGCCCCCCGTTCGAGGAGCGACCGCACCAGTTCGTGGCCGACCATGCCGTTGCCGGCGATGACCACCGACCGCCGCGGTGCCGGCATCAGGCGGCGATGTCGGCCAGCGTCGGGCTGACGTCGGC
>Ga0070741_10012559_pt1 | contig 15262 bp, 12 predicted proteins | sample Coa_R1_4_FD_66440 | JGI IMG/M metagenome (GOLD analysis project Ga0070741, IMG submission 66440) | Surface soil microbial communities from Centralia Pennsylvania, which are recovering from an underground coalmine fire - Coalmine... | ecosystem: Environmental > Terrestrial > Soil > Unclassified ... | reverse complement strand
CATCTGGATACCCGGGCGCCGCAGCAACGATTGCCGCATTCGACCCGGTAAACGCATCGTCTTCAGCAGCCGTCTGCTTCCTCGTGCGCCGAACTGCGCATGCGCGCACCCGAAGAGAATTCGCGGCGTGCAGTCGGCGGTCGACATCGCGCTCCGCTTGCGCGCAAGGAACCCTTCTGTCGTCCGCGGCGCAGCAGTTTCCGAGGTTCTCGCCGCAACTTCTTCGGGTCGCTGCGCCGCTCCGGCGGATTCGTGCGGAGACGCATGCCTGCCGGCCGCGGCACGACTCTTGTACCGCCCTGTCTCAAAGGTCCCAGACCTGGAGGCAGGACATGCGTCAACATCGAATGCGCTTACTTTCCCTGACGTGCGCCGCTCTGTGTGTCGTCGGAGCGATCGCGTGCGCGAACGGCAAAGGCGACGCCGGCGCACCGGGAACTCCCGGCACCGGCGGCACCCCGGGCCAGCCCGGAGTCAGCAGCGGCAGCATCTCCGGCACGCTGAGCTACCAGCCGAACCCCGCGGCGAATCCGCTTCCACCCGCCCTCCCGGCGAGCAGCGTGGACGTCGCCACCATCCCCGACTCCGGCGTCACCGCGGTCACGGATGCGACGGGCGCGTTCGAGCTCGCCAACGTTCCGGCGGGCGTCTATTCGCTCCGGTTCTCCGGCAACGGCTTCGCCACGCTCCAGGTCGACGGCGTGTCGGTGATCGCCACCAGGAACATCGCCATCAACAAGGTCCTCACGGCGAACAACCCGATCATCGTCACCGCGGCGGTGGCCTCGGCGCCCGCCGGGTTCAATGCTCCCGCGACGCTCTCCGCCACGGTGTCCGGCGGAACCGCTCCGTACACGTACAAGTGGGTCCCGGCGGCCGCGAATCCGACGCCGGTCTCGCTCAGCAACGCCACCGCGCCTTCGCCCACGTTCGTCACCGGAACGCTGCAGGCCGTTCTCGACAGCGGCAAGGCCGTCGCATTCGGCAAGGTGATCGGGTTCGACAGCGCCGGCGTGCGCATCTTCGAGCCGGATAGCCAGATCGGCTTTCTCGGCGTCAGCGCAAAGCAGCTCGCGCAGATGACCTACAACTTCACCGTGACCGTCACGGACGCGGTCGGCTTCGTGAAGTCGGCCACCGTCGCCGTTCCGCCGGCGACGCTCGCGCAGGGCAACGGCATCGTTCCCATCGGGCAGATCGTCATCGCGAACATCCCGGGGAATGCCAGCAGCGCGACCCTCCAGATTCCGCCGGGCTCGAGCGTGACGCTGAAGGACGCGGCCACCGCGAATCCGTGGTTCGTCCCCGACGTCCGGGGCAACTACATCATCACCGCGGGCTCCAACACCTTGTCGGTCCAGGCCAGCGCCTTCCAGAGCACGAACCCGAACTGCGGCGGCTGCCACACCGTCGCGCAGGTCCCTGCGGACGTCCGCGTCAACGTCGCCGCCAAGTTCAAGGACTGGGCGAACTCGGCGCACGGCAACCACTACTTCAAGTACATGCACTACGACGCGACCGGCGCGCTGGTGTGGAACAAGGACGCGAACGGCAATCCGATCCCGGCTCCGACCGCGAATCCTACGGTCTTCTGGAACCAGCCCGGCGCGATGACCACGTTCGAGTTCGGGATGATCGGCGCCGAGGGCACGCACTACAGCGGCTCCTGCGTCTCCTGCCACACCACCGGATACAACGCGCTCGCCCGGAACGCCGGAGTCGACGACACGATGAGCGCCGCTCTCTACGCGGTCCCGAACCTGTCGAACTACTTCGCCAGCCTCACCGGCGCGACCTCGCAGCAGGTGATCACGAACGGCGTGCTGACGACCGTGTCGTATGACCAGGTCACCGCCGCTCCGAACTTCGCCGCCTGGGATGCGGTGCCCGCGAGCGTGAAGGCCTTCGCCGGAATGCAGTGCGAGAGCTGCCACGGCCCGATGAACACGCATGCGACCGCGCAGCAGCTCCCCGACGGCAGCATGGTGAAGCCGGTGCAGGAGTTCTCCGTCGCCGCCTGCGCGGTCTGCCACGACAATCCCAACAACCACGACCGCGTCTCGCTCTGGCGGCAGTCGAAGCACGCGAACCTCGAAACCGCGGTCAGCGAGGGCGCCGGCGGCACGGTGCTTTCCACCGCCAGCCCGTCGGCGAGCTGCAACCGCTGCCACTCGGCGCAGGGATTCGTCCAGTACGTCAAGCAGCTCAACGGCCAGCTCAAGGACTCCGCCGGGAATCCGATCCCGGCGTACTGGGGTCCGCTCGGCGACCCGGGGCAGGCCACCTTCGCGCAGGCCACCAAGGCCTACCTGCAGGGCACCCTGGGCATCACTCCCGACAAGGTGCAGCCCGTGACCTGCGGCGCCTGCCATGACCCGCACACCACCGGCATCCGCGTCGAAGGCAACACCCCGATGCTGCCGGCGGGATTCAAGGTGACCGGCGCCGGGACGGGCGCGGTGTGCTTCGTCTGCCACAACTCGCGCAACGGCGCCCACGGCGACCTGCAGAACGGCGTCTATTTCACCAGCGACCTGCCGGGTGCCACCGCCTCGACGTCCATCGGCGCGCCGCACGAGGCGAGCCAGGGCGACGTGGTCGCGGGCAAGAACGCGTTCTTCGTCGGCAGCTACAGCCCGTCCGCGCACCTGGCGGTCAAGGACAGCTGCGTCGGCTGCCACATGAAGACGTTCCCGGCCGGCCTCACCGGCACGAACACGAACCACACCTGGCGCATCGACTCGAACTCCTGCGCGAAGTGCCATGGCTCCGCCACGGCTCCCGTCGACGGAGAGGCGCTGCAGACGCAGTTCGACGACGCCGTTGCCGAGTTGGTCGGGGCGCTGAACACGTCGGCCACCGCCAGCGTCCGCGGACTCTTCTACAAGGGGTCCGGGCAGACGGTGCAGATCCCGTCCGACGCCGTGGCGACCTTCGTCTTCGGGCGCTCGGTGGGCTTCAACCTCACCACCGCGGGCGGAATGAATGACCCGAGCAAGACGACGGGAACCATCAACACGCTGAGCGCGGCTGCGCTGGGGAGCTTCTACACGGACGCGGGCGCCACCACGAAGGCCTTCGACGTGCTGAAGGGGGTCTATGCCAAGGCGAACTGGAACTACTCGCTGGTGACGCAGGACGGCTCGCGCGCCATCCACAACCCGAGCTTCGTCTTCGAGGTGCTCTCGTCGACGCAGGCTGCGGTCCGGAGCAGCGCGGCGAAGTAGACACCGGTCCCTGCCCCCAGACGGCAGGTACGACCGCGGGCCGGCCGGCCTCCTTCGATGGAGCCGGCCGGTTCCGTTTCCGGCGCGCTCAGCGGACCTCGTTGCTGCGCACGATCTGCACCGAGGCGTCGCGCATCTCCGCCACGGCGCGCGCGACGTCTCCGGGCTGGAGCTCGACTCCGCGGCTGCCGTCCTCGACCAGGCGGGTGCGGAATCCGAGCTGCCGCGCGTCGAGAGCGGTGAACTTCACGCAGTAGTCCGTCGCCAGCCCGAGCACGAAGATCTCGTCGGCGCCGCGTCCCTTCAGGTAATCGCCGAGCCCGGTCGACTTCCGATGGCCGTTGTCGAAGAAGGCGCTGTAGCTGTCGATGGCGGGATCGGTCCCTTTGCGGAAAATGGTCTCGACGCGGTTCATCTCGAGCGCCGGCGCGAAGGCCGCCCCGGACGATCCCTGGACGCAGTGGTCCGGCCAGAGGACCTGGGGCAATCCGCCGAGCTCGGCGAGGTCGCCTGGCTTTCTCCCAGGGTGGCGCGAGGCGAAGCTTCCGTGGCGCGCCGGATGCCAGTCCTGGGTGGCGACGACCAGGTCGAAGCGGCTCTGCAGCCGGTTCGCGACGGGGATGACCTCGTCGCCGCGCGGAACCGCCAGCGCGCCGCCCGGCAGGAAGTCGTTCTGGATGTCGACGAGGATCAGCGCTCTCATGCGGATCGGGATGGTAGCAGGGGACCGGCTCAGAACACGCGCGACCACTCGTCGGGCCAGCGCTCCACGATCACCTTCTTGTCCGTGTAGAAATCGACCGCGTCGCGGCCCTGTCCGTGAAGATCGCCGAAGAAGCTGTCCTTCCACCCGCTGAACGGGAAGAAGGCGATGGGCGCGGCGACGCCGACGTTGATCCCCACGTTGCCGGCTTGCACCTCGTAGCGGAACTTGCGTGCCGCCGTTCCGCTGCGCGTGAACAGGCAGGCCTGGTTCCCGAACTTCGACCGGTTGATCAGCTCGATCGCCTGGTCGACGTCCTCGACGTGCATCAGGCTGAGGACCGGCCCGAAGATCTCCGTCTTCGCCAGCTCGCCCCGGGGATCGACGTCGGCCAGGATCGTCGGCTTGATGAAGTTGCCTTTCTCGTAGCGGGCGACGCGTGCGCCGCGGCCGTCGACCGCGATCCGGGCGCCCTGCTTGACGCCGGCGTCGATCAGGCCCTCGATCCGCGTGCGCGATTCCGCGCTGATCACCGGCCCCATCTGCACGCCGGGGTCGAATCCGTAACCGACGGTGCGCGCCCGGGCGGCCTCCGCGATCGACTGGCCGAACGTGCGCCCCGCCTCGCCCACCGTCAGCGCGATCGACGATGCGAGGCACCGCTGTCCCGCGCATCCGAAGGCCGAATCGGCGATGATCTTCGTCGCTGCCTGCATGTCCGCGTCCGGCAGCACGATCACCGGGTTCTTCGCGCCGCCCTGGCATTGCGCGCGCTTTCCGCTGGCGGTGGCGCGCGAGTACACGTGCCGGGCGACGCGCGTCGACCCGACGAAGCTGACGGCGCGGATCCCCGGGTGATCGAGCAGGGCGTCCACGGTCTCCCGCGCTCCGTTGATCAGGGTTGCCACGCCTTTGGGGAGCCCGGTCTTTTCCAGCAGCGCGAAGATCCGCTGCATGGTGAGCGGCACCTTTTCCGAAGGCTTGATCACGAAGGCGTTGCCGCAGGCGATGGCGTACGGAAGGAACCAGAGCGGGATCATGCCGGGGAAGTTGAACGGCGTGATCGCGGCCACCACCCCGAGCGGCTGGCGGATCATCGTCTCGTCGATGCCGCGGGCGATGTCCTCGCTGTTGTAGCCCTGGAGGAGGAGCGGGATCCCGCAGGCGACCTCGACGTTCTCGATGCCCCGGCGCAACTCGCCGATGGCTTCGTCGCGGGTCTTGCCGCATTCGTTGGTGACGGTGCGCGCCAGCTCCTCCAGGTTCTCCTCGAGGAGCTGCTTGAGCCGGAAGAGGTACTGGATGCGGTCGCCCGGAGGGGTGCGCCGCCATTGCGGCCATGCCTCGTTCGCCGCGGCCACCGCGCGGTCGACCTCGTCCGCAGAGGAGACCGGCACGCGCGCGATCACTTCGCCGCTCGCTGGATTGACGACAGGGAGCTGATCCCGCGCGCTGGGCTTCATCCAGGCGCCGGCGACGTAGTTGCGGATCTCCATCCGCCCTCAATAGATCCCCCGCCCCGACTCGGCAACGGGGGGGCCGGCCTCAAATGCCGATTTCGATCCCGACGGTCAGCGCGGTGTCGGTCGGCACCTTGCCCTGCGGGGGGACGGTGTCGTCGCTGACCATGAAGGCCACGGCGAACGAGATCCTCTCGGCGAGGCGGGTGCTGAGCTTGGAGGTGCTGACGAGGAGCAGGCGCGCCTCGCCGGCGACGTTCGCCAGCGCGCTCGCATCCTCGGTGAAGATCACGTCCTTGTTGAACGCGTACCGGAACACGGCGCCGACCCTGGGCGCGACGATCTCGACGGTGGCGAACGCGGGATCGCTCGGGCCGATGTGCACCGGGTAGTACTGGAAGCGGTACTCGCGCCCGTACCGGAAGCCCAGGTCGGTGCGGAACATGCTCTTCTGCAGATCTCCGACCTTCTCGTCCCACCAGATCATGCCGACGCCGACCTCGCCGAACGGGCGCCACTCGATCGACTTGAGGTGGTCGGTGTCGACGCCGAGAAGCAGGTACGTGGAGATCATCTGGGAGAGTCGCCGGTCCCCTCGCGCTTCGACTCCGGCGTTGAGCGCCGTGACCTCCGTTGGCCCTTCGCCGCCGGGCGCAGTCCGGCCGTAGGCCCCGAAGGCCTTGATGCCCCAGATCCAGCTCGGCGACTTGCGCTCGAAAGCGCCGTTGGTGCTGAAGGTGAGGGTGCGGGAATTGCCGGTCAGGGCGATCAGGCTCAATGCCACCGTCCCCGACCAGATCGTGGGCTGGGCTGCGGGCGGCGGAACCAGGGGCGTTGCGGGCGCAGGTTGCGCGAGCAGAGCCGCCAGCAAAGCGGGAACGAAGGTCATCGCGAAATCCTTTCGTCGATCAGGGCAGGAGCGTCTGCATGCACGGGCCACGCCGGCATATACTTCCATGCCACGATGGACGCGGAGAACTCCAGCCGGAGGGCGCGGCGCATCCTCCGCGCCGATCTCTGGGGGACGCTGGCGCCCGCCCTGGCGCTCATCGCCCTGGCGTTCGCGGTCACGCTGCTGTTCGTCAAGCCGGCTCCGCCCACCCGACTCACCATCGCGGTCGCGCCGGAAGAAGGCGGATCGCGCTACTACGCGCGTCGCTACCAGGAGATCCTCAAGCGGCAGCGGATCACTCTGGACATCCGGGAGACGGGCGGATCGCTCGCCAACTTCAACCTGCTTTCGGCCCCGGACAGCGGGGTGGATGTCTCGCTCGTCCAGGGGGGCGCCGACGGCACCGGGAGCTCGACGGGCATCGTCTCGCTCGGGAGCGTGAACTACGTCCCGCTCTGGGTGTTCTATCGAGGCGACCCGATCGACGACGTCCGCGACCTGCGCGGGCGCCGGATCGCGGTCGGCGGGACGGAGAGCGGCACGCGCGGGCTCGCGCTGAAGCTGCTCGCGGCGACCGGCGCCGACAAGCCGCCGACGGAGCTCGTCCCGGCGGAGCGCGAGGCTGCCCTCGAGCAGCTCGAGGCCGGCGGCGTGGACGCCGTCTTTCTCGTCTCGCCCGCCGAGGCCCCGCTGATCAAGAAGCTCACGGCGACGCCCGGCATCCGGCTGATCAGCTTCGCCCGCGCGGACGCCTACGTGCGGCGGTTCCCCTGGCTCTCCCGGCTGGTGCTTCCGCGGGGGGTCTTCGACCTCGCCGCCGACGTTCCCGAGCACGACGTCATCCTGCTCGCGCCGACCCTGAATCTCCTCGCCCGCGACTCTCTCCACCCGGCGCTCGCGTATCTCTTGTTGCGCGCCGCCACCGAGGTGCACGGCGGGTCGGGCATGCTCGTCCGCGCGGGCGAGTTTCCCGCGCCACGCGAGTCGGGATTTCCCATCAGCGCCGAAGCGCGCCGCTACTACCAGGCCGGCGTTCCCTTCCTCCAGCGCTACCTGCCCTTCTGGGCGGCGAACCTCGTCGACCGGCTCTGGGTGATCCTGGTTCCGATCATCGCCGTGATGGTGCCCCTCGGCCGCGCCGTGCCCGCGCTGTACCGGTGGCGGGTGCGCTCGCGGGTGTTCCGCTGGTACGCGCGGCTGAAGGAGATCGAGCTGCAGCTCGAGGAGAACACCGATCGCGAGGCGCTCGACGACATGCTCCGGCGGCTGGACGATACCGAGCGCGCGGTGAAGCAGATCCCCATCCCTCTCGCCTACACGGACAACCTCTATTTCTTCCGCGAGCACGTGGAAGTCGTCCGGCGCCGGATCCTGCGCCGGCTCGCGGCGGAGTCGGACGGCGAAGTGCGGGCCCCGGCGTAGGAGGGCGAGGCGTGGCGGCAAACGACGGCACCAGGCGAAGGACGGACGCTGCCCTCTCGTTCGAGACGGTCCACCGGGGCCGCGTCTACGAGCAGGTGCTCCGGCAGATCCAGGAGCAGATCGCCACGGGCCGCCTCAAGCCCGGAGACAAGCTCCCGCCGGAGCGCGACCTGGCGGAGCGGTTCCAGGTGAGCCGCAGCTCCGTGCGCGACGCCATCCAGGCGCTTCAGGTGATGCGGCTGGTCCGTTCGCGGCAGGGAGGCGGCACCCAGGTGTGCGAGATCTCCGCGGAGTCCCTGGTCTCGCCCCTCTCGCAGGCGCTGGCTGGGCGCGAGGGGCTGGTGGCGGAGCTGATCGAGGCGCGCAAGATGATCGAGCCGCCGCTCGCGGCGCGCGCGGCGGAGAAGGCGACGGAGGAGGAGATCGTCCGCCTCGAGGACCTGGTTCGCCGGCAGGCGGAGAAGACGCGCCGGGGCGAGTCGGTGATCGAGGAGGACTCGGAGCTGCACTACACCATCGCCCTGGCCGCGCGGAACAGCGTGGTCCGGCGGATGGTCGATATGCTGATGGATCTGCTCCGCGAGAGCCGCTCGCGCGGGATGCAGTTGCCGGGAAGGACGGCGCGCTCCCTCGCGGGCCACAACCGGGTGGTCGCTGCCATCCGGCGGCGGGATCCGCGCGCCGCTCACGCCGCGATGCTCCGCCACATCCGCGAGATCGAGGAGATCCTGATGCCGCTCACCCGGCGGCCCTGAGGATCGCGGCGGCGCGAGCTTCCGCCCGCGCCGCCGTGAATCGTCAGACCGCGGGGGCGATGCCGGCCGCCGGCTCCGGAACCGCGTGCTCCGCCGAGAGCCGCCGCATCCGCGCAGCCACCAGCGGCTTGAGCGCGAAGAAGGCGAGCGTGGCGGCCGTCAGGTCGCAGACCACCGCGCACCAGAGCACAGGGATCCAGGAGCCGTACGACTGCATCAGCACGGCGGCACCCCAGCCCGCGAAGATGGAGGCGAGCCCCTTCGAGGTGTACTGGATGCCGTAGTTCGTCGTCGCAAACTTCGGCCCGAAGATGTCGCCGATCGCCGCCGGGAAGAGGGAGAAGATCTCGCCCCAGGCGAAGAAGGTGAACCCGGTGAAGAGGACGAACCAGAGCGGCTTGTGCACCAGCTGGGTGAGGGCGATGATCGCCATTCCCTCCAGCGCGAACGCCATCGCCATGGTGTTGTAGCGGCCGATGTGATCGGAGATCCATCCCCAGAACGGCCGGGTGAGGCCGTTGAGGATGCGATCGAGCATCAGGGCCATCGAGAGCGCCGACAACCCGAGCATGAAGACGCCCTTGTCGAATCCGAAGCTGGCGGCGATCGGCTTCAGTTGCGCCGTCACCATCAGTCCGCCGAACGCGACCAGCGCCATCATGAAGTACATCAGGTAGAAGACGCCCGACTTCACCATCTCCGACGGGCGGTAGCTGATCGCGGACTGGCTCTTCTTCAGCTCCGGCGGCGGAGTCCAGTGCAGCGGCTTCCAGCCTTCGTCCGGCGGCTTGACCAGCTGCACGATCAGAAGGACCACGAGGCCCTGCACGATGCCCCAGAAGATGAAGGCGCTCTGGTACCCGCCGCCCTCGATCATCTTCTGGATGGGGATGACGGTGAGCGCGGTGCCGAATCCGTAGGCGCCCGCCGTCATGCCGGCGGCGAGGCCCCGGTGATCCGGGAACCACTTCAGGGCAAGGCCCATGCACGCGCCGTACACCGCGCCGGCCCCGACGCCGCCCAGCGCGTACCAGAAGTAGAGGCCGGTCAGGCTGTGGACGCTGCCCGCACCCACCCAGGCGAGCCCGACGAGGACGGCGCCGACCGACACCACCTTGCGCACGCCGAGCTTGTCGATCAGATACCCCTCGAACGGGACCAGCCAGGTTTCGAAGAGGATGAAGAGGGTGAAGGCGAGCTGCACGGCCGAGAGCTTCACGCCCAGGGCCTTGGTGAGAGGGATGGTGAACAGCGTCCACGCGTATTGCAGGTTTGCGATGGCCATCATCATCGCCACACAGCCGATGAGCTGCCACCAACGATGAACCTTCTTCGCTGCCGTCAGTTCGGTCATAACGAAAAGACCCCCGATCCTTTTCAAGGCACTGAGAATTCCTCCTCGAGCTTTGGAAACGCGTGTCGCCGCCCGGCGGCGGCGACACGCGGGCATCTGCAGCCGCTCTCCTGCGCGCCTACACCTCTGCGCGCGGGAGCGGCGCCGGCACCTTGCCCGGCGCCCCGGGCGCCTTCTGCTTCGCGTCGACGAACGCCTGCATCTTCGCGATGTGCGCTTCGGTCAGGTGCGCGAACCGCTTCTGGTGCTTCAGGTACTCCCCGACGGGCTTGAGCTCCTTCGGCCGGTACTGGTAGCGGTACTCGCCATCCACCCATTCGAAGAGGTTCCACATCCCGGTCTCGATCGCGAGACGCGCCATCTCCACCGTCTTCGCCTCGTCGAACTTCCAGCCCTTCGGGCAAGGCGCATGGATGTGGAGGAAGGTCGGCCCCCGCACGTTCAGCGCCTTGCGCACCTTGTTCATCAGGTCGATCGGATAGGCGATCGACGCCGTCGCCACGTACTTCACCGCCGGGTGCCCGCCGATCACCAGCTGCGGGGGATCCTTGGGGAAGAGCGTCTTCCCCTCGGGGATCTTCTTGCCCGGCGGCGTGAAGGTGGTGTTCCCGCCGTACGGCGTGGTGGGCGAGGTCTGGATGCCCGTGTTGGCGTACGACTCGTTGTCGTAGCAGATGAAGAGCACGTCGTGGCCGCGGTACATCATCGCGGACATCGCCTGCAGCCCGATGTCCGTGGCGCCGCCGTCGCCCGCCATCACGATCACGTTGGGCAGCTCGCCTTCCCACTTGCCCTTGCGGATCCGCGCCTGGTACGCGGCTTCGATCCCCGAGGCGACCGCGCCGCCGTTGGTGATCTGCGAGTGGATCCAGGGCACCTGGTACGGCGTGCACAGGTAGCTCGCATTGGCCACGTACATGCAGCCGGTGGGGCCGATGAAAATGGTGTTCGGCCCCGCGGCCTTCGCCACCAGCTTGTACTGGAGGGCAGGGCCGCAGCCCGCGCAGGTGCGGTGGCCGGGGACGTACTGCTCCTTCTCCTTGGCCACCTGGCGGAGCTTCTTCAGCATCGGGAGGTTCTGGGTCTTCACTGGGACGGACATGTGTCTGCTCTCCTTCCTAGGCGGTGGCTTCTTCCAGCCCGGCCCAGTAAACGGTCTTCGCCACCCGGCCCGCCTTCACCGCGCGAGTCAGGACTTCCGCGATCCAGTAGAAATCCTTCAGGGACACCACGTCGCCGCCGAGCCCCGCCATGAACGAGGTGGTGAGCGGGCGGCTCTGGACGTCGTAGAGCGCGGCCCGGACCTCGGGAAGCAGGTTGCCACCGCGCATCGAGCCACCGTACGAAGTGCTGGTCTCGATCACGCCGACCGCCTTGAACTTCGAGAGCGCCTGCGCCACCTGGACGCTGGGGAAGGGGCGGACGAACCGCAGCTTCACCAGGCCCGCCTTCACCCCGCGTTCGCGCAGGTGCCGGACCGCGTGCCGCGCCGTCGCGGCGTGTCCGCCCTGGATGAAGAAGACGATCTCCGCTCCGTCCGTCATGAACTCCTCGACGAAGGGCGAGTAGTTCCGGCCGAAGATGCGGTTGTAGTCGGACACCGCCTCCTCGATGACCTGGGGGAGATCGAGGAACGCCTCCGCGCGCTGCAGGTCCATGATCGTGCCCTGGTCCGGGCGGATCTGCGGGCCGTGCGAGACGGGCAGCTTGGGATCGAGGATGTGCTTGCCGGGGTTGAAGGGCGGCAGGAACTCGTCGACCTGCGCCTGGTCCGGCACGATCACCTTGCCCGGGATGTGGGAGACGAAGTACCCGTCCTGGCAGACGAACTGCGGCAACATCACCCGCGGGTCCTCGCCGATCCGGTAGTTGATCAGGTGGTTGTCGAACGCCTCCTGCGGCGTCTCGGCCCAACCCATCATCCATCCCTGGTCGCGGCAGGACATCGCGTCGGTGTGCTCCGACCCGAAGTCGCCCGGGGGATCCAGCGCGCGGTCCGCGATCATCATCTGCACGGGGAGGCGGGCGCCGGAGATCGGCGAGTACACCTCCATCGCGTAGGTCACGCCCACGCCGGAGCTTCCGGTGAAGGTGCGCGCCCCGGCAGCGGAGGCGCCGTACACCACGGAGAGCTGCGCGTGCTCTCCTTCGCCGTGGATGAACTCCGCGTCGATCTCGCCGTCCGCCACCATCTTCGCCAGCTCCATCATCGCGGCGGTGTACGGACGGATCGGGTACGAGCAGATCACGTCCACCTTGGCGAGCTTCACCGCCTGGGCCGACGCGGCGCAGCCGCTCAACGTCATCTCTTTCGCCATTGTCGTCCCTCCTAGAAAGGCTTCTCGAGGCGGACCACGCCGTCGTCGAAGTCGAGCTCGTATGCCTTCGTCAGCGCCTCGGTGGAGCACTCGGTGATGCAGACGCGGCAGCCCTTGCAGTACTTCGCGTTCCACACCACCTCGTCCTCCTCGGCGTTCAGCTGCCAGCAGGCGTCGGGGCAGAAGACCACGCAGTTCATGCAGAGGTTGCAGATCTCGTGATCGATCACCGGCCGCCACTCCCGCCAGTTGCCCGTGATCATCATCGGCTGCTCGCCGACGGGCGCCGGCGTCACGCAGCCAAACGGCACTGCTCGTTCCCTGGGTACGTTGAACATGGTCGGAATCTCCTGTGCGTTTCGCCGCACCATCTAGTGGAGCGTCTTGATCACGGTCGTCTCGTGACCCTTGAAGAGCGCGTTCTTGTTCTGCACCACGCCCGCGAGGCTCTCGAGCTTCACCAGGCCGGTCGCCCGGGCCACCGCCCCGAGCAGCGGCGCGGAGATGCCGGCGCCGAGCCCGACGGTGTCCACGCCGCCCTCGGTTCCGGAGAAGTCCACCGTCGAGGTGCCGCTGATCCCGTCCGCATCGACGCAGGCGATGGCCTTCAGCTGGCTCTTCTCGGGGATGAACTTGAGGATCTCGTCCGGGGACCGCTTGGTGTTGACGACGAGGATCCCGTCGCCCTCGACACCGCGGAGGACGTTGATGCCCTTGACGATGGTCGCGTCGACCACCACCACCACCTCGGGCTTCTCGTTCTCGTAGTCGTACTTCATCTCGATGTCCTGGTCGCTGATCCGCGCGTACTTGCGCAGCGGGACGTTCACCCGGTCGGGAAGGTCGACGTAGTTGTCGAAGGCCTGCGTGAACTTCCCTTCCTTGTCGGCCGCCTTGGCGATGCCGTTGGCGACGTCGCGGCCTTCCTTGTCCTTCACCACCCCGCGCGTCCAGATCGTGATCTCGTGTACGTGCGCCATGCTGACCTCCGTGGGGAACCGGTTTCCTGCCGCACGCGCGCCGCACTGGTTGCGAGGCGCCGTGGATTCGGCGCGCAACCTAGTGGGACGCGCCGCAGGTTGCGTTGATCGCGATCAAGTGGTCTGATAACCGCTCAGGTGCGGCTTCCCGAATCGGCGCGCCGGCGAGGTTCAAGTGGCGGAAAAGGCGAAGGTGCTCTCCCCCGATTCGCCGTTCGTGGAGTGGCTGACGGCGAGCATTCTTCTCGCCTCCTGCGTCGCGCTTGCGCTGACGCAGCTGCTCGCGAAGTAGTCCCACGGCAGCGCGCGGACTACCGCGGCGCTGCGGGACAGCCGGCGCGACCCCGCGCCTAGCTGGTACCCACGGCAGCGCGCGGACTACCGCGGCGCTGCGGGACAGCCGGCGCGACCCCGCGCCTAGCTGGTACCCACGGCAGCGCGCGGACTACCGCGGCGCCTGCGGGACAGCCGGCGCGACCCCGCGCCTAGCTGGTACCCACGGCGCCGCGCGGCTCCGGCGTCGTGGCGGGGACGCCGGAACGGAGATAGCCTTCCGCTCCGATGGGCTGCGACGCGATCGTCATCGGCGCGGGCGTGCAGGGGTGCGGCGTCGCGCTGCGCCTCGCGCAGGCAGGCGCGAGCGTGGTGGTGCTCGAGCGCTCCGTTCCCGGGGCCGAAGCGTCGAGCGCCGCGGCGGGAATCCTCTCGCCGGGCGTCGAGGCCGAGGAGCCCGGTCCGTTCTACCAGCTCTGTGCCGCCTCGCTCGCGCGCTACCGGGCCTTCGCCGCCGAGCTGGAGCGGCTCACCGGCATCTCCGTGGGATATCGGGCCGGCGGGACGCTGCAGGTTGCTTTCGACGATCTCACCGCCCGCGCTCTCGCCGGCCGCGCCGCGCAACTGCAGAAGCACGACATTCCGGCCGAGGTGATCGACGGCGACGAGGTGCGGCGCCTGGAGCCGGCCGTCGGTGCGAAGGTGCGCGGGGCGCTCTGGTTCCGCGAGGAAGCTTCGATCGATCCCCGCCTTCTCTCCCGCGCGCTGTACGTCGCCGCGGAAAAGGCCGGCGCGCGCTTCCTCACCGGGCAGGTCCACCGCATCGTCCACCGCGATCAGCGCGTCGCCGGCGTCGACCACGACCGCGGGCACATCGAGGCGACGTCGGTCGTCCTGGCCGCGGGATCGTGGAGCGCCTTGGTCGAGGGGAGCGGGCTCCCCGCCGGCGCGGTGAGGCCCGTGCGCGGCCAGATCGCGCTGCTCGACACGCGTCCGCCGCTGCTCGGGCGCGTGGTGTTCTCCGACAAGGGCTATGTGGTGCCGCGCCCGGACGGCCGCGTGCTCTGCGGCTCCACGATGGAGGAAGTGGGATACGAGCGGGCGGTGACCGCCGGCGGCATCCGCGGCGTGCTCGATCTGGCGATCGAGATCGCCCCGGCGCTCGCGGGCGCGCCGCTGATCGACACCTGGTGCAACTTCCGTCCTGCCTCCCCGGACGGCTGGCCGGTGCTCGGCGCCTCCGCCATCTCCGGTCTTCATTACGCGACCGGACACACCCGGAACGGCATCCTGCTCTGCCCGATCACCGCCGACGCGGTCTCGGCGGCGATCCTCGGACGCCCCGCGCCGGTGGATCTGGCGCCGTTCTCCGTCGGAAGGCTGCAGCCGGCGCGTCCAGGCAGCTCGACTCGGACGCCGTCCCGGTAAGCCGCCAGGAGCGCTGCGACGGGTCTCACTTTCTTGTGGAGGCGCGCCGCGCTCCACAGGGGATGTCGGAGGGGGCTGGTACGATCGCGGAATGGCTTGTTACGATCTCGCCACTGGCGAACGCTGCAAGGGACTCGACCGGTTCCCCCGGAGCCCGGCGCGCGACAAGGTCGAACTGGCGGCGGTGTTGGTCGGCGCGGTGGCAGGCGTGCGCGCCGGTGGCCTGGAGTTTCCCGATCGCAGCAGCGAAGCTTGGCAGCAGCTGGAGAAGCGGCTGGAGTTGCTGACGACCGCCGCAGCGACTCTCGGCGCGCGCATTCCGCGGATCCGCGACCTCGAGCTGGCGGCGCCCATCGCCCGGGGGTTGGATACCCTCCTGTGCAACATCGCCGTCGGCTACAACGTGCTGGAGCTGGCCATCGGAGATGGCCTCGCTGCCCTGGAGACGGG
>Ga0070741_10012558_pt1 | contig 15263 bp, 17 predicted proteins | sample Coa_R1_4_FD_66440 | JGI IMG/M metagenome (GOLD analysis project Ga0070741, IMG submission 66440) | Surface soil microbial communities from Centralia Pennsylvania, which are recovering from an underground coalmine fire - Coalmine... | ecosystem: Environmental > Terrestrial > Soil > Unclassified ... | reverse complement strand
GTTCTGCAAGGCATTCCGGCCGAGGGTTAGATAATCGGCGGGCCAGCCTGCCAGTTTCGAATTGTTTCGGTCGGATAGATCAACATCAGAATATTCAGCGTCAGATTGTCGCGAATGTGAAGACCGACGACGACTTCGAGCAGAACTGCGATGGCGATCGTTGCGGCGACAGGCAGCCTCCACGCCAGCAGGAAACCAACCATCATGCTGACCGTATCAGACAGCGAGTTGAGGATGCTGTCGCCGAAATAGTCCGCTGACATGGTCTCGCTGCGGTAGCGCTCGATGATGATGGGTGAGTTTTCGAGGATCTCCCAGCCGACTTCGAGCGCGACCGCCATCAGCAGGCGTTCGAACACCGACGCACGCGGCGCGATGAGGCGCGTCAGCGCATAGAAAATGAAACCGTGAATGATGTGGGAGAATGTGTACCAGTCGGTGAGGTGTTGCGAATTTTCCCGGCTCTGAATGTCGCCGAACCAGAGTTTTACGCTGCCGCAAGGACAGATCAGGCTGTGCCCCATCTGATGCAGCGTGATCGCCTGCGCCGCGACGAGCGCGGCGATGATGAGCAGCGCGACCGGAGGCGCGAGCAGTTGTCCGGAGTTGGGTGAAGGGGTGGTCATAGGTCGGAGCGAAGATAGCACGCCGCACGTCCTCTATCCTCCCCCGCGTTGCGGGGAAGGATAGAAAAGCCACGATGCTAGTTATGTCGCCGACAGCGCTTCGATGGTGACGTTGCGGTTGGTGTAGACGCAGATGTCGGCGGCGATATCGAGGGCGCGGCGCACGATGGTCTCGGCATCCTTGTCGGTTTCGACCAGCGCGCGGGCCGCGGCGAGCGCGTAGTTGCCGCCGGAGCCGATGCCCATCACGCCGGCCTCGGGCTCGAGCACGTCGCCGGTGCCGGTCAACACCAGCGACACTTCCTTGTCGGCGACGATCATCATGGCTTCGAGCCGCCTTAAATAGCGGTCGGTGCGCCAGTCCTTGGCCAGCTCGACCGCGGCGCGCATCAATTGCCCGGGATACTGCTCGAGCTTGCTCTCGAGCCGCTCGAACAGGGTAAAGGCATCGGCCGTGGCGCCGGCAAAGCCGCCGATCACGTCGCCCTTGCCGAGCTTGCGCACCTTTCGAGCGTTCGACTTGATGACGGTCTGGCCGATCGAGACCTGGCCGTCGCCGCCGATCACGACCTTGCCGCCCTTGCGGACGGTCAGGATTGTCGTGCCGTGCCATGAAGGCGGGTTTTGCTGGGCATAGGGATCGGGCGAATACATCAGCAGCGTCCTTTGGAAACCATGACCAGATTTAAGCTTTTGGCGCGCTCATTCAATCGGTTGGCAACCATTGGCGGCGGTGAAAGGCGCTGTTAAAAGCCTGCCGTTAAGAGTAAGGGCTGACGCCTCATAAGGGTCAAAGCGAATGCGCCAGGCGACGATCAAGCGCAAGACCAAGGAAACCGACATCGAGGTCAAGGTGAACCTCGATGGTACCGGTGCGTGCAACGCTGCCACCGGTATCGGCTTCTTCGACCATATGCTCGATCTGTTGGCCCGCCATTCGCGCATCGATATCACCGTCAAGGCGGCAGGTGACCTGCACGTCGATCACCATCACACCACCGAGGACGTCGGCATCGCGCTCGGCCAGGCGGTGAAGCAGGCGCTCGGCGACATGAAGGGCATCGCCCGCTATGCCGACGTGCACGTGCCAATGGACGAGGCGCTGACGCGCGTCGCGATCGATGTATCCGGCCGGCCGTTCCTGGTGTTCAAGGCCACGTTCGTCCGCGACAAGGTCGGATCGTTCGACACCGAACTGGTGAACGAGTGGTTCCAGGCCTTCGCCATGAATTCCGGCGTGACGCTGCATGTCGAGACTTTATACGGCAGCAACGATCACCATATTGCTGAGTCGTGCTTCAAGGGATTGGCGCGGGCGCTGCGGGCGGCGCTTGCGATCGATCCGCGCGCCGCGAACGAAATTCCCTCGACCAAGGGTTCGCTCGGCGGCTGACCGGCGAGTTGTGTGATGTCCGTCTATACCGTGCATGAGCCTCCGCTGAAGGCGAGCGAACCTGCCGATCCGGATCGCTATGTCTTCGTGCGCGACGGATTCCATTTCTGGGCGTTCCTGCTCGGTCCGGTTTGGATGATCTGGCGCGGCCTGTGGCTTGTGCTGCTGTGCTATCTGCTCGTGCTGGTCGCCATCGGTTTTGGCCTCTATGCGGCGAAGGTGACTGACGGTGCTGCGGTCACGATCGGATTCCTGATGGCGCTGCTGGTCGGCTTCGAAGCGTCGACGCTGCGCCGTTGGACATTGAAGCGACGGGGGTTCCGCGACGTTGCCGCAGTCGTCGGCGACGATCTCGAATCCGCGGAACGCCGCTTCTTCTCAACGTGGGACGAGCGCGGTGCAAGGCGTCCGGCGGCAGTGGCGCCGGCGCCGCACATGCCGGCGCGACCCGCGACCGATGTCGTCGGACTGTTCCCCGAGCCGGGAGGGCCGCGATGACGACCGTCATCGTCGATTACGGCTCCGGCAACCTGCACTCCGCAGCGAAAGCCTTCGAACGCGCCTCTCGTGAATGCGGGGCTAACGAAGACATCGTCGTCAGCAACGATCCAGACCGCGTGGCGAAGGCCGATCGCGTGGTGCTGCCGGGCGTCGGCGCGTTTGCCGATTGCAAGCGCGGGCTCGCCGAAGTCGGTGGCATGATCGATGCGCTCAACGACACCGTACGCAGAAAGGGCCGACCGTTCTTCGGCATCTGCGTCGGCATGCAGCTCATGGCAGAGCGCGGGCGCGAATATGAAGTGGTCGAGGGCTTGGGCTGGATTCCGGGCGAGGTCGATCGGATCGAGCCGAGCGACCCCAATTTGAAAATTCCGCACATGGGCTGGAACACGCTCGATACGAAAAAACCGCATTCGCTGCTCGACGGCCTTCCGGTCGGGCCGCGGGGCCTGCACGCCTATTTCGTGCACTCATTCCAGCTCAAGCCGTCGCAGCCAAGCGACCTCATCGCCAACGCCGATTACGGCGGGCCGGTGACGGCGATTGTCGGGCGCGACAACATGGTGGGGACGCAATTCCATCCCGAGAAAAGCCAGAAGCTCGGTTTGTCGCTGATCGGCAATTTCCTGAAGTGGAAGCCGTGATCCTCTTCCCGGCGATCGACCTGAAGGATGGATTGTGCGTGCGCCTCGAACAGGGCGACATGTCGCGCGCGACCATCTTCAACCGCGATCCGGCCGAGCAGGCCTACGCGTTCGAGTATGCAGGTTTCGAATATCTGCACATCGTCGATCTCGATGGGGCGTTTGCCGGAAAGCCGGTGAACGCCGCCGCAGTCGACCGGATTCTCGAAGCGACCAACATTCCGGTGCAGCTCGGCGGCGGCATCCGCGACATGGCAACGCTCGAGGGTTGGCTCGACAAGGGGATCAACCGCGTCATCATCGGCACGGCGGCGGTGCGCGATCCCACCTTCGTGCGAGAGGCGGCGCAGCTCGATCCGGCGCGGGTCGCGGTCGGGCTCGATGCGCGCGACGGCAAGGTGGCGGTGCAGGGCTGGGCCGAGCAGTCGGAATTGTCCGCGGTCGAGATCGCGAAGCGCTTCGAGGATGTCGGTGTCGCCGCGATCATTTACACCGACATTTCGCGCGACGGCATGCTGAAGGGGCTCAATCTCGACGCGACCATTGCGCTCGCAGACGCGATCTCAATTCCGGTGATCGCGTCGGGCGGCCTCGCATCGATCGACGACGTGCGCGCGATGCTCGAGCCGCGCGCCAAAAAGCTCGAAGGTGCGATCGTGGGCCGCGCGCTTTACGACGGTCGCCTCGATGCGCCGGAAGCGCTGTCGCTCATTCGCGCGGCGCGTGCGAATTGAGGATCGAGTTTTTCGGCTGCGCCTCGGCGAGATAGATGTCGTTGCGGCAGACCACGCGAATTTCCATCCCGCCGACATGCTTCATGGCGAGCAGCCCCGCTGCCGCACCGATGACGAGCGCGAGATAGGACGGGAGCGCGTGCGGCGACAGGGTCGGAATCCCGTAGAGGATGAGTGCGTCGTTGCCGCCCGGCAGCATCGCGGTGCCGAGACCCATCAGGATTCCCCCGGCGACGTTGCGCAGCCAGCCAAGGCGCGGCCTCCAGTCGATCCGGAAGCTGCCGCGTTCGAGCGTCGAGATCAGCATGCCGGCAAGAACTGCCACGAGCAAAACCCAGCGCTCCGGCGGCGGCGCAACGCGCAATCCGATCGCGCTTTCGACCATATTCTGCATCGTGATCGTGTAGCCGGGCGACCCGATCAACAGGAAGATGATCGAGCTTGAGAGGCCGATCAGCAGCGCGGCGCTCGAGAGCCGGTATTGCTTGGCGCAGACGATCCGCATCACGCCCTCGTCCTTCGCCCGATGCCGCCAGAGCCGCGCGATTTCGTAGGCCATGAACGCGAGCAACGCCGCGGCAACCGCATAGGACCACGCGGCGAGCGTTCCAATCAGCGCGGGCGTGCGCACCGGGCGCATAAGCCAGTGGCTGTCAACCAGCAGCACGAAGACGAGGATGCCCACGGCAAATCCGCCGATCGAGAGCACCATGCGCACTTCGCCGTCCATCAGCCGCGCCATGGTCGAATAGGCGCACGCGCCGTTGAGAGCGGCGCCGGTGCCAAAGGTGAAGCCGCCGAGCACCGCCGCACCGGTCAACGTCCAGCCGCTGATGCCGGAAGCGGTTGCGGGCGCTAGCCAGATGAACGGCAGTGTCAGCGCGATCACCCACAGCGCCGACTTGAAAATGCTGACCAGCATGAACCCGGTGCGCGCGCTCATCACTTCGGAGACCGCGCGCACGGTGCAGATGCTTGCCCGATGGGCGGCAAAGCCGAGCAACGCCGCAAACAGGCAGGAGACCACGGATAAAATGACGGCGAATGACATGCCCTGCCGCTCTGGATATTCGCGCGAGGCTATCCTAACACTGCCGCGCCCCCGAAGAGGGTTCACGAGAGCGTCATGTTCAAGGTCCGTGTCATTCCCTGCCTCGACGTCAAGGACGGCCGCGTGGTCAAGGGCGTCCAGTTTGTCGATCTACGCGACGCCGGCGATCCGGTGGAAGCCGCGATCGCCTATGACGGCGCGGGCGCGGACGAATTATGTTTCCTCGACATCACCGCGAGTCACGAGAACCGCGGCATCATTCTCGACGTCGTGCGGCGCACCGCCGAGGCGTGCTTCATGCCGCTGACCGTCGGCGGCGGCGTGCGCAACGTCGACGATATCCGCAATCTCTTGCATTCCGGCGCCGACAAGGTTTCGATCAACACCGCCGCGGTGAACCGGCGCGACTTCGTGCGCGAGGCCGCGGAAAAATTCGGCGATCAATGCATCGTCGTGGCAATCGACGCGAAGAAGGTGTCGAAGCCGGGGGAGAAGGACCGCTGGGAGATTTTCACCCACGGCGGGCGCAACCCGACCGGCCTCGACGCGGTCGACTACGCGCGCGAAGTGGTTTCGCTCGGCGCGGGCGAGATCCTGCTCACGTCGATGGACCGCGACGGGACGAAGCAGGGTTACGATATCGCTCTCACGCGCGCGATCGCAGATGCGATCACGGTTCCGGTGATTGCATCCGGCGGCGTCGGCAATCTCGACCACATGGTTGCCGGCATCCGCGATGGCCACGCGACCGCGGTGCTCGCCGCCTCGGTCTTCCATTTCGGGGAATTCACCGTGCGGCAGGCGAAGGACTACATGGCTAAGGCCGGCTTGCCGATGCGACTTGATCCTTAAGTCGATCTGCCCAAACAAAAACCCCGGCCGAAGCCGGGGTTTTCGGGCGATCGGTCAATCGCCTCTGTTCCTCACTCGATCGCGTCGCGCACGGGCATAACGCGGACAAGGAATCGCGGTTCCAGCAGGTTCGAAATTTTTTGCGGTCAATTCCGCTTCGCCCAGGCCAGCGCCTGCTCCAGCCGATCGTTGCCCCAGAACAATTCGCCGCCGGTCGTGACAAATGTCGGCGCTCCGAAGATACGGAGTTTCGCCGCTTCCTCGGTCTGCGCGCGCAGGCGTCGTTTGATCTCGTCCGACTGGGCCCGGTCGAGGAGAGGTTTTGCCTCGCGTTTCAGTCCGCGGATCACGTCGGCGATCACCGCCGGATCGTCGATGCGCTTTCCTTCCGTGAATTCGGCGTGAAATACCGCGCGGCAAAAGTCATCGCCGAAATCCTGCTCGAGCGCGGCAAGTGCCGTTCGCGCTGCGAGCAGGCTGTGCTGCGGAAACGGATCGGGTTTGCGGAAGGGGAGCGAAAGATCGGCACAAAGCCGTTCGAGATCGCGCCACATGTAGCGCCCTTTCGCTTCGTACACATTGAACGGCGAATTGTCCCAACCCTGCGCCTTGAAGATCGGGCCGAGCAGGAACGGGCGAAAGCGGATGGTTACGCCCGCATCGCGCGCAAGCGGCACGATCCGCATCGCCGACGGATACGAATAGGTCGAAGCGAAATCGAACCAGAAGTCGAGTCGGGACATACGAAATTCTAACGCGGTCCCTTGCCACTGCCAAAGGCCCGCGCTTCCCATCGTGCGCGGCGTCCGCTAGACCGGCGCGGCATGAATCGGACCGGTCTTTATATCGCGCTCGCCCTCGCCGTGGTGGTGGGCGGGATTTTCGGCGTTTATCCTGAGCTCGATCTGAGGATCGCGGGGTATTTCTTCCGATCGGATGTCCGTCCCGATATTCCGTTTGGCCTGCGCATGACGCCGCTTCTGCCGATACTCCGCGATTCGGGACTCTGGATCAGCGCAATCGTGGTCGCGCCTGCAGTTGTTGCGGTCGTGCTGAAAGTCATCCGGCCGCGAGCGCCGATGATCATGCCGGGCCGCGCCGCGATTCTGCTCATCACGACGCTCGCCATCGGGCCGGGCGTCATCACCAACGTCATCCTCAAGGATTATTGGGGCCGCCCGCGTCCGATCGACGTCACGCAATTCGGCGGCGCGGAGCATTTTGTGGCGTGGTGGGATCCGCGCGGCGATTGCGAAAAGAATTGCTCGTTCGTGTCCGGGGATGTGTCGGGCGCGTATTGGACGCTTGCCGCGGCTGCGGTCGCACCTGCCCCGTGGCAGCCGATTGCCTACGCGGCCGCTCTCGCTTTCGGTTCGGCGATGGGGTTGATGCGGATGATGGCGGGCGCGCATTTCATTTCGGACGTTTTCTTCGCCGGATTTTTTACCTTCGTCGTCATCTGGCTTGTCTACCGGTTGCTTTATTGCTGGCCGCGCACGCGCACGACCGATCGGGCGGTTGAGGACGCGATCGCCCGCGCGGTGACTTTTGGCGCGAATGCGACGGAACGCCGGCGCGTGTCGCCGCGCGTCGGCCGGACGAAGCGCAAGCGATAGAAGTTTGCTAGGCTGGAACGAAAGAGCAGGCCGCGCCGTTCAAACGCGGCAGTGAGGAGACGTCCCATGCGTATTTTCGTTCTCAGCGGAATGATTGCCGCTGCTTTGCTGTCGAGCGCGCCGGCGCGCGCCGAGACCTGGTATCCATGGTGCGCCTGGTATGACTGGACGACCTACAATTGCGGCTTCGTCAGCCAGCAGCAATGTCTCGCGACCATCAGCGGCCAGCGCGGCGTCTGCCGTCCCAATCAATTTCCGCCGCCGCCGGGCGCGCGGCGCGGCAAGCGCCAGTCCGAGGCTCCATCCGGTAGCGGTCCGCGCTCGTCGAGCGCCGGCACGGCGCGTCCGGGCGAACCCGCGCGCATGGTGCAGCTGCCGAACGGGCGCTGGGTATCGAGCTATGGCTGCTACACCGACGAAGGTTTTGGGCGCTACCGCGAGTGCGGCATCGGCGACCACGACTGAGCCTGCCTTTGCCTTCCAGGGCGTTCAGCCTATAGTCCGCGCCGTTTTTGACCCCTGGCGCGAAAGACCAAATGCCGAAGACCGACGTGAAGAAGGTCGTGCTCGCCTATTCCGGCGGGCTCGACACCTCGATTATCCTCAAGTGGCTGCAGACCACCTATCGCTGCGAGGTCGTTACCTTCACCGCCGATCTTGGCCAGGGTGAGGAGCTTGAGCCTGCGCGCAAGAAAGCGGAATTGCTCGGTATCAAGCCGCAGAACATCTTCATCGAGGATCTGCGCGAAGAATTCGTGCGCGACTACGTCTTTCCGATGTTCCGCGCCAATACGGTCTATGAGGGGCAATATCTTCTCGGCACCTCGATCGCGCGCCCGCTCATAGCCAAAAAGCAGATCGAAATTGCGGAAAAGGTCGGCGCGGACGCGGTCTGTCACGGCGCGACCGGCAAGGGCAACGACCAGGTCCGCTTCGAGCTGACCTATTACGCACTGAAACCCGACATCACCATCGTCGCGCCGTGGCGCGAATGGGATCTGCGTTCGCGCGAGCAATTGATCGCATTTGCAGAGCAGCACCAGATTCCGATCGCCAAAGACAAGCGCGGCGAGGCGCCGTTCTCGGTCGACGCCAATCTTCTTCACGCGTCGTCCGAGGGAAAAGTACTGGAAGATCCGGCGCAGGCCGTGCCAGATTACGTGTATTCGCGCACCGACGATCCGGAAAAGGCGCCCGACAAGCCGACGGTGATCTCGGTCGATTTCGAGAAGGGCGATGCGGTCGCAATCGACGGCAAGAAGATGTCGCCCGCGACCTTGCTCAAGGCGCTGAACGATCTCGGCAAGGCAAACGGCATCGGCCGGCTCGATCTGGTCGAGAACCGTTTCGTTGGGATGAAGTCGCGCGGCATGTATGAGACGCCGGGCGGAACGATCCTGCTGGCCGCGCATCGCGGTATCGAGAGCATCACGCTCGACCGCGGCGCGATGCATCTCAAGGACGAGTTGATGCCCAAATACGCCGAGCTCATCTACAACGGCTTCTGGTTTTCGCCAGAGCGCGAGATGCTGCAGGTCGCGATCGACAAGAGCCAGGAATTCGTGACCGGCCGCGTGCGCCTGAGGCTCTACAAGGGCTCGGTCGCCGTGATCGGGCGCGAGAGCAAGTATTCGCTCTACGATCAGGACCTTGTCACCTTCGAGGAAGGCGCGGTCGCCTACGACCACCGCGACGCGGCCGGCTTCATCCGGCTCAACGCCTTGCGTCTGCGCACGCTTGGGCAGCGGAAGAAGAAGCTGAAGCTTTAGGCTTTGCGAAACAAAAAGGCCGGGACTTGGTCCCGGCCTTTTTTCGATTCGCAACGTGCGATTACTGATTGCGTCCTTCGAGCAGCGGAGTGATGCGGCGCACCGTGACGTAGCGGTTGCGTGGCTCCGGCCCGTCTGTCGGAATTTTCAGATTCTGCTCGCCATAACCTTGCGACGTCAGATTTTCCGGCGGCACGCCGAATTGCTCGGTGAGCGCGCGCGCCACCGATTCGGCGCGGCGATCCGACAGCGACAGGTTGTCGACATCCGATCCGACCGCGTCGGTATGACCCTCGACGAGGAACATTTCCTGCGGGTTCTGCTGGATCGCCCGGTTTACCCCGTCTGCAATCGTCGCGAGCTGATCCATCTGGTCCGGCGTGATCTCCCACGATCCGGTGTCGAACAAGATCGTATCGAGGTCGATGCGCGGCATGCGGTCGCGCAAAGCCGGGCTGTAGAGCACTTCGTCGAGGCTGTATGCGCGCTCGATCGGCTCGACCGGCGGTGCCATCAGCACGCCGTAGACTTCGTCGAACGGCGCGCCGCGGCGCCATTCGTAGATATAGCGTTCGCGCGGAATGCGAATGACCGGCGGCGGCAGCATCACGAAGAAGCTCGATCCGCGCGGGCGGTTGTCGATCAGGATGATCTCGCGCCCATCCGGGCCGCGGCGGATGCGGCGGATCAGATGGCCGTTCGCGTCGACGATGTTGATGATTTGAACGCCGCCGGGGCGGATGATCACGTTCTGGAAGTCGTTGCCGCGCCGCTCCATGCGGACCTGACCGCCGAAACGTCCGACGTTGAAGCGTCCGCCGTCGCGAAGGCGTTCGAGCTCGTTGCGCTGGATGAAGGCGCGATTACCCTCGCGAACGATCGTCCGGTCGGTCTCGCGGATGATCGTGCGGTTGCCCTGGCGCTCCTCGCGCCGTTCGCTGCGCAGCTGGTCGATCCGCTGCGGGCCGGCAACCGGCGCGCCACCCGGCCGCATTTGCGGCGCGGTCGTGGTTGCCGGACCGGTGGCAGGAGCGGTTGTCGTCGGAGCGGTTGCGGGCCCGGTCCTCGGTGCAGTTGTCGCCGCAGGCGGGGGCGGAGTCTGTCCGCCGGGCCCGCGCTGGAAGTCGCGCCGCTGCCGGTCGGTCTGCGCCGGTGCCCCAGGCGAGGTTCCGCCTTGCTGCGGCGGCGTCGTGGTCTGCGGGCCGGCGGGCGGGGTACCGCGCGTTCCCGGCGGCGTGCCACCCTGCTGCGTGCTCGGCGGCGGCACATCGCGGCGCATCTGTTGCTGTTGCTGTTGTGGCTGCTGCGGCGGTGGAGCGACCGGCCGCTGAGGCGGTGGCACCTGCCGCTGCTGCTGGCGCTCTTGCTGCTGTTGTTGGTGCAGTTGCTGGCGATCTTGTTGCTGCTGCTGGCGCAGCTGCTGACGATCTTGCTGCTGTTGCTGGCGTTCTTGTTGCTGTTGCTGACCTGGCCGCTGCGGCGGCTTCTTGGTCTGGTCTTCCTGCTGGGCGACCACAATGGAATTTGCGTTTTCGGTTTTTGCGCCGGCCGGATGCGCCAGCGCAAAGGCCGGAATGATCGTGCTTGCAAGCAGCAATCTGGTTTTGGTCATCGAAGTCTCATGTCCCCGGTAACGGCAGTGAGAATCAGCGAATGCGTGAGTCTATGCCATAAAAACGATCCGAACCTGCCGAAAGCGCGCGGCGGGTTCATGTTTGCGTGATGGCAAATCTGCGGCGCGGCCTGCGACATCGCGATGAATAATTCTTCAGACTCAATGCCTAACGTCAGCTTCTTGTGTAAACCGCATTAACGAGCAGCGGCGCAAAAAGTTCATGCCGGTGCGAGGCGCAACGAACGCGCTGCAATGGCTGGGAAGCAAGGGCGCGAAGATCCGCGTCGCCGAAATGATCGGCCATAACGCAAAAGCCGGGATCGCGATCCCGGCTTTTGTTTCGCTCGAATTTGGGGTTGCCCGTTTATCGGACCGCGAGCATGGGTTTGGCCTGAGCCATTTCGATGAGCTGCGCGTCGGCGGCGACGGCTGCCGGCGATCCCGGCACAGTGGTGGTCGCGATCTCGCCGGTGCAACGGTCGGCGAAGATAACGAGACCTTCCGCCGTGACTTCCTTGTTCAGGCATTCCGTTTTTCCCGGCGCGGCCACGCGCGGAGCCGGCCGTCCCGCGACATAAACCGGCTGGACCACGGTCTGCACCGGCACGACGATCGGATATTTCGGGTAATAGGGCTTCGGATAGAATTTCGGATTCGGGGTCACGATCACCGGCGGCTTCTTCGGCATGAATTTCGGATTGAAGTTCACCGGCTTTTGCGGTTGCGGCATCACCGGCTTGTAGGGCTGTTTCAACGGATAGGCCTGTGCGGCCGACGACATTAGCGCCGCGGCGGCAAGGGCGGCGAGAGCGAAGCGGGCGAAACGGGTCATGGCGTCCTCCCAGGGACCGAAAGAAGCCCATCATCGGGCGTTCGATAATTGGTCGGAGCCATGGAGCCTGCGGTTCGCCGGGCGGGCTGCGACAAAAAGGCCGGCGCAAGCGCCGGCCCTTAAGCCATTGGACCTATTAGGATTCCGTCAGACCTGTCGTTCGACCAGCATTTTCTTCACCTCGGCGATTTCCTTCGCCGGATTGAGCCCCTTCGGGCAGGCCTTCGAGCAATTCAGGATGGTGTGGCAGCGATAGAGCCGGAACGGGTCTTCGAGGAAATCGAGCCGCTCTCCGGTCGCCTCGTCGCGCGAATCCTTGATCCAGCGCGCCGCTTGCAGCAGCGCCGCGGGTCCGAGATAACGGTCGCCGTTCCACCAATAGCTCGGGCATGACGTCGTGCAGCAGGCGCACAGGATGCATTCGTACAGGCCGTCGAGCTTGGCGCGGTCTTCATGACTCTGCCGCCATTCCTTTTGCGGCGCCGGCGTCTCGGTCTGCAGATACGGTTTGATCGAGGCGTATTGCGCGTAGAAATTGGTGAGATCGGGCACGAGGTCCTTCACCACCGGCATATGCGGCAGCGGATAGATGCGCACGATGTCATGCTCGATCTCGGCCATCGTGCGGGTGCAGGCGAGCGTGTTCACGCCGTCGATGTTCATCGAGCATGAGCCGCACACGCCTTCGCGGCAGGAGCGGCGGAACGTCAGCGACGGGTCGATGTTCGACTTGATCCAGATCAGCGCGTCGAGAACCATCGAGCCGCAATGATCGAGATCGACATAGAAGGTATCGATGCGCGGATTGTTTCCGTCGTCCGGATTCCAGCGGTAGATGCGGAACTCGCGCTCGCGCTTCGCGCCCGGAACGTGCGGCCAGGATTTGCCTTCCGCGACTTTGGAATTTTTCGGCAGCGTGAGTTCGACCATTCCGGTGTCCTATGACGTAGGGGTGTTCTGCGAGGCGGTCGCGCCCTTCGGCACGATTGCGCAGACGATCTTGCACAAGATCCAGCGCACGAGATAAGCGACGACTGTCGCGAGAAGAAGCGCGATCGCCGTTGCCGCGAGATAGACGACGTAACGCGCGTTGGCGAAAGCGAACACGCCGGTATTCATCGCGTAGTCGACGGCGTCCTTGAGATAAGGGCATTCGGCGACTTCGAACTTACCGGACTGCGCGCCAACGAGCGCGACCAGGCCGGCGTGGCAAAGGCCGATGAAAATGCCCGCCACGATCGACGTCGCGACATTGCGGCTGCCCAATCCGCCCGCAATCGCAAGCGTGGCAAACAGAATATCCAGAAAGAGAATGGGATCGATCATCTTTAAATCCTCGCAGAATTGGCCGCTTATCGGAGCCTCCCGGCCGCCGAAAAATCATGCATAAAACGGACCAGTCCTGCCGTCTCGTTCGTCAATATACGCGCGCTTTCGGCTCGATATACGCGATGTCGTTTGTCATCGTGTAGGTGTGAACCGGCCGGTAATCGATCGTAACCTTGCCGGTCTTGCCGTCGAGCCAGGCGAGCGTGTGCTTCATCCAGTTTTTGTCGTCGCGTTCGGGATAATCCTCACGTGCGTGAGCGCCACGGCTTTCGGTGCGGTTGCGCGCCGAATCCATCGTAACGACCGCCTGCGCGATCAGATTGTCGAGTTCCAGCGTTTCGACCAGATCCGAATTCCAGATCAGCGAGCGGTCGGTGACGCCGATGTCACTCATGCCGTCGAACGTGTCGTGAATGAGCTTGTGGCCTTCCTCCAGTACCTCGCCGGTACGGAACACGGCGCAATTCGTCTGCATCACTTTCTGCATCTTGAGGCGAAGCTGCGCGGTCGGCGTGCCACCGCCGGCGTTGCGGAAATGATCGAGCCGATCGAGCGCACGTTCCGATGCGTCGGGCGCGAGCTCGGCGTGCTTCGCGTTCTTTTCCAGCGTGTCGGCGCATCGAAGCGCGGCGGCACGGCCGAATACCACGAGGTCGATCAGCGAATTCGAGCCGAGACGGTTCGCGCCATGCACCGACACGCAAGCTGCCTCGCCGACCGCCATCAGGCCCGGCACGACCGAGTCGGGATTGCCGTCTTTTTTGGTCAATACCTCAGCATGATGATTGGTTGCGATGCCGCCCATGTTGTAGTGCACGGTCGGCAGAACCGGAATCGGCTCCTTGGCCAGATCGACACCTGCAAAGATGCGCGCCGATTCCGAAATGCCGGGCAGCCGCTCGTGCAGCACCGCCGGATCGAGATGATCGAGATGCAGGAAGATGTGATCCTTGTTTTTGCCGACGCCGCGGCCTTCGCGAATTTCGATCGTCATCGCGCGCGAGACGACGTCGCGTGACGCGAGATCCTTCGCCGACGGCGCATAACGCTCCATGAAGCGCTCGCCTTCGGAATTGACCAGATAGCCGCCTTCGCCGCGCGCGCCTTCGGTGATCAGGCAGCCGGCGCCGTAAATTCCGGTCGGATGAAATTGCACGAATTCCATATCCTGCAAAGGCAAGCCGGCGCGCAGCACCATGGCGTTGCCGTCGCCGGTGCAGGTATGCGCCGAAGTGCAGGAGAAATAGGCTCGTCCATAACCGCCGGTCGCGAGGATCGTCGTCTGCGCGCGGAAGCGATGGACCGTGCCGTCGTCGAGCTTGAGCGCGATCACGCCGCGGCAGCGGCCCTCGTCGTCCATGATCAGGTCGATCGCGAAATACTCGATGAAGAATTCGGCATTGTGGCGCAGCGCCTGCGAGTACATCGTGTGAAGCATGGCGTGGCCGGTACGGTCGGCGGCGGCGCAAGTGCGCTGCGCGGTGCCCTTGCCGAAATGCGTGGTCATGCCGCCGAACGGGCGCTGATAGATTTTCCCGTTGTCCTCGCGGCGCGAGAACGGCAGCCCCCAATGCTCGAGTTCGTAGACGGCGTCGGGCGCGTTGCGAACCAGGTATTCAATCGCATCCTGATCGCCGAGCCAGTCCGAACCCTTCACGGTGTCGTACATGTGCCAGCGCCAGTCGTCCTCGCCCATATTGCCGAGGGATGCTGCGATGCCGCCCTGCGCCGCGACCGTGTGCGAGCGGGTCGGGAAGACCTTGGTGATGCAGCCGGTGCGAAGGCCCGCTTCCGAGCAGCCGACGACCGCGCGCAAGCCCGCCCCGCCCGCGCCGACAACGATCACGTCGTAAGTGTGGTCCTCTATCTGGTAGGCGCGGTTCTTGATTCCGGGCGCAGCGCTGCCGTTTCCGTTCGCCTTGCCGGAACCGTTGGTTTTGTTTTTGGGCGCGCCGGCCATTCTAGACTCCGAAGGACATTTGCAAGATCGCATAGACGGAAGCGAGCGCCACCACGATGCAGAAGAAGGTGTTCGCCATCAGGATCGAGATCTTGCCGAGCTCGTGATGCACGTAATCCTCGACGATCACCTGCATACCGAGCCAGGCGTGATAGGCGCTGGTTACGACGAACAGCAAGATCGTGATGGCTACGATCGGCGAACCGAGTATCTGCGCGGCAGCTGCCTGATTACTCCGGAGCAGCGAGAAGATGACGACGATAGCGCCGATGGTGAGCGGAACAAGCGCGACGGAGGTCAGGCGCTGTCGCCAGAAATGCTCGGTCCCGGAATGCGCCGCG
>Ga0070741_10012557_pt1 | contig 15264 bp, 17 predicted proteins | sample Coa_R1_4_FD_66440 | JGI IMG/M metagenome (GOLD analysis project Ga0070741, IMG submission 66440) | Surface soil microbial communities from Centralia Pennsylvania, which are recovering from an underground coalmine fire - Coalmine... | ecosystem: Environmental > Terrestrial > Soil > Unclassified ... | reverse complement strand
CGCCGTAGGTATGTTGTTCCAAGCGACCAGGTTTGGCAATTTGATGTCGTTTGGAAGTACTTTGATGCTGCTTGGATCAACGATGGTCTGACGGGTATTGTCTGGCAGGCGCGGAACGGAAATGATCGGTTGCGGCGACAATTCGGGCTGGCCTTTTTTCGTGATGTCCGCCGGGGGAGCCGGTGCTCCGATCTCGGGCAGGTACTCCGAAACACGGTAGTAGGCGACGGTTTGCTTTGGGGAAAATGCCTCAAATTTTACTTGCGGCCGGTTCAGCCAAGTGACGGTAAAGCCCCACACCGCTACGATTACGAACACGTGCCACAACATGCTCTGGCGCAAGGCTGCGACAGGGACTTTCTGAGGCACGAAGACATCCGGCCAGAACGGCTCAGCCGCATCGGTCCTTTGTGGTCGCGGACCGCGCCGGAGCAGAAAATCCGCTATATTGCCGGCAAAAACGCGGTGCCTCGCTTCGAGCTCTAACAGGAGTCGAGGAACCTCGGGCGAGCTGTTCGCAGCCTGGAAGGGGGCGGAAACCATTACACACCGGGAGAAACTCCGATTATATCCGAGGTAAAACTCCGGACCTGTAACCATGGGATGAGCCGCTGGTTAGCCCGGGCGGCTGGTTCCAACCGTTCAGGGCGCGATTGTACTGGTGACTGCACGGGGCGAGACTGAAGTCATGGTTTAATTGAACTCGGAATGACAGCCCAAACGATCCTGACGCTGATTTGCCTCTGCTCGACATTCGCGGTGAGCCTGAGCCCTCACGATTTGCAGCCAGTTCCGGCTCATGCCTATGCACTTCGCAGTCAGGCGCCGGCGCCAGCTCCGCCCGGCGAGATCTCCGGAATGTACAGCTTCCTCCAGGACGGAGAATTCGTGCAGGTGAGCGTCGATCCGGAAGGACGTGTGAGCGGGTTCGTCTCGCGCTACGGCGACAATGACAAGTCTCTATTTCTGGACCACTTCTTCGACAAGGCATCTCTCCATGAGAATGAACTGACGTTCACGACTAAGACCGTCCATGGCGTGTATTACGAGTTCAAGGGGAACTTCGGGAGGGGCGACGCCAAGTCGCGCGAGCAGGAAGGCTATTACGTACTTCGCGGTACATTGAAGCAGTACACCGGCGATGCCAACAAGAAATTCAGTGCCCAGGAAAGGGAAGTGACGTTCAAATCATTCCCGCAAGACCTCGAAGAACAGCCTCGCAAATAACGCAACCCAGCGATCTCTCTGCGGTTTTCGGTTTTCTTCCCGGTCAACAAGAAAAGCCCGCCGTTCTGGCGGGCCCGTTTAGTCGGTTTCACTCAATTGCCATCACGGCTTCGGCTCCGTTGGCCTGGTGTACTCGACCGGGTTCGGTTGGCCGCCAAAGCGCGAAGTCTGGGTGTGCCCGGCGAGATCCGCTGGACCATAGGTGCCGGTCGCGCGGCTCTGCTGGTTGGCCAAGACGTCAGTAGGCATCCGGCGTGGCGCACTACGTTCGCCTTCCGCTCCCTCCTGTCCCTTACCTTCGAGAGCGGCTTTGAAATCACGCAGCGCCTGCTCGATCTGCGCTTCCACGATTCCAGACACACCGGAACGCTCTGCGATACTGCTTCCAAGCGCGCCCATCGGCGGAGCATAGTTCATGACCACATGGATCAGAGTGTCGTTACCAAGCGGCGAGAAGTCGATGCGACCCGAGTGCTTAGGGCCGTTCAGGGATTTCCAGCCCAGCGCCCGGTTGTCGACACGCTGCGTCAACTCGGCATCCCATTCGATCTTGCGGCCGTCGATCCGAAGGGCCCAGTGAGAGCGGTTGCCGCGTACCTGCACGTCCTCGATCATTCGCAGTAGCGACGGCAACTGTTCGAAATTCGACCACGCCCGGAATACTTCCTGGACGGGGCGCCCGATCTGGACACTCTTCTCCAGGCGCACAATCTTGTTGTGCTGGCGGCCGCGAACCGCTCGAACGATTAGCCATGAACCGATGCTTGCGCCGCTTCCTACCGCGATTCCGGTGACGAACCCCTGCCAGTATCTCTTCCTACCCATAACTCCTCCTGCGCACGATGGCGAATGCCGCTTCGGGACCGCGCGATAATGACCTCACTGTTTATGAGACGGAGTTCATATCTCGGGTTGCACTCTGATTTGCACAGCAGCACGAACGCAAGCAGCAGCTCTTCGCCAGTTGTACCGGTTCTTGTATGCTCGTCCGGCAAATGGTGGTGACGCCACAAACAACGGCACAAACGACCGTGGAAGCGCGACAAAGAGGACGCGAAATCGCGTTCGTGTCTTCCACCATGGGACTTGTTGCGCTCGCCGTCCTCATCCCTTTTTTTTTCAAAGGTGACGCATCGGGACATGACTTTGAGTTCCACGTTGCATCATGGATGGAAGTCGCCCGCCAATGGCACGAAGGCGTGTTCTATCCCCGATGGGCCGCACTGGCGAATTTCGGGTTCGGCGAGCCGCGGTTCATCTTCTACCCGCCGGCTTCATGGATGCTGGGGGCGGCTCTCTCACTGGTGCTTCCCTGGAAGATAGTTCCCGCTGCGTACATCTGGTTGGTGCTGCTTGTGGCGGGATGGTCGATGTATCGGCTTGGACGCGAGTGGCTGAGCGTTCGGGTTGCTGTCGGTGCCGGAGCGCTGTTCGCTGCCAATCCGTATCACCTGCTGATGGTCTATTGGCGCAGCGATTTAGCTGAACTTCTGGCCAGCGCCGTTTTTCCTCTGCTCGTCCTCGCTACGTTGAATGTTACGCGCGAATTTCGGCGCGGTCCGCTCGTAATTGCTCTTCTGATCGCCTTCATCTGGCTGACGAATGCACCGGCGGGCGTGATTGGCAGTTATTCGACGGCGCTGCTGCTGTTCGTGTTGGGTGTGATTCAAAGGTCGGTGCGCCCGCTGATCTACGGGTTCGGCGCGGTCGCCCTCGGCATCGCGCTTGCGGCGTTTTACTTGGTCCCTGCGATGTTTGAGCAGTCTTGGGTGCAGATTGCCCAAGTGCTCTCCTCAGGATTGCGTCCGCAGGACAATTTCCTGTTCACTGTCACCAGCGATCCCGAGCACACAGCATTCAACTTTCTTGCATCGGAGGTCGCCATTGGAATGTTTGCGGCACTGGCGCTGGCGGTTGGATTTGCCAGCCCGCTCAAGCAGCGATCGCGGCCACTCTGGGCAATGCTGAGTACCCTCTCGATCGTGTGTGTCATCCTGATGGTGCCCGTAAGTAATGTGTTGTGGACTTATCTTCCAAAGTTGCGGTTCGTTCAATTCCCGTGGCGCTGGTTGTTTCCCCTGGCGGTTGCCATGGCTGCATTCGTGGTAACAGCGATCCGGCGCCTGGGCGATACTCCGCGTATTCTGATCTCAATTGTCGCCATTGCTGCGCTCCTGACTTGTGGATGGCTGCTCGAAAAGGGCACATGGTGGGATCCAGACGGCGTTGCTGACCTTCAAGCGGCGATTCTTGAGCGCGGCACCGGCTACGAAGGCGTCGACGAATATGCACCGCGAGATTCCGATAATTCCAACCTAAACAAAAATGGCCCTCGCGTGGCCGAGGTTGCCCCTTTTTGGCAGATACAACGACTACGGGCCGGAACGGTCGATATCCAGAGCTGGTACTCGGAGCACAAGGCATTCACGGTGATGATTCCGCGGCCGGTAACGCTTGGCCTCCGGCTGCTGAACTATCCCGCGTGGCACGTCGACATTAATGGTCGAACGGTTGCGCCGCGCAGTTCGCCCGGGACCGGACAGGTGCTGATTGACGTTCCCGCCGGGACCAGCCACATCCGCTTGGATTTCATACGCACGCCTGATCGCACGTGGGGCGCGATACTGTCGTTCATCGCGCTCATCGTCTGGGGGGTACTCCTATGGCGCTCACGGGGGTTAAAAGAGACAACAGCGGAGCCGAGTCATACCATCACGCCTGTGTAGGAGAGCGTCCGCACGTTTGACATGACCACTCTTGGCGAAGTTTGGATCGGAACCTCGGGCTGGCACTACCGCCACTGGCGAGGGCCATTCTACCCAGCCGACTTGCCTTCGGCACGGATGCTCGATTTCTACCTGCGTCACTTTGACACCGTGGAGTTGAACAACAGCTTCTATCGGCTTCCGCCGGTCGGGTGTTTTGACACGTGGCGCAGAGCGACTCCGCCGGGATTCCGTTTTGCGGTAAAGGCCAGCCGTTTTCTCACGCATAACAAGAAACTCAAAGATCCCGAAAACGCGCTGCATAACCTGCTGCCCCGCGCTGAAGAGTTGAAGGGGAAGCTCGGTCCGATTCTGTTTCAGTTACCGCCGCGCTGGGGAGTCAATGTCGAGCGACTCGAAGGACTGCTGCACGTGCTCCCGAAGCGGCATCTTTACACATTCGAGTTTCGCGAGACCAGTTGGCTCACCGAGGCTGTGTACCGCGTGCTGCGCGAGCACAATGCGGCGTTCTGCATATATGAACTCGCCGGGTATCACACACCTTTCCACGTCACTGCCGATTTCGCGTACGTGAGGCTGCACGGTCCAGGCGGGAAGTATCAGGGCAGCTACAGCGACGATGCGCTACACGAGTGGGCCGAGCGAATCGCGGAATGGCGCCGGAAACTGAGAGCTGTGTACGTTTACTTCGACAACGACCAGGCCGGCTATGCCGCTCTCAACGCCATCACGTTGAAGGGATTAGTCGAAAAGGCTGGGCTCCGCGCCGCCTGAGACAATCTCGCCCGCAGGCCCAATCGTCCTCGCCAGGGCCCCAACTCGGCGTTCCGGCGGAAACTTCGGTATGTTACTCTTTCACCACTATTTGGAAGGACCGAGTATGTCCGCACAATCCGTGGCAACGTTGCGCGCGTTTTCCGGGCAATTCCCCGAACTTGTGGTGGTTATCGGAAGCGAGCAAAAGGTCGCCTCGCTCGATCACACGCCGTTCAGCATAGGCCGTAAAACTGATAAGGATCTCGTCATCGCCGATGCGCGCGTGTCGCGCGACCATGCCGAGATCGTTGCCGAAGGCGGCGATTACGTCATCGTCGATATTGGCAGCAAGCACGGAACGTTCGTCAATGGCGAGAAGATCGAGCGCCGCAAGCTTAATCACAACGATCGTGTGGAGCTGGGAGCGCGCGGCGGCCCCTACTTCGTTTTTAACCCCACCACTCCTCAGACCAGCACGGCTCGCGAGTTCCTCAGCCAGATTTCCGGCCTTGAAGTTAAAAGTGGCGCATCGGACCTGGAGAAGCTGACCCTTTTTCTCGAAGCTGCGCGCAAGCTCAACACCACCGGGGTGGTCGACGACATTCTGGTAACGCTCATCGACTCCACCCTGAAACTTACCGGAGCCGAGCGTGGATATGTTTTCCTGCGGGATCCGGACGGGCGTTTGCGGCTTACGGCAGGTCGCACCAACAAAGGCGAGCCACTCGTAGACGACAGCACGCTATCCCATTCGATCATCCAGGAAGCGGCTCGTTCCGCGTCCGCATTCCTGATCAGCGACACAACAAAGGCTGCTGACATTTCGAATCGACAGAGCATTGTCGCCTACGATCTGCGCACCGTGATTTGCATTCCCTTGCACAAACCGCAGGTGAAAGAGCGCGCACCCGACCAGACGATGCTGGCCATGCCGGAGACGACCGGCGTGCTGTATCTGGACAGCAAGTACGCTTCGCGTGATCTGTCGAAAGTTTCCAAGGACATTCTGAACGCGATCGCAACCGAAGCCGCATCGCTCGTCGAAAACGCCCGCCTGGTGCAGGCGGAGGAGGCGGCGCGCCGTTATCAGCAAGAACTGACGATCGCCGCGTCCATTCAGCAGCGGCTCATGGCCGTGAACATTCCAGACCTTCCTTTCGCCAGCATTCAGGCGCGTAATCTTTCTTGTAAGGACGTTGGCGGAGATTTTTTTGATGTGATCCCCACGAAGGAAGGCGTAGCCGTAGTGGTCACGGACGTTTGCGGGAAGGGAATATCGGCGGCGCTTCTCGCTTCGATCCTGCAAGGCATGGTGTACTCGCAGTTGTGCGGTGGCATCCCTCTTGTTGAACTGGTGTCGGCTACGAATCGGTTCCTGTGCAAGAAGGCGCTGGGCGAGAAATACGCGACGATGGTGATCGCTCACCTGAAAGAGAACGGCGACGTTGATTTCGTGAACTGCGGACACGTTCCCCCGTTGCTGGTTTCCGGTGGCAAGGTATCCAGCATCGAAGAATCGAATCTGCCTGTCGGCCTGATCTCGGAAGCTTCGTACGAGCCGGGTACCCGCAAGCTGAACGCGGGGGATCGTTTGATCTTCGTCACAGATGGAGTAACCGAGGCGGAAGATCCGCGCGGAGAGTTCTTCGGCTTCGAGCGCTTGGAAAAGGCCGCGGCCGCTCCGACACCTTTTCAGGAGATATTCAGCTCAGTGCGCTCGTTCTGCGCCGGCACCCCGCTTGGAGACGACTGCACCGTCTTCGAGCTTACTTACAAAGGTTAGTCGCGAGAGCATCCCGTCGCGAGTTGCAGAGGTTTGCAACTTAGCGCACATTCCCTGTCCTCAATTTCTGCCTGCGTGGCTTGCATGCGTCCGCACTCCACAGAAATCTTGGACCTATCCTTATGCCAGCTATGGAGGAAACAGTTTTCAAATGATGTCTTCGCCCGAGCTGTTTACCGGCAAGCGCGTGGTGACGTAATTGCTTCCACAACCACGCCACTCCCCCGGCATGGGGGATACGTGGTGGAAAACAAAGACGAGAAGCATTGCCCTGTCTGCGGTCGTGTTCCCCTTATCCTGCTCAGCTTTACCGAGGGCGACATCCACCATGCCCGCATTGGGTGCCGTTGTCATAGTCTGCTTCTCCTGCCCGAATTCGAAGAAGAGCAGCCCGTCGTTGCAGCCGCGCCTGCCAAAGCTCGCCGTTCCCGTCCGAGGATTCGCTGATGGCGCTCTTCGCGAAGAAAAGTGTTCCTCCGACGATCGCGCTACGGCACGCCATGTTTTGCGTGGATTGTGAAACCATCTCCGACAGCTCTCACGATCAGTGTGTCGCTTGTGGCTGCCGCGCTCTCGTCAGCGTCGCACGGTTGCTGAGCGGAGCAAAAGAGAACTCCTAGCACTGCCCACCCGTACACAGAACTTAAGACTCTGCGCCCAGTACTTACTCAGAAATGTCCGTTACCGACCACTAGGTCGTCAGCAGTGCTTCCGTGTGTGCGATTTTGGGCAGCATGACTTCATGCTGACCCTGACAAATGGGGCAGGAGATGATCTGCGGCTGGGGCGGCGTGGATTTCCGGACTTTGACCCACCACTCATGCCCATTCGGACAAGTGATCAGGACCGGCATCTTGCCTGAGATTTTCATAGTCGGAGATTAACCACTGCCGCATGATCGCGGCAGTTCTCGGGAGTGCATATCGCACGAGGAATCGGCCAAAAACTGGTGCTGTACGGAAGGCACCCTTCAGCATGCCGGCGACGTCGGGGTGGTACGGGGTTATTCTTGTAAAGCCGCTTTGACTGACGAGATCAGCTTGTTGTTGCTGCGGCCTCCATCATCGGAGGACTTCTCCTGGGCCGGCGCGGTCAGTTCTGCCGAGAGCACCTGCCGCACCTTCTGCAGCGCCTCTAGCTCTTTCTGCAGCTTGACGATTTCCATTTGCTTAAGGTTCACGATCTCGTCCACCTGGCTGCAGAGTGATTCCTGTTTGGTTTTGGCCTGTTCGTGAAGATCCCGCATGCGACTTTCCTCCTCGGCGTCAAAACGAGCGTTGTGCGCACTCGTGTGGCTAATCCTGAATGTGATTTAGTACATCGGCCAGATATCAGGAGTCGCACAAGCTCCTGACCATAGGTAACAAGAGCGAATCCTTAATTGGCAGATGTGCGTGCCTTACAGACCGGGCACTCGTCTTCGCTGTACAGAGCGCCGCAAACCGAACACGGCAGGTGATACAAGGTGCGTGGTGCGGACTTCGCCGCATAGGAAACGCTTGTTGTTTGCCGAGTTGCATCGGTCGGCTGCGGCGCCATCAATGCCTTCTGATGACCACCGGCCAGGTTTTCCGTGCCCTTCTTGAACCCCTCGGCGAATCCCAGATCGTAAGCGTAGTCCTTTGCGAAACGCTTTCCGGTGGTGTAGCCCATTGCATACGCGTAGTCATAGATAACTTCAAGGCGCACAGCTAGCAGCCCGCGGCAACGTTCGGGATCCTGATATGACCGTACGATGAGATCGATAAGTTCAGCTGCAACCGTCTTTGAGTCCCGAGCCATGTCCTCTCCAAGGGAACAGTAACCGTCTCGTCCAATTTTTATTGCAGTAAATGGAAACCGGGCAGGTTACGACAGGCCGTGACCTCGCAGCCTCGGGTGGAACCTCTCTCGTGACTGCGCGGCCACGAGTGCTTGGAGTAATGTCCACTAGCACGACCTTGGTAAGTTGAGAGCCCATGTCCTTCAGGATGTAATCAGCGACTATGTTGGGTGATACCACAGCCACGCGGCAAGTACCGACAAAGGCGACGAGTAAGAAATCCAGCGCGTTGCAGCGCCGCTGGCGACGCTTTCATTTCGACGTTCCCATTCGGCTCGTGGTGCAGGGCAACCATCGAACCGAGGTGGTTGGCCGGGGCTGTGATCTGAGCGAGGGTGGGATTGCCGTGCACGCGCCCATCGAAATGGCTCTCGGCGATCTGGTTGAGGTCGAGTTCACCCCCGCTTATTCAGGAATGCCGGTGAGAGTGCGAGCGATTGTTCGAAATCGCTGCCGGTACGTGTACGGTCTGGAATTTCAGGCGAAAGATGCAGTCGAGCAGGAACGCATCGATTTGATCGGTCAACTGCTCCGCGGCGCTTCGGACTTCCGCGAACCGAAATAAATCAATTCCCTTACTTTTTGCTTAATCTTCCTGACTACTCTTAGTCAGGTTGTGCTACTTCCATATTTTTAGCCTCCGCTCGTAGCCTGCGGCAGTAGACTCTGCGCGTAAAACTTGGGTCGTACGCTCCGCGCCTGCTTCTCCGGTTTATACGCGGCGCGGATCGCGTGCAGAAATCGTTTTACAAGCTTTGAGGAGGCTGGAACGTGAGGACTTCCCGAGGGGTACTGTGGTTTATATCGTTCTCCGCTCTGCTCATGGTAGTGGCGAGCCCGGCGAGCGCGCAATTCACCACTTCGCAGACTATCAGTGTAGGCACTCAACCCCGTGGTATCGCGATCGACGATTTAAATGGCGACGGCAATCTCGACATCGTGGTGGCCAATAGCGGGAGTAACACCGTCAGCGTTCTGTTAGGCAATGGCGACGGAACGTATAAACCAAGAGCCGATTATGCCGCGGGCACCGGGCCGACGTCTGTAGAAATCACCGACATCAACCACGATGGTAAGAAGGACGTCGTCGTTTCGGATTACGTTGGGGGTACCGTGGGTGTGCTGCTCGGCAATGGTAACGGCACCCTGCAACCGGTGAAGACCTTCTCAGTTGGAATGAGTCCTGAGTCGCTTACGGTCGGGACTCTGGATAATACAGGTACGGTTTACGTTGTTGTTACGCTGCTATCAAACAACACAGTGAAGATTCTGAAATGGACCGGCTCTGGCTCGACCGCCGCTTTAACCGCAGTTTCGAGCTACGCTGTGGGACGGCTTCCGTGGGCGGTGGAGATCGCCGACCTCAATAAAGATGGTTTTGGCGACATCGTCACCGCCAACACCTACGGCACAAACACCAGCGTGCTGCTCGGCAAAGGTGGAGGACTGTTCAATCCCGCAGTCAATTATTCGTTTGTGGGTGGTGGCGCGACCTCGGTTGCACTGGCCGACATCAATGGCGATGGTTACCCGGATCTGATCTTTCCCAACTACTTCGGCAGCCAAATCATTACATTTAAAAATAATGGCAATGGAACCTTTGGCCCAGTGCAGAAGACCCCGGCTGCGGGAAGCGGCTATTCCATAGCGACGGCCAGTTTCCAAAGCCCCGGCGTGACCGACCTCATCATTGCGGATCTCAACAACAATTTCATAGATGTCGAGTTCAACGATGGTAACGGTGCATTCCACTCAGCGGGTCATTTCGCGACCGGAACTCAGCCCGTTTATGTGGAGACTGGAGACCTCAAGAACAACGGCAGCACCGATGCTGTCATTTCTAACCTGGGCAGCAACAGCATCACCATCTGGTATCAGTAGGGGAGTGCGCGTGCGACTTTACTCGCGCGTACCCGTAATCAGGCGATCGAAGCGTGGGGGCCGCAGCCGGCCCCCGTTTTTGTCGGCCTACTTCGACATCTCGTCCTTCTTCATGTCGTCGCCTTTCCCCATCGAATCGCCCTTGCCCATCGCGTCGGTTTTAGGGGAAAGCATCTTCACTTCCATGACGTGGATCTGGTTCTTGTCTGGATAGACGTGCGCCTTCAGTTCCACGTGATGACCTTCATGTCCCTTTAATGCCTCGGGATTCATGACGTCCCACGACTTTTGGTCTTTGTCCGATACGAACGTTACTTTGTCGCCATCCGCTTTCACTGCACCTTTCACGGTCTTGAGGGCGTTATCTTTGTCGCCCTTCGGCAGGAAATGGGTCGATTGAGCCAGAGCCGCCAAGCTGAACAGAACGGTACACGCGAGCGCTACGATCACAATTTTCTTCATAAACTCTCCTTGTGAATTCGGGGACTTACCCAGGCTATGTACGCTGATCGCAGTCTTACGGATTCCCAAAAAAAGACTCCGCTCTCGGCGGAGTCTTCGAGCACTGCTGCAGATCAGAGACTTACTGGTGGGCTCCGTTATGTTTCTTGTTGTAGATCTGCTTCGATAGGCGGTTCTGCTGCCGATTTACCTTGGCCTTCTCTTGCGGCGTCAGCTTGCCACCGTTATCTTCGCGCATCTCGTGCGTCTCGTGGTTCAGCTTCGCCTCTTTGCCTTCCAGTTTCGCGGTTTCGCCGGCGGTCAGCTGCCCGCTTTTGATCCCTTGAGCGATGCGGTCCTGCTGGTTCTCCTTGCGCTGTCCGACCTCATTGTTGCCATAGTGCTGAACAGCGCCATTGTGCTTGTCGCGATAAATCTCACTCGACATACGGTTCTGCTGGCGCGTTAACTTCACCTTGTCAGCGGCCGTCAGCTTGCCCCCATTGTCCTCACGCATGTCACGTTTTTCGCGATTGAACTTGGCTTCCTGTTTCTCGAGGTTGCTGGTCTCGCCGGCGGTCAACTGGCCGCTGGCCACGCCATTGGCGATGCGGTCCTGCTGGTTCTCCTGGCGCTGTCCGATAACGCCGGTTTGCGTCGTCGTCGTGGTCGTGTTTTGTGCGAGAGCGCCGGACACGAGTAAAGCCGCCAAAGCTGCACTGCTAAAAAACATCCCCTTGCTGTTCATCATTCATTCTCCTATTGCGCGACCAGGTTCAGAAGCTTTACTGCGCGCCATTGCAACCTCAAACCCGGTACTTGGGAAATGTTGCGCCATGTCGAACGGAGTTTTTTCGGAATTAAGGACATTACTGTTAACTGCTGCAGCAACAGCGTCTAGAAAAAGTTTTGCACAACTGCAACTCCCAGTTTTTGCGGAACTGTAAACAACGCGTGTCCCCCCACTCATATAATGGTCGTCGCTATCAAGGTGCGGGGAGAAAACACCAGCCAACGGAACCGACACGAACGTTCCGACGAAACCCAAATTTGTCTGTAAAGGAGAGATCTATGGCTAAAGCAACGAAACAGATCCCAGAAGGGCACCACACCGTTACACCGCATCTTGTGCTCCGCAATGCTTCGCAGGCAATCGATTTCTACAAGAAAGCGTTGGGCGCTCAGGAACTCGGACGCATGACCAGTCCGGACGGCAAGATCGGTCACGCTGAACTGAAGATCGGCGACTCGATCATCTTCCTGGCCGACGAATTTCAAGCCGGTCCGAACTGTCCGAAGTCCCCGCAGACTCTTGGCGCCTCAACCGTCACGCTTATGCTTTACGTTCCCGATGTCGATTCCACATTTAAGCAGGCCGTCGCAGCTGGCGCGAAAGAGACGATGGCGGTTCAGGACATGTTCTGGGGCGACCGCTACGGAACGTTCACTGATCCGTTCGGTCACACGTGGGGTGTCGCAACCCACAAGGAAGATTTGACGAAGGAAGAAGTCGAAGAACGCGCCAAAGCGTTCTGGGCGAACATGCAGTCACAAAGGAAATCAGCGTAGTTCGCTGCAAATACAACCTCGGCGTGCCCACCCTTGCCTCATTCCAAGGGTGGGTTTGCCGAAATCAATCTTGGCGTGAATTCAAGAACGCGCTGATTTCCCGCCAGTGGTTTCGGACAACGTCTTCGGTCCTCAAATGACCTCCGCGGGGCAGTAGCTTCAGACCTATCCCGGCCTGCCGGGCGAAGCGCCTGACGGACCGCCAAGGAATATAAGGGTCATCTTTGGCGTGGAACATCATAATTTTTGACCCCGTCAGATCTTTCACATGCTGTGCCGGGTTGAAGAAATTCCCGGAGCGCAGCCTGTTCCAGTTGCGATCGGAGAGACGATACGCTTTCCCGAACGCCTCGCGGATATAGGCCGGGTAGCTTTGGTTCGACGTTTCTTTTTTCTGTTCTTTCGCGAGAATATTCCAATTCACCACAGGGCAATTGGCAATCACGCGAGTGACTCGCCGATCAAGTGAGGCCAGGATGGCTGCCGCCCCGCCAAAACTTCCTCCGATCACGAAGATCTGCGCCGGAGTCAACGCGAAGGCTTTGCCGAAAGCGTTTTCAGTCACGCCCTTTGGAAACTCGTCGATGATGTCGCTGATGTCCTGCTGCGGCGGCTTTTGCAGAAACTCGCCGTCGCTCTCCCACGCCCCGCGCCAACGCGGGTAAAACACCCAGTAGCCTTTCCGAGAAAGAAATTCGACCAGCGGCTGTTTGCGGGGTATCGATGGCATGCCGTCGCACAGGATGATGACCCGATCGTTTCGCCGCATCCTTGCAGGCGGCAAGAACTCGGCGACGATTTCTGTTTTGAACCGCGTTCGGAACATTCGGGAAGTATATGGTGCGGACCGAAGCAGCCGTGAAAGCCAACCCTCGCTGACCGCTCAGAGTAACCGACGAGAATGCCGCCCGGAACAAGAACTCTGAAGGGCTGGCGGGAAAGGATCGCGAGCTTGCTTTTTATAGTTGGCAAACTCTGATGTCGCCACCTCATCCAATGCTGCGGGAGAGCAGCACAGGTGTCGAATTCCGACCTTACGGCTATTCTTTTTCTGCTGTTAGTGTTAGTAGCCTTGGCGCAGTTGTTTGGGTCGCTCTTTGTGCGGCTGCGGCAGCCGAAAGTCGTCGGAGAAATCCTGGCGGGGGTCGTGGTTGGGCCGGCGCTAGTAGGCCGCTTGCCAGTCGCCTACAGGTTCATGGGCGTACTACAGCATCAGGGCGCCGTTCTCAATTTCATCTACTGGCTCGGCTTGCTCCTGTTGATGTTTCTGTCCGGCGCCGAAACGCGGCAGCTCTTCACTCGAGACGAGCGGCGCGAAGTGGGCTGGCTTGCGGTCGTGGGCACAGGGATCCCCTTCGTGCTGGCGCTCGTGTTAGGTCCTTGGCTGGTGCATCCGGCACTCGCCGGTCCAAACGGCAATCGGGCATCACTAATCATCATTCTTGCGATCGGGGTCGCTGTCACCTCAGTCCCGGTTGTCTCAAAAATCTTCGCCGATTTGAAGATTCTCCATACGCGTTTTGCACGAATCGTTCTCGGCGTCGCTGTGTTGGAGGACATAGCTCTGTGGCTGGCACTCGCAATTGCAACCGCATTGGCCGGAACGGCCGCCCTTAATGTCAAGCATTTGTCCGTTCATCTGGCCACTACCACTGCGTTTTTTGTTGTCGGACTCACCCTCGCTCCCCGGCTGATTAAGCGGGTGAATAAAGCGAGAGTAAACGTGATTGCGAAGCACTCACCCGTCGCGTACGTCATCGCAATTCTTCTTGCGTATTGCGTGGTCGCAGGTGCGCTAGACGTCAGTGTGGTGTTCGCGGCGTTTCTGGCCGGGTTCGCCGTGGTACACAAGAAACGCAGGCTGTTTGAAGACGCGCTGCAGACGATCAGTAAAATTTCGTTCGCATTCTTTATCCCGGTTTATTTTGCGATCGTAGGCATGAAACTCGACCTGGTCCGCGGATTCTCACTGCCGATGATCGCGATCTTCATCATCGGGAGTTGCATCCTGAAGATTTGTTCGGTTTCTCTCGCGGGACGATTGGCAGGATTCCGCGGAGTCGACTTGCTAAATCTCGCGGTCACCACGAATGCGCGCGGCGGTCCCGGAATCGTGCTGGCTACCGTCAGCTTCGATGCCGGAATCATCAGCGCGAAGTTCTACACTACGCTTGTAATCGCTGCAGTGCTGACTTCGCAGGCTGCCGGAGCGTGGCTCGTTTACGTGCTACGCAAGGGATGGCCGCTGCTAACGCCGCGCACCGAACCCGCGAGCGATGTCGCTGCAACACAAGAAACGCCGCTCGCGGCATAGTGAACTCTGAACTGAATGGCGCGGCGGGGAGGACACAGAGAGGATGTTGGTCGGGGCGACAGGATTTGAACCTGTGACCCCCTGCGCCCAAGGCAGGTGCGCTACCAGGCTGCGCTACGCCCCGACGATCATCATTTTACCTGAAGCGTTTCGCAGGCGATTATCGCGCCTTCGCTAAGACGGCAATGCCTGCACCGGCGGCGAAGCATATAATTGAAGCCTGTATGCCGCTGCCGCAATACGCTGTTGTGGCTTACGTCCGCAATGATCTAGGTACCTGGGTGGAGGAACTGAGGCGGGAGATCCAGCCCGAGCAAGCGCACCTTCCTGCCCATATCACGATCCTGCCGCCCAGACCTCTAGGCGGTTCCGAGAGCCACGCTATTTCCCTGCTTGCCGAACTCTGCCGCGAAGTGCCGCCGTTCGAGGTGTCGATGGGCGACGTTGAAACTTTCGTTCCGACGACTCCCACGATCTTTCTCCGGGTGGCGCATGCTGCTTACAAGATGCGCGAACTACACGACCGCATCAACACGGGGATACTCGAAGGCGAGGAGCCCTGGCCCTATATGCCCCACCTTACGATCGCGAAATTTGAAACAGAGGATCAGGTGCAGGCGGTGAAGGAACCAGTCCAGCAGCGATGGCAGCAATACCAGGGGCCTCGTCGGGTGCACATCCATGAACTCACGTTCGTGAGACAGGGGGAGAACATGAGCTGGGATGACATCGCGCCCATCCCCCT
>Ga0070741_10012556_pt1 | contig 15264 bp, 4 predicted proteins | sample Coa_R1_4_FD_66440 | JGI IMG/M metagenome (GOLD analysis project Ga0070741, IMG submission 66440) | Surface soil microbial communities from Centralia Pennsylvania, which are recovering from an underground coalmine fire - Coalmine... | ecosystem: Environmental > Terrestrial > Soil > Unclassified ... | reverse complement strand
CTCGATGGGCTTGTAGTCTGACGGAATGCCGCAAACGCCCGTGCACTGGCCGGCCGCGTTCGTCTTGTTGACCTGGTTCGCCGGGATGTAGGCGTTGTACCAGAGATATCCGGCCACGCAGGTGCCGCTGCGGCAATCCTGCACCGGAGTGTCCTTGCCGTACAACTGCAACTGGCCCAGGTTACCCCAGTTATTCGTGGGTAGCGCGTCGTAGGTGCTCGTCATCGAGCCCGTGCCTGCCAGCTGCCATCCGCCAATCGCCGCGTTCAGCGCCTTGCCTGCGTTCCGGCCAAGCCATTTGCCCTTGCCGAAAGGTAGGTCCACGATAAAATTCCACTGCATGTGGTGCTTCGGCGCCGAGCCGGGATCGCGTTGGTAGTTCAGGAAGCGGTTCAGCTGATCGAGATTCGTGGGCAAGGCGCCGGGCAGATAGAGATTCGTGTCCAGCGGCACCAGGCTGGCTGTAGTCGACGTGTTGCTGTTCGCCGTCGTGCTCGTGAACGAGTTGGCCAGCACGTAAAACCACTGGAATGCATATCCCTTGGTGAAACGGCGCAGAGCTTCCAGCCGGATGCCCTGGTAATTCGAGTAGCCGAAGTGGGAATACTCGGTGATAGCGTTCCAGGTGGTCTGGTCGTACTGCCGGATGGAATTGGCGGTGGCGCCGGTCGGCAGCGCGACTCCTTGCGACGTGTAGAAGACGTAGGCGTTGGGCGCCGCGTTGTATTGATAGCTCTGGTCCAGATTGCGGCCTGCCGTACCGATCCAGGAGACGCCGAAGACGGTGTTCTCCATGAATTCCTTTTCCAGCGTGACGTTCCATTGATGGCCGCGCGTGGTGGGCAGGTGCGGATTGAAATAAACGATGGGATTCATCGACCCCGGCGCGATCGCGTTGGCGGCGGTCACGTTCACCACATTCGTGCTGTTCTTCCCCGCAATCACAGTCGGCGCCGAGAGCAGGGCCCAGTTCTGCAGCGGCTGATTCTGGGAGGAGTTGAAGCTGTAGGTGTACAGATCGCTCTCGGGCGGATTGCTGCGCATGCCGGCTTCATAGCCGAAGCTATGGAGGGGGAAGTAGTACAGCCCGTAGCCGGCACGCAGGACCGGCGATCGCGCGCCGGCGCCGAGCCGGTACGCCATGCCCGCACGCGGTCCGAAGTCACGTTTATTGGCGTAAACCATGTTATTCGGCAGCCCGGCCTGCTGCGGCGTCTCCACCTTCATGCCGATGGCAACGAACTGGTCGTAAACCGAACCGTTGGTGTAGCCCTTCTGCACCATCTGTTCCTTGGTAAGCGGCAGGACGATGGCGTCGTGCGCCTTATCGAAGCTGATGAGATTATTGCGTGCCTCGGAAACCGGCGGCCGATATTCCCAGCGCAGGCCGTAATTCACCGTCAGACGCGGTGAAACCTTGAACTCGTCCTGGAAGTAGAGGGCGTATTCCTGGTAACGCCACAGATAGTAAGACCGGACGAAGTTATTGTTGTAAGTTTCGAGCAGGCCCATGTACATTTCGGCCGCGGGCGATCCCGTCAGGTTCTGCGCCTGGTAAGCCGTGCCCGACGCCGGATTGTAGAGTGCCGTGTAATTGCTGCCGAAGGAATCCGATCCGGGCACCTGTTGCTGTTGCGGCAGGACGTTGTCGTGCTCGAACCGAATGCCGCCGCCGAACTGAAACTTATGCTTCCCGAAAACCTTCGTCAGGTTCTCCTGCCCGTTATAGATGTTCGTCACGCTGCCGCGCGGCGTGGATGCCGAGTAAGTGGTGCCATAACCCGTGTTGGAAATCGCCGGCCAGCCGACGCCGTTGAACGGATTCGGCAGGCCCAGCACCGCATCCACGTTGTTCAGCGCGTCGGTTCCGGTGTGAAAAGAATAATTTTCCCAGGAGTTGCTGAAGAGAAACTCGCTGAAGAAAGTCGGCGAAACACTGTGAGTCCAGGAGATCACGCCGTTCCGGTCCGGATAGATGTTGTAAGTAAGATTGGTGGTGTTGTTGGTCAGGGGCGCGCTGGTCGTCGTGGAGGGTGACGCGATGGTGCGGCTGCCGCGGGAGAGGCGGACAAATACGTGGTCGTTGTCGGAGATCGTGTGGTCGAGGCGCAGAATCTCGCCGTCCCGATTCTGGAACGCGGGGAAACCGGAGATCCAGTTGTTACCCACCTGCGGGTTGACTCCCGGCGCGGTCGGCAGCGGCGTGATGCTGTAGAGATACTTTGCCAGCGGCGAGAGCATCGTGGAGGGAATCTGATTGTTGGGGAAAGGCGTGCGCGAGTAGTCCGCGGAGGCCGGACCGGTGCTGTACGGATCGTACAGCGTGATCTTTTGTGAGCTGGCATTGGTGAGCGCACTGAAATCGCCGTTACGTTGCGCGTCGTTGGGCACGCTGGTGGCGACGGACGTGTTCTGGCGCAGGAAGTAGCGGTATGCATCGAAGAAGAAGAACGTGCGATTCCTGCCGTTATATATTTTCGGGATGTAAACGGGTCCACCGACGGATCCGCCGAACTGGTTCGTGATCAGGAACGGCGGCGTGTTCGACGTGGCCTCGCGCCGACGCGCCACGCCCGCCACACTGTTGTCCTGGTTGGCTTCGTAAAGTTGGCCGTGCAACTGATTCGTGCCGGATTTGGTCACCACCACAACGGTTCCGGGCCGGTTGAACTTGGCCGAGGAATCGAGCGTGTTCACCTGCACTTCCTGGATGTAAGTGGCCTCCGGCGCCGCGCCCTGCGGACCGCCTTCGGAGCGGTTCGACTGCGGGCCGCCATCCACAGTCAGTTCGATCGAGTCATCGCGCAATCCAAAGACGCGAGGCAGAGAGCCGCCCTCAAATCCGGGCGTCGTCAAGGCAACCAGTCCCATTGCGTCACTGACCGGCAACTGTTCGATGCGCGCGCGGTCGATGCGCTCGCTGATGGCGGGCGTCGAAAAATCGACCATCGGGGTGACGTCGCCGACGGTGACCTGCGTGGATGTCGCGCCGACCTTCAAGGTGACATCGACTGAAGCGGCGAGACCAGCCTGGAGAACAAGATTTCCTTCCCACGTCTCCATGCCGGGCGCGGAGACAGTGAGATTGTAAGGTCCGATGGGCGAAGCCGGAAAAACGTAAAGGCCGGCTTCGTTGGTTTTCGTCTTCTGCACGACGGCAGTGTCGGTCTTGGTAAGGACAACTTCGGCGTTGGGCACGACGGCCCCGGTTGCGTCCCGAACGGCGCCTTGCACGGGCGCGCTGCCGGTTTGAGCAAAGGCCGGCACGACGCCAAGGCAGAGGAGCAGTGCGAGACAAACACCTCTGAATATGGGCATGGTCCATAGTAGATCATGGTCGGGCCGTCGGCAACCGGCCTTGTTAGCCCGGCCTTGTTAACCCCACATAGTGGTCACCCGGCGGTTCGGTGTTGTCCCGCCGGCGTTCATCGCGCATCGCGAGTCCTCTTTTTCTTTGCTCAAAAACATTTCGACGTCCCCTGCGCAAGCCGATCAGTCGAAAATCGCGAACGGTGCCGAGATGACGTCAATTGTCAGTCACTCGGCACGATCGACAATTGTCCCAGCCTTATAAGTACCTTTAATTCCTTCAGCGGCATTCACTCGATTTGTGGTAATCAAGCTGCCTTCGTTCAGGGTGGTTGCATCACAGCGACCTACTTCAACAAGGGAGTTACAACTATGATCGGAACCAAAAGCCTCGTTACAGTCTTCTTGGGGGCGGCTTTGGCGTCGCTCCCCGGTTTCGCACAGGAGGAAGCCGGGCGATCCGAGGTCAGCGTGCAGGCATTCGGCAGTTTCGTCAAGAGTACGACTCAAAGCGGAGTTCCCCAGAGCGCTACGAACAGCGGCGGCGTACTGGCCAACTATCGCTTCTTCTTCTCGAACAGCCATGGCGTGGAAGTGAATTACGGCTACTCATTGAACACGCAAACTTATGGGCTGGCCGGCGGGCCGCTGGGAATCAAATCGAACCAACATGAAGTCACCGCCGCTTACGTCTACCGTCACACTCTGCGCCACATCACGCCATTCGTGGAGGCCGGCGTGGGCGGTCTTGTCTTCGATCCCACGGATGCGCCTGGAGCATCGACGCAAGCCCGCGCGGCGTTTGTGTATGGCGGAGGCGCTGACTTCAGCATTACGCATCGCCTCTTCGCGCGCGTCGAATACCGTGGCTTCGTCTATAACAGTCCGACCTTCGACTTCACGCCTGCCGTAGGCACGGATCGCGTCACTCATCGCGCCGAGCCATCCGTGGGATTTGGGTACAGATTCTAGACGTCTCGTTATAACCAATCGTGCAGACCGACCGATTTCCGGATTCGCACCCGGCACTAAGCTTCATAACGGGTGCGAATCCGGAACTTACCATACACGTGTAAATTCCTCGACTCTCGTCGTATTCTTCGACATTTCTGCATCGACGCCTTGCCCCTGAACATCCACAACAAGGTAAGGGGGGATGATGGCAACTGCGGGCATCGGTATAGCTTCGCGAATCGAGCGGCCACCCGATTACCTGCTGTCGGAGCGTTACGAGGTGCTGATCCGTGTTTTAAAGGCGATCGGCGCTTACCGCGACCCGAAGGATCTCTTCGCAGCGATGGCGAAGGAATTGCGGCGGGTCATCCAATTCGACGGCATCGTTGTGGCTCAATACGACGAGCCCACTGACGAAATCGTGTGGAGCGCCTGCGAGGTATGCAGCCAGACAGGGCCGGAGCCGGGGCCGGAAATTCCAGCCGACGAAAGTATCACCAAGTGGGTCTATACGCAGCAGAAATCGCTGGTTATCCCCGCGCTCGAGCGCGAAGCGCGCTTTCCCCGCATGACCGCGTTTCTGAGGCAGAAGGGATTTCAGTGCGTATGCGCCCTGCCCCTGACGACTGTGCATCGCCGTATCGGCAGCATTGCCATCGCCAGCCTGGCGGCGGACGCGTATTCCGCCGAAGAGGTGCGCTTTCTGTCGCTGGTGGCAGACCAGGTTGCGATAGCCTTTGACGATGCCCTGAACTTCCAGGCTTCCCGGGCCGCACAGGCCGCGTTGCAGCGCAAAAACGAGCGCCTGAAACTGCTTCTCGATGTGAACAACTCCATCGCGTCTAAACTGGAGTTGCACGATCTCATGAACGAGGTCTCGGCGAGCATTCGGCGGGTGATGCAATGCGACGCCGTCAGCATCGCACTCCCGGATCGCGATACCGGCCAATTGCGCGTCTACGCGCTCGATTTTCCGGACGGCAAAGGAATCTTCCAGGAAAACATCCTGATCCCCATGGGCGACGATTCTCCCGCAGCCCGTGCTTATCGAACAGGCGAGCCGGCCGCGGTTCTCGTGAGCGCCTCGGATTGCCCATGGGCGGCGGCGGAGGGCGTGCGGTCGCTCTGTCACGTCCAACTGGCCGGTCGGGACCGGGCGCTCGGACTCTTGAGCCTTGCCCGCCTGGCGCCGGAGGCCTTTTCCGATCGTGACATGGAGTTTCTCGGGCTGGTTGCCACACAGGTGGCGATTGCCGTGGACAACGCGATCGCGTACGGTGAGATTGCGGAAAAAACGAGCCGGCTGGCGCAGGAGAAGATCTACCTGCAAGATGAGATTCGCACCGAGCTGAATTTCGAGGAGATCGTCGGCCGCAGTCCCTCGCTGCGTAAGGCGTTGGAGGAGATCGAGACCGTGGCTCCGACCGACTCCACCGTGCTGATCTACGGCGAAACCGGCACGGGCAAGGAGTTGATCGCTCGGGCCATACACAACCTGAGCCGGCGCAGCGGCAACAACTTCGTCAAGCTGAATTGCGCGGCGATTCCGACCGGCCTGCTGGAAAGTGAACTGTTCGGACATGAGAAGGGTGCGTTCACCGGCGCGGTCGCGCAACGGATCGGGCGATTCGAGTTGGCGAATCACGGCACGGTCTTTCTGGACGAGATCGGTGAGATCCCGCTGGAGTTGCAGCCGAAATTGCTGCGAGTTCTGCAAGAGCGCGAATTCGAGCGCCTGGGCAGTTCCCGCACGCTGCGCTCGGACGCGCGGTTGATCGCGGCGACGAACCGGGACCTGGCGGCCATGGTTGAGGATCGGAAATTCCGCGCCGACTTGTTCTACCGCTTGAACGTCTTTCCCGTGCAGGTTCCGGCTTTGCGCGAACGGCAGGATGATATCCCGCTGCTGGTCCGCCATTTCGTGCAGCAATTCTCGCGGCGGATGGGGAAGATGGTGGACACGATTCCATCCGAGGCGATGAACGTGCTGGTACATTATCATTGGCCGGGGAATATTCGCGAATTACAGAACCTGGTGGAGCGCGCCGTGATCCTGTCGAACGGCCCTGTGCTTCGCGTGCCGTTGCAGGATTTGCAGGCACAGCCTGCCCCGGCCGCAACGTCCGCGAGAATCGAGACGATGACAGAAGCGGAGCGCCGGCACATTATGGAGGCGCTGGATGCGGCGAACTGGGTGATCAGTGGTCCGAAAGGCGCGGCCGCGGCGCTCGGTTTGAAGCGCAGTACGCTTCAGGCGCGCATGGACAAGCTCGGCATCCGGCGGGCTCGTGCGGCCGCGACGCCCGCGCGCTAGCTATCGCGATACGCCCGAGTTGGCATTGACCAGGTGCATCCAGAAACCCCGGCGGGGGCCACGGCGCGTCACGATTTACGTCTGTGGGATTCGCCACGCCAGGCAGGATTGACTGTCGAAGACGCATGAGTCGCCGGGTAGATCCGAACTTCTTCGGCCTACTCGACCGGGCACGGCTTGATGTTCCACATGCCCGCCGCGCACTCCGAGATTGTCCGATCGCTTGAGAACCTCCTATCGCCAGTAGCGAACCATCGCTCGGCAAGTTCGTGGCGTATGGCGTGGGCGATGGCTTCGAATCGCTCGCGCAGTCCCGCGGTCGCGGGGTGCACGAGAGTATCGCCGATCAGATGACGCTCGTATGAGGCGCTGTACGTGGTTTTCTTAATATGCAACACGGCCGCCCGGATGTGATCGCCGCCTGGGCCTATTCAAACGATGCCGCGAATCAGAACTCGATGCGTGCCACCAATTGCAGGAAGCGCGCCGCTCGCGACGTCGTGATCAATCCATAGCCGGGCGAATTGAAGATCGGCTGACCCGCCGCGTTCGTGGTCGCGGTAAGCGTTACGTTCGGAGCCAGCAGATTCGTGTGGTTCAGGATATTGAACGCTTCCGCACGCAACCGCAAATGCACTCCTTCGCGCAGCGCGAACTCGCGGCTCACCGCCAGGTCGAGGTCCAGTTCGCCAGGCGTACGCACGGCGTTGCGGCCCAGGCTCCCGATTCCGGCCGGCAGCACCAGCGTGCGATTGGCTGCGGTGCCCGCGAAGAGCGGACCCACCGGTGCGAGCGGGAAATTCGGCGCATTGACCGGCAGCAGATACTGGATGCCGGTTCCGTTAGCATACGGATGCGGAGCATACAGGCTGGTGTCGTTGATCACGTTGGGTCGCAGCGCGCTTCCCGCCGAGTTCAGGTTGTTCTGCGTAATGCTTGTGGGCAGTCCGTCGCGCGCGGTCAGAATCGGATCGAACTCGATATTGCGCAGCCAGCGCGGGCCGGAGGTGCGGTACTGAATGGCGCCTGTGAAACTGTTCGGCCGGTCGAACGAGCTAACCGCGCGGTCCACGCTGCGGAACTGCGCCGGGAACTGGCCGGCGTCGAACGCATTCGGCTGCGAAAAACTGAACAGGCCAGAGCCGTCGTCAATCGATTTGGACCGCGTATAGTTGGCGATGAAGGCGAGGTTCGTCGTGTACTGGCGCCGTGCCGAAAGTTGCAATGCGTTGTACGACGAGTGTCCGGCCATGCTGATGGCGCTGAAGCGCGCGACCGCCGGAAACGGCCGCAGGCTCTGTGTAAACGCAGTAGTGTTCACCTGCGCCACCTGCGTCGCCGACGAGAATGGGATGTTGTTGTAGGGCAGGTTCAGCGGCAAATGCACTCCCGCGGAGCCGACGTAGTTGGCTTCGAGGATCACGCCGCGCCAGAACTCGCGCTGCAGGCCGAAGTTCCATTCTTCCGCATACGGCAGCGGCCCGGCTTGGGCGAACGATGCGCTGGCCGAGAGCGGATTGTTCGGCCCGAACTGCGACAACGTGGACTGCGGGTTGCTCAGGTTCTGCAGCGCAACCAGCGGCATGCCTTGCGCCAGCGAGAATGGCTGCGGCACTCCCGTCCCGAGGCTGCCGAAGCTCTGGCTGATGGTGTAGCCGGGGAAGAGCACCTGCGCGCCGAGGTCGGAGAAGATCTGGCTGTAGAAGATGCCGAACCCGGTGCGAAGGACGGTCTTCGGCGTCACCGTGTACGCCAGACCGACGCGCGGCGCCAGGTTCAGCTTGTCCGGCGTGAGGTTGAGTGTAGATGAGGCATTGATATCGGCGAAAAGCACCTGGCCGGTCACCGTGTCCACACGCGAGTAAATCTTGTTGGAACTCGTCATCGGCGATTCGAACTCGTAACGCAGCCCGAGGTTCACGGTGAGCTTCTGCGTAACCTTCCAGTCGTCCTGCACGTACAGGCCGAGATTGTAGTTGCGGCGGCCGGCGGGTGGCTGCGGCAGCGCGTATCCGGAAGTTTTGATGTCGCCCAGCAGGAAATCGGCGAGCGAATTCACGGGATTGCCTCCCGTATGCGATGCTGACGTGATCTCGCCGGTGAAGGTGTAGTTGCCGGTGAACCAGCCGCTGTTCCCGGTACCGCCGGGATTATAGATGTTGAACTGGTTCTTGCGCAAATCCACGCCGAACTTGATCAGGTGATTGCGCCACACCTTCGAAGCCGAGAAGTTCGGCTGGAAGTTGTTGTCGATCTGGCTGCGCAGGGTGTTGCTGTTCAGGCCCCAGTCCGGAGTCCAACCGTTGAGTGAAAAGGTCGGCGAAGCAGGACCGACGGAGCGCTGAATCCCGAAGACGCTCTGCACGTCGATGCCGAGACTGGGCGGCACGATCTCGCTGTTGTTGCGCCAGAAGCCCATGCGGAAGTCGGTGAAGAAGGTGGGTGTCCAAGTGCGCGTGTAGCCGATCGTCGCCTGGTATCCCGTCGTCGTGCCCGGACCAACGTTATTTTCCAGCGGGCCGGAAATGCGGGGCTGAATCGGCGACTGGCTGTTGTAATGAGTAAGCGTTCCGAAAATGCGGTCCTTATCGGTGAGATTCTCATCGATGCGGGTGGTGTAGCTGTTGCTCCCCGGCTTGCTCGATCCGACGGCGACCAGGTTGTTGACGTTAAATCCGTTGGTGGCATCGAAGGATCCCGGCGAATTGGGCGATGGCAAAACGCCGAGGATCTTCGCGGCCGCCGGATCGATGCGGTTCGACGGGATCTTATTGCCGGGGAACGGCGCGTTCGTCAGCGGGTCGTAAACGAGCACCTTGGAAGCGGAAAAATCGCCGCTGCGAAAAGCCGCATCCGGCACGGTTGAGGAATTAAAGAAAGGCTGCGATTGCCGCAGGCCCTCGTAATTGAAAAAGAAAAATGTCTTTTCTTTACCGTTGTAAACCTTGGGAATCCGGACCGGGCCGCCAAGTTTGGCGCCGAAGAGGTTGTAGCGGTCCTGCGAGCGCCGTTTTCCGAGCAGATTGTTGAAAAACGTGTTCGCGTTCAGGTCTTCGTTGCGAAAGTACTCGTAGACGCCGCCGTGATATCTGTCGGTGCCTGAGTTCACGACCATGGTCACGATGCCGCCGGAGGTGCGGCCGTACTCGGCCGAATATGCCGAGGTCAGCACCTTCAACTCGCGGATCGCATCCGCCGGAGGCAGCGTCTGCACACCGCCCGTGGATCCCGAAACGACCGAGACGCCGTCCACCATGAATTCACTGTTGACGGTGCGGCTGCCGTTGATCGAAAGCTGGCTGGCATTGATGCTGGTGGCATCCCCGCCCGATGAGACGCCGGGCGTCAGCGAGAGCAGGTTGAGAATGTTCCGGTTCGGCAAAGGCAGGTTCTGGACCTGCGAAGGCGTGATGACGTTACCGAGCGAAGATGTATCGGTCGCCAACTGCCCCTCGCTGGTGGCGGCCACCGTGATGGATTCGGTTGCGACGCCGGGTTGGAGCGTGAGGTTGATGCTCGCGCGCTGATCGACGGCGAGGTTGACGCCGTTCACCGACGCAGCCTTAAAGCCCGGCATCTCGACGGAGATGTTGTACCGGCCGGCCGGCAGTTCCGGGGCGCGATAGACGCCCGAATCGTTGGTTACGCCGTGCCATGCCACTACGCCGGTATCCGCGTTCGTCACCTTGACCGCGGCGTTCGGAACCACGGCCTGGCTGGTATCGCTCACAGTCCCGGAAATCACGCCGGCGGCCTGGGCGAAAAGGACGCACGAAAGACCGCAAACAAAAACGCAAGAGCAGACAGCAAATACGTTCTCAACCCGCATAGTAAACACTTGTGGAGATCCCCCTTTTGCAAGATCCGGTAGTTTCAGTTTATACCCCTTCCCAGGCTTTAAGAGCGTACTTTATCGTTAAATTCTTTGCGGCCCTGCGGCTCGGCGCGTATATAACCACACAGATCCATCCCAGGCTGCATCTTGATTTTGCATGCCGGCGCGCTTGCAGGTGGACGGGTCACATCCGTTAACAACCGCAGCGGATCACACGTGAATCGGAGTTGCTGACGCGTTTATCATAAGGCTAATCTATGTGTAACCTTCGAGCAGAGAATTATCTGGGTTGGAAATTCGCTCGTCGCGGGTTTATGCGGAATTGGGGGAAGGAGTTGAAAATGTTTAAAGCGGTCTTTGCGCTGTTCCTTCTGTTCGCGGTGGCGTTGACGTTGTCAGCCCAGGTGACCGGACGCCTGACGGGTACGGTGATCGATCCGAGCGGCGCCAGCGTTCCGAACGCCAAGGTCGGCCTTTACCTGCCCGGTGGGAAAACTCCGTTGTTGAGCACCGCTACAAATGAGGACGGCATTTTCGATTTCATCGCCGTGCGTCCCGATCTGTACATGCTGCAAATCGATGCCGCGGGCTTCAACAAGCAGACACAGGCAGACGTGAAGGTGGACCCGGCCCGCCAGCTTATGCTGGCTCCGATCACACTGGTGGTGGCGTCAGCCAGCCAGACTGTCGAGATCAGCGCGAATTCGACCACGGTCGACACCTCGACGGCCGAGATCGCGACGACCGTCAGCCAGGAGCAGATTACGAACCTTCCGGTACTCTCCCGCCAGATCACGAACCTGTTCAATACGCAAGCCGGAGTCACGCAGAACAACCGCACCACGTTCACCGTGATCAACGGTATGCGGCCGAGCTATTCCAACGTTTTGTATGACGGCATCAATGTGCAGGACAGCGTGCGCACGAACGATCTCGATCTGCTGAACAACCGGTTCACAATCGCGCAGGTAGCCGAGTTTACCGTTTCGACGACCAACGCCAGTCCCACTATCGGCGGCGGCGCCAGCACTATCGTGTTGGTCTCGCCATCCGGCACGAACCACTTGCACGGATCGGGATACTGGTTCAACCGCAACAACTTTCTCGCCGCCAACGACTGGTTCAACAACAAGAACGGCGTAATTCGTCCGAACCTCAATCTCAATCAGATTGGGGGCACCATCGGCGGCGCCGTCATCAAGGATAAGCTCTTTTTCTATGGCATCTATGAAGCGTACCGGCTGAAGCGGCAGTCGCCGAAAACCAATACGATCCCGACGCCTACCGCCCGCCAGGGCATCCTGCAATACCAGGTCAACGGCGCCGTCCAGCAGTACGATATTTTCAAGAACGTCAACCTGCCCAAGAGCACGGTGGTAGCGGGTTTTCTAAACCAGGTGCCGTCGGTAGGCAATAATACCGCCATCGGCGACGGATTGAACACGACCGGGTACAGCTTCAATGCGCGCAGCAATATCACTCGCGACAATCTGACCGGCAAGGTCGATTACAACTTCTCCTCGAAGCACGTCTTTACCGGCACCTACGCCTGGAATCGCGACATTCCCGACCGCAACGACGGCAACGGCACCACGACCGGTAGTTACTACACGACGATTCCTCCAACTTTGAACGACAATCATGTCAATCTGGCGAGCGGCGCATGGCGCTGGACTCCAAAACCGTCGCTCACCAACGAATTGCGCGCCGGCTTCGACTGGGCCTACATCCCGTTCGTGAACAACCAGAAGAATCCGCCCTATTTCCTTAGCAGCCTGTTCTTCGCTTCGCCGTTCCAGAACGCGGAACTGGGCGAAGGCCGGGACAATCATCAGTACAATATCCAGGACAACGCCAACTGGGTGCACGGCAAGCACACCTTGTCGTTCGGATTCCAGGCCTCTCTGCTCAGCTCGTACGCGTGGAACTTGAACGCTCCGGCGTCGTTCCTTCCGGTCTACACCATTGGTTTGGGGACCTCGCCCTACGGTTTCAACGTCGGCGATATCCCGGGCGCCAATAGCACGTTCACTACGACGGCCAACAACATCCTGGCGTCGCTCGGTGGTCTTATTTCCGGTGCCAGCCAGGCCTTCAACGTCTCCAGCCGCACCTCCGGCTATGTGGCCGGTGCGCCATCCGTCATTAATCAGCGCTGGGATCAATATGCCCTATACGCGCAGGACAACATCAAGCTACGTCGTAACCTGACGCTGACGCTTGGATTGCGTTGGGATTATTTCGCGCCGGTCGACGAGACAGACGGGCTCGCCTCCACGCCGCGGCTGATCAACAACAACCCCGTCGCGACGCTTCTTGGCAATGCCACGCTCGATTTCACCGGGAACTCGGTCGGCCGTCCGCTATATAACAAGGACCTCAACAATTTCGCGCCGAACGTGGCGCTGGCCTGGGACCCTTTCGGCAACGGCAAGACGTCCATCCGTTCGGGATTCAATATCGCCTATCTGAACGATAACAACCTGAACTCGGTATACAACATTTTCAGCGTTAACAATGGATTGAGCACGACGCGATCGCTTGCCAGCCTGAACGCGCGCGCCGACGCGCCGCCCACCATCCAGGTGCCGACGTTCGCGTTTCCCACAACTACGCTGGATCAGTTCAATCTTGCGCCTACAGCGCCTCCGGTGGAAGGCCTGATCGACAACAACCTGCGTACACCCTATGTCGAGCAATGGAACATTTCGATCCAGCGCGAAGTCAAGGGCTTTATCTTCGAAGGCCGATACGTGGGCAACCATGCGGTCAAAATGTTCCGCGGCATCGACTTGAACCAGATCAACATCCAACAGCAGGGATTCCTGCAGGATTTCATCCGCGCCCGCAGCAACGGGTTTGCGGCGGTAGCCGCCGGCGGGGCTTTCAATCCCGTCTACAATCCAGCGATCAAGGGCAGCCAGCCGCTGACCTACCTAACCCAGTTGCCGTCCGCCGCGCTGACGAACGCTACGCTGCTGGCCAATATGCGTACCGGCGAGATCGGAACATACGCGCAGACCCTGATGTCGCAATTCCCATACCCGGCGTTGGGTTTCAGCTTCTTCCCCAATCCATACCTGCTCTACGCCGAGGAAATGACGAATCTGAGCACGGCGAATTACAACGGGCTGCAACTCGAAGTCCGCAAGCGCACCAGGAACGGCTTCCAGTTCCAGGCGAACTACGTGTTCAGCAAGGCCCTGACCGATTCGAACGCGCTCCGGGCGCTCGACCCGCAGATCGACAATGCCAGCCCGACGGTAGAGCGGGCGCGCGCCGATTACGACCTGACGCAAGTGTTCAAGGTGAATTTTTATGTCCCGCTGCCCGTCGGCACAGGCCACCGGTTCCGCACGAAGACTCCTGTGCTGAAGCAGGCGATCGACGGATGGGCAGTGAGCGGCTTCGGCATCATCCAGACGGGAAGCCCGGTTTCGATTCTGTCCGCGCGCGGCACGCTCAATCGCGGGGCACGCTCGACGCTGAACAGCGTCGACAGCTCGGCCACGATCTCCGAGCTACACCAGGCCGCCGGCCTGTTCATGACCGGCAACGGTCCATACTGGCTGGATCCTTCGCACATCGGCCCGGACACGCGCGGGGTCGCGGCCGATGGATCGGCGCCGTTCCCAGGCCAGCTCTTCTTCAATCCGCAGCCAGGGACGCAGGGTTCGCTGCAAAAACGTCCGCTCGATGGGCCGCCCTTCCGTAGCCTGGATTTTTCGGTCGTGAAGACCTTCCACACGACGGAACGGCAGACGCTCGATTTCCATTTCGACTTCTTCAACGTGTTCAATCACCCGAACTTCTTCCTTAACGATCAGACCGTGAATAACACCGCGTTCGGCAGGATCACATCGCAGAATTACCAGAACGACGGCGTCGGGCCGCGAGTCATCCAACTAGGGCTGTATTACCGGTTCTAGCACCTGCTTACACAAGTCCGCCGACAATGCTCGTTTACGGTCGCGCCTCCGAAGGTGCTGAGCCGCGACGGTAAAAGGAGCGTGGTCCGCCTCCACCCCGAGATTCGCCGCGCAGGTAAACCAGGCGGTGCGAATATGTCGTTCATGGGACAATGGTGGAAGCCGGCGCCAGGCTGTTCGCATTCGCCTGAGGGGCATGGGAACGCCCGCGCGCGCCACCGTCCAACATGCGTGGGTTCAACATGAAAAGGTCGGATGAATTGCGCCGTGGGAAGGATTCGCTGAACCGGAAAATGTGGTCCACGGCATTTCAGCAACTTTCTTCGGCGGACCGAAATACGCCGCTGCCTCCCGAGGACATCGAGGCCCTGGCCATGGCGGCACAGATGTCCGGCCGGGATGCGGAAAGCAACGAATTGCTGATGCGTGCGCACCGGAATTTTCTGGAGGCCGACGACGTCCACGGCGCGGCGCGCTGCGCTATTTTTCTCGGTTTCAAACTTTCGCTTGCCGGTGAATACGCGCAGGCGGGCGGCTGGTTGGCCCGCGCCAGGCGGTTGCTGGCGGATCAGCCGGAATGCGTCGAATACGGCTATCTGCTGCTCTCCGATGGTCTGGGCTGTGTCCTGCAAGGCGAAACAGCCGCCGGCGCCGAACTGTTTCAGAGGGCCGCGGCGATTGGACATCGCTTCCAGGATAAGGATCTGACGGCGAGGGCCCTCATGGGGCACGGCCGCGCTTTGATCCGCCGCGGAAACTTCGCCGAAGGCGTTGCCTTGCTCGACGAGGCGATGATCGCGGTCACGGCCGGCGAGGTATCTCCGCTCACGGCCGGCAGCGTGTATTGCAGCGTGATTGAATCCTGCCGTGAGACGCTCGATTTGCGGCGGGCCCACGAGTGGACCTCCGCGCTTTCCGAATGG
>Ga0070741_10012555_pt1 | contig 15264 bp, 16 predicted proteins | sample Coa_R1_4_FD_66440 | JGI IMG/M metagenome (GOLD analysis project Ga0070741, IMG submission 66440) | Surface soil microbial communities from Centralia Pennsylvania, which are recovering from an underground coalmine fire - Coalmine... | ecosystem: Environmental > Terrestrial > Soil > Unclassified ... | reverse complement strand
CCGAGGCGCTCACGGACCGCACCTTAGCCCTCAGCCGATCTGCCACGCGCCGTCGCGGACCAGCGGCACGGTGCGCCCGTTCTGCCTGACGCCGACGGCTTCCAGGTCGTCGGTGCCGATCATCACGTCGATGTGCACGCGGGAGCGGTTCACGCCGTAGCGCTTGCGGCCGATCGGCACCGTGCGGGTCTTCGCGAAGCCCGAGCCGAAGGCGATGTGTGCGGCGGCGTTCTCGTCGATCAGGGCGTTGTAGTAGACGCGCCCCGTCCGGCCGATGCGCGACGAAGAGTCGACGAGGGCGACTTCGCCGAGACGGTCGGCGTTCGGGATCGAGCCGAGATAGCGGGCGATCCAGTCGCGGTCGGCTTCCCGGTTCGCGTCGAGGCGCACCAGACGCCCCCCGCGGAACTCGCCTCGCAGCCCCTCGATGATGCGGCCGCCCAGGCTTCTCGGGCGCGAGCACTGGAAGGTGCCCTCCGTCGCGGAAGCGTCGGGCGACACGAAGCACTCCTCCGTGGGGACGTTCTTCGCGTTCCAGCGGCCCCAGAAGTCCTGCTCGCCGCCGCCGCGCCACCAGGAGCAGGGAGCGACGGCGAGGCGGAGGTCGGTACCCCGGTCGCGGATGTGGACCTCCTTCAGCTCGAGCTTCGTCAGCGCGGCCGCGCGCCGGCGCAGGGTCGCCAGGTGCTCGGTCCAGCCCGAATGTCCTGCCGGATCCTTCGGGCCGAGGCGGCAGAACGACAGCAGGTCGCGCGCGAGCTTCCGCTGGGCGCGTTCCTCCGGCAGGCCGGGAAACACGCGCGTCGCCCACTCCGCCGTCGGCCAGGCGCAGATCGTGCCGCGCAAGCGGGTCTCGCGCTCTGCTCGCCCAAGGCCTGCGGTGAACGGGTTTCGGCGCGCGCTCTCCGCCATGCGGTCGCGCGGCAGGCCGGCGATCGCGTCCTGCTCGAACTCGCCCGCCACTCGAACGTACGCGACGTCGCTGCGAGCGAGCGCACGCCTGCGCGCCAGCTGCCACGGCGCGCGTGCGCCGAGATCGGCCGCGTGAAGGACCCGCGCCGCCTCGACACGAGCGTCCTCGTACACGACGTCGACGTACCGGCAGCCGGCGCGATACGCCGCGTCCGCGACCGCAGCCGCGAGCTCGCGCTGAGCCAGGTTCGGCTGCACCAGGAGCACGTCGCCGGCCTCGACTCCGGCGCAGGCGTGCACGATCATGTCCGCGTACCGGCGAAGTTCCCCTGCCGTCATCGGTGCCGACGTCAAGTGCCAGACGGTATCGAGGCCGAGGCGGCCGTCGGTCAGGGAATCGGGTGTTGCAACGAATCGTTCTCGCCTGCATGGCGTTTCAAGTCGTCGCCGGCGACCAGCTGGAATGGGAGGAGTACGAGCGCTACCCGGGACGCTTCCGTGCCGCAGTCAGCGAGCTCGCCGGCCTGCGACACACCCGCGCGAACCTCATCCGCCACGAGCCGGGCACGGTCGGGCCGCGACATGCAGAGCGCGTCCAGGACGAGGTCTTCGTCCCGCTGCGCGGGACGCTGACCATGTACCTCGGCGAACCGCCCGAACGGCACGAGGTGCCGGTCGGCGGGCTCGTCCACGTCGAAGCGCGTACCGCCCTCCAGATCGTGAACGACTCCGACGAGGAGCTCGTCGTCTTCGTCTACGGCGCACCGCCCGAGCGCGCAGGCGCGGAGATCTACGACAGCGCCGTCTAGCGCTCGAAATCGCGCGACGTCAGAGAAGCCCGCGGCGGCGGGCGACGACGACGGCCTGAAGGCGAGTGTGGACGTCGAGCGCAGCGAGGATCCGGGCGACGTAGTTCCGAACCGTGGTCGGGCTCAGCGAGAGCGCAGTCGCGATCTGCTGCGTCGACCGTCCTTCGGCCAGCAGGTGCAAGACTTCGAGCTGGCGCTCTGTGAGCAGTGACGTTTCGGCGTCGGCGTGCGCCCTCTGCGAGTTCGGCTGCGTGACTCCCGGTACCGGGCGGCCGAGACCGAAGACTCCGACGACACTGCCTCCGTCCCGGATCGGAGATGAGCTGACCTCGATGCGCTCGATGTCCCCGTCTTCGGGATTGCGCACGGTCAGCGTGAACTCCGCCGGCTCCCCGTCGCAGAGGATCCGCTTCAGGAGCTCGTTGTAGCGCGCGAGGTCATCGTCGCCGACCAGTTCGGCGAAACGTCTGCCCGTGATGTCGCCCTTCCGCTCCCGGTGGGCCACGTTCTGCCATCGGACAACCCCGTCGACATCGAGCACAACGGCGGGCACCGGCAGCTCCTCGAGCGCCTCCGAAAGATCTCCGCCGAGCGACTCGAGCGCCTCGTCGAGCGAGCTCATGCGTCCATTCTCCATCGTGAAGTACCGCTTGTCACGTTCCGATGCCTCTGGGCAAAAACCGCTGCAATCGGATGCAAACGAATCTGTTTGCAGGTCGATCTACCGCCGAGACTGGCTGCATGCCCGCGCCGCGTCTCCTGCCGGAATCCGTCGACTCCACGACGAACGGCGCGACCGCGAACTACCGCGCAGTCATGGAGACTCTCGCGGCGGCACTGAACCTCTATGACGACGAAACGGCCAGTCATGCTCGGAGGGTCACCGAGCTCGCGCTTCGAATCACGCGCAAGCACGACCCGGCTCTCGCAGTTGATCTCTCCCTGCCATACGCGTTCCTCCTGCACGACATCGGCAAGATGGGGATCCCGGACTCGATCCTGAGAAAGGCGGGCCCGCTCAGCCGGCGGGAGCAGCTTGTCGTCCGCCGGCACACGCTCCTCGGCGAGCGGCTGCTGGCACTCACGCCGTCGCCCCCGCCGCTCGTCCACGACGTCGTCGCCTACCACCACGAGCGCTGGGACGGGACCGGCTACCCGTACGGGCTCCGGGGCGAGGAGATTCCGCTTGCGGCCCGGATCTTCGCCGTCGCCGACGCCTACGACGCGCTCACGAACGACCGCCCGTACCGCGCGGCGGTGACCGTGAGCGAGGCGATCGCAGAGCTCCGAGCGTGCGCCGGGACGCAGTTCGACCCGGCTGTCGTCGAGACGTTCGTCGGCTGTGAACGCGGGATCCCGGCAAGTCCGCCGGCCGAGCCCACTGCCGCGTCCGAGGCATGCGCGGAGCTGCGGTCGAGCTTCCTCACGAACGAGGCGCTCGTACTCCTCTGCATCGCAGAGGACCGCGACGCGCGCGTACGGACGATCGCCAAGCGCATCGGCCTCACGGAGCGCGGGACGCACGCGATTCTCGGCGACCTCGTTCGACGCGGCTTCGTGCTCCGCACGCGGGTCGGGCGCCGGAACCGCTACCGCCTGGTCCACTCCGCTCCTCTCGGCAGCGGCTTCGCATCCAGGGTCGTGGTCGGCGACCTCGTCGCCACGGTGCTTCCCGCGGCTGCCGGCGCCGTGCGGTAGCGCGCGGTCATTCGAACAGCCCCTCTGACGGAGTGAGGCGTGTCCTCACGTGCACTCTCGTCGGCCGTCGAATGCTCCAGAGCGGGCGGCTCGAGATGCCGAAGTCGGTTTGGTCGACGAGCCCCGTCGCCTCGATCTCGAGCTCGTCGGCGAACTGTCGTTTCGTCGCGACGAGGCCGACCGGAACCTGCGCGCCCGCGACGCTCAGAATGCCGCCGACGTGCAGCTTCCCTCGGCCCTCGTCGACGATGTCCGTAGAGGTGAAGCGAATCCACGGATGTTCGTCGGCGTCGAAGAAGTCACCGGAACGCAGATGCTTGTCGCGCATCCCGTTGCCGGTGTCGACGCTCGCGGGGTCGACGGCCAACTCGAGCGAGGCCCGACCGGACCTCACCACGTACCACCCGCCGAATTGCCGGAACCGGCCCGTCACCGCAGACAGGCCCCACGCATGCCGGACCTCGAACTCGACCGTCGACCGGTCGGGGTCGACCGTCCAGCGCTGGAGCTGCGCTGCTGTTTCGTTCTGAAGAGTCTCGATGGTGCTCACTGCTTCTCCTCCTTTGGGGGGACGATCAACACCGGTCGGTGCGCGTGCGTGGCCACGTCGTGAGAGACGCTTCCTCGGGCGAACTCTCGGAGCCCGCTCAGTCCGCGGGACCCGATGACGATTGCCGCCGCGTCCAGCTCTTCGGCAACGTCGACGATGGCACGCCATGTAGTCGGCGACATCTCCACGCGCGGATGTGCCTCCAGTCCCGCACGGAGCGCGTAGCTGACGCCCGCACGTGCCTGCTCGAGAGCTTCGGCCCTGTTGAGGTGCTCGAAGGACTGCGCGGGCACGATCGCGGACGTCGCTGCCGCCGCCTCGGCAAAGGTGATCGTCGGCGCCACGGTGAGCACGAACGTGTGCCGCGACCCGAACAGCGCGGCCGCAGCGTCGATCGCCCGCTCGGCGTCGGCCGACCCGTCGTAGCAGATGAGGATTGGCTGTTTGTCCATCGACCTCACCAGTACCTCTCTGCAAGCTCGTCGGCCTTGCGCTGCAGGTCGTCTCGTGCAGCGGCGAGACGCTGCTTGCGTTCCTCCCAGGAGCCGTCCGAGGCGGCGCGGACCTCGGCGAGCCTGGCCGCGACCTCGTTTCGGCGCCGTCTGAGGTCCCTGATCGCGTCCTCGGCTGCCTCCCGCGCGCTTGCCGCCCGGAGCGCCGTCTGGGCCTGCAGCCGCTCGAGATAGGCGTCCCATGTGCGGAGCTCATCCTCGATTGCTTCAGAGAAGGCGCTTCTGGCGTCTGCGAGGTCGGCGGCGACAGTCATCTGGGCGACGCGGAGCCGCGCGTCGAACTGCTCGAACTGCTCCGTGAGCCCCTCGGATGCCTTCCGGGCGGCGGTGCGCACCGTCTCTTCCTGCCGGCGCAGGACATCGAGTTGACGCCGTGCGCGGAAGGTCGTCTCGTTCGCGGTCTCCTGTGCTGCGGCCTCGAACTCGTCGATCTGGCGCCGCATCTGGGCCAGCCGCTCTTCAGTTGTCGTCGTCGGCACGAGATCCCCTTTCGCTCGCTTGGTGTGCTTTCAGCGTGGAGGGCGCCGCTGTCACCGCGCTGCCGCGCGCCGGTGGATCGCTGCCTTCGAGCTTTGGCGCTAGACGGCAGCCGCGAGGGCTGCGCGCGCCGCTTCTGCGGGATCGCCCGCCAGGGCGAAGAACAGCGACTCGCGGGCGCGAAACGGCCTCGGCCGCTCCGCCGACTCGAGCGCCGCGCGGTACAGCGTCACCGCGGTCTCGGGGTCACCCTGCGCCTCGAGCACGCGGCCGAGCCGGACGCGCGCGTAGGCGGCCAGCCACGCCTCCGACGCCGCATCGGCAAGCGTCAGTGCGCGCCGCTGGAGATCCTCCGCAGCCGCGAGGTCGCCGTTCGCTTGGGCGATCGACCCGAGGCCGACGAGAGCAAACGCCCCATGGTCCGCGAGGCCGACCTGCTCGGAGAGCTCGAGCCCACGACTGTATGCACATCCGGCCGCCTCCAGATCACCGCGGCGCTCGGCCACCCATGCCTCGAGCAGGGCCGCCGCCGGGAGGAACGCCGTGTAGCCAATTGCCTCCGAATGGAGGATGGCACCGGAGGCGGAGCTTTCGGCGTCCGCCACGTCTCCGGCCGCGGCAGCAGCGATCGCATCGACGAGGCAGGCCGCGGCCGCGCCCCAGTGATCCGCCAGCTCCTCGAAGGCCGCTCGCGCCTGGCGCGCCAGCTCCGACGACTTCTCGCGGTCTCCGGCCCGCCCGAAGGCGGAGGCCAGCGCGACCTTCGCGATCGCGGCCTCCGGCGCCGCATCTCCGCCCGCGAGCGCAAGCGCGCGCTCGCCGGCGTCCGCGGCCGCCTCGAGGTCGAACTCCTCGCTGGCCAGATACCCGAGGAACGCGAGCAGCTCGGCTCGCAGGTCGTCCGACGCGTCGTCCGGAGCCGCGTCGAGCGCGAGCTGGAGATAGCGCCGCCCCTCGGAGATGCGCTCCGCGAGGGCGAAGTACCAGCCGAGCGCGGCGCCCAGCCGAAGGGCGGCGGCGCCGTCCCGAGCCTCGCGCGCGTAGGTGAGTGCTGCCCACAGGTTCTCGTTCTCGAGTTGCGCGAGCTCGAGACAGGCAAGCCAGTCGGCACCCCGGAGCTCTTCGCGCGCGAGCTCGGCCAGGGAGAGGAAATAGGCGGCGTGGGAACGGCTCGCGGCGGCGAGCCCGCCGCTCTGTTCGAGCGCCCGGAGGACGTACTCGCGCACGGTGTCGAGGAGCTCGTAGCGGGCGTTGCCGCCGGGGAACGAGACGGTGACGATGGACTTGTCGACGAGCAGCCCGATGAGCTGTGTCGTCGTCGCCTGGTCGAGCCCGTGCTCCGCCGCTTGCGTCGACAGCGCCGGCAAGGACGCTCCGCCCCGATGGAGCGCCAGGTGGTGGAGCAGGGTCTTCTCGTCGGCGTGCAGCAGGTCGTAGCTCCAAGCCACCAGGGTTTCCAGCGCACGGTTCTCCTCGGGCCTCAGTCCGCCTTCCGTCTCGAGCGCCGCGAACCGCCGGTCGAGCGACGACAGGATCTCGGACAGCCCGAGGGCGTTGACGCGTGCAGCGGCGAGCTCGATCGCGAGCGGCAGTCCGTCGACCCGCCTGCAGATCTGTATCGCGAGCTCGGCCGAGTCGCCTTTTGCGTCGAAGCCGGCGCGCGCCGCGCGCGCTCGCTCGAGGAAGAGCGCGACGGCGGGCGCGGTAGCGCCGTCGACGGAGCCGGCCTCGGGTAGCGCGAGCGGTTCGAGGGCCAGCCGGGTCTCGCCGGGGAGGCGAAACGGCTCGCGGCTGGTGGCAAGCACGCGCACATCGGGACACGCAGCAAGAAGCGTCGAAGCGATTCGGCGTGCCTCGTCGACGACGCGTTCACAGCCGTCCAGGACGACGATCGCGGTGGCGTCGCGAAGGCGTCCGACAACGCGCTCGAGCCGCTCGTCGTCGGCGACGTCCAGAGCGTCCGCCACGAGCCGCGAAACGTCGTCCGGGCCCGCCGCGCGCTCGAGGTCGGCGAGCCATGCGCCGTCGGCGGCTTCCTGTTCGAGCACACGTGCCGCCTCGAGGGCCAGGCGGCTCTTTCCGACTCCCGGCAGGCCGGTGATCGTCACGAGGCGCGCTTCCCCGAGAAGCGCGACGACTCGGTCGAGCTCTCCGTCGCGACCTACGAAGGTGGTTAGAGGCGCCGGCAGGTTGCCTTGCCTTCGGGCAGGCACCGGCACCGGGGCAATCGCGGCGTCGTGTTCGAGGATCGCCGCCTGGAGCCGCTGGAGCTCGGGGCCGGGCACGAGCCCCAGCTCCTCCGACAGCACCTGCCGCGCCTCCTGGAACGCGTCGAGCGCGTCGGCCTGGCGGCCGCTGCGGTAGAGGGCGAGCATGAGCTGCCCCCAGAGCCGCTCGCGAAAGGGCGCTTCTGCGAGCGCCTGACGGATCGTCGGGACAAGCTCCGCGCGCTCGCCCAGCGCGAGCGCTGCTTCGCAGGCCTCCTCGAGCGCGTCGACGCGGAGGCTCTGTAACCTCCGCGCCTCCGCGGTCAGCGTCGCCGTATCCGGAAGACCTTGAAGCGCCGCCCCTCGCCAGAGCTGCAGCGCGCGGGCGGTCTCGTCCGCTGCTCCACGCGCATCGCCCTGCCGGAGGGACCGTCGCGCGGCCGCGAGGCGATCCTCGAAGTCCAGCGCGTCCACCGTCGCGTGCCCGAGCGCGTACCCCTCCGCCGTGCTCGAGATCGCCTGGGGGCCGAGCGCCGCCCGGATCCGCATGACGTGATGCTGCAACGCGTTCCGCGGCCCGGCGGGCAGGTCCTCGCCCCACAGCGCGTCGATCAGGGCGTCCACGGCGACCAGGCTGCCGCGGCGCAGCGCGAGCAGCGCCAGGAGCGCCTCCCGCTTCGACCCCGCGACGGACACGGGACGACCGTCGACGAGGGCCTCGAACGGCCCTAGCAGCCGGATCTCGAGAGCTTCCGTCATCGCCTGGTGAACCGCGCCAACGATCACCGGCTGCGCCGGTCGTGTCAAGCGTGACGACACGGACCGGCGCAGCGGGGTGGCCTGGGGAGACGCGTTACGCCGTCGTCAGGGCCGCCGCCTGGTCTGACGCCCAGTCGGCTTCGGGATGCGCGACGCCGGCGGCCTCGTAGGCCTCGGGACCTTCGAGCGTCTCGGCCTGGTAGAGCGCTTCGGCGAGCGCGTCGAGGCGGCCGCGATTCTCGGTGAGGAGCTCCACCGCCGCTTCGTGCGCCTCCTCGACGATCCTGCGCATCTCGTCGTCGACGCGCTGTCGTGTCCTCTCGGAGAACTCGGAGTAGCCGGGGTACTGGCCGTCCTGCGGCAGAACGGAGAGGAAGCCGATCTCGTCGCTCATCCCGAAGCGGCCGACCATGTTCCGCGCCAGGGACGTGGCCTGGCGGATGTCGGACTCGGCTCCGGTGGTCAGGTCGCCGTAGACGACCTCCTCCGCAGCGCGGCCACCGGTGGCGACCTCGATCTTCGCCAGGAGCGAGCCCTTGTCGTAGTTGAAGCGGTCGGACCCCGACGCGGAGATGGTCACGCCGAGGCTCATCGTGCGCGGGATGATCGAGATCTTCCGTACGGGGTCGGCGCCCGGCGTCAGCATCCCGACGAGCGCGTGCCCGGCCTCGTGGTAGGCGGTCCGCCGCTTGTCCTCGGGTGTGAGGGCCAGCTTGCGTGCGGCGCCGAGCTCGATCTTCTCGAGCGCGTCGGTAAAGTCGCCCATCCCCACGCGGCCGTGCGCCCGGCGCGCGGCGAGCAGCGCGGCCTCGTTGGCGAGGTTCGCCAGGTCGGCCCCGACCATTCCGACCGTCGTCGCGGCGATCGCGTCGAGGTCGACGTCCGTTGCGAGCGGCAGCTCGCGGGTGTGGACGAGCAGGATCCGCTTGGGCCGTCCTTGTCCGGAGCCTGCACGTTGACCCTGCGATCGAAGCGGCCGGGCCTGAGCAGTGCGGGGTCGAGCACGTCCGGCCGGTTCGTCGCCGCCAGGACGATCACGCCCGTGGATGCGTCGAAGCCGTCCATCTCCGTGAGGATCTGGTTCAGGGTCTGCTCCCGCTCGTCGTTCGAGCCGCTGAACACCCCGCTGCCGCGCGAGCGGCCGATGGCGTCGATCTCGTCGATGAAGATGATGGACGGAGCGGCCGCCTTCGCCTGCGCGAACAGGTCGCGGACGCGAGAAGCGCCGACGCCGACGATCATCTCGACGAACTCCGACGCGGACATGGAGAAGAAGGGCACGCCCGCCTCGCCGGCGACGGCCTTCGCCAGCAGCGTCTTGCCGGTGCCCGGCGAGCCGCTCAGCAGCACGCCGCGCGGGATGTGCGCGCCGAGCTTCCGGTACTTCTCCGGATCGCGGAGGAAGTCGACCACCTCGGTCAGCTCCTCCTTCGCCTCGTCGATGCCGGCGACGTCGTTGAAGCTGACCTTCTCCTTCGTCGGCGTGTACTGCCTCGCCTTGGCCTTGCCGAACGAGAACATCCCGGCCGCTCCGCCGCTGCCGTAGCGGCGCATCAGCCAGATCCAGAGCCCGAAGAAGAGCAGCGTCGGGCCGACGGCGACGAGCAGCGTCTCCCACCAGGGCGTGGACGCAGGCGGCTTCGCGGTGACGACCACGCCCTTCTGCTGCAGCAGCTGGTCGAGGCTGTCCACGTTCGCAAAGTCTGGGATCAGCGTGGCGAACTGCGTCGTCGCAACCGCGTTCCTGTCGTTCGCCGGATAGCGGACGGCGTGCTTGAACGTCCCCTGGACGGCGGCCTGCGTCGCCGTCACGGTCGCGACGTTCCCGGCCTGAACCTGGCCGATGAAGGTCGGGCTGTACGGAATCGACACGCGCGGTTTCGCGGTCACCCCGTAGTAGAAGCCCGTGAGCACGGCGTTGAGGATGAGAAGCGCGAGGAAGAACCCGAGCGTTCGCCGGCCGACGTTCCACCCGTCCGGCTTCTCGTCCCCTGGGTCTGTCGTGTTGTCGGTACTCATGTCTCCTCCTGGTCGAGTTCGGCCGAGGCTGACTCGGGCCGCTGCCACGGCGCTGACGCGCCACGGATGTCCCGCTGCCGCGTCAGCGCGGGCGCGCGCGATGTCAGCGCGACGGCAGCGGCGCCGACGAAGGTGGACCGTATGGGAACGGTCGATCTACAGAGAACGAGCCATGCTGCCGCTGTCTGACGGGCTGCGCGCACGGCGCTTGCCGATCGTCAACGTCTCGCTGATCGCGGCGAACTTCGCCGTGTGGTTCTTCTACGAGCTGCCGAACCTCGATTCGGCCGTCTACCACGCCTCCTTCTACCCCTGCACCGTGAACGATTCCTGTCACGGCCCGGAGCCGTGGGTCGTGAGCTGGTTCACGTCGATGTTCCTGCACGGAAGCTGGGACCACATCCTCGGCAACATGCTCTTTCTCGCGATCTTCGGGAAGAATGTGGAGGACGCCTTCGGAAGGCTGCGCTACCTCGGCTTCTATGTCGCGGGGGGGTTCGCCGCGACCATCGTCCAGACGGCGATGACGCTGCTGTTCGGTTCGGCGTCCGAGGCTCGCGTGCCGAACCTCGGCGCGAGTGGTGCGATCGCGGCCGTCCTGGGCGCCTTCATCGCCCTCTATCCCTGGGCGCGCATCCGGACGCTCGTCCTCATTTCCTTCGTCCAGATCCCCGCCTGGGTGTACCTGGGCCTCTGGTTCCTCTACCAGCTCGTCGAGGCGAACTTCGGGCTCTTCTCGGCCTCTGCAAACGGCGGCGGCGTCGCGTTCTTCGCACACGTCGGCGGCTTCGTCTTCGGTCTCGCGGTCGCGGTGCATCTGCTCGACAGCGGCCGGGTCTCGCCGCCGAGCGATTTGTCGCCCTCCGCTCTGAGGCCGCTCTGAGGAGCACCGTGGGCGCCGAGCGGCCCGTCCTCTTCGTCAACCTCGCCTCGGGCGGCGGCAAGGCCGTGCGGGCCGGCATTCTCGAGGAGGCGCGCGGTCGGGGCATCGAGGTGGTGGTCCTTTCGCCCGGCCGCAGCCTGGCCGACCTCGTCTCCGAGGCGGTCGCGGCCGGTGCCGACGTGCTCGGGATGGCGGGCGGCGACGGATCCCTGGCAGCCGTCGCGTCGGCCGCCGTCGAGAACGATCTTCCGTTCGTCTGCGTGCCTGCGGGGACCCGGAACCACTTCGCCCTGGATCTCGGGATCGACCGGCAGGAGGTCGTCCGGTCGCTCGATGCGTTCCAGAGCGGGCTCGAGAGGCGCATCGACGTCGCCGAGGTGAACGGCCGCGTGTTTCTGAACAACGTCTCGCTCGGCGTCTACGGGGAGGCGGTGCGGCAGGAGGCGTACCGCGACGCGAAGCTGCGGACGCTGGTCGCGACGGCTGCCGATGTCCTCCAGTCGAGCACCGTGTCCGGACTACGGCTCGTCGACGACATGGGCCGCGTACACGCGGATCCGGCTCTCGTCCTCGTCTCCAACAACCCCTACGCCGTCGAGCCTCCGCAGCCGCCCGGGACCCGAGCCGCGCTCGACGGCGGCCGGCTCGGCATCGTCGTCGTCGACAGACCGCCGGCCGGCGGCCCTCCCTGGCGTGCATGGGCGGCTTCGACGTTCGAGGTGACCGGGCCGGCGCCGCTGCACGCGGGCGTGGACGGCGAGGCAGTCGAGCTGGAGCCCCCGCTCCGATTCGCCGTCCGGCCCGCCGCTCTGCGCGTCAGGGTCGCGCGCTCCTGGCTCGGCGGCAGCGGGGCGACAGCGCGTGTCAGCGCCGTGGCAGCGGCGGGCGACAGGGTAGGCGCGTCATCGATGTTCGAGTCGAAAGGAGAGGAGCAATGTCCAAGATCGACAACGTGGTGGTGGTTCGGTTCACGGAGCCGAGCAAGGCCTACCAGGCGTTGAGCGTCCTGAAGGAGTGCGACGCGGACGGCAAGATCGACCTGAAGGCCGCGGCGGTCGTCGAGAGGACGTCCGACGGCAAGCTGCACATCGCCGACGGCGCCGACAACGTCGCCCTCGCCGGAACGGCCAGCGGCTCCCTGATCGGGATGCTCGTCGGCGTGCTCGGCGGGCCACTCGGAGTCCTTCTCGGCTGGGGGACCGGAGCGCTCGTCGGAGGCGTGTTCGACCTCGACCACGCCGAGAAGTCGAACGAGGCGCTGAGCGTTCTCGGCCGGGCCATGCCCACGGGATCCACCGCCGTGATCGCCAACGTCGAGGAGCCGGCCGTCGAGGTGATCGACGGTGAGATGGCCAAGCTGGACGGCGAGGTCGCACGTCGCCCGGTCACGGAGGTCATCGCGGAGCTCGAGGCCGCAGAGAAGGCCGCGGACACCGCCGCCAAGGAAGCGCGCCGGGCCGTTCGGGCCAAGCACAAGGCGGACATGACGGCAGCGTTCGACGAGCGCGTCGGGAAGCTCAAGGAGAAGCTCCACATCTCCTGAGCGCGATGACCGCTTCCCGTCAAAGCCCACCGAACTCGAGGCGAAACCGGCTCCGGCAAACCAACGCCGGCGCCGGTGGAGCCTCGGCTCGTTCGCCCGCGAATCCGGCGCTCGTCGATCATGCCGAGCAGCGGGCACAGAGCCTTCAGAACCGCATCGCCGATCGCATCACAGCCTTCGCCGGCTCGATGTGGTTCGTCTACCTCCACATCGCCTGGTTCGGCTGCTGGATCGGGTTCAGGATCGAGCACTACCCGTACGGGCTGCTGACGATGATCGTGTCGCTCGAGGCAATCTTCCTCTCGACGTTCGTGATGATCAGCCAGAACCGAGCCGACGCCAAGCGCCAGGCAGTCGCCGACCAGCAATGGCAGAGAGTCCAGCTCGAGGACAAGCAGAACCGCGAGCTGCTCGAGCTGTCGAACCAGATCCTCGTGCTGACGAAGGAGGTCCACGGCTCGCTGAAGATCGCCGAGCGTGGAAGCCTCCCCGACGGCGCGTGACCGTAGCCCTGACCAGCCGGGCCGCCAACCCGGCCGGTGGCGCCCGCAGCAGTGTGACGTTTGAAATGCAGGCGGACAGGACTACTGTCAGTCCGTAAACGCGATCAAGGGGGAGGGAAACGTGCGAAAAAGCTTGCTGTTCATGGCGCTCAGCGGCCTTGTCGCACTGCTCGTGCTGCCGGGAGGCTTCGCACGGGCGGCGTCGGCGACGCAGTGCACCGGGCTGTTCGCCGGGACGGCGACGGACATCATCGTCCCCGCCGGTGGGTTCTGCGTCCTCGAGGGTGCCACCGTGAAGCACGACGTCACCGTGATGCAGGATGCGGTGTTCTTCGCGGACAACACGACCATCGGGCACGACGTCATTGCGACCGCCCCGCAGCAGTTCGCGCTGGGCTACGGCGGAGTCACGCCGGGGCCGGTGACGGTCGGACACGACGTCGTCGTCAGGGGCTCGGACGCCCCGAACGGCCAGTACGCCGACGTCTGCGACACGAAGATCGGCCACGACCTGAAGATGACCGGCCTCGTGGTTCAGGAGGAGGTCGAGGTCGGGGACACGGAGTTCTGCAATCTCGCGCCCGCGCCGCCCGTGTCCGTCGGCCACGACGCCACGATCTCGGGAAACACAGTCGGAACGGCGGGCTTCGGCTTCGTCGACGTCGGTAACAACACGTTCGGCCACGACCTGACCGTCAGCGGGAACACGCTGCAGTCGGGGTCTACCGGATGGATCGACATCAGCGACAACACCGTCGGCCACGACGCCACCTGCTCGGGGAACAATCCGCCTCCAAGCAAGGACGGCCCCGACGACGGCCCCAACGCCGTCGCGCACGCGGACAACGGCTGCGGCTAGGCCCAGACAGCTCCGGGGGGAACAGCAAGCGCTGTCCCCCCAGAGCAGCTCCAACCCCGCGCCGTCCGCCCAGGCTGACGGAGGGCGGCACGTCCGAGAGGCGCGCTGCGCTGTTGCCTGCCACCCAACTGCCTCGCTCGTTCGCCGAGTCCCCTGATCAGGGCGGAAACGGCTTGAACAGTGCCGGGGGAGGGAGTCGAACCCTCATGCCCCACGAAGGGGGCACCTGATTTTAAGTCAGGCGCGTTTGACCGATTTCGCCACCCCGGCGTCGGTCAATGCTAATCGCCTGCGCGAGCGCGGCTAGTAGCCGGGCGGGAAGGTGTAGCTCTTCGGGATCGTCTTCGGCGGAGTACCGATGGAGATGACGATCTCCTGGTGCGGCTTCAGGACGAGGTTGCCCGGATCACCGACCTGCGGGTTCCCGTTCACCCACCACTTCAGGTTGACGCAGCTCCCCTTGAAGCTGCCGAGGCAGCTCGACGTGATCCGGACGCCCCACTCGCCGAAGAGCTGCTTCAGCTGGTACTTGAGATCCTGGGGCGACTCGACGTGGATGATGCCGTCGGGCTTGTGGGTGTGCATTTCGGAGAGCACGAATCCGGACGGGCTGGTCGGGTCCGTGGCGATCCCGATGAACGCCGGCAGGTTGACGTGCTTTCCGTCCACGTACATGTCGAGGTGCTGGTGGATGTGGAAGGCGAGCGCTTCCTGCGGGAGCGCCGTGAGCTTGACGAGCGGAAGCCGGTTCTGAAGCGTGCTGCTGTTCGCCCCCCAGGGCGGCTTCCCGGTCTGCAGGCCGGGCAGCGTCTTCCAGTTCACGGCCCCCTTCATCGCGAAGGCGGGCGCGCTCCGCGTGAGCACGATCACGAGGACGACGACGAGGATGATCACGCCCACGAGGCCGGCGGCAAGCGGCCAGAAGTACCGCATGAAGAAGTTGGTCGGGGCGATCGTCGGGCGCGCCGTGCGCGACGGTCCGGACCGGCGCTGCGGCGCCTGGACGGGGCGCGCACCGGCGCCGCCGGACGGCCTTGGAGGCTTGGGAGTGCGTGGTTTCTTCTTGGCCACCGGCGGCCAAGTTACCAGGCTGCTGTCGTCACCTCGCCGGAGAGGAAGCCCGCCAGAACGTCCCGGTCGGACACGACACGGCACGCCGGGAGCGCCTCGAGGAACGTCCGACCGTAGGGCCGGGTCCGGACCCGCGGATCGAGGATCGCCACCACGCCGCGGTCGCGATGCGTCCGGATCAGCCGCCCGAACCCTTGCCTGAGCTGCAGCACGGCGGCCGGGAGCGAGTAGTCCGCGAACCAGTCGCCGCCGTCGGCCGCGATGCGCTCGCAGCGCGCCTCGACGAGCGGATCGCCGGGTGCGGGGAACGGCAGCTTGTCGATGACGAGCAGCGAGAGCGCCTCGCCGGGGACGTCCACGCCCTGCCAGAACGTCGCCGTCGCGACGAGGACGGAGTCGACCTCGCGGCTGAAGCGCTCGAGCAGGCGCTCGCGCGGCGCCTCGCCCTGGACGAGCACGTCG
>Ga0070741_10012554_pt1 | contig 15265 bp, 16 predicted proteins | sample Coa_R1_4_FD_66440 | JGI IMG/M metagenome (GOLD analysis project Ga0070741, IMG submission 66440) | Surface soil microbial communities from Centralia Pennsylvania, which are recovering from an underground coalmine fire - Coalmine... | ecosystem: Environmental > Terrestrial > Soil > Unclassified ... | reverse complement strand
CTGTCCGGGCGCCGTCACCGGCAGCTCAAGGAGTTCGTCATGCAGGAAATCGCAGAATCGGCCCGCGAGGACGCGACGCCCGGATCAGCGCACCGCCCTCGCCGTCCCCGCCCCTCCCGTAGGCGGCTGGCGTACTTCGCGGTCCCTATCGCCGCGGCCGGCGCCTTCTCGATCGTCGCGGTGAGCGGGGGCATCGGGAGCACGCCGGGCGCGGGCACCACGGCGAGCGACAGCCAGGCGACCCAACTGCTCGGGCGGATCGCCGACGTCGCGCAGTCCAAGCCGTTGCAGACCGTGCGCGATGATCAGTTCGTTTACGTCGCGTCCAAGTCCGCGTTCGAGCAGGACACCGTGGACTCCAACGGCGGCTATCACGCCAAGCTCGCGCCCCTGCACCTGCGGCAGATCTGGCTGTCGGTCAACGGCAGCCGCCCCGGATTGCTGCGGGAGGGGGGCCAGGACCTGCCGCTCGGCACGCAGCCGGCGCCGAGTATCAACGCCCCGGATTACCGCTACCTCGAATCCCTGCCGACCGACCCGGCCAAGTTGCTGGCGAAGATCTACGCGGAGACCAAGGGAGAGGGTCAGAGCGCCGGTCCGGACGCGGAGGCCTTCACCACCATCGGCGACCTGCTGCGCGAGCAGGTCGCACCGCCTGCGGTCACCGCCGCGCTCTACCGGGCCGCAGCGATGATTCCCGGCGTGCGCGTGATCAACGACGTTGTCGACGTGACTGGACACCACGACGTGGCGGTCGCCCTCGACAACTCGACCGCGCTCAACGAGTGGCTCTTCAACAAGTCGAACCTCGAGTTCGCGGGAGAGCAGTCGATCTCGGTCAAGGCGGGGCCGCTCGGCCCGGCCGGCACCATCGTGGGCACGCAGATCACGCTTGAGCACGCAATCGTTGACCGGGCGGGCGAGGTTCCGGCGGCGTCTGGGAGCTGAGATAGGGGCGAGGACGGTCACCGTCGGTTCGGGCGCCCGGTCGGTCGATCGTGTGATCGGGCGACCGGACGGCCGGCGGCGATACGAGGCGGCTATTTGGCCAGCCGGGGCAGCAGCGCGGCGGCGGCCCAGATGGACAGCACGCTCGCGACGATGAGCACGCCGAAGTCGAGTGGCAGGTTGGCGGAGGTGCCGATGAGCAGGCCGCGCAGGCCGTCGACCTCGTAGCTCAGCGGGTTGATCCGCGAAATGGGCTGGAGCCAGCCGGGCATGACCGAGGTCGGATAGAGCGCGTTGGAGGAGAAGAAGAGGGGCATCGTGATCGCCTGGCCGATGCCCATGAGCCGATCGCGGGTCAGTACCACTCCGGCGATCGACATCGACAGGCAGCTGAAGAACGCGGAGCCGAACACGACGAGGGCCGCGACGCCGAGGAGCTTGAGCGGGTTGGCCGTCATGCCGACGCCGAGGATCGCGGCGAAGATGAGGACGACGATGGCCTGGATCAGCGCCTTGGTACCGGACGCGAAGGCTTTGCCGGTGATGAGGGCGGTTCGTGGGGTCGGGGTGACCAGGAGCTTGGTGAGGACGCCCGCGTCCCGCTCCCAGATGATCATGATGCCGTAGAAGATGGCGATGAACATCGCGGACTGGGCGATGATGCCGGGCGCGAGGTAGTCGAGGGAGGGCACCTTGCCGGTGGGTATCGCGCGGATGCGCGTGAAGGTCTCGCCGAAGATGGCCAGCCACAGCACCGGCTGGACCGCGCGGGTGTAGATCTCGGTGCGGTCGTGGCGGATCTTCTGCAGCTCGACGATGCAGAGTGCGACGATGCGAGCAGGCAGGACGCGCCAACCAGTGCGAGGAGCCGGTGGCGGCGAGGCGATGAGCGTGGCGGATGAGGTAACAGCAGAGGCGGGGATGGCGGAGGCGGTAACGGCAGACGCAGTGTCAGGCGATGCGGCGTCAGCGGACACGGGCGGCTGTGGAGCGCGTGGCACGGACATTGCGGAACTCTCCCGAGGTCGGCTCATCAAGGGTGTCGCCGGTGTAGTGGCGGAAGACGTCTTCGAGCGTGCCCGCGCCGGTAGGCAACGTGGCCTTGAGCTCCTGCGGCGAGCCGGCGGCCCGGATCGTGCCGCGGTGCATGAGCGAGATCCGGTCGCAGAACTGGTCGGCCTCGTCCATGTAGTGCGTCGTGACGAACACCGTCATGCCGGTCGCAGCACGTACCTCGCCGATCCGCTCCCACACCGAGGCGCGAGCGATCGGGTCGAGGCCGATGGTCGGCTCGTCCAGGATGAGCAGCCGGGGAGAGGAGACCAGAGCCTGCGCGAGTTCGAGGCGTCGGACCATGCCGCCGGAGTATGTCTTCGCCAAGCGGTCAGCGGCGTCGAGCAGGCCGACCGAGTCGAGGGCGGCGGTGACCCGATCGTCGCGCTCCCTGCGCGGGACGTCGAAGAGGCGGGCGAACATCGCTATGTTCTCGCGGCCGGTGAGCCCGGAGTCGGCGGAGAGCTGCTGCGGTACGTAGCCGAGCAGGCGGCGTACCTCCATCCGCTGCTTGGCGACATCGTGCCCGAACACGGTGACCATCCCCGGCGGGACCGGAAGCAGGGTCGTGACGGCACGGATCGCGGTGGTCTTACCGGCGCCGTTCGGGCCCAGCAGGCCGTACACACTCCCCGGCTCGACTTCGAATTCGATGCCGTCCACGGCCTTCGTGCTGCCGAACGCGTAGACCAGCTTCGTGCACGCGATCGCGGGTTCGGTCACGGACTCGGTCATCGGGGCGCCTCTGTCTCGCTCATGGCGTTGCCCACTCCTTCAAGTCGTTCCGCTCTGTGTTCGGCCAGGCCGGCGGCTAGGTGGCGCAGGGCCGGGACCGCGGCGCGCAGTGTGTCCAGGTCCGCCGGCGCGAGGAGGGCCAACTGCTCCGCGAACAGGCGCGTGCGCTCGTCGGCCCAGCGGTTGAGCCGGTCGCGGCCCGCGTCGGTGGTGTTGAGTACGGCGGCACGTCGGTCGGACGGGCTCGGTTCGCGACGCAGGTAGTCCTTCGCGACCAGTTGATTCACCAGCGTGGAGACCGAGTTGCCAGCCAGGTTGAGCTCGCGCGCGGCCGCGGAGACGCCGATTCCCGGCGATGACGCGACGAGCCGCAGCAGTTCCACCTGCGCTCCGCTGAGCGGGGGCAGGCCCAGCTCGCGCCGGACTCGCCGCCGGGTCGCGCGCTGCACGCCGGACAGGGCGACGCCGAGTTCCAGGGCGAAAACGCGCAGGTCCGCGGTCGCCGCGGACTGGGCGGCGGCCGCCTCGGTGTCGGTGACAGAGTTCACAAGAGCAAGATAGCTCTTTCACAGAGGTAAATAAAGAGGAAGGCTCAACAATTTTTCGGGAGCGATCGTTTTGATCGCGTCATTCACGGCCTTGCTCTCGATTTGCCGGTGATACCGCTCGTATCCTTGCCTTCTACCGTTCGGGCGGGACAGGAGCGCGCATGGCAGACAGCGCTGACGATCAGGCGCGCACCACTCCGACGACCACCGACGTGGTGATCGTCGGCGGCGGGCACAACGGTCTGGTCGCCGCGGCCTACCTGGCCCGCTACGGCACAAAGGTGACGGTGCTCGAACGACTCGGCCGGATCGGCGGGGCGGCGGTGAGCGAGCGTCCCTTTCCCGGCGTGGACGCGAACCTGTCGCGCTACTCGTATCTGGTCTCGCTGTTGCCCTACGCGGTCGTTCGCGACCTAGAGCTCGACGTCGAGCTGCGTTCACGCCCGGTCGCGTCGTACACGCCGGTGCTGCGCGGGGGAAAGTCGGACGGGCTACTGGTGGAACGGCAGCCCGGTACGCGGACCGCGGACTCGTTTCGGCGGCTGACCGGCTCGGACCGCGAGTGGCGGGCCTGGCAGGAGTTTTACGGCCGGATCGAGCGCGCCGCGCGCGTGTTCGCGCCGTCGCTGCTGGAACCGCTGGCGCCAAAGGGCGCGATGATGAAGGCGGTGCGCGAGGCCGTCGGCAGCTCGTTCTGGGATCCGTTCATGGAGCGGCCGCTCGGCGAGATCGTCGAAGAGACCTTTGCGGACGACGATGTGCGCGGTGTGGTGCTGACGGATGCGCTGATCGGCACGCAGAGCCACGCGCACGATCCTTCGCTCGCCCAGAATCGCTGCTTTCTGTATCACGTGATCGGCAACGGAACCGGCGAGTGGCGAGTACCGATCGGCGGGATGGGCGCGGTCACCGAGTCGTTGGCGCGCGCTGCGGATAAGGCCGGCGCGGTGTTCGTTACCGGCGCAACGGCTACCCGTATCGACACGGACGGCCGGCGAGCGTCTGTGCGTTATACGACGGCTGACGGCGGCGAGAGACGGATCGACGCACGGTACGTACTCGTCAATGCCGCGCCGACAGTCCTCAACGAGTTGCTGGGACGGCCGAGCGGCCCGCGCCCCGAAGGCAACCAGCTGAAAATCAACATGGTGTTGTCACGGCTGCCCGCGCTCAAATCAGGGATGGACCCGAGACTGGCTTTCGCGGGCACGTTCCATATCGACGAGTCGTACAGCGGGCTGCGTACCGCGTATACGCAGTCTGAGGCCGGAGCGCTGCCGGATCCGCTGCCGTCAGAGGTCTACTGCCACACATTGACCGACCGTACGATTCTCGGTCCGGAGTCGATGGCGCGGGGACTGCACACGCTGACGCTGTTCGGTCTGCATACGCCGGCCCGGCTCTACGACGAGGCCGGGGCGCGGGAGAAGGCGATGCAACTGGCGCTGGCCGGGCTGAACCGGTATCTCGCCGAGCCGATCGAGGACTGCTTGGCGCGCGACGCCGAGGGGCGGCCCTGCATTGAGGCTCGCTCACCGCGCGACATCGAGGACGAACTGGCGATGCCCGGCGGCCACATCTTCCACGGGGACCTGGACTGGCCGTGGGCGGCGAGTGAGCGGGAAGTCGGCACCTGGGGCGTCGAGACGGACATTCCCAACGTGCTGATCTGCGGCTCAGGTGCGCGGCGCGGTGGCGCGGTCAGCGGGGTGCCGGGGCGTGCGGCGGCGCTGGCTCTGTTGCTGAGCAGGTCGCGCAGGAGAAGGGTGCCGGGCACGAAGTAGGTGAAGTAGGGAGAGCTTCCGGTTCGCGCGAGAAGTAGGCCGCGAGAGGTGGGCGGACTGGCGGGGCGAGTCGGCGGCGCTGGAGGCGAGGGCGGTGGCGGCGGCGATCGCGGCCGGGCGGGTTGGCTCAGCGGGGCTAGTCGGTCGCAACGCTGGAGACGGGGACGACCAGGGCGGTCGCAATCGCAGCTAAGCCCTCGGCGCGGCCGGTGAGGCCGAGGCCGTCCGTGGTCGTGGCGCTCACTCGGACCGAGGCGTCGAGCGCTTCGGAGAGCACCTTCTCGGCCTCGGCGCGGCGCGGTCCGATCTTCGGACGAACGCCGATCACTTGAATGGAGACATTGCCGATCCGGAAGCCCGCCTCGCGCACCCGGCGCCCGGCCTCCGCCAGCAGCGTGACGCCCGCGGCCCCGCGCCACTGCGGCTTGTCGGTGCCGAAATTAGAGCCGAGGTCGCCGAGTCCGGCGGCGGAGAACAGCGCGTCGCAGGCGGCGTGCGCGGCGACGTCGGCGTCCGAGTGGCCGGCCAAGCCGATCTCGCCGGGCCAGTCGAGTCCGGCGACGCGCAGCGGCCGTCCTTCCTCGAACGGGTGAACATCGACGCCGATGCCGACGAGCGGAAGCGGAGGCAGGTCGTCATCAGGCATGGCGCTCCGCGGCCTTGTCGCGCTCCGACCAGACGGCCTCGGCGAGCAATAGATCAAACGGCGTAGTGACCTTGAACGCCTCAGTGTGGCCAGGGATGACCGCGACCGGCAGCCCGAGGCGTTCGACCAGGCCAGCGTCGTCGGTGGTGTCCATGGCGGTCGCGGCGGCGTGCGCCTTGATCAGCAGGGAGCGCCGGAAGCCCTGCGGCGTCTGTACCGCGCGCAACGTGGATCGGTCCACGGTCGCAGTGACGGTCGTACCGGAGGAATCCACGGCCTTGATCGTATCCGCGACCAGTAACGCCGGGATGACTGCATCGCTCCCTGCGGCTACCGCGTCGATGACTGCGGTAACCAGCGAGGGCGGGGTAAGGGCACGCGCTGCGTCGTGCACCAGGATGATCTCGTAAGTCTCGGGAATCGCGTCGAGCGCGAGCGCGACCGAACGCTGACGGGTGTCGCCACCGGGCACCACGTGCACCGACTCGCCGAACTCACGCAGCAGCTCGCGAACCCCGTCGACACCGTTCGGGGGCGCGGCGACCACGACAAGACCGATCCGCCCGCTGGAGACCAGCGAACGGACCGCGTGAACCAGGATCGGGATTCCGCCGATCGAGCGCAGCGCCTTGGGGGCGCCGGGGCCGAGGCGTTCACCTCGGCCCGCGGCGGGGACGATCGCGGCCGTCCCGCCGCGGGATGTGCTCATCATCAGGCCGAAGGCAGAGCCGGTACCGGTGGGCCGAAGCCCGCGCTCAGGAGGCCAGCACCTCGTCGAGGATGGTCTCGGCCTTGTCCTCGTTGGTGTTCTCCGCCAGGGCGAGCTCGCTGACCAGGATCTGGCGGGCCTTGCCGAGCATGCGCTTCTCGCCGGCGGAAAGGCCGCGCTCCTTCTCCCGGCGCCACAGGTCGCGGACGACCTCGGCCACCTTGATCACGTCACCGGAGGCCAGCTTCTCCAAGTTGGCCTTGTACCGGCGGGACCAGTTGGTGGGCTCCTCGGTGTGCGGGGCGCGCAGTACCTCGAAGACGCGGTCGAGGCCGTCCTGGCCGACCACATCGCGGACGCCTACATATTCCACCTTGTCGGTGGGAACCATCAGGGTGAGGTCGCCCTGGGCCACCTTGAGCCGGAGGTAGGGGCGAGCCTCGCCCTTGACCATCCGGGTCTCGATCGCCTCGATGAGAGCGGCCCCATGGTGGGGATAGACGACGGTCTCGCCAACCTTGAACGTCATGTGATGCGTACCCCTTCCGTGGGTATCCAGGATAACACGGCCGGGCGACTTTCTAAAGGGCGTTTGCGCAGGTCAGGCGGGTGAAGGGCACTTGACAATACGGAACGGACCGTACTCGCCCCAGCTCAGGGGGGCGGACGGCGCTTTTCGCGCGCCCCCGGAAGCACTACCGCAGGCGCCGCTGCGGGCCCTCGAGCGGCTCTCCTGCGCAGGCGCGAAACCGCCTCTGGGCATGAACGCCCGGCGGGCGCACAATGACCAAAGAACCTCAACCAGAAGACCGGCTCTTCGCACACGTCAGGTGGGGTGAGCGCGAGGTGGACGCCAGCGGGCGATCGAGCAGCGCGGGGTCCGGCTGGGACGACCAGCGGGACGAGCAGGACGAGACCGTGGTCGGCCACTGGCCGGACGGGACCGAGATCACCGATGCCGACTGCCAGGCGCCCGACGACCTGCGCGAACTACTGCCCGACCTGCGCAGATATCTGCGCGAGGAGCGCTGGAGCAGACGGCGCGCCAAGTTGATCAGGGTCGGCCGCATCCTCGGCTCGCCGCGCGCCGCCATCGCGGTAGTGCTGCTCGCGGCACTGGTGGCGTCCGCGGTGGCGATGCTGCTTCCAGCGGCTCGGTAGCACGCCCCATAACTCGCCTCACCTCTCTTAGGGCTATCCCGGTGAGGATCTGCTCATCGCGGTCAGTACGCTGTGGCTCGGTTCAGTTCTTGTCCGACCAGTCACGCGCCAAGGAGCCAGACCGACCGTGAGCAGCCTCCACTCCCCGAGCACGACCCGCCGGTCGACCCCCTCTCGCCGGGGCCGTGCGGGCCTGGCCACCGCAGCCGTGCTGCTGACCGTGGCTCCGCTGGCCACCGCGTGCGGGGCTGGCTTCAACTCCGCGGCGACGCAGGTGAAGCCGAACGCCGGAAGCGGGAGCACCGGCTCGCTGAAGATCAACAACGTGTGGGTGGTGGTGGACCCGAACAGCAACAACGCCGAGGTGATCGGGGCCGTCTCGAATAACGGCAGCGCCGACGTGAACTGGCCGAACGTCCAGGTCGACGACGCCTCCGCGCAGATCGTCGCCGGTGGGGCGAGCGGCTCGCCGTCCACGGGCACCGCGGCCGGATCGGCGGCGGCGCAGAGTATCGCGGCCGGCCAGACCGCCTACTTCGGCCAGCCGGGCCAGCCGCAGATCGAGTTCTCCGCCGCGGGCCTCAAGGTGGGCGACCTGGCGAAGGTGACCTTCTCGTTCGGCGACGCCGGCACGGTGACGGTGCAGGCGCAGATCCAGCCGAACACCGGCCAGTTCGCCGACTACAACCCGAACCCGGCCAGCCCGTCGCCGAGCGCGTCGGCCAGTGCGAGCGCGAGCGCCTCCTCCTCCGCGAGCAGCGGCGCTTCGGCGTCCGCGTCGGCTTCCGCCAGCCCGACGTCGAGCAAGAAGTAGCCGTCGAAGCAGAAGTGACGGCCGGTCAGGGCTGAGACAGACGAAGCGGGTGGCGCTCCCGGAACAGGGAGCGCCACCCGCTTGGCGTTGCACGTGCCGGGTGCGTAAAGCCGACAGTGCTTAGGCGCGGCAGGAGCGGCTTACGACTTACGGCTCGAACTTGTAGCCGAGACCGCGCACGGTGACGAGGTACCGCGGCACGGCTGGGTCCGGCTCGATCTTCGCGCGCAGACGCTTGACGTGTACGTCCAGCGTCTTGGTGTCGCCGACGTAGTCCGCGCCCCAGACCCGGTCGATCAGCTGCATACGCGTGAGCACGCGGCCCGCGTTGCGCAGCAGCATCTCCAGCAGCTCGAACTCCTTGAGCGGAAGCTGCACGCCGCGCCCGGAGACGCTGACCGTGTGCCGCTCGACGTCCATGCGGACCGGGCCGGCCTCGAGCGCCGCGTCGTCCGGCTCCTCGGCCTGGCCGTGCCGGCGCAGCACCGCGCGGATGCGGGCGACCAGCTCCCGCGAGGAGAACGGCTTGGTGACGTAGTCGTCCGCGCCGAGTTCCAGCCCGACCACCTTGTCGATCTCGCTGTCCTTGGCGGTCAGCATGATGACGGGCACGGCCGAGCGGGTGCGCAGCTGCCGGCAGACCTCGGTGCCGGGCAGGCCGGGCAGCATGAGGTCGAGCAGCACGAGGTCGGCCCCGTGCCGGTCGAACTCCTCCAGCGCCTCGGGACCGGTGGGCGCGACGGCGACCTCGAAGCCTTCGTTGCGCAGCATGTAGGAGAGCGGGTCACTGAACGAGTCCTCGTCCTCGACCACCAGCACCCTGGTCACGTCGTACGACTCCCTGTGTTGAGTTCCAGAACGCCGCCGTCGGCCCGGCCGTCTTCGGCCGGCGGCGGATCGCCCAGCAGCGGCAGGCGCAGGGTGAAGGTGGAACCGGCCCCCTCCACGCTCCACACCGCGACATCCCCGCCGTGGGTGGCGGCGATGTGTTTGACTATCGAGAGCCCGAGGCCTGTTCCCCCGGTCACCCTCGAGCGGGCCGGGTCCACCCGGTAGAACCGCTCGAAGATCCGTTTGAGGTCCTGCTCCGGAATGCCGATGCCCTGGTCGGTGACCGAGATCTCGGCCAGCTCGCCCTCTCGGCGCACCGCCACCACCACCTTGGTCTGTTCAGGTGAATAGTTGACGGCATTCCCGACAAGATTTCCCAAACCGGTGACCAACTGATCGAAATCGCCGAGCACGTACAGTCCAGGCGGCGCGCTGCCGACCAGTTCGATGGTGCGGGCGGCGGCGACCTCGCGGGCCCGGCCCAGCGCCTCCTCCACCACCTCGCTCAGCTCCACCCGCTCGGCCTTGGTCAGCGGGTCGTGGCTCTCCAGCCGGGACAGGTCGATCAGGTCCTGCACCAGGTTGCCGAGCCGGTGCGCCTCGCGCTGCATCCGCTCGGCGAACCTGCGCACCGCCTCCGGGTCGTCGCTCGCCGAGAGCACCGCCTCGGACAGCAGCGCCAGCGCGCCGACCGGGGTCTTGAGCTCGTGGCTGACGTTGGCGACGAAGTCCCTGCGCACCGCGTCGATCCGGTGCGCCTCAGTGCGGTCCTCGACCAGGACCAGCACGAGCTGTGAGCCGAGCGGGGCGACCCGGACCGAGACCGCGAGGGTGTCGCCGCCCAGCGGACCGCGCGGGATCTCGAGTTCGAGCTGCCGGATCTCGCCGTCCCGGCGCACCCGCCTGGCCATGGCGACCAGCTCCTCGGAGACCAGCCGCTGGCCGCGTACCAGGCCGAGGGCGTGCGCTGCCGGGGATGCCTTAACTACGGCGTCACTGGGATCGAGCAGCACTGCGGAGGAACGTAGGACCTGGAGGACCGCGGCCACGCCGGAGGGCACGAGCGGTTCCGGGGCCGCCGGCTCGGCGACCCGCCGCTCCCGCTCGCTCCAGCGGAACGCGAGACCGCCCGCGGCACCGACGGCCAGCGCTACCAGGGCGGCCGCCGAAGCCGCGGCGACGTGGAAGTCGGCCGCGAGGTAGGACACACTTCCAGAGTAAATGCCGGTGCAGACCGGTCGGAGTGGCCGAAAGCACGCAGCGTGATCCGTCGCCAAGAGTTCACGTTCACGTCGCGTCGGGTTCACCGCCCTGCCCGGCTGCGGCTGAGCGCGCCACACTACGGTGGAGGCTCACCACGGTGTGCCCACCGCTGTCGCCGGTTCACGGCTGTGCCCGGCCACCACCACTGCCTACGGGAGCCTTTTCGATGCGGGACGTGTACCACGAGGAACTCGATTCGATCGGCCGGACGCTCATCGAGATGACCGGCCTTGTGGGGACCGCCATGGGCCGGGCGACCGCCGCCCTCCTGGAGGCGGACCTGCAGGTCGCCGAGTCGGTGATCTCCGCCGACGACGCCGTGGACGCGCTGCAGAACGAGCTGGACACCCGGGCGCTCGACCTGCTCGCCAGGCAGCAGCCGGTGGCCGGCGACCTGCGCACGATCATCACCTCGCTGCGGATGAGCGCGGACCTGGAGCGGATGGGCGACCTGGCCCGGCACATCGCGAAGGTGGCGCGGCTGCGCTACCCGGAGATCGCGATTCCGGAGGACCTGCGCTCCACCATTCGCGAGATGGGCCGGATCGCCGGGGAGCTGGCGCAGAAGACCGCCGAGATCATCGACGGCCGGGACGTGGACGCCGCGCGCGAGCTGCCCGAGGACGACGACGAGATGGACGAGCTGCACCGGGCGCTGTTCCGGGCGCTGCTCGACAAGAAGACCGACTACTCGGTCGAGACGGCCATCGACGTGACGCTGATCGGCCGGTACTACGAGCGCTTCGCCGACCACGCGGTGTCGGTGGCACGCCGCCTGATCTTCCTGGTGACCGGCGAGCACGACTGAGCACGACTAAGGACGCTGCCAGGGGATGGGAGGGGGGACGGAGGAGCCCTTCGCACGCGGGGGTGCGAAGGGCTCCTCCGTCATTTCTGCTCGCGGCTACTTGCGGCCCTGGTTCTTGACCGCCTCGATCGCCTCGGCCGCGGCCGCCGGGTCGAGGTATTCGCCGCCGGTCGTCACCGGGCGCAGGTCGGCGTCGAGTTCGTACAGCAGCGGGATTCCGGTCGGGATGTTGAGCCCGGCGATGGCCTCATCCGAGATCCCGTCGAGGTGCTTGACCAGCGCGCGCAGCGAGTTACCGTGCGCGGCGACGAGCACCGTTTGGCCGGTGAGCAGGTCCGGGACGATCGCGTCGTACCAGTACGGAAGCATCCGCCCGACGACGTCCTTGAGGCATTCGGTACGCGGCCGCAGCTCGCGGGGCAGCTGGGCGTAACGCGGGTCGTTGAACTGTGAGTACTCGGCGTCTTCGGCGAGCGGCGGCGGGGGCGTGTCGTAGGAGCGGCGCCACAGCATGAACTGCTCCTCGCCGAATTCGGCGAGCGTCTGCGCCTTGTCCTTGCCCTGAAGCGCGCCGTAGTGCCGCTCGTTGAGCCGCCAGGAGCGGCGCACCGGGATCCAGTGCCGCTCGGCGGCGTCGAGCCCCAGCTGCGCGGTGCGGATCGCGCGGCGCAGGACGGAGGTGTGCACGAGATCGGGCAGCAGGCCGCGCTCCGCGAGCAGTTTGCCGCCGCGGATCGCCTCCTCCTCGCCCTGGGCGGTCAGGTCGACGTCGACCCACCCGGTGAAGAGATTCTTCGCGTTCCACGCGCTCTCGCCGTGGCGCAGCAGTACGAGACGGTACGAGTCAGCCATGGCCCTGAGCGTATCCGCGATAACCGATTGCTCTCGCATCCGGTCCGGATGTAATGTCTCAATCGCCATTGTGATCATTACCTGGCCATGTGGGCTCGACGCTGAACGGTGCGGGGAAGGGTGGGCGCGTGATCCGGCTCAGAAGCGCGGCGGAGTCGACCTTCGGAGGCCTGCCCGGCGCCTTCTGGTGGCTGTGGATCGGAACCCTGGTGAACCGGATCGGCGGCTTCGTGCTGCCGTTCTTCGCGTTCTATGTCACCGGGCCGCTGCACCGCTCGGCCGCGCTCGCGGGAGCGGTCGCGGCGCTGTTCGGAGCCGGCGCGGCAGTGTCGGGCGTGGTCGGCGGCGTGCTGGCCGACCGGATCGGACGCAAGCCCACGCTGGTCGGCTCACAGCTGGCCAACGCGGTAACCATCGTCGTGCTCGGGTACGCACGCTCTCCGTGGGCGCTGGCGCTCGGGGCGCTCGTGGTGGGCCTGGCCACCAACGCCTTCCGGCCGGCGCAGAACGCGATGATCGCCGACATGGTGCCGGCTGGCGACCGGGTACGGGCCTACGCGCTGAACTTCTGGGCGATCAACCTCGGGTTCTCGTTCTCCATGATGGCGGTCGGCTTGGTGACGCACTTCGGTTACCGAGCGCTCTTTTACGCCGACGCCGCGACGACCACGCTGTGCGCGCTGCTGATCGCCGCCATGGTCCACGACACCACTCCGCCCGAGACCCTCAGGGCCGCGCGATCCCGGCAGACGGTCGGCGAGGGCACGCGTTCCCACGACGGCCTCGGCGCCGTGCTGCGGGACCGGACCTTCATCGCCTTCGTCGCGACGACGTTCCTGCTGCTCACCGTGTTCAACCAGTGCCAGACCGGCCTGCCGATCGCGATGGCGGCCAGCGGGCTTTCCGCCTCGTCGTTCGGGCAGATCGCGGCGATCAACGGCGTGCTGATCGTGCTGTTCCAGATGCCCGTGACGAGGCTGCTCAAGCGGTATCCGGAGGGCCGGGTGCTGGCCGGGGCGGGCCTGGTGATCGGGGCCGGTTTCGGCCTGCTCACGTTCGGACAGTCGGCGGCGATGTACGTGCTCTGCGTCGTCGTGATGACCATGGGCGAGATCGGTAACACGCCGACTGGTCAGGCGGTCTCCGCTCGGCTGTCGCAGGATCACCTGCGCGGGCGCTACCAGGGCGTGTATCAGCTCGCGTGGACGCTCTCGCAGGTCGTGGCCCCGCTGGTCGGCGGTGCGGTGATCAGCGCGTACGGCGGCACTCCACTGTGGATCGGATGCTTCGCCGTGACGGCTTTGACGGCGTTGGTCTTCCTGCGCATCGGCAAGCAGGTCGAGCGGCGGGTCGCAGTAGCGCGATCGGCCGAGGTCGAGCAGGCACAGCAGGCTCAGACATCGACCCAGGTGGTGGCGGACGGTCAGCAGCCGGAGTTGGCAACCGCCTGAGCCTTGAGCTCAGCTCGGGCTGGCGGTCAGCTCTCTCGCTCAGCAGCCTCGGAGGGCCCGAAGCGCTCGGAGGGCGCAGCGGTCTGCGAAGTCTGCGCGGCCTCGCCGTCGAGGGTTGCCGCGTCCGGGCGCAGCCGCTCGAAGGCGGCCAGGTTCGCCGTCGATTCGCCGCGCTTGAGCCGCCAGGCCCATTCGCGCCGGATCGAGGTGGCGAAGCCGAGTTCGAGCAGGGTGTCGAAGCTGGAGTCGGCAGCGTCGAGGACCGAGCCGAGCAGCCGGTCCACCTCGGCCTCGGTGACCGCGGCCAGCGGTACTCGGCCGATCAGGAAGACATCCCCGAGGCGGTCGAGCGCGAACGCGATGCCGGAGAGCCGGGTGTTGTGCTCCAGGAGCCAGCGGTACACCGCCTCGCGGTTCTCGTCGGCTGCGCGCACCACGAACGCGTTAACCGACAAGGTGTGGTCGCCGACGAGCAGCGAGCAGGTGGTACTCAGCTTGTGCGTTCCCGGGAGCGCGACGACGAAGTGGTCGTCCTTCGGGCGCTCAAAGGCCGCCTCGGTTTCGGCGAGCGCGGCCTCGATCGCCGCGATGGCCTGCGCGCGCAACGCCGAGTTCGTGGCGGTACCGGTGTTGTTCGTCATCCCACGATCGAGCTTACGCGACGACGGCTGGCCCAGCGCTCCGCGAGCGCGTCGCTGTACACGCCGACGATGCGGTCCGCGGTGGCTCCCCAACCGAACTCGGTCGCGTGCTGACGCGCTCCGCGCCGCATGTGCTCCAGCCGGCCCGGATCGTCCAGCAGCCACGCGCAGGCCGACGCGTAGTCCGCGGGGTTGTGGCCCGGTATGAGGATGCCTGACTCACCGTCACGCACGGCGGTAACAAGTCCACCGACCTTCGCCGCGACCACCGGTGTACCGCAGGCCTGCGCTTCTACCGCGACCAGGCCGAACGACTCGTTGAATGAGGGCACGAGCGCGAGGTCGGCGGCCCGGTACCACTCGGCCAGCTCCGCCTGACCGACCGGCTTGACGAAGCGCGTGCGGTCCGAGATGCCGAGCCGCCGGGCCAGCGTGGTCAGCTGGTGCGGCTCGGCCAGGCCGGTGCCGCTGGGCCCGCCCACGATGACGACGACCAGGTCCCGGTATCGCTCGGGGTCGCGGCGCAGCAGATCGGCGGCGAGGCGGAGCAGGATGTCCGGGGCCTTGAGCGGCTGGATGCGTCCGGCAAAGAGCAGCACTTGGGCGTTCCGGGGCAGGCCGAGGCGGGCGCGCGCAGCCGCTTGGTCGCCGGGCTTGAAGGTGTCCAGATCGACGCCGGGGTTCACCACCGCGACCCGGCACGGATCCGCTCCGTACAGCCCGACCAGCTGCTCCGCCTCTTGCTCGGTGTTGGCGATCAGCCGGTCCGCGGCGTCGACCACCTGGGACTCGCCGATCAGCCGGTTCTGCGGCTCGGGAGTGTCGGAATCGGCCAGCGCGGCGTTCTTTACCCGGGCGAGGGTGTGCATGGAGTGCACGAGCGGCACGCCCCAGCGTTCGGTGGCGAGCCAGCCGACCTGGCCGGACAGCCAGTAGTGCGAGTGGATCAGTTCGTAGTAGCCCGGCTTGTGCATCGCCTCGGCGCGCAGGACCCCGGAAGTGAACGCGCACAACTGGCCGG
>Ga0070741_10012553_pt1 | contig 15266 bp, 17 predicted proteins | sample Coa_R1_4_FD_66440 | JGI IMG/M metagenome (GOLD analysis project Ga0070741, IMG submission 66440) | Surface soil microbial communities from Centralia Pennsylvania, which are recovering from an underground coalmine fire - Coalmine... | ecosystem: Environmental > Terrestrial > Soil > Unclassified ... | reverse complement strand
ACTCGAAAAAAGCAAACTTCAGACACTCCCACCCCCTGCCCCTCCCTCGCGCAAGCGCAAGGGAGGGGTGAAATGCCACCACCGCGCAAGCAAGGGCAAAACTTCGCGCACTCGAAAAAAACAAACTTCAAACACTCCCACCCCCTGCCCCTCCCTCGCGCAAGCGCAAGGGAGGGGTGCGGAGTTCGATCTCTTCGATCAGCAATTCGAACGGAACTTCCATCCCATCGCGAAGCCAGCCGAGCGGCACGCGCGCGCCGGAAACTGCGATCCACGCATAAGGTTTGATTTGAAACGAACCCGACCGCGTTTGAATCAGAAAGTCGCAGCCGCGAGCCGGTTCTATGCGAACAATTTCCGAATACAAAACCGAACGCGGCACGCCGTGGCTGCGCTCAAACCGATCTTCATAAAGCCGATACTCCATCGTCGCGATTTTCAAGCGCAGCGCGTCGGCAATTGCGCCTTTTCCCTGACCGAGAACTGCCCCAAACGCGCCGTGAAGCGCCGACTTAATGTCGTGAGCCTGTTCAACCGCAGAAAGTTTGCGGACGGTGGCCGCGCCAAGCGTCAGCCAGCGGGAAATGTCCACCGCACGATAAACAACCGGCTTTGTCATTCATCTGTTTACGCCGACTGTGCGCCTTCGGGTTGCATGGCGGCCGACTTTTCCACCGCCTCGAGCAGTTCGCGAATCTCGTTGCGGTGCCGAATGATGTAGGCAAACCTCTCATCGTTCGACATCGCATATCGAAACGCGATATCAACCGTTTCGAACACCTCCAACAGGCCGGTAAGTTTCTGTTTCATTTGTGCGGCGCTGTCATCGTTGGGCAGCATCGAAAGGCACGATTCGAGCACGGTAACAGTGGGGTCAAATTCGCGGCGCTTTCGTTCGCGAATCACCTGGGCAACCATGCCGACGGCATCAACGTCGCTGTGATACAGATCGTGCCGTTCGCCTTTGTGCCGATATCGTTTTATGACTCCCCAATCCATTAAATTGCGCAGACTCATGCTTGCGTTGCCGCGGCTGATCGCGAGTCGTTCGCATATTTCGTCCATGGTAAGCGGTTTGGAACTCATGAAAAGCAGCGCGTGAATTTGGGCCATCGTTCGATTGATTCCCCAGTTGCTGCTCATGCGGCCCCATTCCAAAACGAACCGATCGAGCACGGCTTGCGATGAGCGTTCGGTCTTCATATGGCGAATTCTACGTCGGCAGGCGGTTTTTCGTTTCGTTTTGCCGGTAACATCTGCCTCGATGGAAAGAGATACACACAATACCGAAGGAATTCCTGCGGCCATCGGCCCTTATTCGCACGCGGCATTCGCGGGCGATCTGTTTTTTACGAGCGGACAACTTGGCTTGCTGCCCGATGGGACTTTTGCCGGCGAAGATGTGGAATCCCAAACGCGGCAGGCGTGCACAAATCTGAAAATGTTGTTGGAATACGCTGGTTTGAGTTTGCAGAACGTTGTGAAAACCACGATCTTTTTGAAAGATATGAACGATTTTCCAGTCGTGAATAAGATTTACGCTGAGTTCGTGGGCGATGATCCGCCCGCGCGTTCGACGGTGGAGGTCTCTCGGCTGCCAAAAGATGCCTTGGTTGAAATCGAAATGATCGCGGTGCGTTAATCAGTCGTGCGACGTTCCTCTGTTTTGCGTTTGATCAGCAGAGAGTTTGGCGAGGGTCTTCTGACATTGCTGCTCCAACTGGTCAAATGCTAATCCGAGTTCCACCACTCAGATGTCCCCTGATCTCCAAATTTGTAAAACGCCTTTAAATTGCCGCCCAAATAAACGCCTTCCGCCCAGTGTTTCTGAACGGGCGATTCGCGGTTCACCGAGGGCGGATTGTGGTTCTTGTCGACAATAAGGATCGAGTCGTCGAGGTACTTGCGGCAATAATCGCCCCAGTTTCCGCCCTGTTGTTTGGTCAAAAACATTCTTGTGAAAACCGAATGTTTAGATTTTTCGTCGTTTGGAGGCGCCAGACAAACAAATGTCTCCAACGGCACCTTTTGATCGTCAATGAGTTCGTTGAAGGTTGGAGGCAAGCCCATGATCTCCGGTTCGTCGTACTTCCCGTCTCCATCGTAATTGTGCCTGTAAAGTTCGATGGCGTGAAAGATCTGCATCATTTTCGACCCGCATGCGGAAAGTTTTGCCCGCTCTTTGCTTTCTCGAACAATCGGAAAGACTACAGCAGCGATGATGACAATTATCGCAACCGCAATCAAAAGCTCGGTAATCGTTAATCCGCGCAGCCGTCTCATCAGCGTCCTCCTTTCTTCAGCACATCTCGCAGGGGTTCATCAGGATTCATCTGCCTATATACAAGTCGCATAGCATCATCGTAAACGTAATACCGTTGGGCCCAAACCGCGTTCAGTTCGTCGGCGAGTTTCGGGCTCGGATCGCAGATGATCGCGTACTTTGCAGGCAGCGACCTAAACTCCTTCGGCACATCTTCCTCGCGCCCGATCAAGATCACAACGATTTTCTGCACATGGCTTTGGCCACAGCCAGTTCGCCAGGCCCCTCGGCAAACAGGTCTCGATATCCGGTATGAGCCACCGCCGAACCAGCTTCTTAGTATAGCGACAGATTCCGAGATTTGCAACAAAAAACGAGCGGGGGGGGATTTTTGCAAATCTGGTATTAATACCAGCAAAGTAATCAGACACCTTCAAGCGCTTCGAACAACGCTGGAATCGCGTCCTGGCCCCGGCCTCCACGCTCCATCTCGGCCAAAAGACCCGCCACCATCTCGGTGCCCGGCAGCGAGGCGCCCGACGCCCGGCCCGCCTCCAGCGCATATCTTAAATCCTTCAGTTGCAGAGCGATGCTGAAGCCCGGTTTCCAATCGCGCTGCAAGATCTTCGGGCCATAGTTGGCGAAAGCCCAAGACCCGGCAGCGCCGCTTCCCAACAGTTCGAGTGTCTGTGCCAATTCGAGCCCCGCCTTTTCGGCGAACGCCATGCTCTCGCAAAGCGCCAGCACGCCGATGCCGACCGCAATCTGGTTTGCCATTTTCATCAGCTGACCGCTGCCTTGCGGGCCGACCAGCCGCACTTTGGCGCCATACGCTTCCATAATCGGCTTCGCCCTTTAAAATCCTGCTGCGTTCCACCGCAAAAAATCGTCAGCGTTCCCTCGACCGCTCCGCGCTCACCTCCCGTAACCGGCGCATCAATAAACGCGCAATCCAATCGCGAGCCGATTTCGCGTGCCGCTTGCGGTGCGATGGTCGAATGATCCACCACAGTCTTGCCTTGCATGGATTTGGGGAATTGGGAAACAAGTTCCAACACATCTTCGCTTTTCGAAACGCAAATGCAAACGAACTCGCTGCTTTCGGCAAGTTGTGCAACCGTCTGCGCAACGTGTGCGCCCTGTTCGCGCAGCGGCTCCGCGCGCGATGCGGTTCGGTTCCAAACCGTCACGTCATGACCGTTTTTGATAAGGTGGCCCGCCATGCGCGAGCCCATCACTCCCAATCCTATAAATCCCACTTTTGCCATGTGCTCATCATACTTTTCGCAACCCGATTTCCACACGCAACGCATCCCGCAGCTCGGCCGTTTCGAATTCAAAACCTGCATCCAGCAGCCTCTTCGGCACCGCGCGCTGGCTTGCCAAGATCAGCTCGCTGCCCATTTGGCCGAAAAGCAGTTCGATCACGAAACCCGGAACCGTCAGCCAGCACGGCCTTTTCAGCAAGGCAGCGAGTGTGCTGCCGAATTCATAGTTCGTAACCGGAAACGGAGCGCACACGTTTACCGGCCCATGCAAATCAGAGTTCTCCACGATGAACAAAACCGCTCTCGCAACGTCGCGCGTTGATATCCAGCTGATCCACTGTCTGCCGTCAGCGATCTTCGCTCCCAAGCACCAACGAAAAAGGGGAAGCAGCCGCGCAAGCATGCCCTCGTGCGCATTCAGCACCACACCGAAGCGCGCATGCACCACGCGCAAGCCTGCATCCTTTGCTGGAGTCGCCGCGTTTTCCCACTCCACGCACGTTTCATGCAAAAAGCCGCCGCCCGGCTCGGAGCGTTCTGTCAAAACTTCGGCGCCTTTGTCACCATAAAACCCGACCGCCGACGCGCACACGAATGCGCGCAGATGCCTGCCGCCTGAGGCGATGGATTCGGCAACAGCCCGCGTGCCCCTTCGGCGGCTTTCGAGAATCTTTTGCTTTTGCGCTTCCGACCATCGCTGGTTTCCGATGTTCTCGCCCGCCAAATGCAGCACCGCGTGCACTTCCCGCAGCTCCTGTTCGGGAATTCCCGAATCCATTGACCAGTGATGAGCCCTCGCAGCATCGCGCGACAACGCGACAACCTCATGCCCTGCGCTTTTGGCTAAAGCGAAAAATTCGGTGCCGATGAGCCCGCTTGCGCCCGTAACCAAAATGCGCATCAACAGTTGACGCAGTTCGGCGCGCAGCCGTTTTCCATATAAACTTTGAAAATGCGAACGGTCTCTTCGGCCACGGCATCTTGTGCCTGATCGGTGCTCGCACCGATGTGATGCGTGCAGTACACGTTGGGGTTGGATTTCAACGCGCCTTCATAAACGCCTTCGCTCGAGGCTGGTTCGCCTTCGAAAACGTCCAGCCCTGCGCGCACGCCTTTCGAATCAACCGCCTTGAGCAGCGCACTCTGGTCAATGACCTCCGCTCGGCTTGTGTTCACGAACAACGCTCCCGGCTGCATCGCTTCGAAAAACTTTTTATTCAACAAACCTTTGGTTTCGGCGCTCAAAGAAACATGCACGCTGACAACATAACATTCCGCGGCGATCTGTTCGAGAGACGCGCTTTGCGCTCCCAAGTCGGCGACCTCGCCGGAAGAAGCATGTCTGGAAAAAACCAGAACCCGCATGCCGAACGCTTTGCCTAATGCGATCACAGCCTTGCCGATGCTTCCCAAACCGATCACGCCCAAACCGCGGCCGCGAACCCCTTTTGCTTTGCTGAACTCTTTTTTGTTCCACCTTCCGCTTCGAAGTTCAAGCACGTTGTCAGGAATGCGCCGATCCAAACTCAAGATCAAACCGAACGTGAGTTCTGCCACCGCGTCGGCGTTTTTTCCGGGACAGTTCGCAACCTGAATTCCGCGTTCCTTTGCAGCGGCAACGTCAATGGTGTTGGTGCCGGCCCCTGCGCGCACAATTAGTTTAAGAGAGTCCGCAAGATGGGAGGCTTCCACCCGGGTCGAGCGGACAATCAGGCCTTGCGGCTTTATGTCGAGGATCGCCTGGCGCAGGGAGTCTTCTTTCAGGTCGGGATTGACCAGCACCTCGCATCCCAGCGCTTTCAGCCCCTCGATCCCGGCTGTTTCGAACTTATCGGCAATCAAAACCTTCATGCGTGCAGATTCTACTTTCCCCCAGCCTGCTGGGTTTTCGGTTTCCGCCGAAAATCAGTACCGAATAACGCCTGGGAGCGCCTTACTATGAGCCTTAGGATCAACACCAACCTCGCCGCCATTGGAGCCTTGCGAAACCTGGATGCAACAACCGATGAGTTGACCAAATCCATCAACCGTCTTTCCACCGGCCTGAAAATCAACACTGCAGCCGACGACCCGGCGGGCCTGACGATCAGCGAGAACTTTCGCGCTCAAATCAGCGGCATTCAACGCGCCGTGCAAAACTCGCAAGATGCGATCAACATGACCAAAACCGCCGAAGGGGCGCTCGCCGAAGTTCAAACATTGCTTCAAAGCATGCGCGCTTTGGCCGTGCACAGCGCGAACACGGGCGTGGTGGATCAAAACGTGTTGAATGCCAACCAGGCGCAGATCCGATCGGTGATTCAATCCATAGACCGCATCGCATCGCAAACCGCGTTCGGAAGCAAAAAACTTTTGGATGGAACCGCAGGCGCGCAGGCAAGCGTAACGCAGCCGGATGTGGTGAACAGCATCTTCATCGGAGGCACGTTCAACGGCAAACCGGTGGTGAGCGGGCCGATTACCATGCAGATCACCACTCCCGCAACGCGCGCGCAAATTGATTGCAGCAACACGTTCAATTCGGCCAATGACATCGTTCCAGCAGGCAGCATTTCCATCAACGGAACTTCGATTTCTACCAACGGAACCGAATCCATCGCAACGGTGGTTGCAAAAATCAATCAGATGTCCAACGTAACCGGCGTAACCGCCAACCTCGTGGGATCGGGCCCATTCAACGTTCAGCTTGTGCAAAACAGTTATGGTGCCAACTACGACATCCGCCTGTTCGATACCAACGGGCTGCTGAACGGACTGCCTTTCGACAGTTCGGTGGGAACCAACGCCGTTGCCGACGTGAGCGTAACCACAGGCGATGGAGTCGAAACGGTGCAGTTCACGGGCGGCCGGGGACTTGGAGACAGCGGCTTGAGGCTGACCGACACATTCGGCAACGCCATCGTGCTTACCGAAGATGGCAACCAGAATTTCACCGGCCCTGCGCAAGTGGGCGTTCTTACTGCGGGTGCGATTCAAATTCAGGTGGGGCCGAGCGCCAATCAACTTGTGCAGCTTTCCATTCCGAGCATTTTTGCCGATGCTCTTGGAACTTCGGTTGTGCCTGGAGAATCCGTCGCTTCGATAGACGTAACCACATCCACCGGAGCGCAAAACGCGATTCTCATTGTTGATGACGCAATCACCCAACTTGCACGGATCCGCGGCGACATCGGTAGTTTTCAAAAGGATTTCTTGGAAAGCAACGTGCGAAGTCTTGGAGTCGCGCGCGAGAATCTGGCCGCCACCGAATCTTCGATCCGCGATGCCGACATGGCCGAAGAGATCACTCAATACACAAAGTTTCAGATTCTTCAGCAGTCGGGCATGGCGGTTCTGGCCCAGGCAAACCAACTGCCGCAATCGGTTCTGCGGCTGCTGCAAGGTTAGCTGTATAATGCCCCCATGATTGATGGCGGGCTGATCACCGTTTTCGTTTCCAACATGGAACGGGCAGTTGCTTTCTATACCGAGACGCTCGGACTGAAGCTCCAATACCGAGCGGGTGACGACTGGGCTTCGATTGACGCTGGGAAAGGCTGCACCATCGGCTTGCATCCTTCCAGCGCCAACTCGCCCGCACCCGGCACGAACGGTTCTTTGCAGATCGGGCTTAACGTCAATGAGCCGATTCAACAAGTTGTGAACGCACTGAAAGCCAAAGGCGTTGCGTTCAATGGCGAGGTGAAAAACGACGAGCAAGGCGGCGTGAAACTCGCTTTTTTCACTGACCCCGACGGTCACGAACTTTATCTGTGCGAATCGAAGTGGGGATAACGGTTCTTTCGGCTGCAAAAACGTAACCGTCAAAAAGACTGTGCGGCGGTGTGTGTTCGGGATCGTCCCAATGCATCGCATCACAAACCAAATAAAGATGGATCGCTTCGATGCTGCTTGGGACGGTCGTGCCGGTGTGCAACACAGGTAGCCTGCGCGGATGCGACACGAAAGCCCGCACGGACTGCCTCGCGCGTTGGGATTGTGGTCGTGCGTGGCAGTCGGTGTGGGTTCAACCATCGGCTCCGGGATCTTTCGTTCGCCAAGCGGAATCGCGAAAACTGTTTCGTCGCCTTGGCTGATGATCTTGGTTTGGGTGTTCGCGGGCGTGATCGCACTTTGCGCATCGCTCGTAACCGCCGAGCTCGCAAGCGCTTATCCCCACTCAGGCGGGCCTTATAACTACATCCGCGAGGCGTTCGGCCGGCTCGCCGCATTTCTTTTTGGATGGATGAAACTGTTGATTCTTTCAGCGACCGGAATGGCAGGCATCGCGATCGTGTGCGCCGAATACACACTCCGCGCAATCGGGCAATATCATTCCGACGGAAACAACCCGTCCGTGAGATATCTGGCATCAGCCGCGCTGGCGTTTTTGGGATTCACAAACTATGTAGGGTTGAAATGGAGTTCACTCGTGCAAAACATCACCACGGTTTTAAAGGTCGGCGGTTTGATGCTGGTGGTAACGCTCGCATTGGTTCTGGCGTTGCCTCATGCCGAAGGTCATTTCACCGCGTCTCCAGCGGACGGATTTCGGCTCGGCGCGTTCGGAATCGCGATTATTTCGGCGCAGTGGGCGTATTCCGGGAGCGATAACATCGGCGCGGTGGCGGGTGAGGTGGGCGATCCGAAGAAGCACATCGCAAAATCCATCTGGTTTGCGATGCTCATCATCATCGCGGTTTATGTTTTGGCGAACGTCGCCTATCTCGCGGTTTTGTCGCCCGCACAAATGGCGAAATCGCCGCTGGTGGCTGCCGACATCGCGGAATACTCGATGGGACGTGCGGGGCTTGTGTTCATCGCCGCCACGGTTGCCGTTTCAACGTTCGGCGCGCTCAACGGCGGTCTGCTCATTCATCCGCGCACGTTTTATGCGATGGCGCGCGATGGAATGTTCTTTCCCGCATTCGGCAGGGCGCATCCGAAGTTCGAGACTCCGCATCTGGCGGTGGCTTTTGTCACCATCGCATCTATCACTCTTGTAAACATCGGGGACTTTGAGGGGCTCACTGGTCTGAATATCATCGGCAATATGCCGTTCGCGATCCTTGCGGTGCTTTCTCTGTTCGTTCTTCGAATCAAAGGCGACCAATATCAACCCACCTATCGCGTGCCGCTGTTTCCGCTCATTCCGATCATCGCGCTGCTGCTAACGATCTGGCTGTTCATCACTGCTGCGCGCGATGAAACTGCACAGAAGTCGGTGTGGATCGGACTCGGCATGATGGCGTTGGGCGCCATCGTGTATATTGTGTTTGGCCTGAATCAAAAGCGACGGACGGTGTGAGCCGCTTATATTCATCCCGCGAAATACGCCGCCAAAAAGCTGTTGCAGGCGATTGCCCTTACGCTTGAGGGTTGAGCAAGTTGGATTTGGATCGCAAGAGAACCTGACGTTGCAAGGTTTGTTTCGCGAGGGCGTGAAATTCCAACGGCAGTTTCGATTGGCGCCGAAGATTCTTCCGCCGTCCGATGCCGGCGCCGATTTATCAAAGTCGAAGTCCATTGAAGATCTTAAACGCACAGGCAGCGGGGAACTCTCCTTAGGGTAAACCCGCGCGGTGCCCCGATCTTTCGACCAACGCGCGCTCGGAACGCTCACACTCGCATCTGCCGTTTTTTGCTGCGTCAGCGGCGGGCCGTTCGGATTGGAAGAGTCGGTGAGCGCATGCGGCCCTGCGCTCGCACTGTTTCTCATCGCGGTTCTTCCATTCATTTGGGCTCTTCCCGATGCGCTTACAACCGCCGAACTCAGCGCCGCGATTCCGCAGGAAGGCGGATATGTGATCTGGGTCAAGCGCGCGCTTGGACCGTTTTGGGGATTCATGAACGGATGGTGGACGTGGATGTACACGCTCGTTGACATCGCCATCTATCCCGTTCTGTTCACAACTTATCTTGGTGCGATGCTGCAAACCAGTTTCGGGTGGAACGGACTCGAAACGAACGGAATGATGAAGTGGGGTTTGGCCGCGGGCATCGTGCTGTTGTTTACCTATTTGAACATCAGAGGAACGCGCATCGTCGGCTTCACCGGTTTGGTGTTCGCGGCGATCATCGTGCTGCCGTTCGTTATCCTTGCGGCCATCGGCCTCCCCCACACTCATCTGCACATTCCGGCAGCCAAGCCTTCCACACAGACCCTCGCTTCGGGACTCGGAATTGTGATGTGGAACTACTTGGGGTGGGATCAACTTTCCACCGTCGCCGAAGAGGTGGATCATCCCGGAAAAGCGTATCCGCGCGCGCTTCTTGTGGGCATCGTTCTCATCACGTTCATCTATTTCGTGCCGGTTCTGGTCGGATTGGCCTATGTGCCCGATGCCGAAAAATGGTCGGACGGCTCATGGCCTTTCATTGCAGAACAGATCGGAGGAAAGCCGCTGTTCTGGCTGGTGACGATCGCGGGGTTAATCTCGCCCATGGCGCTGTTCATGGCTGGAATGCTCGCATCTTCGCGCGTTCCTATGGCGTTGGCGCAAGATCGCTTCTTGCCGAAATCATTAAGCGACATCCACGTGAAATTTGGAACGCCGTGGAAGGCGATTCTGCTCATGGGAATCATTGACGCTTTGCTCACGTGCCGTTCGTTTGAAGACTTAGTGGCAGTCAACGTTCTGATGTATGGAAGCGCGCTATGTTTGGAACAGATTTCACTGTTCGTTCTGCGCGTGCGCGAACCGAATCTTCATCGGCCGTTCAAGATAGCGGGCGGATATGGGGTGTTGGGACTGATCGTCGTCGTGCCGATTTTGCTGCTCGGATCGCTGGTGTTTTTGTCTGTTCGCGAAGGAGCGCGAACTGCGCAGTGGCTGGCGGTGATCTTTTTCCTTTCCGCACCGGCCATTTATGGCATAAGGCGGCTGGTGGTGCGTTGAGCCCTGCGGCTTGGTGCTAAACTCATCCCCATGATCACCTCGATCCACGCTCTGATCTATTCCGACGATGCGCCAAAAACCCGCGCGTTTTTGCGCGACGTGCTTGGCTGGCAGTTCGTTGAACACGCCGACAGCGAACCCGGATGGCTCATCTTCAAATCGGGCCCGAGCGAAATCGGAGTGCACCCAACATCGGGGGTTTATGAAGGCAAAACATATACTTCGCCCCGGCATCATTCCATCTCGCTGATGTGCGACGACATTCACAAAACAATGCAAGAACTGCAATCAAAAGGCGCAACGTTTCAAGGCGGGGTGAACGATTACGGTTTCGGTTTGTGCGCGATGATGGATGTTCCCGCCGCCGACCCGATCATGCTGTATCAACCGCTGCACCCAACTGCATTTGATTTGTAGCACAGTTTGCGCAGTTTGCGCGATGAGTCCGATTAGTTTGAATCCTTTTGGGCGAACGCCTCTTCCATCTCTTTCCGCATCTCTTCCTTACTAAGGTTGCGCGTGCGCTGCCCCATGGACCACCGGTGGCCAAAAGGGCATCGGAACGAACCGTATCGGTCGCCCCAGAACATATCGGCAAGCGGCATCGTAACCTCCACCCCAGCATCAACCGCGCGCTGCCAGTCGGAATCAATGCTGTTCGAACTGATGTGGATCGTCGTAAACAGCCTCTCCCCCGGTTTCGGACCAAACGAATCGTATTCCGGAAACTCGTCGTTGAGCATCAAAACTGAATCGCCAATGATAAGTTGGGCGTTCATGATTTTTTCGCTCCCCGGCACATAGGCGATGTCGCGCACTTCCGCGCCAAAAGCCTTTTTGTAAAACTCGATCGCCGCTTTCGCGTCTTTAACCACAATGTACGGCGTAAGCGTGGGAAACACGCTCGCGTCTTTCAGATCTTTCATGTCGTTAGGTTACCGAACAAAACAGCCCCGCGGGCCGAAGGTCCGCGGGGCCGACAAGAAGTTGACCCCTAAGTTTAGAAGTCCATATCGCCCATGCCGCCGCCGGCGCCGTGACCATGACCGCCGTTCGCTTTCTTCGGCTCAGGCTTCTCGACCACGAGCGCTTCCGTCGAAAGCACCAAACCCGCAATCGAAGCCGCGTTCTCGAGCGCCGAGCGCGTAACTTTGGCAGGATCAACGATTCCGGTTTTCACCATGTCCACGATCTCGCCGCTCAATGCGTCCAGCCCAAACCCTTTCTTTCCGGTTCGAACTTTCTCGACAATAACGCTTCCTTCGAGTCCTGCGTTGTCGGCGATCGTTCGCAGCGGTTCTTCAAGCGCGCGCTTGACAATCGTGATTCCGGTCTGTTCGTCGCCGTCTTCGGTTTTCAGTTTTCCAACGGCTTCGGTTGCGCCGAGCAGCGTAACGCCGCCGCCGGGAACGATCCCTTCTTCAACCGCCGCGCGCGTGGCCGAAAGAGCGTCTTCGTACCGGTGCTTCTTCTCTTTCAGTTCGGTTTCGGTTGATGCGCCGACCTTGATGACCGCAACACCGCCGCTGAGCTTCGCAAGCCGTTCTTGCAGTTTCTCTTTGTCATAGCTGCTGTCGGTGGTTTCGATCTGCTTTTTGATGGTGTTGATGCGCCCCATCACATCGTCTTTCTTGCCTGCGCCTTCGATGATCGTGGTGTCTTCTTTGGTGATCACCACTTTCTTCGCGCTGCCCAACATGTCCAGCGTAACGTTTTCGAGCTTGATTCCCAAGTCCTCGCTGATGAACTTGCCGTTCGTAAGAATCGCGATATCTTCGAGCATCGCTTTTCGGCGGTCGCCAAAACCAGGGGCTTTCACAGCGGCGACTTGAAGCACTCCGCGAATCTTGTTCAGAACAAGCGTCGCCAGCGCATCGCCTTCCACATCCTCGGCAATCACAATCAGCGGCTTGCGCGATGTGGCGGCGCGTTCAAGAAACGGCAGAAAGTCCTGCGCGTTGCTGATCTTCTTTTCATGAATCAAGATCATCGGGTTTTCGATCACGGCTTCCATCCGCTCCGGATCGGTAACGAAATACGGGCTGATGTATCCGCGGTCGAACTGCATGCCTTCGACGACATCCAACAGCGTGTCTCGGCTCTTGCTTTCTTCTACCGTGATAACGCCGTCTTTGCCGACTTTGTCCATCGCTTCCGCCACATGTTTGCCGATTTCGGAATCGTTGCCGGCGATCGTGGCGACAAACTCGATCTGTTCTTTATCTTTCACTTTCACCGACTGCTTCTTGATGTAATCCACAGCCTCGGCAACGGCGCGGTCAATGCCGCGTTTCAGGGCAATCGGATTTCCGCCGGCCGCCACATACCGAAGCCCCTCGCCCACGATCGCTTGCGCCAGAATCGTGGCCGTGGTGGTTCCGTCGCCAGCGACGTCGTTGGTTTTGCTCGCAACTTCTTTGCAAAGCTGAGCGCCCATGTTTTCATAAGGGTCTTCCAGTTCGATCTCTTTGGCAACCGTAACGCCGTCCTTTGTAATGGTGGGGCTGCCCCATTTTTTGTCGAGCACCACGTTGCGGCCTTTCGGGCCGAGAGTTACTTTCACTGCATTCGCGACTTTGTTCACGCCTCTTTCAAGTGCGCGCCGCGCGTTTTCATCAAAAAGAATCTGTTTTGCTGACATTGCTGCTCCTTGTGTATCTGTGTTGAGCGGCTACCCAACCACCGCATAGATCTGGTCTTCGTCCAGAATCGTGTACTCTTCGCCATCAACGGTAACTTCGTTTCCGCCGTATTTCGAAAACAGCACCTTGTCGCCGACTTTCACGTTCATCTTCGCGCGGGTGCCGTCGTCCAAAATCTTGCCGTCACCAACCGCGATCACTTTGCCGGTCTGCGGCTTCTTCTTGGCCGAATCGGGCAGATAAAGCCCGCCTGCCGATTTCTCTTCGCTTTCCAGCACTTCGATGACGACTTTGTCGCCAAGCGGCTTGAGTTTCATCCTGATAGCCTCCTAATCAAAACTGTTGCTCCAGACGGCCGAGTGTTAGCACTCGAACGTCTGGAGTGCCAATTATACTCGATCAGGGCTTTTGCCGGCGGGGGCGCAGGCCTGCCGAGGGTAGCCTTAACCCATGCCAGTTTGGAAACCCGGCGACAGGGTCAAAATCGCCGACAAACAGCCCAGCATGGAAGACCGCCTGGGCAACAAATACTTCCCGCACATGGCCGGCCTGACCGGCACGGTGCAGGCTGTGTATTCCAAAGACGAAGTCGCGGTGAAAATTGACAAAGAGGCGTTCGGCCCCGTGCTCGCCGCCGTGCACAAAGAGGCCGTAACTCGCATGCGCGCGAAATTCATTGACAGTCTGGGAGAAGAGCAAAAAAAGCGCCTGAGCGACGAAGAAAAGAAGTTCGACGCGAACTACGTGCTGCTCGTCCGAAGCGACGATCTTGAAAAAGGCCCTAAACCAGCGCCGCCAAAGAAAACCAAGAGCGAAGAGCCCGATCCCGAGACTTATGAAGGCACGCGCGTTCGCACGGATGTTGTGTACGACGACCAGTCCGTTCCCGACGCGCCCCGCCGCTCTCTGCTCGATTACGAAGCCGCCGAAGAGAAGGAACTGAAACGCCGCAAGCGCTAACCACCTTCTATCGGCGAAATAATTCGCACATATTTGGCAACCGACGGCACGTATTCCACTCGGTTGTTCCAGTTGGCGACGGTGGTTTTCTTCATGATGAAGAGCATGTACCATCCCGGCGGCGCCACGCGGTTGTTGCCTGGCGCTGATATCTGAATGTAGGGACCGGTTACATCGAATCCTATCGTCCATTCGGATTTGTCTGGACCGGGAACGTATCTTTGATCTTGGTCGAATGCGTGAGTCACCGCGCCGAGCTTAACCCAGGCGATCTTTTCTATCGAGTTAGTGTCGGGAGTGTATATCTTGATCGTGTGATTGACGAGCACGCTGCTCGGGGTTCCCGTGCCTATCGTGGGACGAGAAACTCCCGTGTGCAGATACGGCGGCTCGAAGATTTCTGCGTTTTTGCGCGCGATTTTGCTGCCTCCGTTCTCTTCGCCGACGGCGACGAGCACACGCGCATCGGGAAGAAGCATGGCGGTGGAATGATAGAGCCTTGGAGTCTGCATCGAAGCCATCGTTAGGTGTGTCCACGTCGTTCCTGGACGATGCATCTCCGCGCCTAACACTGCATTGGATTCGAGGATGTTGTTGGGATCACCGCGTGTACATCCACCAGTGATCAGAATGCTTCCATCGGGGAGCAGCGTGCAGTTGTGCATCGAACGGTTGCTGTTCATCGCAGTCAGCGACGTCCATTGCGGAGTGCCTGCTGTGCAGTCGATGTATGCGGCTTGATTCGTCTCGGAACCCGTTGGATGATCCTTGGGGAATCCGCTTTTGAAGATCTTTCCAGGCTCGTACATGCACGCCGATCCGCCCATGAATCCGGATTGCGAGCCCGACTGACCTGCTCTGTCGTAAAGCTCTGGTATGTCCGTGAAGTGTGTGTCATATTTCTTAATCTTTCTATCGCCGTCATAAACCGGTGTCAGGTAGCTGCCCCCATTCACCAAAACGTTGCTGTCGGGGAGCTCCGTGCAGGTCGGATACCAACGCGCCCAGTGCATCATGACTTCAGCAGTCCACGGTGAAGATACGCCGTTGAAAATATTCGTGTCCATCATCCCATCAGCTTTGTTCCATTCCGCCTCCGGTTGATCATCACCTCCCTGGCCGTCGCGATATTTTATGTCTATCCACTTCGACCAGTGTCCACCCGCAACGAAAACGGAACCATCATAAAGATGCGTGGCTCCCGCGCAGAACATGTTTCCGAGCGAAACGGTGTAAGAGTTAGAAAGCGTGAACG
>Ga0070741_10012552_pt1 | contig 15266 bp, 10 predicted proteins | sample Coa_R1_4_FD_66440 | JGI IMG/M metagenome (GOLD analysis project Ga0070741, IMG submission 66440) | Surface soil microbial communities from Centralia Pennsylvania, which are recovering from an underground coalmine fire - Coalmine... | ecosystem: Environmental > Terrestrial > Soil > Unclassified ... | reverse complement strand
GCCGTGGGGTCCGATGTAGAGGATGGTGCCTTCCTTATCTCCGATTTCTTCTCACTACGCCGTAGCCATGAAGGCCAGCGTGTCTTTACTCATGGCAGCGGTGCTGGCTGCCTCGGGCGCCTTCGTGCCATCGAGTTCTCCGTCAGGACCGTCTTTCGCCTCCTCGCCCAGCTTTACCATCCGCAAGCGGGTGGAAGAAGCGCATTTAAGTTTCAGTGTAAAAGATCGGCACGGGAACGCAGTAAATGGACTCACTCCGGCCAATCTTTTGGTCGTACAGGATGGCGAGCCGGTTACCGAAATCACCAGCTTCTACCGTTACGACGACTTGCCCTTGCGCCTCGTCATCATGATCGACACCAGTGACTCCATGCGGGAGGCATTTAGCCACGAGCGGCGCATGGCCGAAAGCATGCTTTACCGGATGCAGCGGTCGACGGCGGACGAAGTTTCCATCGTAAGCTTTTCGGCCACATCGCAGATCACGAATACCGGCGAGCAGGAAAATACGCTGGCTGCGATGCAGGGTCTGAGGGCCGCCGGCCAGACCGCTTTATACGACACGCTTTACGAGTCCATTCGAGGATTGATGGACCGAGCCGAGGTGACGCCCGTGCGACGGGCCATCGTCGTTTTCTCCGATGGCGAGGACAATTGGAGCCGCCACAATCTGCTGGATGTTATCGCTGTGGCCCAGCAGGCGGATCTGCCCATCTATGCCATTTCCGTGCACAGCAGGCGCGTGGAATTTCAGGGCGACGCCATTTTGCGGCAACTTGCCGATGCGACCGGAGGCCGCGCATTCTTTCCCGGCAACTACGGTGGCTTCGAAAAGATTTACGCCGCGATCGGAACCGACTTACAGGCGCATTACGTGATTGGCTTTCGTCCTGCCGAGCGGTCGAAACAGCCGGGATACCACACCACAAACGTCCGCATCCGCGACCGCAAATTGGATGTGAGGTCCCGGACGGGATACTACGTGCCATAGCAACAGTTTCGATTTTCAAGCTTCGAGTCTGCCGAGCTAGCTGAAACCCGAAACTCGAAACTGTGCTTGCCTACCGTATCTCGACAATCAGATTTCCCGCATGGTCCACCCAATAGCGCTTTCCCGGAGGAACCACCGTTGTGGCGCTGTACTCAGTGACCACGGCTGGGCCGGTGTACTTTTTCGCGACGGCCATTAAGTCGCGCTTTTGAACGGTCGTTCTGACCTTCTTGCCGGAGAAGAATACCGAAACGGCTGCCGTTGTTTTGTTTCGCGATCGCGGCCCTGGCGAGTCCTCCACGGCTCCGCGCAACGTAGGTGATGGAATAACACTTCTCAGCCTTAACGTAACCAGCTCGATTTCCTTGCCGGAGTAGCCGTAGCCATAGCGGCGCCGGTGCTCGTTCTCGAAATCTTCGAGAAGATTCCGCGTGTGCGGAATGTTCAATTCATATCCCTGGCCGCGGTAGCGCAGATCAATGCTGCGGTGGTGCTTCACGCGTCCGCTCCAACCTTCGGCGTGAAAATCCTTTTCCGCCTGCTGCTGGAGAGTTTTGAAACCCTGTTCAACTTTTGCCGTTGGCAATTCGCGCGAAACACGCCACAGCACCGTGCGTGAGTAGTCCTTGACGATATCGCTGACCAGAATGCCGAATGCCGACAACGCTCCAGGCAGCGCGGGAACGATCACCCGTGGAATGCCGAGTCCCTCGGCTAGTTCGACGGCGTGCAACCCACCGGCGCCTCCGAAGGCGACCAGAGCGAAGTCACGAGGATCATAGCCGCGCTCGATCGAGACCACGCGGATGGCTTTTTCCATGGTCGCGTTCACCACGCGAATGACCCCGGCGGCAAACTGCTCCAATCCCAGGCTGGAGTCATTTGTCTTCAGCCACTCGCGGGTGATCGCACGCGTACGCTCCAGATCGAGCGCGAACTCGCCGCCGAGAAATTTATCCGGCTGTAATCGCCCGAGGAGAAGGTTAGCGTCGGTGACCGTCGGAAGGTCGCCTCGCCCGTAACATATCGGGCCGGGATCAGCGCCCGCCGATTCCGGTCCCACGCGCAGCGCGCCGCCGGCATCGAAGCGGGCGATGGAGCCGCCACCTGCGCCTACGGTATGAATGTCGAGCATCGGCACGGTCAGCGGCAGGCCCGCGATTTCAGACTGACTGCCGGGACGAATCTCGCGGTCGATCAACGAGACGTCCGTACTTGTGCCTCCCATATCGAACGCGATGATGCGATCGTGTCCGCTACGGCGTGCCATTGCGGACGCGCCCACCACTCCGCCCGCCGGCCCGGACAACACCGTGCGCACCGGCTCCCGCGCCGCGGAGGTGAGCGCGGTGATGCCGCCGCTCGATTGCATGACGAAGATCCGCGATTTCGCCGTACTTTTGCCCTGTTTGACTAACTCTCGCGTGCGGCGCTGCAGGCTTTCGAGATACTTCTGCATGACCGGTTGAAGGTAGGCGTTCACCACGACCGTGCTGGTGCGTTCATATTCACGGAACTCAGGCACGATCTGGTGTGAAACCGACAGCGGCACGCCAAGCTCTTCAAGCGCGGCAGCCACTGCCGTCTCGTTTGCCGGATTGGCAAATGAGAAAAGAAAACAGATGGCGATTGCGTCAGCGGCATTCGAATGAATGGCGTGCGCCAGGGATTTGAGTTGCTCGCCCGAGGGCGAGAGCAGGATTTTCCCGGTGCTGTCGGTTCGCTCACCTACGCCAAACCGCAGGTCGGATGAGACCAGCGGCTCAACCCGGTCAAAGAAAAAATCGTATAGCTTCGGTCGGGCCTGCCGTCCGATCTCAATTGCATCTTCGAAACCTGCGGTAGTGACCAGCGCCACCCGCGCACCTTTCCGCTGCAGGACGGTGTTGGTGCCTACGGTAGTTCCGTGCAACAGCACGAGCGGCTCGGCTACGCCAATTTTCTGCAGCGCGGCAACGATGGCCTGCGACGGATCGGCGGGCGTCGAAAAGACTTTCAGCATGCGGATGCGGCCGTTCTCCACCCAAACGCAGTCCGTGAACGTGCCGCCAGTGTCTACCGCGACGCGAATTCCTTTTGCTTCGGCCATGCCGGAACGCTAGGGTAACATTGCCTCGCAACTTCGCAGGGCAGGATTGCAGCGATGAAATACAACTTCCTCGTAGAAACCTATGCCACCGAGCGTTTGAAGGTGGTCAGCGTGTGGAGCGAGTTTCGCGACGAAGATCTGCTGGTCCGGCCGAACGGCTCTGATTTCCGCGGGCGCAGTGTTCTGGAGCAGATGGTGCACCAGTGCGTTAGCGAAGACCTGTGGTTCCGGACCATGCTGGGCGTCGACGTCGGGGCGCCGCCGCTTCCGAAACAAGAAACCCGGCTGGAATTCATCAGGCGATATGCCGAGGACAGCGGCAAGCGGCTTGCGGCTCTGCAGAAAACCGACGACCCGTGGTGGGAAGAGATCGTCTCGTTTTTCGATGTGAAGCGCTCGCGCGCATGGGTGATGACGCGGAGGCTGACGCACACTGCTCACCACCGCGGACAACAGACTGCCCTCCTGCGAATGCTCGACCGCGATCTGCACAGCACCTATGGTCCGACGGCCGACACCGGCGGGCTAATGCAGAATCATGCCCCGACCATCTACGCGTATCGCAGCCTGGATGATCTGCTGCGCGAAGAGTCAGCAGGCGGCCACAAATCGCACCTGCCAGGCAGTAGAGGAAAGCCGGTCACCGAGCGGCCGGAAAATGCGCGATAAGCACCGCTACGCTCATAGTTTGTCATCCCGAGCGCAGCGAGGGATCTGCAGTTTACCGGGTTGGTTTGAAAGGGCGCGCGCCTTTAGGCGCGCCACAAGCTGACGGGAAGGCGATGCGCCTTTAGGCGCTCAGGTGCTTAAATCCGTGGGCTTCACGTGGGTGTTCACCTCGGCGGCTAAAGCCGTTTTGGCTGGGGAGCTTGCGGCGCGCCTAAAGGCGCGCCCTTTCAAAACCAATCGCGCGCGCCCTTTCAAAACCAACCACCGCGCGCCCCCAAGACTGCCAGACTACGCCTTCAGCGTGAACGCCAGGCTTAACAAAGTTTTCTGCTCCACTTCGTGCGCTTTAGCCGATCCCGTAGCAGGACTGGCGCTGGCCGACCGCTTCACCGACATGACTGAGCGCCCGCCCGCAATTCGCCGCAACCGGGGCAGTATGTAGGTCAGCGCACCCATATTTGCGGGCTCTTCCTGTACCCATACGATTTCTCGCGCCGAGGGGTGCTGCTCGATCGCCGCGCTCAAATCAGCGTCAGGAAAGGGATACAGCTGTTCGACAAAGATGATCGCGGTCGATTCATCCTTTCTCTTTTTGCGTTCGAGACGCAGTTCGTGTCCGATTTTGCCAGTGCACAGCAGAATGCGCCTGGCGTCGTGCACTTCCTCATCGGGTAAAACGGACAAGAACCGCGGATGAGTGAAATCCTCGATCGGAGATGATGCCTCCGGATGCCGCAGCATGCTCTTCGGCGTGAACACCACCAGCGGTTTCCGCCACGGCCGCAGCGCTTGCCGCCGCAATAGGTGAAAATACTGGGCCGCATTGGATGGCTGGCAAATCTGGAAGTTGTCACGCGCGGCGAGTTGCAAAAACCTTTCGATCCGCGCGCTCGAATGCTCCGGGCCCTGCCCTTCATATCCGTGAGGCAGCAGGAGCACGAGGCCTGAAAGCAATCCCCACTTGTCCTCGCCCGAGCTGACGAATTGATCGATTACTGCCTGGGCAACATTAACGAAGTCCCCGAACTGTGCCTCCCACAACACCAGCGCCTCGGGATAATCACGGCTGTAGCCGTATTCGAAGCCCAGCACGCCTGCTTCAGAAAGTGTGGAATTGTACACTTCGCAGCGCGCCTGATCGGCGGCCACGTGCTGCAGCGGAACGTATTCCTGCTCGTTTTCGATATCGAGCAGCACCGAGTGCCGCTGGTTGAACGTTCCGCGGCGGGTATCTTGTCCGCTCAACCGCACAGGAATGCCGGCTTTCACCAGGCTCCCGAAGGCGAGTGCTTCGGCCATGCCGTAATCCACCGGCCGTTTGCCGGCACCCATCTCGGCACGCTGTTCGAGCAACTTCTTCACCTTCGGATGAATGTGGAAGTCCGGCGGATAACTTGTCAGCCGTTCGGTAATCTCCTGCAATTCCTCTCGCGGTAGGCCAGTGTCAACCGCGTACTCAGGCTTGAATCGCCCGCCCTTGAAGTTGTCCCAGTAGGCAGGCAGTTCGCGCAAGGTCGGCTTCTTCGTAATCGAACCGGCTTTTTGCTGGGCAGCTTCATATTCCTGGCGAATGGTGGCTGCGCGCTGCTGCACATCGTCCGCGCCGATGTCCTCGGCATAAATCTCCCACAGCGGAGGATGGTCTTTGATCACCTTATAGAGCAGCGGCTGCGTAATGGTGGGATCGTCTACCTCGCTGTGACCATGGCGCCGATAGCCGATAAGATCAACCACCACGTCACTGCCGAATGTGTAGCGGTATTCGGCCGCGATCCGCGCCACACGAACCACCGCGTCAACGTCTTCGCCATTGACGTGGAAAATCGGCACATTCTGTCGTCGTGCCAGTTGCGCTGCAAACCGCGACGAGTGCAGTTCGCCCGGCGTGGTGGTGAAGCCAATCAGGTTATTCACGATCACGTGGATCGTGCCGCCGACGGTGTAACCCTTCAAATCGGAATAGTTCAGCGTTTCGGCGAAGATTCCCTGGCCGGCGAATGCTCCGTCGCCATGGACGAGGACGGGCAAGAACTTCTGAGTTCCGTCATCTCCGGCGCGGTCCTGCTTAGCGCGAGTGCGGCCCACGATGACGGGATCGACGGCTTCAAGATGACTGGGATTCGATCCAAGGTGAACGTGAATCCGCGCGCCGCTCCGCGTAACGTATTCTCCCGTTGCGCCCATGTGGTACTTGACGTCTCCGCTGCCCAGGACACTGCGCGGATCGACATCTTCGAACCCGGCAAAAACCTCTTCCGGCGGACGCTTCGCGACCTGCACGATCACGTTGAGGCGGCCGCGATGACTCATGCCCATGACCAACTCGGCAGCGCCTCGATCTCCGGCTACTTCCAGAATCTCGTCGACCAGAGGGATGAGCGCGGTCACGCCTTCGAGCGAAAAGCGTTTGCTTCCGAGATAGCGCTGCTGCAATACCTGCTCGAAGAGGTCGGCGCGAATGAGTTGATCGAGAACGTAGTCTTGTTCGACGGCCGGTTGCGGACCTTCTAACCGCTCCTGGATCCAGCGGCGGCGTTCGGGATCGGCGATGTACATGAATTCCGCGCCGATCGTGCCGCAATAAATTCCGCGCGCCTCGCGCGCGAACTCACCTTCGACCTGAAGTTCAGGAGCAGGTTGCGGGCGCAAGAAGCCTAACGGATCGAGGTCGGCTTCGAGATAGCCCCAGTTACGAAATGCGTCAAAAACAAGCTCGCGGTCAGTTGTGCCGGGAGCTTCTTCCACAGTTTTGGCTCGACTTGCCATGTCTCTAGCATAAAGGATGCGCCAGGGAGCGTGCGCGCACCATGTATCCGTTGTCAGCGGCCTCTGCCTGAAATGCGCCTGTTTTGAACACAGTACGCCGTTTTCGTCGGCTCACGTGTGCGCGTAATGTCACCGGACAGTGGCCGTTAGGCTGCTTGCGTTTCGCCGTAGGTCATGCGCCCAGTGCACCAGCGTTAGAGGCTCGGTCGAAGTTTCCGTGCTAAGTTGTCCCCACACCGGCCGAGAGATGTGCATTGCGACCTTTCCAATCTCTGGCCAAACCGGCCCGGTGCGCAAGGCTAGTTCGCAAGACGAAGTATCGAGACAGCTATGGCGCCCCAATTTCTCAAACACTTGATCGGAATTTTGTGTCCTCATCGGTTCTCCTGGCCGCACAGCGGTGTTCATGGGCAGGATTACCAGGTCTGCCTGATTTGTGGAGCTATGTACCACTACAACTGGGCAACGATGCGCCGGACTGGCCGGTTAGAAGCGCCGCCGGATGCGCCACAGCAATCATTGAGCGGAAAGCAGCCAGAACGAACAGGACATTAACCGCCAAGGAAAATTATGCAGAGTCCAGCGATTCCCATCACCTCACGGCGTAGTTCCAGGGTTCCAATGTCGGCACGGGTACTCGTCACCAGCCTCAAACCGGAAGCGCATTTCTCGGAAGTCTGCGAGACGCTAGTAGTAAGTGCGCACGGTTGCGCCTTGCGTTCGCCGGCCCGGTTAGAAGCTGGCATTCCGGTGCAGTTCCACAGTAAAGACGGGCGCAAGACAACTGGATACGTCGTCGACTGCCAGCCTATCGGATCTAACGGGCGGGGCTGGCGGGTGGGCGCGACACTGGACCATCCTGCAAACTTCTGGGGATTGAAAACCTGTCCGGAAGATTGGGCAGCGGCGCGGAAGCCCGAGCCAGTGCGTGAGCAGGAAACGCCGCGAAAGCCGGCAACCACTGCAGCCGCACGCGCAAGCCAGGATCAGAGTTCGGCCTCAACTAGAGTTGTGCTGACTAAGGAACATTTGAGGACGATGGTTGCTGACTTCATTCAGCCGCTGAGCGCTGAACTAACGCAGCTGAAGGAGAAGCTTGCCGAAGCCGAACCGAAGCGTAGCCGCTTTGAGGTGTCGCTGTCGCAGATTCCGCCAGAACTCCAGGAGCAGCTGTGGACACGCCTGCGGCAAGCCCTCGGAGCACAAGTCGTGCTGGAAACCCGCAAGCATTCAGAAGAGGTGTTAAGCGCAGCTAAAACGTCTATCGGAGAAAGCATTGCTGCCGCCAAGCACGAGTTCCGGCAGCACGTCACGGACGAGCTTCACGAGGTGGAGCGCCGCGCGCAGGATCTATCCGAAAACGTCGTCACCAGCATGCGACAGCACCTTCACGCCGGAGCGGGTGCGTTTCAGCAGCAAGTGGCAGAAGCGGGCGCCCACCTGGAGCAAAGGAGCGAGGAGCTGCTACGAGCTTTGCAGCAGCGCATGGCTGAGGATCACGATGCCTATGGCGAGCAAATGCGGGCAATTCAGGTCTCGGTTGAGTCACAATCGGCGCGTCTGCAGGCGCAGATATCTGATCTTGGCAGCCGCATTGCCAAGCTGGACGAATTCGCGCGCCGGCTCGAGTCAGATGTCGAGATCCGTCTCGGAAATATTTCCAGCGAAATTCTTGCCAACGCGACCACCGAATTGGAGAGCGTTGCGGCTACGCTGGCTAAAGAGCTGGCAACGCGCAACGCGAAGCAGCTTGGGGATCAACTCGATGAGGCGCTGGGAAGATTGAAGATCATCCAGAAGGGAATCGAAGCTTCATCTTCCGAATCGCTGAACAGCCGGGTTGCCGAGGTCCAGCGATGGTTCGTGCAAGCTATGGAAGAGCTGGCGCAGCATTCCGTGGAACGCTGGCGACAGGCACTAGGGCAAGATTTGACTTCGCTGGGTAGGGCGCTGGGCCAGCAGTTTCGCCTCGAAGACGCAGCGGAAGGTGACGAGAGCTAGTCCCGGTTCTTCTTCTTGATCTCGATATTCAGCCGCTTGATTTTCTGGTTCAGCGTCGACAGCGGCACATGGAAACGCTCGGCGGCCTCGGTCTGGTTCCAGCCGCATTTCTCCAGCATGTTAATGATGATGTGGCGCTCGCAGTCCTCCATGATGTCGAACAGCGAGGCATCGCCGCGGTGCTCCAGCAGCGCGAAGGGAACACCCCGTCCGGTGATGTGGTCCGGAAGCAGATCAGCTCCGATCTGCACTCCGGACGACAGCACCACAGCGCGCTCGACCACGTTCTCGAGTTCGCGCACATTCCCCGGCCAGGAATAACTCATTAAGGGCCGCAGCGCTTCCGGAATCATGCGTCGCAGCGGCCGCTCGTTTTCAATCGAATACTTTTGCAGGAAGAAGTCAACCAGCAGAGGAATGTCTTCGGTGCGTTGCCGTAATGGTGGCAAATCAATGGTGATGACGTTGAGGCGGTAGAAGAGGTCCTCGCGGAACCTTCCTTCCCGCACCATTTGCTTCAAGTCGACATTGGTCGCGGCAATGATGCGCACGTCTACCTGGAGTTCGTGAATACCGCCCAGGTGCATGAAGCGCCGGTCCTGTAAAACGCGCAGGATCTTGCTCTGCGTCTCCATGCTCATGGTGCCGATCTCGTCGAGAAACAGCGTGCCCCGATCCGCCACTTCAAACAGGCCTTTTTTTGAAGCGATCGCGCTGGTGAACGCGCCCTTTACGTGACCGAAGAGCGTCGACTCGAGCAGATCGGGCGGCATGGAGCCGGTATTTACCGGAACAAATGGCCGGTCGCGACGCGGCGAATTCAGGTGGATGGCTTTCGCGATGAGTTCTTTACCAGTGCCGCTCTCGCCTTGTAACAACACCGTCGACCTGCTGGGTGCTACTTGCGCAACCAGGTCAAAAATCTTCAGCATGGGCTCGGACTTGCCCACAATGTTCTCGAAGTTGTAGCGCTGCTTGAGGGCGCGCTTCAGCTGAACGTTTTCTTCTTCAGCCTTGCTGCGTCCGATCACCGTACGAACGTCGGCTAGCAGTTTCTCGTTGTCCCACGGCTTCTGAACGAAGTTGGCTGCGCCGGCCTGCATGGCCTTTACTGCATTCTCCACCGTGCCGTACGCGGTAATCATGATCACCGGAACCTGCGACTCCTGCGCGCGCAATTCGGCAAGGACCTCGATGCCGTTGCGGTCGGGCAAGGCAAGATCAAGCAGAATCAGATCGAAGCCGCGTTCACCCATGCGGGACAAACCGGCTTCCGCGGTGGGCGCGCACTCGACATCGTAGCCTTCGAGCTCCAGCAATGTTTGCAGCGACTCGCGGATGGCTGCCTCATCGTCGATGATCAGAACCGTTCCGGCGCTCGCAGGATGGGTTTCGTAAACATCGCGAACTATGACCGCTGCTTCAGACATTGACTGCCTTTCTGGTCAGGGGGAAATCCAGGTAAAACGTGGTCCCTTCTCCAGGGCGGCTTTCGACACGGATCTTACCCGCGTGCTCCTGGATGATGCCGTATGTCACCGCCAGACCCAAACCAGTGCCCCGTCCCTGCTGGCCGTCTCGCGGGGCAGCTTTGGTCGTAAAGAATGGGTCGTATATGCGGTTGATGTGTTCCTGTGCGATGCCGCTGCCGGTGTCGCCAACCGTGACACTGACGCCGTCACCGTTGGAGGTTCCAATGCGCAGAATCCCGCCCTGCGGCATGGCATCGCGTGCGTTCAAAAACAAATTCAAAAACACCTGCTGCAATCGTCCTGCATTGCCCTTGATTTGGGGCAAGTGACTGCTGCGCTCGTCCTGAATGCGGATTCGGTTAGTTTTCAGCTGATGTTCGAGAAGGGCAAGGGTGTCGGCGATGACCTTATTCACATCGACTTCGGTGAACTCAGTTCCGCTGGTGCGCGAAAAGTTCAGCAGGTTGTTTACGATCTCAGAGGCGCGGAAAGTCTGCCGTGTAATTTTCTCGAGCAGCGCACTCTTTTGCGGATCGCCTTGCACCTGCTTCGCCAGCATCTGCGCATAGGACGAGATGACCGCCAGCGGAGTGTTGACCTCGTGAGCCACGCCCGCCGCCAGCAGACCGATCGAAGAAAGTTTGTCGGCCTGCGAAAGCTGGGCTTCGAGTTCTACTCGCTCCGTGATGTCGTCCATGATGATCAAGCGGCCGATCACGTTAAATTTTTTCGTTACCAGCGGCGCAATGGCCACGTTGACCGTGCGGGTTTCCCCTGCCGGCGTATTCATCCGGAACTTGTATAGGTTGTGGATGCCTGGGTTCTGCCGCACTCGATAGAACTCTTCCGTGAACTCCGCTGGGAACACTTCGCTCAAGGGACGCGTCAGCGCCTGCCAGCGTGGCAGCGCATACATGACTTCCATCTGCGAGTTCCACGACTCGATCCGGTCAGCCAAGTCAACCGCCAGCACGCCGACGTTGATGGACTCGACAATATTCTCGTTGAAGTCCTTCAGCCGCTCGTATTCCGCAACCTTCTGCTCGAGTGACGCGTAGAGCCTGGCATTCTGGATCGCAATTGCGAGGTAACCTGCCAAGGTCTCAAGCAGCTCGACATCCTCGCTGGAGAGGAAATCTCCCGAAACAGTCTTGCCCAATCCGAGCACCGCGATGGTACGCTGCTGTGCGCGGCACGGGATGTAGTAATTCAGATCTAGGCGCGCGATGCTCTCCTGCGCAGCCCCGGTTTCGCGCGGCACCAGGTGGGTGTTGTCGAAGAAGAGGTGACCTTCTTCCATCTCCGGACGCGGCGCGCTCAGGAAGCTCAAGTCCAACCGGCTGGTCTGAGCCATGCCGAATGACTTGCTTACCACGAACTGCGAGGGATTCTCGCCGGTTGCGAGGAAAATCGCCAGGCGGTCAACCAGCAGCGTTCGCGCGAGACGGTCGACCACTGAGCTCAGCATGCGATCGAGATCGGTCTCGCCGCTCAGTTCGCGCCCGAATCCAATCAGCGTCTGGCGGTAGTCGTAGCGCGTGCGATAGAAGAACTGGTCGATACGCTGCTGGATCCACTTGCGTACGGGATCAAACAGCAGCGCGGTAATCACGATGGCGAGGATCATGCCCGCCGGGCCGGAGCTCGGAATCCGGGCATGCACCAGTTCGGCAACTCCGGCGACTACGGCAAAGTAGACGCCTGCAATCGATGCCGCGGCGAGCGTATAAACCATGCCGCGCTTGAAGATCAGGTCCACGTCCATCAGCCGATAACGGAAGATGGCGTAGCCAAACGTCAGCGGCAGCAGGCCGAGCGATAAGACCGACACCTTCATCGCCGTCGTCGGCAGCGCGCCGGTCAAGTACGGGATCACATAAAACAGGGTGAATGGCGTAATCGCGAGGATCGTGCCCCGGGTCACCCACTTGAGTTGCTGCCGGAGAATCGGTGTGCTGGCGCGGCGATAACTATGAAGCAACACGAACGCGGCCGCGATGAAGTAGATCGCCAGATACCCCATCTGGAGCCGGTCGAGCATCCAGCGCAGCTTTTCGCTGGCCTTCAGGTACTCAAGCGCAAAAACGTGAATGCTGAGCAGCACGAACCCGGGCACGTAGACCAACGGAACAGCCCAGCGGTGCTTGCGGACGAATCCGCGCTTCTCCGGGAAGGTCAGGACGAAGTGCAAAAACAGCGCGGGCTGCAGCAGTCCCGCTACTACGTTTGACCAGTAGATCGTCCAGTCAAACGTATTGAATTTCCCGGTGTACTTGAAAGCGTAAAAAATGAACGAGACCAGGCAGAAGATGTAGAAGTGCAACGAGCCTGGTGCTGTCCAGCGCCGGAGGAGAACATACAATCCAATGCCGAGATAAATCAGCGCGATCAGCCGCAGCCAATAGTTCAGGGATTTTTCGACGGGCACCAGGATGACCACGGAATCCAGCGGCACCGAGCCGCGAACCAGCGAATAGGTCGCCTTCGACCATGGTCCGGCTGAGTACAATTGACGAACCAGCGCGGCGGTTCCATTAATCTCGTGCTGGTTGATCGCGCTCAGACGATCTCCGGGATGGATGCCCGCCTTATCCCCTGGCCCATCCGCTTCGACGCGATCGGCCGTGAGTCGCCCAGCATGTTCAACCCACCACACGCCGTCGTACGGAACCTGGAATTCGCGCTCTTTTTGGAAGTTGATCCAAGCGAGGGCCGCCGCAGCCGCCGTCAGGAGAGCCAACAGCACCGCAGTGAAACGTACTTGGAAATCCCGATTCATGGGTCTCGGTAAGGGCGGGTGGAGCAGAGTCCGACCGGCGTGTGAGTTGTGCACGTTCGCTGCCATGCTGGGATCCAAGGCGCGACTTCTAAGTACCTTTCAAGCAAACGACTTCCAACATTATAGAAGTTTGAAGCACCGCAATATATGTTTTTTGGAATTATCCTGTAGGAATATGTAAGCCACTGGACCTATGTGGTTTAGACGCTGAGTAGCTGGACTGACGCAGGAAATTCCGCCAATAGGCGTGGCACTACAAAACACCATGAGCGCGTTGGGTGGTATGTGCGGGGATGTCGGGCTTATCGACAGTTCTCTTTCCAGGTTAAGTTTGCATCTCATCTGTAAATACCTTTGGAGAGGAACAGATGCACAAGTTAGCGTGTGTAGTATCGGTGGCACTGCTGTCCGTACTGGCAGCCCAAGCCCAGAGCGAGGCTCCAAAAGCTACGGTCTATGGCGGTTACTCCTATCTTCGCAACGGCGGTAACGGCGCGAATGGCTGGAATGGCCAGGCGACTTTCAATCTCAATCGCTTTTTCGGCATCACTGCCGACGTAGCGGGCAACTACCGGAATATAGCTTCATTCTCGCCAGTGCCAGGCTTTTCGACGTCGGCCAATCAGCACTTGTACACGTATCTTTTCGGTCCTACGGTCACGGGTACATTTGGCAACAGCGCTGTCTTCGCGCACGCTCTATTCGGCGCCGCACGCTCGAGTTCGAGTGCGGGGATAAGCCTTCCGTTGGTCGGCGGCATTAGCAGCGGCGTGAGTAGCGCAACTGCATTCGCTATGGCATTTGGCGGAGGCGTGGACCTCGGGATCAGCCGGCACGTCGCCATCCGCGTCGCACAGATAGATTACGTTCGCACCCAGTTCAGTTCGCTCGACGCGTTGTCCACCGGTCTATCCACGAGCAGGGGCGGAGGGCAGAACAGTTTTCGCTACTCGGGTGGCGTGGTGTTCAGATTTTAGGCGTAGGCTGCTTTTAGTACCACCGCTCCTAACAACGACCAGGGCGAGCCAGAACTCGCCTTCGCGTCGTGTTCACCGCCACAAAGTGCCTGTGCACGAGCTACCAACTACCAGGTTGGCCAGTTACCCCATCGTTGGCCCGACCGGGCAGGACAGGGTCGAGCAGGCAGTCTACAATCGTTAATTGTCATGACTGCAACCGATGAAATCATTCAGCGCGAACGCTACTTCCTGCTCCAGACCTACAATCGTTATCCCGTGGTCATGGTCCGCGGCAAGGGAGTGTATCTCTATGACATTGAGGGTAAGAAATACCTCGACTTCGTTGCCGGCCTTGGCGTGAACGCCTTGGGCTATGCCCACCCGCGGATCGTAAAGACCATTCGCGACCAGTCCGCGAAAGTCATTCATCTTTCGAACCTCTACTACAACGAATTTCAAGGGCGCTTGGCGGAGAAATTGTGCCTGCTCTCCGGTCTGGAGAGGGTCTTCTTTTCGAACAGTGGGACCGAAGCGATCGAGGGTGCGATTAAGCTGGCGCGTCTTGCCGGACATCGCAACGGAGGCGAGACGAAATGTAAGTTGGTGGCTCTGCAAGGTTCCTACCACGGCAGAACCTTCGGCGCGCTGTCACTCACCGGACAGGACAAGTACCGCAAAGGCTTTGAGCCGTTGCTCGAAGACGTGACCTTTGTTCCGCAAAACGATAGCGAAGCGCTGCGAGCGGCCGTAAGCGATCAGACTTGCGCGATTGTGCTGGAGCCCATCTTCGGGGAAGGTGGAGTTCGTGAGTGTTCCGTCGATTTCCTCGCTGCTTGTCGGGCGCTCGCGACGCAGTACAAAGCAGCACTCATCTTCGACGAAATTCAGTGTGGCTTAGGCCGCACAGGCACGATGTTCGCCTTTCAGACATTCGGAGTAACTCCCGACATTGTTGCTATCGCCAAGCCGCTTGCCGCGGGGTTGCCATTAGGCGCATTTATCGCCAAAGACGAATTCGCTTCAGCCATTGCCGTCGGCCAGCATGGCACCACATTCGGCGGCGGACCGCTCACTTGCCGGGTCGCGCTCGAGTACCTGGCCATCGTCGAAGAAGAGCAACTGTTGGAGAACGTGAAACGTGTTGGAGCGTATTTACAGCAACAGTTGCAGGATCTTACCGCAAATTATGCCGGGGCTGAGGAAGCGCGGGGGCGTGGCTTTATTCAAGGACTTCAGCTGGACCGTCCGGCGCGGCCGATCGTGGAACAGGCGCTTGCCGAAGGCGTTCTCTTCAACAGCACGCAGGACACGGTGCTGCGTTTCCTCCCGCCCTATCTGCTGGAAGCGAAACACGTCGACAAAGGCATCAAGGTGCTGAAGAAGTTCCTGGCGAAGAAGAAATCCAGTCACGCCTGGAATCCGTTCTCCGCAGCGTGATGGAACCAGTGGTCGGTAGATGGTGGGGCACCGAGTAGTCGCTAGTCAGGAACGGCTCAGGCAGCAAGTCGCTAACCGATTCGAGACGTTGCCGGCTACCGGC
>Ga0070741_10012551_pt1 | contig 15267 bp, 14 predicted proteins | sample Coa_R1_4_FD_66440 | JGI IMG/M metagenome (GOLD analysis project Ga0070741, IMG submission 66440) | Surface soil microbial communities from Centralia Pennsylvania, which are recovering from an underground coalmine fire - Coalmine... | ecosystem: Environmental > Terrestrial > Soil > Unclassified ... | reverse complement strand
ATCCCGTACGTCCTGGCGAGGGTCTGGCCGGCGGAGCGCCGGAACATACCCGGGCCCCGGAGGGGCTTCAACCTTGACCGCGGGCGGCCGGGACGCTAACGAAAGAAGCCGCAGCAGTCGCAGGACCCGTGGTGTGAGGCCCGCGCGATGGGTCGCCGGCTGGGCGCCGGCGCTCTCTTTCCTCCTCGCGCTCGCCGGGTGCGGAGCCTACCGCAAGCTCACCGCCCCGGCCACTCCGGTGGTCGCGCGCCCGCCCCGGGTGGGGGAGATCCCCGACGCCGCCTTGCTCCGGGTGATCCGGGAGGCTGACCTCATCGTGCTCGGCACTCCGGTGGACCGGGTCTCCGAGGCCGGCGTCTTCATGCCCGCCATGCAGCTCGGGGCCAAGGAGACCTGGTACAGCGTCAAGCTGGTGGTGGATTCCGTCGCCAAGGGGAAGCTGGGCCGCGCCAAGCGGGTGGACCTCGGCGGGGTCCCGCTCACGCTGGTGAGCGACCGCCGGTTCGAGCCGCTGGGCCCGAACGAGATCGTGGTGCAGTACCCGGAGGTGGAGGCGCGGAGCAGCACCTGGGCGGACGCCCCGCCGCTCGATCTCGACCAGCGGGCGGTGTTCTTGTTCAAGCGGTGCTACTACTGCGTCGAGCTCAAGGGACTCCCCCAGGGCCGCGGCCCGTACTACAAGGCCAACCCCCTGGTGGCCATGACGTGGGCCAGCAAGCTCCCGCCCGAGGAATGGCCGCGGGTGGTCCGGCTGATCCACCAGCTCGCCCGGCTGCACGGGCCCCCGAGCTAGCCGGCTAGATTGAGCCGATGCCCGCTCCCGCCCCCGCCCCCGCCCCCCCGCCGGGTCCCTCCCGCTCCCGGCGCGACGGCGCGGCCACCCGCGAGAAGCTGCTCCGGGCCGCCCTCGAGCTCTACACCACCATGGGCTACCACGCGGCGACCACCCCGGCCATCGCCGCGCGCGCGGGCGTGGCCGAGGGGACGATCTACCGGCACTTTCGGGGCAAGGAGCAGCTCCTCAACGCGGTCTACCAGGAGGCCCACCGCCGTGCCCTCGGCATCGTCGCCGGGTCGGAGGCGGAGCGGTCTCTTCCCGCCCCGGAACGGCTGGAGCGGATCGGCCGGGGACTGCTGGACCTCGCACACCGCGACCCCGCGGCCGCCCGCATCCTCTTCGAGGCCCGGCACGAGCGGGAGGTCGACGAGGAGAGCCGGGCCGCCGCGCGGGGGTTCCGCTCGGCGCTCGAGCAGGTGATTGCGGCCGGGAAGTCGGACGGGTTGGTGCGGGCGGGGCCGGCGGAGCTCTGGGCCGCCGTATGGCTCGCCGTGGTCGCGCTGGCCGCGGCGCGGATCGGCGCGCGAGAATGGACCCCCGACCAGCCCCAGACGGGCCTGGTGCTTCAGGCCGCCTGGGACGCCATCAAGAGCGGGGACGTCCGGGAAAGAACGTGAGGTCCCGCGGGTGGGGCGGCACGCCGGTCCAGCCCACCCGCCGCGCCCGCCCCGGCCCCACCGGGCGAACCACCAGCTCGTCCCCGGCCAGGTAGCCCACCGAGTCCGGCCCCCAGCGCGCCGGCGACCGCGCGTCCTCGGCGAAGGGAACCGGCGGGCCGTGCCCCTCCACGCAGAGCGCCCGGCCGCACTGCACCACCCGCCCGAACGGCGGGTCGCCGACCAGCACGCTGAAGCTCGACTCCGCGGCGGACCGCTCGCCGGGGCCGAGCCGGCGCGCCGCCCCCGAAGCCGGGGGCGCGGGAAGGGAGAAAACGTCCGGCCCCGCGCCCGCGTAGAGGGTCCGACCGTCCGGAGCCCAGCCCACCCGGTCGGCCGGGCCCGCGCCCGGCGGCAGGGCGAGTTCCCGCTCCGCTCCCGTGACCAGGTTCTCCACCCAGATCGCGCCGGGCACCGAGTCGGCGGTGCTCCGGGCGCGCAGGAACGCGACCGCGCTCCCGTCGGGCGAGAGCGCCGGGCGGGCCTCCGCCACGGTGGTGAACGTGATCTGGACGACCCGCCCGCCGTCGGCGCGCACCGCGAACAGATCGGGGCGGCCGCCCGGGTCGTCGGCCACGAAGACGGCGTAGGCGTCCCGCCCCACGACCGCGATGTTGCGGAGGGGAGAGAGGCCGGAGCAGCCGATCAGGCAGCCGAGAGCGTAAGCGGTGAGCGGTAAGCGGTGAGCGGGTCTCATACGCCAAGCCCCCGTTTTCGACCCCGCTCACCGCTCACCGCTCACCGCTCACGCTCTTCTGAATCAGCCACCACTCCCCGGGATCCACCTCGACCCGCTCGGGCGGGCGGGGGACCCCGTCCACCACGGTCCTGGTCTCCCGTCCCTCCACGTCCACCCGGACCGGGCGGCCGTCCACCCGGAGCTCGAGTCCGGGGATCCGGTAGGTACCCCACTCGGCCTTCTGGGTCTGCCGGATGTCGAGCTCCAGCCTGCGGCCCGCGTGCCGCCAGGTCACCTCGAGCACCGGGTGCCCGGGCTGGGTCAGCCACTGGCGGAAGTACCAGTCGAGGTCGCGCCCCGCGGCCTCGGACATCACCCGGGCGAGGTCGGACGAGAGGGCGGTGCTGTCGCGGAAGGCGCGGTAGTAGGCCCGGAGGCCGGACACGAAGGCCGAGTCGCCGATGAGCCCCCGAAGCTGGTGCAGCACCCAGGCGCCCTTCTGGTAGTTGTTGTCGTTGAGGAGCGAGAGGAGGTCGCGCGCGGAGGGGTCGAGGATCGGCCGCTCCACCTCGCGGGAGGCGAAGTAGGCCTCCGCCGCGCGCCGCATGGTCGCGGCCAGCGCGGCCGGGCCCCCCGTCCGCTCCACCCACATCGCCGCGAGGTAGGTGGCGAACCCCTCCGAGAGCCAGAGGTGGTGCCAGTCGTCCTCGGTCACCGCGTCGCCGAACCACTGGTGCGCCGTCTCGTGCGCCACCGTCTCCTCGGACAGCGTCCGGGCCCGGTAGAGGCTGTCGTTGTAGAAGATGGCGGTCGCGTTCTCCATCCCCCCGAACCGCGTGCTCGACTCCACGTGGGCGAGCGCGGGATAGGGGAAGGGGCCGATCAGGCGGGAGAAGAACTCCACGATCTCGCCCACCCGGCGGAAGGGGCCGCTCGCGGCGAACGAGGAGTCGGCCGGGAAGGCCCAGATCGCCTGCTTCACGCAGCGCACCGCGCAGGCCGCGTCCGGCAGTCGCGTCACGGCGAACCGCGCCACCCCCACCACCATGGTGTAGGGCGGTATCGGCTGCGCCAGGCGGTAGTGCCAGACGGCGTGACCGTACGGCAGCGTGTCCACCTTCTGCAGCTCCCCGTTGGCGATCACCTGGTAGCCGAGGGGGACCTGCACGTGGAAGGCGACGGAGGCCTTGTCGCTCGGGTGGTCCTGCACCGGAAGCCAGTCGTGCGCCCGGTCCGGCCAGTTGTCCGCGAAGACGGTGCGTCCCTCCGCCCCGACGCCGCGGAAGACCAGGCCGTCCCGGACCTCGCCGTGGTAGCGGATCCGGGTGGCGAGGGAGTCGCCCGCCTTGCCCTCGTGCGGGATCACCACCAGGTCGCCCCGGCGGCCCCAGACGGTCCGCGCCAGGCGGGTCCCCTCGCGGCCGTTCACCAGCACCCGGACCACCCGGAGCGTCGAGTCGAGCTCCACCTCGATCGGCCGGTCGGAGCGGAGCCGCCAGGCGGTCTCCACCTGCCCCACCACGTGGCGCCCGCTGTCGCCCAGCACGAGGGTCACGTCGTAGTGCACGGCGTCGTGAACCGGGCGGAGGGTGTCGGGACGGACGGCGAGCGGGCTGGCCTGGAGGAGAAGGAAGGGGAGGAGCATGCGGGAAGTCTAAACGGCCTCACCCCCCGAGTCTCGCCCGGAAGAACTCCACGATCCGCTTCCACGCCCGGTCCACCTGCGGGGTGTCGGACCCCTGGCGGCCCGGCTTCAGGAATCCGTGCCCGGTCCCCGGGTACACCTCGCTGGCGAACGCCTTGCCGAGCGCGCGCATCTTGGCCGTGAGCTCGGGAAGCGAGCCGGTGATCCGCGCGTCGTTCTCGCCGTAGATCCCGAGCACGGGCGCGCGGATCCGGCGGAGCGAGGCGGTGTCGGGGGCAGGACCGTAGCAGACCACCACGGCCCGGAGCCGCGGGTTGTTGGTCGCGTAGCGGAAGCTCTGGCCGCCGCCCCAGCAGAACCCGATCACCCCGATGCGTCCCCGCTCGACCGCCGGCAGGCCGTTCAGGTACTCGAACACCGCGTCGAGATCGGCCGTCACCCGGTCCGGCTCCAGCTCGCCCACCAGCTTCCGCCCCGAGTCGGCGTCGGCCGGCGAGCGGCCGTACTTCGACGAGAGGAGGTCGGGCACGATCGCCACGAACCCCTGCCCGGCGAGCCGGTCCACCACCGTGGGCTCCCAGTCGGTGAGCCCGAAGATCTCGTGGATCACGATCACGCCCGGCGCCTTGTCCTTCCGCTCCGGGTAGCCCACGTAGGCCCGAATCGAGTCGGACCGCCCCGCGGGCTTCACCCAGACCCACTCGCCGTGGGTAGTGACCGGGTCCCGGGCCGGCCGCCGGAGGAGCGCCGCGCCGGCCGCGCCGGCGACGAGCGCCGCGATCCCCACCGCCGCGTGCGAGACCACCGCGCCCCGGCGCCCGCTGCGCCCGCTCCGGCCCCCCGTCGGGGACGGCGCGATCACGTGGTCCTCGCCGGCCCCGCCGGGCTCCGCTCGGGGGGAAGCTCCCAGATCTCCACCCGGTCCTCCAGCAGGAGCGGCACCGCCACCCGCCCCCGCACCGGATCCAGGCCGAGGTCGGCCGGGGAGGGAAGGTCGCCGAGGAGACGGGTCGTCTTCCCACCCTGCACCACGAAGAGGCTCGAGTCGGCCCAGGCCGTGACCAGGATCCGATCGGGGCCCAGGACCTCGACCCCGTCCTGCTGGCCCGGCCCCGTGGCGATGCTCCTCACCGACTTCTCGCCCGGGGTCCAGCGGACCAGCGTCTTGCCGAAGAACGGGACGATGACGAAGCTCCGGCCGGCCGAATCCCACGCGATCCCGTTCGGCCCCTCGAGTTCGGCCGACTCGAGCACGAGCTCGACCTTGCGACCCTTGCCGATGCGGAAGACCCGGTCGGGGCCGGTGTGCGCCATCTGCTTCTTGGCGTCGAGCCCGACGCCGGTGTCGGTCAGGTAGATCCCGTCCGGCCCCACCGCGACGTCGTTCAGGAACTTCGCGCGGCCCGCCAGGCTCACGCTCCCGAGCGGCGCGCCGGTGCGCTTGTTGAACGCGCGCGCCGCGTCGATGTCGGCCACCCAGAGCGTGTCGCCCACGATCGCCATGCCCTTGGGCGCGTTGAGCGTCACCCCGCCGCGCCCGCCCGCGATGAACTTGAGCGAGTCCGCCGATCCGTCGGGCCGGAACCGGCTGATGTAGCCGTTGTTGTCCTTGCCCAGCGGGTCGCCGTTGATGTTGGCGACGAACCAGAGGCCGAGCTCCGCGTCGTAGCGCGCCGCCTCGGGGTGCTCCAGGTTCCGGATCACGGCGACCCGCCGGGGCGGCGCGGCCGCGGTATCGCCCGGGGTCGCGACCGTGCCCGTGTCCGCTCCGCCCGCCCCGCCCGCCGCGCCCGTGCTCCGGCCGGGCATCCCGCCGCCCCGGCAGGCGGCCCCGCCCACCAGGGCGAGCACCGCGGCACGGGTCCACCATCGCCGCCGCATCGCTGGTCTCGTCAAGGGTCCTCCTCCTGTGGTGGGATGTGAAGCCGGGGCGGTCCTACCCGCCCCCCTCGTCCGGCGCGCCCCCGGTTCGCGCGAGCTGGTCCGCCCGGATCCGGCTCGCGTCGAACCGCCGCGCCGACGCGATCATCTTGTCGATGGTCTCGTCGAACTCGGCCTCGGCGCCCCGCTTGAAGCGGAGCGGGTTGATGCGCGCGACCACGAACGTCCGGAGGTAGGGGCTCTCGAATCCCCGCTCCCGCAGCGCCTTCACCGCCTCGCCCACCCCCTCGTCCAGCTCGAGCAGCCGCTCGGCCCGCCGGCGCCGCACCTCCAGCGCCTTGGAGAGCCGGGTCGGCAGGAACTGCTCCACCCGGCGGAGCACCGGATGGTAGGCCGCGCCCGCGAACCGCCCGTTCCGCTGGTAGCAGAGCCCGAGCGTGAGGAGCGCCGGCTCCTCGAACTCGACCGCGTACTCCCGCTCCGCCCGGTCCTCCAGCCCGGCCAGGCTCTCGGCCAGGCGGGCCACCTCCAGCGCGCGCTCGCGCAGGTTGTGCGCCTTCTCGGTGTTGAGGATCAGGATCCGGCGCGCGACCTCCGCCTCCGGGACCACGATCGCGGTGATCGCGCGCGCCCCGAGCGAGCGGAGCGCGGCCAGCCGGTGATTGCCGTTCGGCGTCCAGTAGCGCCCCGCCTCGGTCCGCACGACGACCACCGGATCCACGAACCGGTCGAGCCGCTCGATCGCGTCCGCCAGGCGGGCGACGTGCGTCTCGGAAAGGTCGCGCTGGAACGGAGTGGGCTCGACCCGCTCGATGGGAAGCCCGGCCAGCACCTGCCAGTGACCGCCGAGCGGGTCGCGGTAGCGGGCCAGGACGGTGCCCCCGTCGCGCTGGATGTCGCGCGCGAGACGCTCGACCTCGTCGGGCACGGGGCCCGAGCCGAGCGCGTCCGCCGCCACGCCGCGCGGCGCCGGCTCGGCCCGCCGCTTCCGTCCCCGCCGGGCCGGCTTGCTCGCCGAGCGTGACTCGGCCACGCCTCACCTCACCCGGGTCGGCACGCCCCACACATAAACGCCCTCCGCCCGAACGTGCCACCCCGGAGGCCCTCCTGTGACTCTCCGCACAGCCATCCGGCCCGCTCGGGCCGAGGTTGAACCCATATAAGTGATTGTCCTGCAATCACTTAGTGTGGATAACCTGTGGATTCTCTGTGGATGGCCGTGTGGACAAGCCCGGGCCGCCGCGGGGGACGGGGGCGGGAGCGGCGATGGCGCCCAAAGCCATCTGGAGCGGGGTGGTGAGCTTCGGGATGGTGAACATCCCGGTGAAGCTCTTCAGCGCCACCCGCCCCAAGGACATCACGTTCAACCTGCTGCACGCCCGGGACGGCGCGCGGATCGAGCAGAAGCGCTGGTGCCCGGTGGAGGACGTCGAGGTCCCCTGGGACGAGGTGGTCCGGGGGTACCAGTACGCCAAGGGACGCTACGTGATGCTCACCGACCAGGACTTCGAGCAGCTCCCCCTTCCCAGCAAGCACAGCATCGACCTCACGGCGTTCGTGGCGGCCGAGGAGATCGACCCCGTCTTCTACGAGAAGAGCTACTACCTCGCGCCCGACGAGCGGGGGGAGAAGGCCTACGCGCTCCTGCTCGAGGCGATGGAGGAGAAGGGCTTGGTGGCGATCGGGACCATCACGCTCCGGAAGAAGGAGCAGCTCTGCGCCATCCGGGCGCACGACGGCACGGTCATGCTCGAGACCCTCTACTACCCCGACGAGGTGGTGCTCGAGCGTGAGGTGGACCTCTCCAAGGTCAAGCTGAGCGAGCGCGAGCGGGACATGGCCCGGGCGCTGATCGAGGTCCTGCGGAAGCCGTTCGAGCCGGAGGCGTATCACGACCGCTACCGCGAGGCGCTGGCGCAGCTCATCGAGAGCAAGCTCGAGGGCAAGGAGGTGGTCGCGGCGCCGCCCCGGCGCGAGGCCCGGGTCATCGACCTGGCGGAGGCGCTGGCCCGAAGCGTGGCGGCGGCGCGGAAGGGCGAGGCGCCCCGCCGGGGGAAGAAGCGGGCGGCCGGCCCGCCGGCCCGGGCCCGCCGGCGCCGCACCCGCACCGTGGCGCGCCGGGCGGGTTGAGGCGCGATGAGCCGGCGGCCCGCGCCCGAGGTGGCGGAGGTCCTGGACCAGCTCGCCGCCCCGGCCGACCGCATGATCCTCGCGGTCGGCCGCCACACCCTCCCGCTCACCAACCTGGACAAGCCGCTCTGGCCGGCGGCGCGGGGCCCGCTCACCAAGCGGGACCTGCTGCGCTACCTCGCCCGGGTCTCGCCCCATCTCCTCCCCCATCTCGCCGGCCGGCCGGTGTTCGTGACCCGCTACCCGAACGGGGTCACCGGCGAGCGCTTCTACCAGAAGGTCTGGGACGACCCGCCTCCGTTCGTCCGGACGGTCGCCATCTGGAGCGCCGACCGGGGCGGGCCGCGCGACTACCTTCTGGTGGCGAACCTGGCGACGCTGCTCTGGCTGGGCCAGCAGGCCGCGCTGGAGCTGCACGTGTGGTTCTCCCGCGTCTCCCCCCGCCCCGACGGGCGCCGGCTCGGCACCGAGTACGCCCGGTCGGCGGAGGACCTGGAGGCCTCGCGGCTCAACTACCCCGACTTTCTGGTGGTGGACCTCGACTCCTACGACTACTCCGGGCGCGAGCCGGCCGGCGGCGAGCCGGAGCTCAACCGGCGCGGGTTCGCCCGGGTGCGGGAGGTGGCCTTCGAGGTGCGCCGGGTGGCGGAGGCGCTGGGCCTCGCCGCGTTCGTCAAGACGTCGGGCCGCACCGGGCTCCACTGCTACATTCCGATCGTCCGCCGCTACACCTTCGACGAGGTGCGCGCCATGGCGGAGACGATGGGGCAGTTCCTCGCCGCGATCCGGCCCCGGGACATCACCCTGGACTGGGCGGTGCGGGCGCGCGCCGGCCGGGTGTTCTTCGACTTCCACCAGAACGTGCGCGGGAAGTCCCTGGCCGCGGCCTACTCGCCGCGCCGGCACCCGCTCGGCACCGTGTCCATGCCGCTCACCTGGAGCGCGCTCCCCCAGGCCTATCCCACCGACTTCACCATCCGCACGGTGCCCGACCTCCTGGACGAGGGGGGCGACCCCTGGGCCGGCATTCTCCACGCCAAGGAGGACCTCGAGACCGCGCTCGGAGCCGTGGCCGGCGCGGGGGCCGATCCGGCATGAGCCGGCCGTCCAAGCGCGGCGGGCGCGCGGCGGCGCGCCCGGCGATCCGCCGCGCGACCCGCACCGCGACCCGGGCGGCCCAGCCCGCCTGGATCGCCCCGATGCTCGCCACGCTGGTCGAGCCGCGGGCCCAGCCCGAGGGCTGGATCTACGAGCCCAAGCTGGATGGGGTGCGCTGCCTCGCCGTGGTGGACCGGGAGGTCCGGCTCTGGTCCCGCAACCGGAAGCGGCTCGACTCGGCCTACCCCGAGCTGGTCGAGGCGCTGGCCCGCGCGACCGACGGACCGGGCATCTTCGACGGCGAGGTGGTGGCGATCGACCCCGAGCGCGGCGTCTCGAGCTTCTCCCTGCTCCAGCGCCGGATGCAGCTCCGGGACGCGGCGCGCGCCCGCCAAACCGGGGTGGCCGTCGAGTACTGGCTGTTCGACTGCCTGTTCTACCGCGGCCGCGACCTCAGAAAGCTTCCCCTGCTCGAGCGGAAGGAGGTGCTGGACCGGGCGGTGCGCTTCCGCCGCCCCCTGGTGCGCACCCCCTTCTGGACCGGCGACTTCGAGACCCACTACCGGGAGATCTGCTCCCGCGGGGGCGAGGGGCTGATCGCGAAGCGGGGCGCGAGCCCCTACGTCTCCCGCCGCTCACCCGACTGGCTCAAGCTCAAGTGCGTGAACCGGCAGGAATTCGTGATCGGCGGCTGGACCGAGCCGCGCGGCACCCGCGAGGTGCTGGGAGCGCTCCTGGTGGGCTACTTCGACCGCTCGGGGAAGCTCCGCTACGCGGGCAAGGTCGGCACCGGCTACGACCGGCTCACCCTGGAGAGCCTGGGGGCGGCCCTGCGTCCGCTCGCCCGACCCACCTCACCCTTCGCCGACGCCGACGCGCCGCGCGGGCCGGAGGTGCACTGGGTGGAGCCCAGGCTGGTCGCCGAGATCGCGTTCGGGGAGTGGACCCACGACGGGCACCTGCGGCACCCCCGGTTCGTGGGTCTCCGGGAGGACAAGCCGGCGCGCGCGGTCCGCCGCGAGCGGCCGGCGCGGGTGGCCGAGTAGCCTCCGCCGCGGGGGAACAGGGGCCGCCGCGCCGGGCCCGGTCCCGGATCGAGCGGCGGGCCGGGTCGCGCCCCAACCCGGTATATTTCCGCGGCCGCGATCCGGCGGCCATCCACCCGAGGGCACATGACCGATCCCCGCCGCACGCTCCGGCTGTCGCGCACGGCCGAGCAGGGTCGAGAGCGCGATTGGGAGGCGACCGGCCCGGCGGAGCGGATCGCCATGGTGTGGCCGCTCACCCTGGGCGCCTGGGCTTTCGCGGCAGGCGCCGATGCTGAATCCAGACTTCCGCGACATGTTGTCCACCTTCGGCGACGAGCAGGTTGAGTATCTGGTGGTCGGGGCCTACGCGCTCGCAGCCCACGGTCGTCCCCGGGCCACCGGAGATCTCGACCTTTGGGTGCGGCCGACCGCGGCGAACGCAGCCCGGGTGTGGCGGGCGCTCGCCCGCTTCGGGGCGCCGCTCGAAGGTCTCTCGCAATCGGATTTCGCGGCCGAGGGGACCGTGGAGATCGGCGTCGCGCCCCGCCGGGTGGACGTGCTCACCTCGATCGATGGCGTCTCGTTCGACGAGGCCTGGCCGGCCCGGCTCCAGGTCGAGGTCGAGGGCCTGCGCCTGCCGGTGATCGGCCGCGAGCATCTCATCCGGAACAAGCGGGCCTCGGGCCGGCCCCAGGATCTGGCGGACGCGGCCTGGCTGGAGGGCTCCCGCGGGTAGCCCCGCGGGCCCCGGTCAGTCGAGGGGCTCCAGCGCTCCCACGATCTCGGCGCGGCGCGGCTCGAGGAACGGCGGCAGCGCCAGCGCCTCGCCCAGCCTGGACGGGTCTTCGTCCACCGCGAACCCCGGTCCGTCGGTCGCGATCTCGAACAGGATCCCGTTGGGCTCCCGGAAGTAGAGGCTCCGGAAGTAGAACCGATCTATCTCCCCGCTGTTCGGGATGCCGAGCCGGTTCAGCCGCTCGGTCCAGGCGTGGTAGTCGTCCTCCGTGGGTGCCCGGAGGGCGAGGTGATGCACGCCGCCGGCGCCGAGCCGCGCCGGGCGGAGCTCCGGCTGCACGGCCACGTGAAGCTCCGCGTGCGCGCCGCCCTCCCCCATCTCGTACACCCGGACCGCCTCGCGGGGGTTCTCCGGGTTCGGGTATTCCCGCGCGAGGCGCAGGCCCAGCACGTCGGTCAGCATCGCGTCGGTGGGGCTCAGCATCGGAACGCTCAACACGACCGGGCCCAGACCCCGGATCTGATGCGCCGGGGGCACCGGGCTCTCCGGCCAGGTCACGGGCGGCTCGCCCCGGCCGCCGTCGTCCACCAGCGCGAGCCGCTGACCTTCCGGGTCCTCGAACTCGAGGGTGAGCCGCCCGTCCCGCTCCTCCAGGGGCCCCACGGCCGGCAGGGCGCCCCGGGCCGCGAGGTCGCCCATCCGCTCCGCCCACCACTCGAGCGCCGCGCGACCCTGGACCCGGAGGTGGGTGCGGCTGACGCTCCGGGTCCCGCGCCGCTCGCGCGGCATCTTCCAGTCGAAGAAGGTGAGGTCGGTGCCCGGGCTTCCGGCCGCGTCCCCGTAGAAGAGATGGTAGGCCCGCACGTCGTCCTGGTTCACGCTCCGCTTCACCAGGCGCATGCCCAGGACCCCGGTGTAGAACCGGCGGTTGGCCCGTGCGTCCGCGGACACTGCGGTCACGTGGTGGATTCCGCTCAGCCGCATGCGGCATTCCCGGCGGACCTATTCCCGCCGGACGTACAGCTCGCCGCCCCGGGCGCGGAACTCCTCCGCCTTCTCCGCCATCCCCCGCTCCGCCTGGCGGCGCGCCTCCTCCCGGAGGTCCTGGGTCAGCTTCATCGAGCAGAACTTCGGCCCGCACATCGAGCAGAAGTGGGCCAGCTTCGCCCCCTCGGCGGGCAGGGTCTCGTCGTGGAAGGCGCGGGCGGTGACCGGATCGAGCGAGAGGTTGAACTGGTCCTCCCAGCGGAACTCGAACCGCGCCTTGGAGAGCGCGTCGTCCCAGGCCCGGGCCCGGGGGTGCCCCTTGGCGAGATCCGCGGCGTGGGCGGCGATCTTGTAGGCGATCACCCCCGCCTTCACGTCGTCCCGGTTGGGGAGGCCCAGGTGCTCCTTCGGGGTGACGTAGCAGAGCATCGCGGTGCCGTACCAGCCGATCATCGCGGCGCCGATGGCGCTCGTGATGTGGTCGTAGCCCGGCGCGATGTCGGTGGTGAGCGGCCCCAGGGTGTAGAACGGCGCCTCGTCGCACCACTCGAGCTGCTTGTCCATGTTCTCCTTGATGAGGTGCATGGGGATGTGCCCCGGCCCCTCGTTCATCACCTGCACCTCGTGCTCCCAGGCGATCCGGGTGAGCTCGCCCTGAGTGCGAAGCTCGGCGAACTGCGCCTCGTCGTTCGCGTCGGCGATACAGCCGGGCCGGAGCCCGTCGCCCAGGGAGAACGAGACGTCGTAGGCCGCGAGGATCTCGCAGATGTCCCGGAAGTGAGTGTAGAGGAAGCTCTCCCGGTGGTGCGCCAGGCACCACTTGGCGATGATGGACCCGCCCCGCGAGACGATCCCGGTCACCCGGTTGGCGGTGAGCGGGATGTAGCGGAGCAGCACGCCCGCGTGGACGGTGAAGTAGTCCACCCCCTGCTCGCACTGCTCGATCAGGGTGTCCCGGTAGATCTCCCAGGTGAGGTCCTCCGCCACCCCGCCCACCTTCTCCAGGGCCTCGTAGATTGGCACCGTCCCGATGGGGACGGCGGAGTTCCGGATGATCCACTCCCGGGTCTCGTGGATGTGCTTTCCGGTCGAGAGGTCCATCACCGTGTCGGCGCCCCAGAGCGTGGCCCAGCGGAGCTTCTCGACCTCCTCCTCGATCGACGAGGTGACGATCGAGTTCCCGATGTTGGCGTTGATCTTCACGTGGAACGCCCGGCCGATGATCATCGGCTCGAGCTCGGGGTGGTTGATGTTGGCGGGGATGATGGCCCGCCCCCGGGCCACCTCCCGGCGCACGAACTCGGGGTCCATCCCCTCCCGGAGCGCCACGAACTCCATCTCGGGCGTGATCTCGCCCCGGCGGGCGTAGTGGAGCTGGGTCACCGGGCTTCTGCCCCGGAGCGGGGTGCGCCGGAGCCCCTCGGGGATCAGGCCGCCGTCGCCCCCGCGCCGCTCGACCGCCTCGGGCACGGGCTCCACGTCGCGCTCGAGGATCCACGGGCGCCGGAGCGGCGGGAGGCCGCGGTCGAGGGGAAATCCCTGGGGGCCGCTGGTGTCGTACACCCGAAGGGGCGGCTCGCCGCCGGAGAGCGCGATCTCCCGCATGGGCACGCGGATGCCGCGGGGCCCCTCGAGGTAGACCTTCCGGGAGTTGGGGTACGCCTCGGCGAAGCTGGTGGGTGCGGTGCCGGCCGGCGCCGGTCGGGTACGGGGGAAACTGGTGCGCGTCGCCATCATGAGTGCTCCCGCTACCGGGACGACGGAAGCGGGCGACGACCGCGCCGCGCTCCCTTCGCCGGTATGAGCCGGATCAGGTTCCAAGGGTGTGATCTCAATTGGTGATGGCCATTAGCCGTTGGCCATTGGCTGACGGCTAACGGCTAACGGCCAAAGGCCACCACCAATACCCCTGGCGGCTCTCGGAACGTATCGGGGTTCGGGAGAGGGGTCAAATCTCGGGTCGGACGCCCGGCCGGCCTGCAAGACGCGGCAGCCGCCGCCGGGTGCCGGGCCGGTCAAGGCCCGGTGAGTGGTGTCACGACTGGACATAGGGCCCCGTCATCGCGGGGCATGGGATATGCCCGCTATGCTGGCGGAGGTCGTCCGCCCGTGCCGAGGGAACCAGGCACGGGCCGCGCGACATTGAGCGTATCACCGGCGGCCCGAGCGCGCGGCGCCGGACGGCCGGTGACGCGAGACGTCAGCAGCACGAGCCGGACCCCGTGGCGGGAGACGCACCGGTGACGATCGGATCGACGCTGGCGACGCGGTCGGCGGGGCCGAGGGCCCGCGCCGACCGGAGTGCCCATCCGCGGCGGGGCCGCCGCGCGGTTCGGGCGCAGAGGCACCGCCGGTAACCGCGCGCTGCGCGCACCGACCGCCCCCGCGTCTCGAGCCGGAGACGCGGGGGCGTTTCGCTGGGCGGGGCGGGAGGGGGACAGCGCAGGAAAGCGGGGCGCAGGATGAAGCGATCGCCGTTGGTCTGGACCGCCGTGGCCGTGCTGGCGGCCGCGCTCCCCCCGGGGGCGCGGGCGGCGCAGCGGCTGGTGGACGTACGCCAGGTCGCCTCCGACACCCTGCACGACGTGGCGCTCGCCATCTACGAGCGCGGCCGGCCGGTGATCTACTACAACCCGCTGCTGCTCCAGCAGGTGGGGCCGCAGCTCGGCGACTTCTTCATCGCGCACGAGTACGGGCACATCTTCTACGGTCACGCCGGCGCCGCGCTGGCGGAGGCGGGGCGGGATCTCGGGGCGCTCCGGCAGCGGCAGGAGCTCGAGGCCGACTGCTACGCGACGGCGGCGCTCGCCCCGGAGCGGCGCGACGCGGTGGAGGCCGCGCTGGAGTTCTTCCGCCGGATGGGGCCGTTCCGGTTCGACAACCTCCACCCGACCGGGGCGCAGCGCGCGGCGAAGATCCTTTCCTGCCTCCCGGACGCGGAGGGCCGCGCGGCGGGCTCGAGCGCGCAGTAGCGGCGCGGGCTCCCTCCGGCCGGCCGGCGCTATCTTGGGAGGGCGACGGAACCGACAGGAGGCGCGGGTCGTGCAACAGATCAAGGGCGCGGTGCTCAAGTCGCGCCTCGCGTTCGTCGAGCAGCACTTCGGGCAGGACGGGGTGCGGCGCGTGCTGGAGAGCCTGCCCCCCGGCGACCGGCGGGCGCTCGAGCTGCTCTTCACCTCCACCTGGTATCCCTTCGAACTCGGCACCCGGCTGGACGACGCCATCGTCCGGGTCCTGGGGAACGGGCGGCCCGAGCTGTTTGAGCGGCTCGGCGCCGCGTCCGCGCAGCGGAACCTCGGCTCGATCCACAGCAGCTACCTCACCCCGGGCGACCCCCAGGCGTTTCTGGCCAACACCCCGGCCATCTACGCGGCGTACTACGAGACCGGCCGGCGGGAGTACCGCGCCACCGGGCCCAAGTCCGGGGTGCTCACCACCTACGGCGCCGAGGCGTACAGCGCGGCCGACTGCCTCACCGTGATCGGCTGGTACCGGCAGGCGCTCGAGATGTGCGGCGCCACCGGGGTCAAGATCGTGGAGGATGAGTGCCGGGCCCGGGGAGGGTCGGTCTGCCGGTACCGGGTGAGCT